>DGYMJ06203__coassemble_601_pt1 | contig 20043 bp, 15 predicted proteins | sample DGYMJ06203__metabat2_high_PE_020 | metagenome-assembled genome bin DGYMJ06203 | reverse complement strand
GTGGACGATCTCCTTCATCCGCCCCACCTGAAAGCGGTTGACCACAAAATAGATCACCGAGCGGTCGGTGTTGGAGAAGCCGCCCTTGGCGGCGATGCTGGTGGCGCCGGTCTCAAAGGCGGTGGTGAGCGCCTGGCAGATGGCGTCGGGCGAGGTGGTGATGATCATGGCGGCTTTGGAACGGCCGATGCCCTCCACGATGAAGTCGAGGGTCTTGAGGGCGGCGTAGTAGGTGACGATGGAGTAGAGCGGCAGGATCCAGCTGCCCATCACCACACCGCACACAATATACAGCAGGACGTTGTAGGCCATCACAAAGGCGCCCACCGACACCCCCAGACGCCGCGCAAAGATCACCGCCATGACCTCGATGCCGTCCATCGCGCCGCCGAATTTGATGGCCAGGCCGCTGCCGATGCCCGAGATCACGCCGCCGAAAATGGAGCACAGCAGCAGGTCGGTGCCGGCCAGCGGCGAGGCGATGCTGACGTCGATGGGCAGCACGTCGGTGATGAGCCACGCGCCCAGCGAATAGATCGCCACCGCATAACTGGCATAGACGGTGAATACGGAGCCCTGCTTTTTCAGGCCCACGATGAACAGCGGGATGTTCAGCACGAGCAGGAAAAAGGAGAGCGAAAAAGTGGGCGCCGTCAGCTGGGACAGCAGGATCGAGGTGCCCGAAATGCCGCTGTCGTACAGGTTCACCGGCGCGAGAAAGACGGTGACGCCGAAGGCATTGATGCATCCGGCAATGGTGAGAAAAACGATGTTCGTCAGCCGAAGCTGCGAACAGAAGCGCCGAAGCGCCAGAACAGACCGTTTCAAAATGGTCTCCCCCCTTCTGTATTTGGAACCAGTTTCTAACTCTTACAGAATAATTTTAACAAAACAAAGGGGGGAAAGTCCACCGTTTTTTATGAAGAAACCGTAAAAAACACCGAGGGACGCGGCTTTTGCGGGCCGCGCCGGAAATTTTCCGCCCGTTTTCGGGCCGCGGCCGGCACCGGATCGAGGGGTTTCGCTTGCCTTTTTTGGGAAAATACGATAGGATGATACCAGCACACATGCAGGGAGGCGCTGGGGATGGCGGGAAAGCTGGAACAGCAGAAACAGGAGAAAAAGCAGAATTTGCTGACGGCCGCGCTTGAGCTGTTTATGGAAAACGGGGTGGCAAAGACCTCCATCGACCAGATCGCCGGCCGGGCGCAGGTGGCCAAGGGGACCTTTTACCTGTATTTTCACGACAAAGAGGATCTTTTGCAGGAACTGATCTACCGCATCAGCTGCCATGTGCTGGACGAGGCCTACCGCGCGGTGGACAGCCGCCGCACCGACGATTTCATCGAAAACGTGATCCTCTTTGCCGACGCGATCATCGAATACTTCAAGCGCAACCGGCTGCAGCTGCGGCTGATCGAGCGCAACTTCTCCTGGCCGCTGGTGACAAGGCAGATGTCCGCGCGCACCGACGCGATCTGGCAGGCCCTGATCCGCGACCTGCAGGCCAGCCCCCTGGCACGCACCCACACCGGCGACGAGATGTTCAAGCTGATCTTTGTGATCGTGGAGATGTGCGGGTCGGTGTGCTATTCCTCCATCATCGAGGAAAAGCCAGACACCATCGACAACATGAAGCCGGTGCTGTACGGCATCATCCGCCGGGCGCTGGCCTGAATGGAAATACACAAAAAACCCGCAGTCCCCTCCCCGTTTGCGGAGAGGGACCGCGGGTTTTGCTATTTACGGTTCTGCCGGATACAGGCGGACCCGCGCGGTGGCCACCGCGCGCACAAAGGCCGCGTCGTGCTCCACAAACAGCATGGTGGGCTGCGCCTGCAGGATCATCTGCTCGATCTGCTCCCGGGAGGGCAGGTCGATATAATTCAGCGGCTCGTCCCAGATATACAGGTGGGCCGGGCAGCACAGGCTGGCCGCCAGCAGCACCTTCTTCTTTTGCCCATCGCTGTAGGATGCCAGGTCGCGCCCGAACAGCTCCCGCGGGAAATCCAGCTTTCGCAGGATCGTCAGCAGGCGGGTGCGGTCGATGTCATTGTCGGCGCACAGGCCGGACAGGCTGCCCTGCAGCCCGCGCACCGTCTGGCTCATCACCGACACCACCGCCCCCTGCGCGATCGCCGCCCGCCCCGCGCCGGACAGCTGCCCCGCCGCCATCTGCAGCAGGCTGGTCTTGCCCGCGCCGTTCACCCCCTCCACCGCAATGCGCTGCCCGCTGTGGAGGAGCAGGTCCACCGGCGCGCAGACCGGTGCGCCGTCCCGGAAGGGCTGGGCCTGTTCCAGGCGCAGCACCGGGCGGCCGTCCCATCCAAGCGGGCGCAGGCAGAGCGCTTCCGCGGTGTCCACGTCCTGCAAAAGCCCGGCCTTTTCCTCGATGGCGCGCTGGCGGCGGGTTTGGATATTCTGCGCCTGCTGCATCATCTTGGCGGCCTTGTGGCCCAGATACCCGCGGTCGGGGCGCAGGCCGCTGGCGCTGTTCTGCCCCTGCCCCTTTTTGGCCGCCTCCGCCTTCTGGCTCCAGCAGGCTGTGCGGCGGGCGGATTCGCGCAGGCGGTCGATGTCCCGGGACAGCTTTTTGTTCCGCTCCTGTTTTTCGCGGTCGATCCGCGCTTTCTGCTTTTGATATTCCCCATACCCGCCTGCCACCAGCATCGGCCCGCCCGGCAGAAGCGCCAGCGTGTGGTCGGTGCAGGCGCACAGGAATTCGCGGTCGTGCGAGATCAGAAAATAGCCGGCCCGGCTGCGGCGCAGGAACTCGGCCAAAACCCGGCGCCCGTCGGCATCCAGATGGTTTGTCGGCTCGTCGATCAGCAGGCAGCCGTCCCCCAGCATCAGGGCCGCCAGCTGCAGCTTGGTCTGCATGCCGGGCGACAGCGTGTCCCACGGCTGCCAGATCGTTTCCGGCTGCATGGACAGCTGGTGCAGCTGCTTTTCCAGCTGCCACTGTGCAAGGCCGGGGCACAGCTGCTGCGCGACCTGCCAGCCGGTCTGCCAGCCGTCCTCCACGGCGGCCGGAAAGCTCCGGAACTGCGCGGCGGTGACGATCTGCCCCTGAAACGGCCAGCGCCCCTGCAGAAGGCCGAACAGGGTGCTTTTGCCCATGCCGTTGCGGCCCACGACAGCCAGCTTCCAGCTTGTGTCCAGCTGTGCCGACCAGTTTGAAAAAAGCTCCTCCCCGCCGGGGTGGGCAAAGGTGAGGCTGCGGATTGAGATTTGCGACATACAAAAAACCTCCTTGCAAAAGGGCGCAGGAATCTCCCGTTCTGCAAAAAGGGCGCAAAAAAAGAAGGCACCCCAAACGGATGTGATCCCTGCCGGTGAACACACCAACCCCGCGGCGCAGCCATTGCAGGCCGGCCCAAGCCAGGTTTGTGTGAAAGCGGTTGGAATCAGTTGCGCATCCGTCGGCGTCCTCCTTTTGTTTTGCTTCGACCATCATACCACACCCGCAGGCGGCGTGTCAAGCAGGTCTGCACGTTTGTCCCCACGCGCCGGAAAGGTGCAGAAATCCCCGCCTTCCCATGCGGAAAGCGGGGAGATTTTTTAGAAATACAGGTCCTTGCTGGGATACTCGGGGTCGCAGGTGAGGCGCAGGCCCAGCTTGCGCAGGGTGCCCTCGTCGCCGTTGTGCAGCATCTGGCTGGAGTGCATGTCCAGGTCGCGCAGCGCGGGCAGCTGCTCCATCGCGCGGGCGGCGGTGGCGTTGGTGGCGGCGGTGATGGACAGCGCGGCCAGCACGTCGTCCACCTTCAGCACCGACGAACGGCTGCCCAGAATGTTGATCTTCAGCTTCAGGATGGGCTCCAGCACCTCGGGGCGGATCAGCAGGGTCTCGGCGTCGATGCCGGCCATCTGCTTGATGGCGTTCAGGACGGCGGCGCTGCTGGCACTCATCAGGTTGCTGGCGCGGCCGGTGACGATGCTGCCGTCCTCCAGCTGGATGGCCGCGGCGGCGGCGCCGGTGTCCTCGCGGCGCTTGCGGGCGGGCAGCACGCAGGGACGGTCCTCGGGATGCAGGCCCAGCTGCTGCATGATGCGCTCGATCTTGTGGCGGGCGGATTTTTTGCCCTTGCCCTGCCGGTAGTCGCAGGCGGCCTTGTAGTAGCGGCGGATGATCTCCTGGCAGGCCGCATACCGCACCACCTCGTCGTCGCAGACGGCATAGCCGGCCATGTTCACGCCCATGTCGGTGGGGCTGCGGTAGAAGTTTTCGTCGCCGGTGATGCGGGTGAGGATGTTCTGCACGATGGGGAAGGCCTCCACATCGCGGTTGTAGTTGACGGTGGTCTCGCCGTAGGCCTCCAGGTGGAACGGGTCGATCATGTTCACATCGTCCAGGTCGGCGGTGGCGGCCTCGTAGGCGAGGTTCACCGGGTGCTTCAGCGGCAGGTTCCAGATGGGGAAGGTCTCAAACTTGGCGTAGCCCGCCATCGTGCCGCGGCGGTACTCGTGGTACACCTGCGACAGGCAGGTGGCCAGCTTGCCGCTGCCCGGGCCGGGCGCGGTGACCACCACCAGCGGCTTGGTGGTCTCGATGTAGGGGTTGGCGCCGTAGCCCTCGTCGCTGCAGATGTGGTCGATGTCGGCGGGATAACCGGCGATGGGACGATGGATATAGTTGCGCACCCCGCGGAAGGTGAGCTTGCGCACAAAGGCGTCGGCGGCAGGCTGGCCGGCGTATCGGGTGATGACCACGCTGTTGACCTCGATGCCCATGTGGGTGATGTCGTCGATCAGGCGCAGCACTTCCATGTCGTAGCTGATGCCCAGGTCGGCGCGGACCTTGGTCTTTTCGATATCGTCGGCCGACACGCAGAAGATGATCTCGGCCGAATCCCGCATCTCGTACAGCAGGCGGATCTTGCCGTTCACGTCGAAGCCGGGCAGCACGCGCGCGGCGTGGTAGTCGTCGAACAGCTTGCCGCCAAACTCCAGATACAGCTTGCCTTTGAATTTGGAGATGCGCTCCTGGATGTGCTGCTTCTGCAGCTCGATATACTTTTGATTGTCGAACCCGATCTTCAACGCCAAGACTCCTTTCCCATACACCGGTCTGCACCGGCGGTCCATATAAAACACAACGTCTCTTATGGTATCACATTTTGCGCGGATTTTGCAAGTGATTCCCCGCGCTGCGCGCACCGAAATTCGGCCGGTTTTGCCGCCGTGTTTTGTCCGTTTTGCTCCCCAAACCCAAAAACGCCCAAAGCCGCGGGGGCTTTGGACGTTTCTGTGGTTCAGGCTTCGCCGTCGCTCTGGCGCACGATCTCCATGAATTCCTCGCCGGTGATCGTCTCCCGCTCCAGCAGGAAGGCCGCCAGGCGGTGCAGCAGGTCCTGGTCTTTTTGCAGGATGTCGGAGGCCTTCTGATGGGCCTTCTTGATGAGCGACAGCACCTCCGCGTCGATGCGGGCGGCGGTGTCGGCGCTGCAGGTGAGGGAGGCGTCGCCGCCCAGATACTGGTTGGTCATCGTCTCCAGCGCCATCATGTCGAACTCCTCGCTCATGCCCAGGCGGGTGACCATGCCGCGGGCCAGACGGGTGGCCTGCTCGATGTCGTTGGAGGCGCCCGAGGTGAAAGTGCCGAAGATCAGCTCCTCGGCGGCGCGTCCGCCGGTGTAGGTGACGATCTTGTTGAAGGCCTCCTCGCGGGTGAGCAGGTTGGTCTCCTCCTCCGGCACCTGCATGGTGTAGCCCAGCGCGCCCGAGGTGCGGGGCACGATGGTGATCTTGGCCACCGGGGCGGAATGGCTCTGCCGCGCCGCCACCAGCGCGTGGCCGATCTCGTGGTAGGCCACGATCTGCTTCTCCTTGGGGCTGATGACCTTGCCCTTGCGCTGGTAGCCGGCGATGATGACCTCCACCGCCTCCTCCAGATCGCTCTGGTTGACGATGCGGCGGTTGCACTTGACGGCGCGCAGGGCGGCCTCGTTGATGATGTTGGCAAGCTCCGCGCCGCTGGTGCCGCTGGTGGCGCGCGCGATGGCCAGCAGGTCCACCTTCTCGTCCAGCATGATCTTGCGGGCATGTACTTTCAGGATGGCTTCGCGGCCCTCGAGGTCGGGCAGCTCCACCGGGATGCGCCGGTCGAACCGGCCGGGGCGCAGCAGGGCCTTGTCCAGCGTTTCGGGGCGGTTGGTGGCCGCCAGGATGATGACGCCCCGGCTGCCGTCGAAGCCGTCCATCTCGGAGAGCAGCTGGTTCAGGGTCTGCTCGCGCTCGTCGTTGCCGCCCATCGCGCCGGCGCCGTCGCGGCTTTTGCCGATGGTGTCGATCTCGTCGATAAACACGATGCAGGGCGCTTTTTCATTCGCCTGCTTGAACAGATCGCGCACGCGGGCGGCGCCCATGCCCACGAACATCTCCACAAATTCCGAGCCGGCGATCGAGAAGAAGGGGACCCCCGCCTCGCCCGCCACCGCCTTTGCCAGCAGCGTCTTGCCGGTGCCCGGAGGGCCGACCAGCAGCGCGCCCTTGGGCATCACGGCGCCCACGCTGCGGTATTTGTCGGGGCTGTGCAGGAAATCCACGATCTCGGCCAGCGCTTCCTTGGCCTCGTCCTGTCCGGCCACATCGGCAAAGGTGATGCCGGTCTGCGCCTGCACATACACCTTTGCGTTGGATTTGCCGAAGCTCATCGCGTTGCCGCCCATCTTCTTCTGCATCATGCGCATCAGCAAAAAGCCCGCGCCCACCATCAGCCCGATTGGCAGAATCCAGCTGAGCAGAAAGCTCAGCATCGAGCTCTGCTGGGTGAGCGGCTCTTTATAGAAATCCACCGGCTCGCCGTCGGCGGTCTTGGCCTGCTGCAGCGTCTGCACCAGGTCGGGATCGTTCATCGCGCCGGTGGTGTACACCATCTTGCGGCCCTTGTCGTCGGTGGCGAGGAACTCGATGGCGGTGCCGGTGCCGTCCAGCGCCACCCGGCTCACCTTGCCCTCCTCCACCATCGTGAGGAACTCGTTGTAGGTGACGGTGGTGGGCTGCGTGATCATGGGCATCACGAACAGGTTCATCACCATCATGAATATAAGCGCCGCAGCGCTGAAAATAAGGATCGTCTTGCGGGGGTCTTTTGGCTGTTGCATGGCCATTTCTCCTTTGCAGCGGGCTATACCGCCAGAATAGGTTCATTGTAGCATATACCTGTGAAGAAACGCCGCTCCAATTGTAAATAAAATATGAACGTCAGCGGCCTTGTTTTTCCAGTTTCCGCAGCAGGAGCAGGAACATCGCGAGGCACAAAACGCCCTTCACCACACTGGAGATGGTGATGCTCCACCAGATGCCGCACAGCCCCAGCGCAGTGGCTGTGAGCAGCATGGCCATCGGGATGCGGGCGACGGTGAAGGTGCTGCACACCACGGCCGGAGCCAGCGTGCGACCCACGCCCGCAAAGGCGCCCACCACCACCGATTCCCAGCACATGAACAGCTGGGAATAGGCCAGGATCTCCAGGTAGTCTACGCCCATCTGCACCACGGCAGGCTCGTCGATGAAGATCGAGAAGATGGGCTGCGCAAGCACCAGCAGGAGGGCGGTGGTGAACAGCCCCCACGCCGAGATCAGGCCCAGCGCCGTGAAAAACCCGCGCCTGGCACGGGGAAGGTCCCGCGCGCCCCAGTTCTGGGCCACAAAGCTGTTCACCGCCGCCGCGAAGCCGTCGGCGGTGATCCAGGTGATCGACTCCACCTGGCTGCCCACCTTCTGCACCGCCACCGCCTCGTCGCCGAAGCCGGCCACCATGCGGGAGATGACCATCGAGATCAGCGGGAACAGCGCGTTCTGGAAGGCGGCCGGCAGGCTGAGGGAGGCGATGTCGGCCATTTTGGAGAAGTCGGGCCGGGAGAAGGGGCGCACATGGCACAGCAGGTGCCGGTCGCGCAGAGCGGCCGCCAAAAACTGCGCCGCCACCAGCAGCTGCCCCAGCACGGTGGCGATCCCGGCGCCCACCGCGCCCAGCGCCGGGAGGGGGCCCAGGCCGAAGATGAACAGCGGGTCGAGCACGATGTTGGCCACAAGGCCCACCGCGTTGATGCGGAAGGGGGTGCGGCTGTCGCCGGTGACGGTGAGCAGGGCGGTCAGCAGCTGGGAGAAAAAGACCAGCGGCATGCCCAGGCCGATCACCTGCAGATAGCGCTGGGCATCCAGCACCACCTGGGGGCTGTTGAGCTTGAAAAAGCCGATGAGGCCCGGCGCAAAGCCCACCAGCACCGCGCCGTAGACCACCGCCATCGCCATGCACATCTGGATGGAGGCGCAGGCGTACTTGACCGCGCCCTCTTCGTTCCCAGCGCCCAGGCAGTGCCCCACACGCACCTGGCCGCCCACACGGGCCAGCGCCACCAGCCCGCTGGACAGCCAGTTGAACATACCGGCCACCCCCACCGCCGCCACCGCGCCGGCACTGACACGGCCGATCCAGATCATGTCGGTGAGGTTGTAGGCCATCTGCACCAGCGAGGTGGCCATCAGCGGCAGCGCCAGCTGCATCAGCGCCCGGCCGATGGGCCCGCCGCGCAGATCCACACGTTTTTCCATATCGTTTTCCTTTCCAAAATTCATCCAATGCCGCCCAGCTTCAGGCCCAGCACGAACACCAGGGCCGTCAGCGGGATATACACCCACTTGGCCACCGGCAAAAACCAGCGCGGCAGCGCATGTTTTCTCCCCTGCTCCAGCTGGGCGCGGATGGTTTTCCCGGGCAGCACCCAGTAGATCATCACGGCGCCCAGCAGCGCGCCGAAGGGGACCACGCCGATGGTGATGAAGTCCATCCAGCTGCTCATCCACGGCTCATACTCCAGGAACAGGCCCGCGCCGAACACAACGGCCGCCACCAGCGCGATGGCGCCCTTGCGCGGCAGATGCAGGTGGGTGGTGACCGCCTCGGCGCACACCTCGAACATGTTCACCAGCGAGGTGACGCCGGCGAACAGCACGCTGGCAAAGAACAGCGCCGCGAACAGGCTGCCCAGCGGCATCTGGGCGAACACCCTGGGCAGGGTGATGAACATCAGCGGCGGACCGCTGGTGGGGTCGAGGCCAAAGGCGAACACCGCCGGGATGATGGCAAAGCCGGACACCAGCGCGGCCACCGTATCCAGCAGGGCGGTGAGGGCCGACAGATGGGGGATGTCCTCGCTTTTGGACAGATAGCTGCCGTAGATGATCATGCCGCTGCCGGTGATGGACAGGCTGAAGAAGGCCTGGCCCATCGCCATCACCCAGGTCTCGATGCGGCCCAGCGCCTCCCAGCGGGGGATCAGCAGATATCGATAGCCCTCCACCGCACCGGGCAAAAACGCCACCCGCACCGCCAGCACCGCGAACAGCACGAAGAAAGCGGGCATGAGGATCTTGTTCATCCGCTCGATGCCCTTGAGCACGCCGGCGCACAGCACCAGGGCGGTGAGCACCACCACCGCCAGATGCCACGGCACACTGCCGAAATGGCCGGTGCCGGCGGCGAAGAAGGCGGCGCTGTCGGATTTCACCAGCTGGCCGGTGGCCGACGCAGCCAGGCTGCGCAGCACCCAGCCCACGATGATGGCATATCCGATGGCGATGCCGAAGCTGCCCAGCAGGGGGATCACGCCGATGGCCCCGCCGTGCTTTCTGCCGCGGCTCTCGGCGGCCCAGTGATAGCTGCCCACCGGTCCGGTGCCGGTGGCGCGGCCCAGGGCGAACTCGCCCGACAGCCCCACCGCGCCGAACAGCGCCACGAACAGGAAATACGGGACGAGGAAGGCGGCGCCTCCATAGCTGCCCAGACGGTAGGGGAACATCCAGATGTTGCCCATACCCACGGCCGAGCCGACACTGGCCAGCAGAAATCCTGCCCGCGACGCAAAGCGGGGCGGCTGATGATGTTTCATACGATACACGACTCCTTTTTCACATTGCAGGGCGCAAAAGCCCAGACGGCTATCAGTGTATCATATCCGCCCGAAAAAAGCAAAAAGCAGACGGCTCAGCCTCTCGATAAAGGTCGTTTGGAAAACAGGGCGAGGTAAAAATAATGTCAGGATTCACGGGCATGTACCGGGAATCCTGACACCTTGACAGAAAAAACACCTGATTTTGTGTGCGCAGTGCGCAAAATCAGGTGTTTTTTCGCCGGAAAAGGGTACTGGGGGAAACCAAATAAGCATCCCCCGTGCAAAGCGCGGGTGGTGCGTTTGGTGTCCCCCAGAAGGCTGGCGAAACAATTCGCCAGCCGCATCCGCGCCCCACAGCGGGGCGCGGCAGACAGTTCAGTTTCCCGAAAAATCAGGAGGGCTGCTTGCCGATGTAGGCAGCGATGCCGCCGTCCACATACAGGATCAGGCCGTTCACGAAATCGGAAGCGGAAGAGGACAGGAACACGGCGGGGCCGGCCAGGTCCTCGGGCTCGCCCCAGCGGTTGGCAGGGGTCTTGGCCAGGATGAACTGGTCGAAGGGATGACGGCTGCCGTCGGCCTGCGGCTCACGCAGGGGAGCGGTCTGCGGGGTGGCGATGTAGCCGGGTCCAATGCCGTTGCACTGGATGTTGTACTGGCCGTACTCGGAAGCGATGTTCTTGGTGAGCATCTTCAGGCCGCCCTTGGCAGCAGCGTAGGCGGAAACGGTCTCGCGGCCGAACTCGCTCATCATCGAGCAGATGTTGATGATCTTGCCGCCGCCCTTCTTGATCATGCTGGGGATCACAGCCTTGGCGCAGATGAAGGGAGCGTTCAGGTCCACGTCGATCACCTTGCGGAAATCGGAAGCGGCCATCTCGATCATCGGGATGCGCTTGATGATGCCGGCGTTGTTCACCAGAATGTCGACCACGCCAACCTCTTCCTCGATCTTTTTCACCATCGCCTGCACGGCGTCCTCATCGGTCACGTCGCAGACGTAGCCGTGGGCCTCGATGCCCTCGGCCTTGTAGGCGGCGATGCCCTTGTTCATCAGCTCCTCGTTGATGTCGTTGAAGCAGATGGTGGCGCCGCAGCCGGCCAGGCCCTTGGCGATGGCAAAGCCGATGCCGTAGGAAGCGCCGGTTACCAGAGCAACTTTGCCGGTGAGGTCAAAAGCTTTCAGATCCATTGTGATAATCCTCCTTGATTCGTTATTTTCCTGTTATCTATCGCACAAAACCGCGTGTTCAGCGCAGCTCGGTGGTGGGGATGACGTCCATGTCGTCGAACTCCTGGTTCTCGCCGCCCATGGCCCAGATGAAGGTGTAGTTGGAGGTGCCGGCGCCGGAATGGATGCTCCAGCTGGGGCTGATCACGGCCTCCTCGTTCTGCATCACGATGTGGCGGGTCTCGTTGCCCTCGCCCATCATGTGGAACACAACGTTGCCTTCGGGGATCTCAAAGTAGGTGTACACCTCCATGCGGCGCTCGTGGGTGTGAGCGGGCATGGTGTTCCAGACGCTGCCCGGCTCCAGGCAGGTCATGCCCATCGACAGCTGGCAGGTCTTCAGCACGCTGGGATGGATGAACTGGTTGATCACGCGCTTGTTGCTGGTCTCCATCGCGCCCAGGGGCTTCTTGGCAGCGTCCTCGATCTTGATCAGGCGGGTCTCGTAGCTGCAGTGCGCGGGAGCAGACACCATGTAGAACTTGGCGGGTTTCTCGGCGTCGTTGCTGCTGATGTACAGGCAGTCCTTGTAGCCCAGCTCGTAGACGGTGCCGTCCACGCTGATCTTGCCGTCGCCGCCGATGTTGAAGATGCCGATCTCACGGCGCTCCAGCAGGAAGTGGGTGCCGAAGTTGTGCCACACGTCGATGCCCTTGTCGATGGACACGGTCTCGTGCACGGGCATGCAGCCCATGGTCACCATGCGGTCCACGTGGCTGTAGACAGCCACCACTTCGTCGGCCTTGTACAGGCCGGTGATCAGGAACTCGCCCCGGGTCTCCTCGGTGGTATAACGCTTGAAGTCGCGCTGGTTGCAGGAATAGCGGATATCCATTGCAGATGTACCTCCTGATTATATATTTTGTATCCCGCGGGGCGTCTCCCCGCCTCTCGTATACAATATACCATCTTGTATTCTAATTTGCAATATGGATACAAGCACAATTTTGCAGCTGCTTTTTTGGGCATCCTGTTCACCGGCAAAGCAAACGCCCGCCTTTTGCTGCAAAAAGCGGGCGCGGGATGCGATTTTGTGTGTTTGTGCAGGGGGGCGGCGCGGCGGATGCTCCCCGGAAGGCGCGGCGGGAACCCTTCGGTCTCGACCTCATCCGGCCCCTCGCGGGGCCACCTTCCCCTGCCAGGGGAAGGCTTGCCGTACCATCGGCTTCCCCCCTGGGGGGGAAGCTGCCGCGCAGCGGCTGATGAGGGGAGGGCTGACGGTCTGCGGGCGCTCCCCGGCAGGCGCGGCGGGAAAGGCTCATTCTGCGTCCAGCGGCAGCACCATCTGCACCAGATCGCACCAGTGGCCGTCGGACATCCGGAAGCCGCGGGGAATGCGGCCGAACTCCACAAAGCCCTTTTTCCGGTAGAGCGCCTGGGCGCGCTCGTTTTCGGCGCAGACGTCCAGCTCCAGCTGCACAAAGCCCATCCGCTTTGCCGCCGCGATGGCCTCGTCCATCAGCAGGCTGGCCAGCCCTTTCCCCCACACCTCGCGGCGCAGGCCGATGCCCACCGAGGCGCGGTGACGGGTCTTGGCGCGGTCGGCCACGCAGTAGATGCCCACGTTGCCCAGCACCCGGCCGTCCTGCACGGCGGAGATCATCATGGCCAGCGGGTCGGTGCGCTGCTCCTCCAGCAGGGCGCGCTCCCGCTCGGGCGTGAAGGTGACCTCTTCGGGTGTGCGCATCATATACTCGGTCTCGGCGCTCAGCGTGCGCAGATAGTCGATCATGGCTTCGGCCAGCTCCGGGCCGGGGCTCTGCAGCACAAAGCGCAGGCCGCCGCGCCGGGCTCCACGGGCGGGATATTCCATAAAAAGCACATCCTTTCAGAGGTTTTGTTGTGCTCTATGGTACACCCCGCCGCCGGGGGTGTCAAGTTGCGGAAGATTACAGAAAGTTCTTCAGCTCTTCCACATTGCGCTCTTCAAACTGCTGGAGCCGCTGGGCGATGCCCTGCACCTCGGCCGAGGCGCGCGGGTTGTCGCGCAGCGCTTTCACACAGTCCACCGTGCCCATGCCGCTGCCCTGGATGAGCATGTCGGCCAGATGGCGGGTGGAGCGGTCGGTGATGGTCTTGCCGGCGATGGCCACCGCCGTGCCCATCCTGGTCAGCGCGCTCTGCTTTTCGGGGGTGGCCCCCATCCGCGCCAGCGCGGCGCGCGCTTCGGCGTCCAGCCGGGCGAAGCCCTGCTTCTGGATGGCAAGGCTGGAGCGGAATGCCTCGTTGTCGGTCGCGTCCATGATCTGGTCCAGCGTGCTGGTGCCCATCTCGGTGTTTTTCAGCACGGCGTTCAGCAAGGAAATATCGTCGTTCATGCACAGATCCCCCTTTCGTTTGTCCACAGTATGGGCAGACCGGAGGGGGGATATGCATTCAGGGCTCGTATTCCAGCACGAACCGCTCGTAGGCGTTGATGACCTCGGTGTGGACGTAGTGGTCCCGGCGGGGGAACTGCTGGCCATAGTTCATATGCATGTGGCCGTGGATGAAATAGCGCGGATGGTACCGCTCCATCAGGTCGTTGAACACCTGAAATCCGCGGTGGGGCAGATCGGTGGCGTCGTTCAGGCCGCAGGCGGGCGCGTGGGTGAGCAGGATGTCGAAGCCCCTCTTGCGCCGCAGCTGCCACCATAGCTTCCGCACCCGGGCGCGCATCTGGCGCTCGGTGAACTGGTAGTTCCCGTGCGGGTTGTAGCGCATCGACCCGCCCAGTCCCAGAATGCGGACCCCTCCGTATTCATAGATGGTGTCGTCGATGCACTCGCAGCCCTCGGGCGGGGTGATGTCGTAGCGGTCGTCGTGGTTCCCGTGGACATACAGCACCTTTGCGTGGCTGCAGGTGGCCAGAAAGGTGAGGTATCGCGGGTTCAGATCCCCGCAGGAGAGGATCAGGTCGATGTCGGCCAGCTTTTCGGGCTTGTAGTAGTCCCACAGGTATTTGGATTCTTCGTCGGCGATCAGCAGAATCTTCATCGGCATTCGTCCTCGCTCACAGGATGCGCGGCGCGACGTCCTGCTGGTTCACGCCCTGCAGCTGCACCAGCGGCTTTGCCTCTTCGATGAGCTGGTCCATGGTGGGGATGCTGCCGATCACGTTGTCGGCCAGCCAGTCCATGCGGATCACTTCGTCGGGCGAGAGCTTCTTGGGCTCCTGCCGGCCGTTTGTGCCCAGCGCGCTGAAGGGGGCGGCGGTGTCGTCCTGGCCGCGCACGCCGGCGAACGGGTCGAACTCGCTGGTGCAGATGGTGCGCCGCAGCAGCTGCACCAGACGCCGGGTGGGCTGCGGCAAACTGCGCGACAGCAGCACGTCCACCACGCCCGACGCCATGCCCCACCAGTAGTTGATGGCGCGGGCGTCGCCGTCCTCGTTCTCCCAGGTGCCGTTGAAGATGCTCTGGATGATGCGCACATAGAACTCGCCCCAGTGCCAGAACGGCATGGCGATGTCCTGCACGGCGCCGTCCGGCGCGATGCGGTAGAGGCCGTATTTGCAGGAGTCGTTGTTGGGGTTGCGCATATCCTGGCTGGAGATCAGGCCGACGCCCCGCTCGGCAAACCGGCGGTCGATGTCCACGCCCTTGACAGCGGTCCACTCCAGATACACCTTTGCGCGGGGGTTCACCATCTGCGCGCCCAGCGCAAAGGCGTTGATGCCGGCCGTCATGCCAAAGGTGGGATAGGTGGCCACATAGCCGATGCGGTTATCATCGGCCAAAGCGCCCGCAATGGCGCCCACGATGAATTTTGCCTCGTGGATACGGCCGTAGTAGGTGCGGATATAGGGGTGCGACATGTTGATGGAGCAGTTCAAAATATGCACATCGGGGTGCTTCACCGCCATTTTCAGGCTGGCGTCCATCAGCTTGGGGGTGGTGGTGAACAGCACTTCACACCCCTCGTCGATGGCGCGCTGGATGGTGTCAAGGTCGTCCACGCCCACCTGCACGTTGTCGTAGCACACCGTCTCCACCTTGTCGGGGAAGGCCAGCTCCAGCTGGCGGCGTCCAAACTCGTGCGCGTAGGTCCAGCCGGAGGTCTCGGCCGATTTTTCGTGGATGAAGCCCACCTTCAGATGGGTGATCTCGGGGGCGAACAGCTTTTCGATCAGCGAGGGCTTGGCCGGCGCGGCCTCCGACGGCTCCATCGACAGCTCCACCGCCGAGTCCTCGGCCAGCGCGCGGATCTCGATCCACATCTGGGACAGGTCCTTTTTGATCTCGGCCACCGATTTCTGCTGGGCCGTCTCATACGGGTACACCTTGGCGTAGGTCAGCATGGCGTCGGCCGGGGTGATGCCCAGCTTTTCGCCGCCCAGCGCGTTGAATGCCTCGGAAAACCGCAGGTACACCGAGAACAGCATCGAACGCTCGTCCTCGGTCCACACCTCGCCCGGCGCCTTGCCGGTGGCCTTCACCAGCCGCGCAAAGCTGCCCTCGTGGGTGAACCACAGGTAGTTCACGCCGGTGAGGCGGTAGAAGTCCATGAATTCATAATAGATGCGGTTCTCAAGGCTCTCGTTGCGGCGGGGGACCAGACGGATGACCTTGCCCGGGATCGAGGCCGCCCCGAAGTATTTCAGCACGCTGACCCGCTTGTTGCCCTCCTGCACATAGAACCGGTTCATGAATTCATAGGCAAGAATGGGATCGCGGATGCCCTCCTGCAGATGCGAGTCGCACAGCGTCTGCCACTTGCGGGCAAACTCGGTGGTCTCGCCCAGCAGCGGCATGAAGTTGCGCGCAAAGGCGGTCTTTCGTCCCTCGGTCTTGGTGCCCACGATCTGGGCCGCCGGAATGCTCACCACCCCCAGCTCCACCGTGGAGATGATATCGCTGTTTTCCAGAATATCATCCAGCACCTGCAGGTAGGGATAGGCGCCCTTGGATACACAGGAGCGGAAAAGCTTTTTGCCCTTGGCCAGCGCGCCGCGGTATTCTTCCATATTCATACTTGTCTGTTTCCCCCTTTGCACAAGCAGCCGTTCTGTTTTCAGTTTACCGTTTGTACAGGCAAAATGCAAGCAAAAAAGGGCGTTCTGTCTTGCGCGCGGGACCCGGCGGGGGTATAATAGCCGTTGAAAACAGGCCGCACAGCGGCGAAAAGGGGAGTTTTGTATGCAGCTGATCGAGGAGATCCGGCGCATTGCCGCCGAAAAGCAAAGCGCGATGTGCCGCCTGGCCGACGAGGTGTGGCAGGCAGCCGAGCTGAACTGGCGGGAGACCAAAAGCGCCGATGCCACCGCACGCGCGCTGGAGGCGGAAGGCTTTGCGGTGACCCGCGCCGCCGCCGGGCTGGCCACCGCGCTGGAGGCGCGGTACGGCAGCGAGGGGCCGGTGATCGGCTTTCTGGGCGAATACGATGCGCTGGACGGGCTGTCCCAACAGGCGGCCTGCCCGCAGCAGGCGCCGCTGGCACAGGGCGCGCCGGGGCACGGCTGCGGCCACAACCTGCTGGGCGCGGGCGCGTTCGGCGCGGCGGTGATCCTGAAGGAGCTGGTGGCGGCGGGCCTTGTGCGGGCGCAGGTGCGGTTTTTCGGCTGCCCGGCCGAGGAGGACGGCGCGGGCAAGGCATACATGGCGCGCGCGGGGCTGTTCCGCGGGCTGGACGCGGTGTTCACCTGGCATCCGGACGCGGTGAACGCGGTGATCGGCACCCGCACGCTGGCGGTGATGGGGGTGGAATACCGCTTTGCCGGACGCACCGCCCACGCCGCGGCCGCTCCCTTTGCCGGGCGCAGCGCGCTGGACGCCGCCGAACTGATGAACGTGGGCTGCAACTATCTGCGGGAGCACATGATCCCCGACGCCCGGCTGCACTACGCCTACCGGGACGCGGGCGGCAAAGCGCCCAACGTGGTGCCCGACCGCGCGGCGCTGCACTACTACATCCGCGCGCCGCATGTGGACCAGATGCTGGAGCTGTTCGAGCGGGTGAACAAGGTGGCGCAGGGCGCGGCGCTGATGACCGAGACGCAGGTGGAGTGGACGGTGATCGACGCCTGCAGCGACTACCGTCCCAACAAGGTGCTGGGCGATCTGCTGGCCGACTGTCTGGCACAGCTGGGCGCGCCGGACTTCACCGACGCCGACCGGCAGCTGGCCGAGCAGTTCCGCGCGGCCACCCCGGCCGAGCAGCGCATCGCCAACCTGCACAACGCCGAGGTGCTCACCGGACGCCCCGCCGCGGAGTACGCCGCCGGCCTGCTGGACGAGACGGTGGCCCCCTATCTCCACCAGCCGGGCTGTGTGGAGATGGGCAGCACCGACGTGGGCGACGCCAGCTGCTGCGCCCCCACCGCCCAGTGCTACACCGCCTGCATGGCGCTGGGCACCGGCGGCCACACCTGGCAGTTCACCGCCCAGGCAAACAGCAGCCTGGGCCGCGCCGGGATGCTGCGGGCCGCCGAGGCCCTGGCGCTGGCGGCTGCGCGCGCGGCGGCCGACCCGGAGCTGCTGCGCCGTGCGGCCGACGAGCTGCACGCCGCGCTGCCCGGCGGCTATCTGTGCCCGCTGCCCGCCGACGCAAAGCCGGAGTTCTGAGTGCACGCAAAGCAAAAGCGCCTGTTGTTTCCAGCAGGCGCTTTGATTTTTTTTGCCCGCACCGCGCACAGCGCGCGCGATGTGTGGTATACTTGTTTGCAGAAAAGCACGAGTTTCGGCGCCTGCATGGCGCCCACTACAGGAGGGTATGCAAATGGACGTGATGATCCTGGGCATCGCCGGGGGCACCGGCAGCGGAAAGACCACCCTCACCCGCCGGCTGAAGGAGCGCTTCGGCGACGAGGTGAGCGTGGTCTACCACGACAACTATTATAAGCGCCGCGACGACCTCACCTACGAGGAGCGCTGTGCCATCAACTACGACCACCCCAACGCCTTCGACACCGACATGCTGCTGGAGCATCTGGCCCAGCTGAAGGCCGGCAAGGCGGTGGAGTGCCCGGTGTACGACTTCACGGTGCACAACCGCAGCGACAAGACGGTGCTGGTCCAGCCCGCGCCGGTGATCATCGTGGAGGGCATTCTGATCTTCGCCTTCCCGGAGCTGTGCGACCTGATGGACATCAAGGTGTTTGTGGACACCGACGCCGACGTGCGCATCCTGCGGCGCATCGTGCGGGACGTGAACAAGCGCGGCCGCACGCTGGAGAGCGTGATCAGCCAGTATCTCACCACCGTCAAGCCGATGCACGAGCAGTTCGTGGAGCCCAGCAAGCGCAAGGCCGACATCATCGTGCCCGAGGGCGGCAAAAACACGGTGGCGCTGGAGATGCTGGTGCACCGGGTGTCCAGCCATCTGGGCCGCGCCGACGAGGTTTGAGCCGGGTCAGATGGTGACGGTGCCCTTCTGCACCTGGGCGCGCACATGCTGTTCAAACGCCTTGGCCGCCGGGGAGCGCCAGGCGTCCCGCCGCCAGACCATCCAGGCCATGCGCTCGGTGGGCTGGTCGGTGATCTGCAGCACCTTCACCGGCAGGCTTTCCAGCACCTGCAGCTGCGGCACCACCGCCGCGCCGAAGCCCTGGGCCACCAACCCGGCCACCACCTGATCGCTCTCGGTTTCCAGCGCGATGGGGGGCAGGCCGCCGGCGCGGGCAAACATCTTCTCCACCGTGTCGCGCAGGCTGTTCTGTTCGGAAAAGAACACCTGCGGAATGTCCAGCGTGTCCTGCAGGCGGACGCTGGTCTGCTTGGCCATCGGGTGGTTCTGCGGCACGATAAAGACGAAATCACCGAACGCAAAGGGCAGCGCTTCGGTGGTGTCGGGGTTGCCCGGCCGGAAAGAAAAGACAAAATCGTATTTTCCGGCGTCCAGCCCCTGCAGCACCTCGCTGCTGAGCACACTGGCGCTGTTGAGGCAGAACTCCACCTCGCGGCCTTCGGGCTGCTGCTGGAACGAATGCATCAGCTGGGGCGCGGCGGTCACGGCCAGCCCGCGCACCGCCCCCAGCCGCAGGGTGCCGCCGCCCTCGCGGGTGGCCTGCAGGCGGCGCACGCCGGCATCCAGGCGCGCCAGTGTCTCGCTGGCGGTCTGGTAGAACTGCTGGCCGTAGCGGCTCAGCCGCACGCCGCGGCCCTGTTTTTCCAGAAGGGGCAGGCCCAGCTCCTGTTCCAGCGCGGCCATCGCGTGGCTGAGGCTGGGCTGCGTGATGCCCAGCTGCCGGGCGGCCCGGCCATAGTGTTCGGTTTGGGCCAACACGCAGAAATAGCGCAAATGATGCAGATTCAAACGATCACTTCCTGTTCTCACACATTTTCCTGACGACACACCGCAAAACAGCCGTTCTGTTTCACCTGAAAGAAGTATAACACAGTATCATCATAAAATCTATGGAATATTTACGTTTTTTCCAAAGAATCTATCAAATTCGCCCTTGAAACAGCCAGCGCCCCGCACCCTCCGGCCAAACCGGAGCTGTGCGGGGCGCTTGTGCTGTGCGGGCGGGTCTTATCGCTGTTTCTGCACGGTGAGGGTGAGGCCGTTCTCGCCGGCGTCCACCGTGAGGGTGTCGCCTTCGGACGGCTCGCCCCGGATGATGCAGCGGGCGATCAGGGTCTCCACCTTGCTCTGGATATACCGTTTCAGCGGACGGGCGCCGTAGACGGGATCGTATCCGTTGTCGATGATATACTCCTTTGCGCGCGGGGTGATCTCCAGCTCCAGCTGCTTTTCGGCCAGGCGGCCGCGCAGCTTCCTGAGCAGCAGCTCCACCACGCCGCCGATCTCGGCCTTGCTCAGCGGCTTATACACCACGATCTCGTCCAGACGGTTCAGGAACTCCGGGCGGAAGCTCTGTTTCAGCAGCGCGTCCACTTTGGCGCGGGCTTCGCTGCTCACCTCGCCGTCGTGGATGCCGTCCAGGATGAACTGGCTGCCCAGGTTGCTGGTGAGGATGAGGATGGTGTTCTT
>DGYMJ06203__coassemble_562_pt1 | contig 21201 bp, 17 predicted proteins | sample DGYMJ06203__metabat2_high_PE_020 | metagenome-assembled genome bin DGYMJ06203 | reverse complement strand
TTTTTATATCTTTATACGGTTTTCGTGGTATAATGGCGGTAAACGTTACGACCCGTCCGTATTTGGCCGGCGGCACCTGCGTGCGCGCCCTATGAAAAAGGAAAGAAGGCAAACAGATGGAGCACTTTGACCTGTATACATCCGGTATCTGTCAGGCAAGATTTGACCGGGAAGCCGGCTGGCTGTGCAGCCTGCTGGAACGCGAGACCGCCGCCTTTTCCCCCGCCGCTCCGCTCACCGCCGAACAGGACGCGCTGCTGGAAGAACTGGCGCACTTTTCCCCGCTGCGCGCACTGGAGCAGCTGGACAGCTACACCGCCGCCTTTGCAGGCCTCCCCGCATCCGCCGAGGCGGCGGGAGGGCGGTACACGCAGGGCGAAGCCGGGCATTACCAGCAGCAGGACAAAAAATTCCCGCTGAACGTCTGGGTGAAGGACGGGCAGGTGGCGGCGTTTTTGTGCCCGTCGCTGGCTTCGGTGTCCATCCTGGTGCGGCGCGGGTATGAGGCGCTGGCCCTGTGGCAGGCGGAAAACGCCCGGCCGCTGTACGGCGTGCGGACGCTGCCCGCGCAATGGGCCGTGATGCGGGACGGCGTGAAGCTGTGCGCCGACGTCTATCTGCCGGCCGGGCAGGAAGGGCCCTTCCCCTGCGTGCTGGTGCGCACCCCCTACGACCGCGGGCGCGGTGCGGCGCAGTACCAGCGCTTTGTGCGGCGCGGATACGCCGTGGCGGTGCAGGATGTGCGCGGGCGGGGCGACAGCGAAGGGGAGTGGATCCCCCACCGGAACGAGATCGAGGACGGCGCCGACACCCTCGCCTGGGCGGCGGCACAACCCTGGTGCGACGGGCGGATCGGCACCTTTGGCGGCAGCTATCTGGGCTATGTGCAGTGGTGCGCCGCGGCGGCGGGCAGCCCGCACCTGAAGGCGATGATCAGCCTGGTGACGGCGGGGTCCTCCTTTGTGGATCTGCCCCGCCGGGGCGGCGCCTGGTGCAGCGGCAGCATGGCGTGGAACTTCTCGGTGAGCGAACGGCACTTCGCGCCCGAAAAAATGCAGCGCGACGACTGGGACCAGGTGCTGGACATCCGCCCGCTGCACGACCTGGACCGCCAGGCGCTGGGCAGGCCCATCCCCTTCTGGCAGGAGATGCTGCGCCATCCCGACGAGGATATGTTCTGGCAGGCCGGCGACTGGAAGCGGCGCTTTCTGGGGCCGCCGGTGCCGGTGCTGATCCAGAGCGGATGGTTCGACGACAACGGCATGGGCACCACCGAGGCGCTGGACCTGTCGGCCGGGTGGCCCCACCGCAAGGTGGTGCTGGGCCCGTGGCAGCACAGCGGCAACTCCACCTATCACCTGCACGCGATGGATTTCCCCGAACAGGCGCTGCGGTACGATGTGGACCTGCTGCATCTGCGCTGGCTGGACCGCTTTGTGCGCGGGATGGAGAACGACTGCGAAGCAGGCCCGGCGGTGGAATACTACGACACCGGCGCCAACCGCTGGCTGACCAACGGCCAGTGGCCGCCTGCCGACAGCCATCCCCGGTTTCTGGCCATTGCCGCGGGCGGCACGCTGACCACCAGCGTTTCCCCCACCGCGGGGGCCGATCACTACTGCTACGACCCCGAAAACCCGGCCGTGCAGCTGATCGACGTGAGCGAGAACGAGCTGGCGGTGCCCGCCGACTATGCCGCCGAGGAACAGCGCCCCGACGTTCTGGTATACAGCACGCCGGAGCTGAAACAGCCGGTGACCCTTGCCGGCGACGCCCTGGTGCGGCTGTACATCGAGGCCGACGTGCCCGACACCGACTTCATCGTGCGCATCTGCGACGCCGCCCCCGACGGCAGCAGCATCCGCCTGGCCGACGGCGTGCTGCGGGCGCGCTACCGCGAAGGCTTCGACTGCGGGCGCTGGATGGACGGCCGGCCGGTGCGGCTGGACATCCGCACCAGCAAGCTGTGCCACACCTTTGCCGCCGGGCACCGCATCCGCCTGACGGTGACCAGCAGCGCGAAGAACCTGCTGTTCCCCCACCCCAACACCCGGGCGGCCGAGATGGACACCCGCTGCCGGCCGGCCCACATCACTCTGCGGTACGGCGGGGTGCATCCCGGCGGCGTCTGGCTGCCGGTGCTGAACTGACCAACAACGCAAGGAGGACTCCCGTTTGGAACTGGAACTGCGGCTGCCGATCCGGCAGCTGGTGGAATTTTTGCTGCGCAGCGGCAGCATCGACAGCCGCTTTTCAGGCTTCGACCGCGCGCTGGAGGGCGCGCGCATCCACCGCCGTCTGCAAAAGGCGGGCGGCGAGGACTACAAGGCCGAGGTGCCCCTGAAACAGGAGTGGCACTGCGGCGAGGCGGTGTTCACGCTGGAGGGCCGGGCCGACGGCATCTTTCCCGACCGGGAGACCGGGCTCTGCTGCATCGACGAGATCAAGACCACCTCCCTGCCCGCCGCGCAGATCACCGAGGACCATCAGCCGGTGCACTGGGCGCAGGGCAAGGTCTACGCGGCTATCTGGGCGCGGCAGAACGGGCTGGACGAGATCGCGGTGCGGCTGACCTACTACCAGACCGACACCGGCGAGATCCTCCGCTATACCCGGCGGTTTTCGGCCGGGGAGCTGGAGGGGTTTGTGCAGGGGCTGCTGGAGGAATATCTGCCCTGGGCCCGGCGGGCTGCCGAATGGAAGCAGGCGCGCGGGCGGGACCTGGCCGTGCTGCCCTTCCCCTTCGACCGCTACCGCACCGGCCAGCGCGCGCTGGCGGGCGTGATCTACAAGACCATCTGCGAGGGCGGCAACCTGCTGGTGCAGGCCCCCACCGGCACCGGCAAGACGATCAGCGCGCTGTTCCCCGCACTGCGGGCGATGGGCGAAGGCAAGGGCGACGTCATCTTCTATCTCACCGCCAAGACCACCACCCGCGCCGCCGCCGAGGAAGCGCTGGAGCGTCTGCGGCAGGGTTCGCCCGAACTGCACCTGCGCAGCCTGACCCTCACCGCCAAGGAGAAGATCTGCTTTCTGGACCAGCCCGCCTGCATGCCCGACCGCTGCCCCTATGCAGACGGCTACTTCGACCGCATCAAGGACGCCGTGTGGGACGGGCTGGACCGGACGGTGTTCGACCGGGCGGGCGTGCAGGCGCTGGCACAGGCGCACAGGGTCTGTCCGTTCGAGCTGGCGCTGGACCTGTCGCTGTGGTGCGATGTGATCGTGGGGGACTACAACCATCTGTTCGACCCCGCCGCCAGCCTCAAGCGCTTTTTTGAGACGGCGGGAGACTACCTGTTTTTGATCGATGAGGCGCACAATCTGCCCGACCGTGCCCGCGAGATGTACTCGGCGGCGCTGTGCAAGAGCCGCTTTGCCGAGGCCAAAAAGGCGCTGGGCAAAGCGCGCGGCAAGCCCAAGACCGCGCTGCACAAGGTGGATGCCGCCATGCTGGAACTGCGCAGGCTGTGCGAGGCGGAGGGCGGCAGCAGCCGCACGGTGGTGCAGACGCAGGCCCCCGCCGCACTGCACAAGGCATTGGAACAGCTGGTGTCCCCCTTGCAGGACTGGCTGGAGGAACACGAGGGCAGCGAGGCGCACCCGGTGCTCCTGCAGCTGTATTTTGACGTGAAATTCTATCTGCGGGTGGCCGAGATGTACGACGACCACTATGTGATGCTGCTGCACGCCTTTGGACGGGACGTGCGGGTGTGTCAGCTGTGCCTGGACCCGGCCGATTTCCTGGCCGCACAGCTGGCAAAGGGGCGCGCGGGCGTGCTGTTTTCAGCCACGCTGTCCCCCGGCGGATTTTACCGCGACCTGCTGGGCGCGGGAGAAACCGCAAAGCTGGCCGCGCTGCCCAGCCCCTTCGCCAGCCGGCGGCTGGGGCTGTTCTGTCTGCCGGCCGACACACGGTATGAACAGCGGCAGGCCAGCGCCGGGCGCATTGCGCAGTGCATCGCCGCGATGGCCCTGGCCCGCACCGGCAACTACATGGCCTTTTTCCCCAGCTACGCCTATCTGCAGCTGGTGCTGGAGGAATTCCAAAAGGGATGGCCGGAGCTGGCGGTGCAGGTACAGCAGCCGGGTCTGGACGACGAGGCGCGCGCGGCCTTCCTGGCCGCCTTTTCCGAGGACCCCGCCGAGACGCTGGTGGGATTCTGCGTGATGGGCGGCGTGTTCGGCGAGGGGGTGGACCTCGCGGGCAGCCGTCTGATCGGGGCGGCCATCGTGGGCGTGGGTCTGCCGCAGGTGAACGCACGGCAGCAGGCGCTGCGCGACTACTACGAGGAAAAGAACGGCCAGGGCTTTGCCTACGCCTACCAGTACCCCGGCTGGAACAAGGTGCTGCAGGCGGCCGGGCGGGTGATCCGCACCGAGACCGACCGCGGGGTGGTGCTGCTGCTGGACGAGCGGTTTTCCCAGCCGCGCTACCGCCGCCTGATGCCGCCCCACTGGCAGCATTGCCGATACCTGGCCAGCCCGCGCCAGCTGCAGGATGAGCTGGCTGTGTTCTGGGAGGAGGAAGCCTGACAAACGCTCCAAAGCGTGCGGCCGACACGGAGCGGCGGCGGGTTTCTCTCCTTCTTCTGCCGGATACCGCTGTATGGGGGAAGAAGCGGGCAAAATTCGCAAACAAATCGTATATATAATATTGTATTATACAAATAGTATTCATTGTGCCGTCGGCGGGGAGGCGGCGAACTGCGCCTCCGCAACCGCACCGCAAAAGTACAAAGACAAAAAGCGCCCCTGCCTGCGGGTCTTTGCAGGCGGAGGCGCTTTCTGTTTTGGGAAAACAAGGGGGAAAGGGGGTTGCCTTTACAGGCCCAGCAGCTCGGCCCAGCGCTCGGGCTTGAAGCCGGGGCAGACGCCTTTCGCAGTCACCAGGAGGGGGCGTTTCACCAGCATGCCGTCGGTGGCGAGCAGGGCGAAAAACTCCTCGTCGGACAGGGTGGGCAGCTTGTCCTTCAGCTGCATCTGGCGGTAGAGCTGGCCGCTGGTGTTGACGAACTTTCCGCGCGCAAGGCCGCTTTGGGCCGCCCAGCCGGCCAGCTCGGCGGCGGTGGGGTTCTGCTCCTTGATGGGGCGGGCGGTGTAGGGCACGCCCTGCTCGTCCAGCCAGGCGCGCGCCTTTTTGCAGGTGGAGCACTTGTCGTAGCAGATAAACAGGTTCATTTCGTTTCCTCCTCTTGTACGGCCGGGATCGGCAGATGTTTCATGGTGTGGCGATACAGCACCACCGCCACCACGGCGGCCAGCAGCTCGGCAATGGGGAACGACGCCCACACGCCGGCCAGACCGAAGGGCTTGGACAGCGCCCAGGCCAACGGCGGGATGACGATGAGCTGGCGGATCATCGAGACGGTGAGCGACTGCACGCCCTTTCCCAGCGCCTCAAAAGCACCCGCCAGCACAAACCCCACGGTAGACACCACAAAGCCCAGCGAGATGATCCGCAGCGCCGACGCGCCCATCGCGGACATCCGGGCGTCGGCGCCGAACAGGGCCATGATCGGGCCGGGCAGCAGGGTGAACAGCAGCCAGCCCACCAGCATGATGCCTCCGGTGACCAGCAGGCTGCTGCGCAGGATCTGGTGCATGCGGTCGCGGCGGCCGGCGCCGTAGTTGAAGCTCATGATGGGGCGCATGCCCTGCACCAGCCCGCTGGCGGGCATATACACAAAGGTCTGCAGCTTGAAATAGGCGCCGAACACCGCCACCGCCGTCTGGGAAAACGCGGACAGGATGGCGTTGAGCATGCCCACCAGCAGCGAGGGCAGCGCCACCATCAGGCCGGACGGCACCGCCACGCTGTAGACCTGGGCGGCGACAGCGCCCTTCAGGCGGAATCCCTTCATATGGATGCGCACCGGACAGTCGCCTTTCACAAACAGGGCCACCGCCAGCGCACAGGCGGTCATCTGCCCGGCGACGGTGGCGATCGCCGCGCCCGGCACCCCCATGGCCGGCAGACCGAACAGGCCGAAGATCAGGATGGGGTCCAGCACGATGTTGATGATCGCGCCCACCCCCTGCAGGATCATCGGCGCCACCATGTTGCCGGTGGCCTGGAAGATCTTTTCGATGAAGATGTGGTACAGGCTGCCGAAGGACAGGCAGATCACGATATAGCTGTACTGGCAGCCCATCTCCAGCACTTCGGGGTCGGTGGTGAACATCTGCAAAAACGGCCGGGTGCCGAACACACCCACCAGCACGAACAGCAGCGCATGGATGGTGGTGAACACAAGGCCGTGCGCCGCGGCGTCGTTGGCCTTTTCGGGATCGCCTGCCCCCAGGCTGCGGGCAATGCAGGCATTCAGGCCCACCCCCAGGCCCACCGCCACCGCCAGCACCAGGTTTTGCAGCGGGAAGGCCAGCGACACGGCCGTGAGGGCATTCTGGCTGAGACGGGCCACAAAGATGCTGTCCACCACGTTGTACATCGACTGGATCAGCATCGAGATCATGGGCGGCACCGACATCGACAGCAGCAAAGGCAGCACCGGCCGGGTGCCCATCGCGTTGGAAGACAACATAGGATCATCCTTTCTCTTTTTGTTTGCGCACAAAAAAACGGCCATACGCTTCTCTGTTTGAAATCAGAAACAGAAAAAGTTATAGCCGTTCGTTGGTATCTGCCCTGTATGGACAGGATAGTTTCAGACAGAGCATAGTGTATCACACTCTGCCCGGTTTTGTCAAACTCTGCGCCGCCGCGCGCCCCGCCGCGATGCCGCTGCCGAACGCCCAGTGCAGGTTGAAGCCGCCGCAGTCTCCCACCGCGTCGAGCAGCTCGCCGGTGAGATAGACCCCCTTTGCGCACCGGGAGGCAAAGCTGTCCGGCTCCACCTCGGCCAGCGGCACGCCGCCGCCGGTGACCTGCGCGCCGTCCCATCCGCCCGCCGTGCCGGTCACCGGCAGACGCCAGCCCTTGAGCAGGCCGGCCAGTGCGTCGATGTCCGCCGGGCGCAGACGGGAAGGCGGAAGTCCCAGCGGGCCGATGTTTGCCGCTTTCAGCAGATACACCGCCAGCTTTTTGTGCAGCAGGCCGGTGAGAAGGCTTTCCAGTGTGGGGTAGAGCCCGCTTTTCCGGCGCTGGTGCAGCATGGCCGTCAGGCGGGACCGGTCGAGCGCGGGGAAAACGTCCACCTCCGCCTCACAGCCGCCCGCCGGCAGACGGCTGCTGAGCTGCATGGCCGGGATGCCCGACAGGCCGTATTCGGTGAACTGCACCTCGCCGGTCTCGGAGGCAAGCTCCTTTCCCCGCGCCAGCAGCCGCACGCCGCACACCGCGCGCACACCTTTCAGCGCTGCCAGGCCGTCCGCTCTGCACCGCAGCGCCGCCAGGCAGGGATACAGCTTTGTGACCGTGTGCCCCAGCTGCCGGGCCAGCCGGTAGCCGTCCTCTCCCCCGCCCAGCTTGGGCGCGGCCATCCCACCGCAGGCAAGCACCACCCGGCGCGCCAGCAGGGCCTTCCCGCCGCCTTCCAGCAGCCAGCCCCCCTTTGCCGGGCGGATGCTCTCCACCGCAAAGCCGCACAGCTCCTGCACGCCCCGGCCCAGCGCCTCCAGGCGCAGCGTGTCCAGCACGATGGCCGCCTGGTTGCCCGACGGGTACACCCGTCCTTCGGCCCCCTCGCTCCACAGCAGCCCGCCCTTTTCAAAAAAACGCAGCACCTGGGCCGAGGGGATCTGCTCCAGCATCCGGCGCAGCGTGCTGCCGTCGGCGGTGTGGTAGTGGCAGGCGGCATCGGAATCGCGGTTTTCCAGGTTGCAGCGCCCGTTGCCGGTGGCCAGCAGCTTTTTGCCCACACGGTCCTGCTTTTCCAGCACGGCCACCGGTCCCGCGCCCAGCCGCGCCGCCGCGATCGCCGCCGCCAGCCCCGATGCGCCGCCCCCCACGATCGCCACCGCTGCCTGTTCCATCTGCCGTTTCCTCCCTGCTCCTCGTTGTACTGGGCACTATTGTACCGAAATCCGCCCGCTTTTGCAAACATTGCCTCCATTTTCTCTTGACAGGCGGCTGCAATGTGGTATATTTATATCATAAAGAGCGAAATACACCACATTACAGAAAGGGGAATTCGTATGAATCGCAACCGTCTGCACTTCAATCCGCTGGCCCTTTTGTCGCTGCTGGCTCTGCTGGCCCTGCTGGCCCCGGTGTGCCGCAACACCGGGATGTATGGGTTTTTGGGCTTTCTGGTGTATCTCCCGTACTGGCGGGTGCTGCCGGACGAGCTGTTCCTGCTGAACCTGCGCCGCGCCGCCACCGCCGCTTTTCTGGCCCAGACGCTGCTGCTGTTGGCGGCGCTGCCGGTGTGTGTGCTGGGGCTGCGCCAGTCGGTGGGCGCGGCGTTCGGCGTCTGCTTTGCGGCGGGCGTGATCTGGTTCAGCCTGCACCTGAGCTGGCTGGAGTGGAAGGAAAAGCGAGGGCAGGAGGAATGATCGAGAACCGCATCCGCGAACTGCGCGCGCGCACCGGCATGAAGCAGGAGGAGCTGGCGGCGCTGGTGGGGGTGCGCCGGGAGACCATCGGCAACCTGGAAAAAGGGCGGTACAACCCCTCGCTCGCGCTGGCCTGGCGCATTGCAGAGGTGTTTTCGCTGCCCATTGAACAGGTGTTCACCGTCCGCCCCGACGCCCCCTGAACCCCTTTCACCTGTGCGCATCATAGAAACATTTGCCCGCCCGGCAGCGAATTTTGTGCAAAAAATTCTTGAAACATCCGCTTTTTGCCAGTATAATTGTTACATGGCCGTTTGCGGCCGAGTGGAAAGTTATAGAGAAAGGGTTGGAGAAAGTATGTCGTATGTAAGCGAAGTTATGCAGGGCCTGGAGGCCAAGTTTGCGCATCAGCCTGAGTTTCTGCAGGCAGCCCGCGAGGTGCTGAACTCGCTGGCCCCCGTGATCGAGGCCAACGAGGAGAAGTATCGCAAGGCCGCTCTGCTGGAGCGCCTCACCGAGCCCGACCGTCAGATCCTGTTCCGCGTTCCCTGGGTGGACGACAACGGCCAGGTGCATGTGAACACCGGCTACCGCGTGCAGTTCAACAACGCCATCGGCCCCTACAAGGGCGGCCTGCGCCTGCATCCTTCCGTGAACCTGAGCATCATCAAGTTCCTGGGCTTCGAGCAGGTGTTCAAGAACAGCCTCACCGGCCTGCCCATCGGCGGCGGCAAGGGCGGCAGCGATTTCGATCCCAAGGGCCGCAGCGACAACGAGATCATGAACTTCTGCCAGAGCTTCATGAACGAGCTGCACAAATACATCGGGCCCGACCGCGACGTGCCCGCCGGCGACATCGGCGTGGGCGCCCGCGAGATCGGCTATCTGTTCGGCCAGTACAAGAAGCTGAACGGCAACTATACCGGCGTGCTGACCGGCAAGGGTCTCACCTACGGCGGCAGCCTGGTGCGCACCCAGGCCACCGGCTACGGCCTGCTGTACTTCACCGAGGCCATGCTGGAGGCCAACGGCCACGAGATGGCCGGCAAGACCGTCGCCATCTCCGGCGCCGGCAACGTGGCCATCTACGCCGCCGAGAAGGCCATGCAGATGGGCGCCAAGGTTGTGACCCTGAGCGACTCCACCGGCTGGGTGTACGACGCCGAGGGCATCGACCTGGATGCCGTGAAGGAGATCAAGGAGGTGCGCCGCGCCCGCCTGAGCGAGTATGTGAAGGTCCGCCCGAACGCCGAGTATCACACCGAAGGCCATGTGTGGAGCGTCAAGTGCGACGTGGCCCTGCCCTGCGCCACCCAGAACGAGCTGAACCTGGACGACGCCAAGGCCCTGGTTGCGGGCGGCTGCCTGGCCGTGGCCGAGGGCGCCAACATGCCCACCACCATGGAGGCCACCGAGTATCTGCAGCAGAACGGCGTGCTGTTCGCCCCCGGCAAGGCTTCCAACGCCGGCGGCGTTGCCACCAGCGCGCTGGAGATGAGCCAGAACAGCGAGCGCCTGTCCTGGACCTTCGAGGAAGTGGACGCCAAGCTGCAGGACATCATGGTGAACATCTTCCGCAAGCTGGACGACGCCGCCCGCCGCTACGGCATGGAGGGCAACTATGTGGCCGGCGCCAACATCGCCGGCTTTGAGAAGGTGGCCGAGGCTACCCTGGCCCAGGGCATCTGATCGCCCGCGATGCAAGCCCGTATGGCCGCTCACTCCCCTTTCCGGGCGTGCGCGGCCGTTTTGCTTTGAGGAGGAACCACCATGTTCATTCGATGCGACAGCTGCGGAAAGCTGTTCAACTACGAGAAAAACGACGGTGTCTGCCCGCACTGCGCGGCCTTCAACTCGCCGCCCGCCCCCGGCGGTGAACCGGAGCAGGCGTCTGTCTCCTACGAGGCCGCCGAGCCTCAGCCGTTTTCCGAAGAGGCGGAGGAGGAGGAAACGTTCTTTTCTCCGCAGCCGTCCGTTTCTGCTTCCCCGGCGGCGGATAAACCGCGTTCCCGCAAAAGCCGCCGCGGCTGCGGGTGCGTTCTGGCTGTCCTCCTGGCGCTGGTGATTGCCGTGATCGGCGTGCAGATCTGGCAGCGCGTCACCCGGAAGGACCGCTGGACCGAGCAGATGCAGCAGACCGAAGCGCCCTCCGTGCAGGCCTTTGAAGCGGGACAGACCGTGCAGATCGGCTCGTACACCGCCTGTGCGGCGGATGCGGCGGTGATCGCACTGCCCGAAGGCTCCGAGCAGCTGCCCGAGGGGGAGATGGCGGTGGGGATTCAAATGGACTTCGCAGTGGACGACGAGTACCCCGACTCCGACACCTGGTACCATTCCCTCATCCCGGCGCCGTATGTGATGCTGGAGGACGGCCGCTGCCGCACGATGATGGATACCTGGCTGCTGAGCAGCTATTCCTCTCCCCTGTATTCCCAGTGCGTGGAGGTGGACGCGCTGTATTACGGCGACGAGGGCAGCGGCATGGTCTATTTCGTGGTGCCCGCCGGCACCGATACGGTCACGCTGTGCCTGGAACAGCGGGAGCCATCCGACAATTCTCTGACCTGCATCTATGAACTGACGCTGCCCGTAACGGAGGTGTCCGAATGAAAAATCGTTCTTCGAGACTGCGGCCTGTGTGGATCGCGCTGGGCGTGATCCTCTTTCTGGATATTGGCATCACCCTGCTGGGAGACCTGTTCTCCTCCCTCTCGGTCGGCTCCACAAACAGCGACCTGTACGAGGACATCCTGCCGGTGGTGCAGGGCACGCCCACCGTGCGCAGCATCGACCCGGTGTATGTGACCGAATACCAGGAATTCTACGAGATCGAACTGATGCTGGAAAACACCGGCTGGTACGGTGATTATCTGTACGACTACCGCTTCCGCTGCATCCCCTCCGAGGGTGACGCCGATTCCATGTACATCAGCTATCCCTCCGACATCACCGATTTTTCGGAGTCCGCGCGGGATTACCTGCCCGCCGGGCGCACTGTGCCCTGCCGTCTGGTGCTGGTGGCTCCGCTGGGCAGCTCCGGCACCGAGGTGGAGCTGCAATACGAGACCATCAACGACGACCTGCTGGACCTGTGCACCATCCAGCTGCCCTGACACACAGCGATCCCCCGCTCTGCCCTGTGCAGAGCGGGGGATTTCTCTGTTTACAGGCCGTATGTCCCGGTGACCGGGTCGAGGAACAGTGCGATGTGAGGCGGCCAATAGGTGAAGACGGCAAAGCACACCGTCAGGGCCGCCAGCACCACCACCGCCGCCCAGACCGCCCATCTGCGCCGCTGCCAGGCGCACGGACGGCGCAGCATCCGCCAGGCGGTCCACCACGCCAGCAGCACCGCCACCGCAAAGATGCCGATGTCCACCGGTACGAAGTTGCGTCCGACGACGCCGGTGTAGGTGTAGAACAGCACCACCACCGCCGCCATCCCCGCCAGCACCCCCGCCGCGCGGGAGGTCCAGAAGGCCCGCAGCCTGCGCCCGTACACCGCGTATTCGGCCAGCGAGAAGAACAGCATCGGCCAGAACACCAGCTTCAGGTGCTCCCAGGTGCTCTCGTTCACCGCGCCGATCACCGCCCCCTGCGGCCCGAGCCATTCATATACAAAATGCAGCAGTGTGCCGGCTGTCAGGGTGAACAGCGTGCCGGCCACCGCCGCGCTGCGGATCGTTCTCATCATGCTCCCTCCCTGCTTTGTTCTGCATGCAGTATACGCAGCAGAGCGCCGCCGTGACACAGCCCCGCGCAATCTGACAATTTTGTCACGCGGCGGCGGGAAAGTTTCTGGTATAATCAAAGGGAAACGGAGGGATGCCGAATGAAACTGCTGCTTGTGGAGGACGAGGAAGCCATCCGCGCGCCGCTGCGCTGCCTGCTGGAAAACGCGGGCTGGCAGGTGGACACCGCCGCCGGTGTGGCCGAGGCGCGGGAGAAGCTGGAACAGGGCGGCTGGGACGCGCTTCTGGTGGACCTGGGCCTGCCGGACGGCAGCGGCTACACCGTGTGCCACGCGGCCCGCCGGTGCAGCGACGCGGCCGTCATCATCCTCACCGCGCGGGGCGACGAGAGCAGCGTGGTGCGCGGGCTGGACAGCGGCGCCGACGACTATGTGACCAAGCCCTTCCGGGCGGCCGAACTGCTGGGAAGGCTGCGCGCCGTACAGCGGCGGCGCGGCCTGCACCCGGCCTACCGGCTGGGAGGCCTGACCGTCGACACCGCGCGCGCCTGCGTTCTGCAGCACGGGCGGGAGGTGGCGCTGTCGGCCACCGAATACCGGCTGCTGCTGGTGTTTCTGCGCCACGCCGGGCAGACCCTGCAGCGCGGCCAGCTCCTGCAGCTGTGGGACGACACCGGCAGCTTTGTGAACGACAACACCCTCACCGTCACCGTCAAGCGCCTGCGCGAAAAGCTGGGCGCGGACGGCGCGCGCATCCGGACGGTGCGGGGACTGGGCTATCGACTGGAGGGGGATGTGGATGTACAGCCGTGAAACATGGACGATGGCGGCAGGCATGCTGGCCCTGACGCTGGCGGCAGCGGCGGCGGGCGGTCTGCTGTGCGGCGGCGGGACGGCGCTGCTGTGTGCGGGGCTGGGCCTTGCGCTCACCGGCATTGCCGTGGGCGGCGCGCTGGCGCGTCTGCGGGAGGTGGCCCGGCTGGGCGACTATCTGGCCGCTGTCTATGCGGGCGGGCAGACGGCCGACATCCGGGACCAGCGCCCCGGCGAGCTGAGCCGCCTGAAGGACGACCTGTACAAGGTCACCACCATCCTGCGGCGGCAGGCCGCCCAGCTGGAACAGGACAAGCGCTTTTTGAGCGACACGCTGGGCAACATCGCGCACCAGTTGAAAACACCGCTCTGCGCCATCCTTCTGCAAACCGAGCTGTGGGAGAGCGGCGCGGGCAGCGGGCGGGACGAATGCGCCCGCCAGGTCCAGCAGCAGGCGCTGCGAATGCAGTGGCTGGTGCAGCAGCTGCTGCGGCTTTCCCGGCTGGATGCGGGGGTGGTGGAATTCGTGCGGCAGGCGCAGTCTGCCCGGCAGCTGATCGAACGGGCGGCGGAGGGAGTGGAGCCTCTCTTCCGGCGCCGGCAGGTGCGGCTGGAGATCCGGTGCCGGGAGAACGCCGTGTGCAGCTGCGACGGCGAATGGACGGCGCAGGCGCTGCTGAACCTTCTGCAGAACGCCGCCGAGCACTCCCCCGCCGGGGCCGCGGTGCGGGTGAGCTTTTCGGCGTCGCCGCTGGACGTCTGCTTTGCGGTGGAGGACGAGGGCGGCGGCATCCCGGAGAGCGAGCTGCCCCACCTGTTCGAGCGGTTCTGGCGTGGAAAACACGCCCGCCCCGGCTCGGCGGGGATCGGGCTTTCGCTGGCAAAGGCCATCGCAGAGGGACAGGGCGGCAGCCTCACCGCCGAAAACATCCCCGGCGGCGCACGGCTCACCCTGCGGCTGTTCCACTGTCCGGTGTAGCTGTCACCGTCCTGTCACCGGCGGCGGGTATCCTTGGCGGTACAGGGACACCCTGAACACACAGGAGGGATGAGCATGGCATTCTTACAGGCCGAGCATCTGAACAAGGTCTACGGCAGCGGCGACGCACAGGTGCACGCGCTGCGGGACGTTTCATTCGAGGTGCACAAGGGGGAATTTGTGGCGATCGTGGGGCCGTCCGGGTCGGGCAAATCCACCTTGATGCATCTGCTGGGCGGCATCGAGCGCCCCACCGGCGGGCGGCTGGAGCTGGCGGGGGTGGAGATGTTCCGCCAGAAGGAGGAGGCGCTGACCATCTTCCGGCGGCGGCAGATCGGGCTGGTGTATCAGTTCTACAATCTGGTGCCGCTGCTGACCGTGCGGGAAAATCTCGCCCTGCCGCTGCTTTTAGACGGCAGGGAACCGGCCCCCGGCCAGATGGAGGGGCTTGTGGAGGCGCTGGGGCTGCAGGAAAAGCTGAACGCCTTCCCCGCCCAGCTCTCGGGCGGGCAGCAGCAGCGGGTGGCCATCGGCCGGGCGCTGATCGCGCGGCCCGCTCTGCTGCTGGCCGACGAGCCCACCGGCAACCTCGACACCGAGAACACCGTGCAGGTGATGGAGCTGCTGCGCCGGGCCAACCGCGACGGACAGACCATCGTGATGATCACCCACAACCCCGACCTGGCTCTGCAGGCCGACCGTGTGATGACCATCCGGGACGGCCGCCTTGCGCGGGACGAGGTGCGGCGATGAAAGCGATCTGGTATCTGACATGGCGGCAGCTCTGCCGCGACAAAAGCCAGACCCTGCTGGCGCTGGTGTGCGTCTGGGTCTGCCAGCTGCTGCTGGCGGCGGCGGTGCTGGGCGGGGCGTCGATGGAGGCCGCCATCGCCCCGAAGGACACCCAATACTACACCCCCTTCGTGCGCGCGGCGGCCGGGATTCTGGCGGTGCTGCTGGCGATCGCCTCCGCGCTGCTGGTGCACAGCGTGCTGGACGCCTCGGCGGCGCGCCGGGTGCGGATGCTGGGGCAGCTGGCCAGTGTGGGCGCCACACGCCGCCAGCTGCGTGCCAGCGTGTTTCTGGAGGCGCTCTTGCTGGGCGCGGCGGCCATCCCCCTCGCCGTCCTGTGCGCGATGGCGGGGCTGGCGGCGGCATTCGGACTGATGCAGGGGCTGGAGCTGTTCCGCGGCCAGCCGCTGCGGCTGGTGGTATCGCCCCAGGCACTGGGCCTGTGCGCGGCGTGCGGGTTCGTATCGCTGGCGCTGGCCTGCATCGGGCCGGCCAAGCGGGCGTTTCGCCTGTCCCCGCTGGAGGCGCTGCGCGAGGGCGGAATGGCGGGCAGCGTGCGCCGGGCCGGTCGGTGGAAGGCCGGACGCTCTCCCGTTGCCCAGCTGGCCGCGCGCAGTCTGCGCCGGCCGGGGATGCGGGGCAGCATCATTACCATCGCGGTGTGCGTGATGCTCACCGTCTGCGGCACCGTGTTCGCCCGGGCCGTGCAGCACAGCTATCTGGAATACGGGGAATTCCCCTTTTCCTACCGGGTATACCTGTGGGCCAGGGAGGGCTGGCCGGACGAGGAACTGCAAAAGATCCGGCAGAGCATCGACGCGCCTTCGATCACCGCGGAGCTGTTCAACTACTATTCCACAACAGGCGTCCGCACGATGTTCCAGCTGGCCGTTTTAGAGGACGATGACTTCGCCGCCTGGTACGGCGCGCCGCTGCCGGGAGAAGCCGGCGAAGAGCTGCGCTGTGTGGTGTCCACCGCGGACAGCAGCCCGGATACTCCTCCTGCCGCAGAGAGCGGGTTGCGGGTATTGGGCAGTACACCGCTGACTGAGAGCGGGCAGTGCGACCGGCCGCTCCCGATGCGCCTGGGCCGTCAGCTGGCCTACGAAGCCGCCCTGTGGCAGGGGAACGGGCGGATGCTGGTGACCTGCCGCAGCGAGTTGGAACGTCTGATTCCCTCCACCGGGCCGGACACCGTTCGCAGCATCGCGGTCTATGTGGACACGCAGGACGGCGCGGCGATCACCGAGCAGCTGTACCGTCCCGAAGGGGTCGAGTACACGGTGCAGGACTACACCCCCACCTCGGAGGCGGTGGTCCGCAAGGAGTTTATCCGGCAGTTCCTGCACATCTTCCTCACCGGATTCCTGGCGCTGGTGTGGGTCGTCTGCGCGGCCAGCGTGCTGAATGTCACCGGCGCGCAGATGCGCTCGCGGCGGCAGGAGCTGGCGCTGCTGCGCAGTGCGGGCATGACCGTCCGCCAGCTGCGTCGGATGCTGTGGCGGGAATGCGCGCTGTGCGGCGCGGCCGGTCTGCCCATCGGCGCTGCGGCGGGGCTGCTGGCCGGATGGCCGATCGCCGTGGTCTTGAACCAGCGTATGGGCGAAATGCTGCCGCTGTGGGGTCTTGTGCTCACTGCCGCCGGGGTGGCCACCGTGCTGATGCTGGCCGGGCGGGTGTGCCGGCAGCATCTGGCCGAGCTGGATCTGGCCCGGCTGCTGCGGCAGGAATAAAATTTTCTGGCGTCCGGACGTCTGGTCCGGGCGCTTTTTGTTTGTGCGGTCACGGGAGGTTGTGGTATAATGGCCGCAGCGCGGCCGTTATACCACCTATTTCCATGCCCTTTTTCTCGCCCCTCGCGGGCTGGCCGAAAAAGATAGCGAATTATACCATTCCGCTTGCGCTTCATGGTATAATGGACCGAACAAACGAAAGGGGGAGCGAACCTTGAAGTTCATCCACTGCTCTGACCTGCATCTGGATTCCCGGATGGAAACCCATCTTTCCGCCGAACAGGCGCGGGCGCGCGGGCGCGAGATCTGCGACACCTTCGGCCGTCTGATGGACTATGCAAAGCAAAACGGGGTGACGGCGGTGATCGTTGCGGGCGACCTGTTCGACACCCGCCGCGTCACCGCGAAAACCGCCGCCTTTGTGCTGGACGCCGTCGCCGCCGCGCCGGGCGTGGACCTGCTGTATCTGCGCGGCAACCACGACGAGAGCGCGCTGGCCTTTGCCGGGCGCACGCTGCCGCCCAACCTGAAGCCGTTCGGCACCCGCTGGACCCGCTTCGACTACGAAAACGTGACCATCGCGGGCATCGAGCTGACCGACGACAACTGCACCCGCCTCTACGACGCGCTGCCGCTGGAGGCCGGGCGGATCAACATCGCGGTGCTGCACGGGCAGATCGCCTCCCAGCCAGGGCCGGAGCTTGTCTGTCTGCCGCTGCTGCGCGAAAAAAACATCCGCTATCTGGCGCTGGGGCACCTGCACAGCTACCAGACCGGCCGTCTGGACGCCGCGGGCGAATACGCCTACTGCGGCTGTTTGGAGGGACGCGGATTCGACGAGTGCGGCGAAAAGGGCTTTGTGCTGCTGGAGACGGGCGGCGCGGGGCTGCAGGCCAGCTTCGTCCCCTTTGCCCGCCGCACGCTGCACGAGGTGCCGGTGGACATCACCGGTCTGGACACGGTGCCGCAGATCGCGCGGGCGATGCAGCAGGCCTCCGCCTCCCTTCCCGCCGACGACCTCGTCCGCTTTGTGCTGCAGGGCAGCTGTGCGCCGGACACCCAGAAAGACCCCGCGTTTCTGTGCCAGCAGCTGGCCGGGCGCTTCTATTTCGTGCAGGTGAAGGACAAAAGCCGCCTGCACATCGACCCCGAAAGCTACCGTCACGACGTTTCGCTGAAGGGCGAATTCATCCGTCTGGTGATGGACAGCGGGCTGGACGATGAAGAAAAGGACCGCATCATCCGGTGCGGATTGCAGGCACTGGCCGGAGAGGAGATCGAGCTATGCGACTGATCCGCTGTTACATCGAGAATTTTGGCTGTCTGTCGCAGTATACGCTGGACTTTGCCCCCGGCCTCACCGTGCTGCACCAGCCCAACGGCTTTGGAAAAACCACGCTGGCCGCCTTTCTGTGCGCGATGCTGTACGGCTTGGGCAAATCCGGGCGGACCATTTCCAAAAACGACCGCAAAAAGTACGCCCCCTGGCAGGGCGGCGCCTACGGCGGCAACCTCGTGTTTGAGCACAACGGGGTGCAGTACCGTGCCGAGCGCACCTTCGGCGCCGCGCCCCGGCAGGACACCTTCGCGCTCTACCGGCTGGACACCGGCGCCAAAAGCGACGATTTCAACGAAAATCTGGGGGTGGAACTGTTCGGACTGGACGCCGAATCCTTTGCCCGCAGCACCTGGCTGGCACAGGACAAGATCACCGGCCCGCTGGCCACCGACAGCATCCGCGCAAAGCTGAGCGACCTGGTGGAGGACACCGGCGACGTGAACCGCTTCGAGGAGGCGACCAAACGGCTGCGGGAGATGCGCAGCAAACTGGTGGCCTACCGGGGCTCCACCGGCCGCGCCGACCGCATCGGGCAGCAGCTGCTGGAGCTGCAGACCCGTCTGGACGGCCTGCACGGTCTGCGCGGACAGCTGGAAGCGCTGGACCGGCAGCTGGCGGAGGGCGCACAGCGGCAGGCAGAGCAGCAGGCCGAACGGGAACAGCTGCGCACACGCATCCGCGCCGCCTCCGAGGCAAGCGCGCGCCTGGCGGCGCACAAACAGAAACAGCAGCTGGAGACCGAACAGGACACGCTGCGCGGCGATCTGGAAGCACTGCACCGGATGTACCCGGACGGAATGCCCGGCGAGGAACAGCTGCGCCAGGCCGACGCGGCGCTGGCGGTGCTGGCGCGGCCGGAGGACGCCTCCCCCGCGGTGGAAAAGGCCGCCGCCCTTGTGCAGGCCGGACAGGCCCGCTTTGCGCACGGCCCCTCCGACGAGGAGCTGGATACCTGCCGCAGAGAGTGCCGCACGGTGCAGCAGCTGGAAATGGAGCTGGAAACCGCCTCCTTTTCCGCGCAGCAGGCCGGGCGGCTGAAACAGCTGGAGGCCTTCTTTGCCGGCGGCGTTCCCTCGGAACAGGACCTCGACCGCTGCCGCGACCAGCTGGCACAGGCGGCCCGTCTGCGGCGGGAAAACAGCCGCCTTGCCGTTTCCGCCCCCGCTGCCGCACCGGCAGGAAAAAAGAGCCGCGCCTGGATCGCGCTGGTGGCGGCGGGCATCGTGCTGCTGGCGGTGGGCGCGGGAATGCTGGGCGCGGGCCAGCCCGCCGTGGGCGGCGGTGCGCTGGGCGTGGGACTGCTGGCGCTGATGCTGGGCGGATACCTCAGCCTGCGCCAGACCCTCACCCGCCAGATGCAGGCGGCCCCCTTCTCGGAGGCAAACCGGCAGGAGATCCAGCGCAACGAACAGCAGGCAGACCGCCTGGAACAGCAGGCCGCGGGATTCCTCTCCGCCTTTGCGGCGGGGGAGCGCGCGCCCGCGCAGGCGCTGGAATTTGTGCAGCAGCAGCGCGGGCAGCTGCTGGAACTGCGGCAGCTGCGGCAGCGGGCACAGCAGCAGACCGAAACGCTGCGCCGCCGGCGGGACGAGCTGGCGGGGCAGATCGGGGCGTTTTTGTCCGGGTATCTGGAGGACGTCTCCCCCGCGCATCTGGCCGAACAGCTGGACACGCTGCGCCGCCAGCGGGACGAATACCGCCAGGCCGCCGCACTGGTGCGGGAGTGGGAGCAGGGACGCCGGGAGCATTCGGAGCAGAAACAGGCGGCGGAGCAGGCGCTCCGGCGCCTGATGGAGCTGCGGACGCCCTCCCTCTCCCCCGGCCGCGACGCGGTGCAGACCATGCGCAACGAGTGCGCGCGCCGGGAGGACCTGCTCCTTCGCTGCCGCCGCGCAGAACAGCAGCTGGAGCAGTTTGTGGGGCAGAACCGCGCTCTGCTGGCCGAAGCCGCCCCCGACAGCGAGGATCTGGACAGTCTCCGGCAGCAGGAGAAGGCCCTCACCGAGCTGCTGGACCAGCTCGGCCGCAGCATGGCCGACGCCCAGTCCCGCCGGAAGGCTCTGCTTGAAAAGCTGGACCAGATCCCGCTGGTGGAGGACGAGATCGACCGCCAGACCCGCCAGCGCGACGCCGACCGTGCCAACGCGCAGACGCTGGACAGCACGATGGCCTTTCTGGAAAAAGCGCGGGAGCGCCTGGCGGTGGGCTATCTGGGCAAGGTGCAGCGCGGATTTGAAAAATACCTGCGGATGGTCACCGGCGAGGAGGACAGCGTCTTTGTGGACAGCGAGCTGTCTGTGCAGCTGGAGCGCGGCGGGCAGGGGCGCGAGCTGGCCTACTTCAGCGCGGGATACGTGGACATGGTGCAGCTGTGCATGCGCCTGGCGCTGGTGGACGCGCTGTTTGAACAGGCACAGCCGCTGCTGATCCTGGACGACCCCTTCGTCAACCTCGACGACGCGCACACCCGGCGCGCGCTGGAACTGCTGCACCGCCTTTCGGCCGACCACCAGATCCTCTATCTGGTCTGCAACAGCAGCCGGGCGGAATAAAATCGCATCGCCGGCAAAGCGGGATCTCTCTGCTTTGCCGGCTTTTTTTGCGCGGGGGCGTTGACAAACCGCCCCTCGTCCGCTATAATATCATTTTAGTTAGCAGCCGCTAACCTTCGGCTGCTTTCTTTTCGACTCAATAGTTAGTGCAAGCTAACTTCAAGATCCCACAACACACATCTCAGAAAAAGACGGGAGAACAAGCTATGATGATCAACAAATGGCTGATCCGGACGGTGGCCGAAAGCAAACCCTACATCGCCGCGAACGTGCTGCTGCAGTGGTGTTCGCTGGCGGCCAACATCGTTTTGATGGCGGCCATCTCCCGGCTGCTGGCCGGGCTGTATCTGCGCACGGCCGATCTGCGCTCGTTCGCCTTCACGGCGGCCGCAGCCGCGGCGGCGCTGGCCGTGCGCTTTGCCTGCACGGTGGGGGCAAGCCGGATGAGCTTTTTCGCCAGCCGCACCGTGAAGCAGACGCTGCGCACCCGCATCTACCAGAAGCTGCTGCGGCTGGGCGGCGGCTACACCGAACAGGTCAAGACCTCCGAGGTGGTGCAGGTGGCGGTGGAGGGCGTGGACCAGCTGGAAACCTACTTCGGCGCCTATCTGCCCCAGTTCTTCTACAGCATGCTGGCTCCGCTCACCCTCTTTGCGGTGCTGGCCTTTGTGGACCTGACGGCGGCGGTGGTGCTGCTGGTGTGCGTGCCGCTGATCCCGGCGTCCATCGCGGCGGTGCAGACCTGGGCCAAGAAGCTGCTGGGGAGATACTGGGGCCAGTACACCGCGCTGGGCGACACCTTCCTGGAGAACCTGCAGGGCCTGACTACCCTCAAAGTCTACCAG
>DGYMJ06203__coassemble_508_pt1 | contig 23045 bp, 20 predicted proteins | sample DGYMJ06203__metabat2_high_PE_020 | metagenome-assembled genome bin DGYMJ06203 | reverse complement strand
AACGGGAGGGTTTGCCAGTGGAAGCGATCCAGCAATTCTATCGAGATTTGTATTCCGAAATGAAAACCATTTTGAAACCGTATGGTTTCTGCAAGAAAAAGGACCGGTTCCGCCGCCTGTTGGCCAACGGTATCTTTTGGGAAATCGAAATCCAGCGGCAGGACTTCAAAATGGCTCTGATGTTCCATTTCACCGTCAATATCCATGCAGGGTTTGCTCCTTCCGTTGCGGAGAAGGACCTTTGGACGATTCCGGACGGCCCCAAGCAGCTCTGGGGCGATCTGGGAGAAAGCCCGGAGGATGGCTGGCATCACCAAAAGTGGTATGATCTGTCGGCGCTGGTTGATCCCCAGGTGCGGGCGCAGGTGGTGGACGGCCAGTTTCCCCTCACCTTCAAGGAGCCCGGCCAGGACTGGAAAACCGTCTGGATTCCCTATCCCTCTCCCGAGCAGATCCGGGAGGAGCGGGAGGACATCTCCTCTCTGAGCCCTTCCAGCAGGCAGCTGCACAGCGATATGCTCCAGCGTATGGCGGAGCGGCTGCGGGTCTACCGGGAGCTGCAAGACCTCCTGACGAAACGCGCCTGCTCTCCCTCGGCCGATCCCCCATCCTCACCATAATTTCCGCCGCGCCTTTCCTGCATACACACGGGCCGCACGTCCCGGCCCCAAGCAGCGTGAGGATTTTCCCGTTTTTTGATTTTGTATGCTCCCGTACAACAAGAATCAAGCCAAATTCACAAAACGCCGCAGGACCCCCTGCGGCGTTTCTCATCTCCACACAAAGAAAAACCGGCCAACCAATGGTTGACCGGTTTGGTGGTTGCGGGGGCTGGACTTGAACCAACGACCTTCGGGTTATGAGCCCGACGAGCTACCAACTGCTCCACCCCGCGATATATCGCTCAGTGCCTAATTATAGTATCACACAGTCCTGGCTTTGTCAAGCACTTTTTTCAAAAAAATTCCGGCCGGGGGGTTGTTTTTTCCTCCGGCCGGGAATTTTCTCCGCATTATTTTTCCGCCACCAGCATCTCGCCCCGGGTGTCGATGGCGTACACCGTCACCCGCTGGTCGGTCTCGACGGCCTCCTGCGGCAGCAGCACGCCGCCGTTTTCGCCCACCGTCAGGTAGCGGAAGCTCTTGTGCGCGGTGGTGGCGTAGGCCACCCCGTCCTGAATCGTGCAGGCCAGCGTGCCGCCCGGCTCTTCCTTGGTGCCCAGGAAGTCCGCCGGCAGCGTGCGCGTCTCGCCCTTCACCTCAAACAGGTATTCCCCCGGCTGGGCGGCGGCCTTCAGCTGGGCGCGCCGCCGGATCGGGGCCGCCGCCCCCGCCTCGCGCGGGCCCGGATGCACGATGTAGGCCATCCGGTTGTGCCAGGCGTTCAGGAACTGGTCCAGCCGGTAGCGCCGCGCCGCCTGCCCGTCGCTGGCGGCATAGGAATCGTTCACCAGCACATACTCGGTCTCCCCGTCCTGCTCGAATCCCCGCACCGCCAGCAGATGGCCGTGGGTGATCCCCGGCGCGCCCTCCAGGTAGGGCAGGTTCTCCTTGCGCGCCAGCTCGGGGTCGTTCGCATAGCGCACGCTCACCCCCACCGAGTATCCCTCCCGGATCTCCCGGCGCAGTCCTTCCAGGTCCAGATAGGCCGCGTAGGCGCGGTATCCGAAGCTGCCCGCCGCCGCCGCCGCAAACGCCCAGTTGCCGAAGCCGTGGTAGTCGGCGTCGTAGCAGACGTGCGCCACCTCTTCCGGCAGCAGGTCGCTGCCCCAGCGGTTCATCAGGCAGGTCACCGTCACCGGGCTGCAGATGGAACTGCCGATCATCGGGTCGCGGTTCAGCTGGGAATAGGCCGGCAGATACAGCTGCCGCCGCACCGGCGCGCCCTCCTTCTGCTCCCAGCGCACCGGCCGCACCGTCACCGCCAGCAGGCGCACCCGCGGCGTGACGTTCTCCTGCTCGGTGTACAGATACACCCGCAGCTGGGCCTCGGTGGCGCCCTGGCTGCTGCGCACGATCAGGGTGTCGGTGTCCATATCGGCCACCGTTCCCCGCTCGGAAAAGCTGGTGCGGCGGCAGAACGGGCTCCACCGCCCGAACGAGAACCACCGGCTCCAGGTGCCCTCCGCCTTCACGCGCGCCTGCACCTCCACCATCGTGCCGGGAGGCGTGTCGGCGTTCCAGCTGGCCACCAGCCGGTCGAAGGCCGGCAGCTGCGCCTGTTTGGCGGTGTATCCCCCCGCCAGCACCCGCTGGCCGGCCTGGTGTTCCAGCACGAGGCAGCCGTGCTTGATGGCCACATTCTCCATCTCGCCGGTGCTGAATGCCTCGGGACCTTCGATCAGATACAAATTTTTGGGCTGCATGGCGTACCCTCCTGCCCCGGCAGTGCGTGCCGGCGTTCTTTCTTATCTATAATGGTATAGCAGGGCGCAGGGCTTGTCAAGCGCGCGTGGTTGCGCCCGGCGGCAAAAAGCGGTATACTGAAATCAACCATACCGCACACGAGGGAGGAACCATCCATGCACACCGCCTTGGTGGGATACACCGGGTTCGTGGGGGGGAATCTGGCGGCCAGCCACCCCTTCACCGCCCTGTACAATTCCAGGAACATCACAGAGGCTTTCGGCACCCGGCCGGACCTGCTCATCTACGCCGGCGTCCCCGCCGCCAAATATCTCGCAAACCGCGACCCCGAAGCCGACTGGCAGGCGGTGCACGGCGCGTTTGAGAACATCCGGGCCATCGCGCCGCGGCAGCTGGTGCTGATCAGCACGGTGGACGTCTACGCCGACCCGCAGGGGGTGGACGAGAACACCCCCGCCGACACCGACGCCCCCGGCGCCTACGGCCGCAACCGCGCCCGCCTGGAGGCGCTGGTGCGCCAGGCTGTGCCCAACTGCACGGTGGTGCGCCTGCCGGCGCTGCTGGGCAACGGGCTGAAGAAGAACTTCCTGCACGACATCCTGCACCCCGCCCCCACCATGCTGATGCCAGACCGGATGCGCCAGCTGGAGAGCGAGCCGCTGGTGGCGCGCTGCTACCAGCCCGTCGACCGGGGCTTTGTGCAGGTGTGCACCTCCGCCGCCGAGCGCGCCGAGCTGGACGCCTGGTTTGCGAAGCAGCCGTTCAACGCCCTCTCCTTCACCGACAGCCGCGCCCGCTACCAGTTCTACGACCTGTCGCTGCTGTGGCGGGATCTCACCGTCGCGCTGGCCCACCGCCTGCCGGTGCTGAACCTCACGGCCGAGCCCCTCTGCGCCGCCGACATCTACGCCGCCCTCACCCACGGCGGGGTGTTCGAGAACCACATCAGCTCCAACCCGGTCAGCTACGACATGCGCAGCATCCACGCCGGCCTGTTCGGCGGGGAGAACGGCTACTGTCTGTCCGCCGCCGATTCGATGAACGCCATCCGCTCCTTCATGGCGGCGGCGCACCGGGAGGGAACACGATGAAACTCGCTGCCTCCAACATCGGCTGGCGGGCCGAATACGACCAAACCGCCTGGCAGCTGCTGCACACCTACGGCTACACCGGCCTGGAGGCCGCGCCCACCCGCCTGGTGCCGGCGCCCCCCTACGGCCGCGCCGCCGACGCCGCCGCGCTGGCGCGGAAGCTGCGGGCGGACTACGGCCTGTGCATCCCGTCTTTGCAGAGCATCTGGTACGGCAGGAGCGGCAACCTGTTCGACCCCGCCGACGCCCCCGCCCTGATCGACTACACCGAACAGGCCGCCGCCTTTGCCGCGGCGGTGAGCTGCAAAAGCCTGGTGTTCGGCTGCCCGCGCGGGCGCGTGATGCCGGCGGGCGGCCGCCCCGCCGACGCCATCCCCTTCTTCTCCGCCATCGTGGAAAAGGCGGCCAGATACGGGGTCCGCATCGCGCTGGAAGCCAATCCCCCCGTCTACGGCACCAACTTCGTCAACACCAGCGCCGAGGCCTTTGCCTTTGCCAGGCAGGTGTCGGGCCTGTGGGTCAACTACGACCTGGGCACCGTGCTCACCGGCGGCGAGAGCCTGCGCACGCTGGCCGAAAACCTGCCGCTGGTGAGCCATATCCACATCAGCGAGCCGGAGATGGCCCCCATCGCCCGCCGCCCGTTGCACCGGGAGCTGGCCGTGCTGCTGGCAGACGGCGGCTACGAGGGGTTTGTGTCGATCGAGATGAAGACCCAGCCGGACGAGGTGCTGGAGCCGGTGCTGGACTATATCGCGGAGGTGTTCCGATGACGGTGCAGAATATCCCGGGCGTGCCCGACCACATCCAAACCGAATTTTCCCCCCGCCGCAGCCGGTGGTGCCTGCTCATCCCGGTGATCAACGAGGGGGGGCGCATCGCGGCCGAGCTGGCCCGCGCACAGAGAGCGGGCATCGACCAGCTGGCCGACATCGTGCTGTGCGACGGCGGCAGCACCGACGGCAGCTGCGACCCCGCCGCCCTGCAGGCGGCCGGGGTGAACACGCTGCTGGTGAAAACCGGCCCCGGCAAGCAGGGCGCCCAGCTGCGCTGCGGCATCCATTTCGCGCTGGAGCGCGGATACGACGGCATCCTCACCATCGACGGCAACAACAAGGACTCGATCGAGGACCTGCCCCGCTTCCTCGAAAAGCTGGACGCGGGCTACGACCTCGTGCAGGGCAGCCGCTTTGTGAAGGGCGGCAGGGCCATCCACACGCCGCTCTCGCGGTATCTGGCGGTGCGCCTTGTCCACGCGCCGGTCATCAGCCTGAAGGCGCGCCACTGGTTCACCGACACCACCAACGCCTACCGCGGCTATTCCCGCCGCTATCTCACCCACCCGGCGGTGCAGCCGCTGCGGGATATCTTTGTGGGCTACGAGCTGCTGGCCTATCTCAGCGTGCGGGCCACCCGGCTGGGGCTGAAAGCGTGCGAGGTCCCGGTGACCCGCGCCTATCCGCCCGCCGGCAAAACGCCCACCAAGATCAGCCCGCTGAAGGGGAACGCGGGGCTGCTGCAGATCCTGCTGGCCAACGCCTTCGGCCGCTACGACCCCTGAGGAGGGCTTTTGCATGAACTACGACAAGATCATCCTGGGCGCGGGCCTCTACGGCCTCTACGCCGCGCTGCGCTGCGGAAAGCGCGGCCAGCGGGTGCTGGTGCTGGAGCGGGACGACACCGCCTTTGCGCGCGCCACCTGGATCAACCAGGCGCGGGTGCATATGGGCTACCACTACCCCCGCAGCCTGTCCACCGCGGCCAAGAGCGCGGGGTATTTCACCCGCTTCGTGGAGGACTACGGCTTCTGCATCCACCAGAGCTTCGACCAGGTGTATGCCACCAGCGCCCATTTCTCCTGGACCAACGCGGCCGAGTTCCGCCACTTCTGCGCGGCGGCGAACATCCGCTGCGACGACCTGCCCCCCTCCCGCTACTTCAACCCCGGCATGTGCGACGGCGCCTTCCTCACCACCGAATACACCTACGACGCCCAGATCCTGAAGGAGTGGTTTCTGGGGCAGCTGTCCGCCTGCCCCACCGTGCGGCTGGAATACGGCGCCGCCCCCTCCTCCATCCGGCAGGAGGGCCAGAGCTGGCGGGTGCAGTGGAAGGGGGAGACGGCCTTTGCGCCGTTCGTGCTGAACGCCACCTACGCGGGGGTGAACGACATCCACGCGATGCTGGGCTTCGAGCCGTTCTCCATCAAATACGAGCTGTGCGAGATCATCCTGTGCACCGTGTCGCCGCAGCTGGAAAACGTGGGCATCACGGTGATGGACGGGCCGTTCTTCTCGATCATGCCGTTCGGCAAGACGGGGCTGCACAGCCTGACCAGCGTCACCTTCACCCCCCACGCCACCAGCTGGCAGACGGTGCCCACCTTCGAGTGCCAGCAGCGCAGCGGCGGGCGGTGCCGCCCGGGCAGCCTGTTCAACTGCAACGACTGCCCGGCCAAGCCCGCCTCGGCCTGGCCGTATATGAGCCAGCTGGCGCGCAAATACCTGAAAGAGGAATACGGCTTTGCCTACCATTCCAGCCTGTTCAGCATGAAACCCATCCTCAAAGCCAGCGAGATCGACGACTCGCGCCCCACCGTGGTGCGCCGGTACAGCGATGCGCCCCGGTTCGTGAGCGTGCTGTCCGGCAAGATCAACACGGTGTACGATTTGGACGAGGTGCTTGACGATGACGAATAAAGAGAGCAATTTTGTTTCGGCGGTGGTCTACCTGCACAACGAGCAGCAGCGGGTGGGGGCCTTCCTTGCGCGGCTGGGCGAGTTTTTGTCCGGGCGCTTTTCCCGCTACGAGATCATCTGTGTGGACGACGGCTGCACCGACGGCACGGTGGACCTGGTGCGCGGGTTCTGCGCCGGGCAGGCCGCGCCGGTCACCGTCATCCACATGAGCCTGCGCCAGGGGCCCGAGCTGTGCATGAACGCCGGGCTGGACATGGCGATCGGCGATTTTGTGTATGAGTTCGACTCGGCCAGCCTCGCCTGGCCGGAGCACCTGCTGGGCGAAGCCTACGACATGGCCCTCGGCCAGAACCGCGACATCGTGGCCGCCGCCCCGGCGGGGTCCGCGCGCCTCACCAGCCGGCTGTTCTACGGGGTGTTCAACCGGTGCGCGCCGGCGGGGGTGCACCCGCTGCGCAGCGAGGCCTTCCGGCTGCTCAGCCGCCGCGCCATCAACCGGGTGCACGCGGTGAGCAGCCATCTGCCCTACCGCAAGGCGGCGTATGCCTTCAGCGGCCTGGGCTACGGGGTGCTGGAATACCCCGGCAAAGCGGCCGACTCGCTGCAGGGGCGGCGGTTCGGCCAGGCGGTGGACTCGCTGGTGCTCTACACCGACGCGGGCTACCGCATCAGCCTGTCCATCGCGGTGGCGATGCTGCTGCTGACGCTGGCCGAGCTGGTGTACACGCTGGTGGTGTATCTGGGCGGCCGCCCGGTGGACGGCTGGACCACCACCATGCTGGTGCTGACCGTCGGGTTTTTCGGGCTGTTCTGTATCCTGGCCATCGTCATCAAATACCTCTCGCTGCTCACCGAGCTGGTGTTCAAGCAGCAGAAGTATCTGGTGGAGGGCGTGGAAAAGCTGCCCACCTGCGCCGACCGCGCCGACTGAGGAGGGATCTGATTTGAAACGCATCTCCTTCACGCGGGACGGCCAGCTGACCGCCGGGTGGTTCTGGCTGTTCGCCGCGGTGCTGACGCTGGGGCGTCTGGCGGCGGCGGCCTTCCAGATGGGATACTACACCCCCGACCTCGCGCCGCTGGACGACACCCTGCTCTACGATATGGCGGTATCCATCACACAGGGCGACTGGCTGGGCGAATACGGCTGGCTCACCCTCTCCAAGCACAGCTTTTTCGCGCTGTGGCTGGCGGCGCTGCACCTGCTGCACATCCCGTTCCTGGTGGGCGGACAGGCCTTCTGGGCCGCCGGCTGCGCCGCGCTGGCCTGCGCCTTCGCGCCGGTGCTGCCCACCCGCGGCAGGCGGCTGGCGCTGTACGGCGTGCTGCTGTGGAACCCGGCGGCCATCGCCGCCTTCACTCTGCGGGTCTACCGCGACAACATCTTCCCCGCGCTGTGCCTGCTCGTGTTTGCGGGCATGGCGGGCTTTGCGCTGCGCTGCACCCGTCAAAAGGCCGTCGGCTGGCTGGTGCTGTGCGGGCTTTCGCTCGGCGCGGTGTGGCTCTGCCGGGAGGACGGCGTGTGGGTGTGGCCCTTCGTGCTGGCGGCGGGCGGCATCGTCGTGTGGCGGATCTGCGCCAGCCGTCTGCCGCGGCGCACCAAGGCCGGGCGGGCGGCGCTGCTGGCGATCGTCCCCGCGCTGTTCGGGCTGTGCCTGTGCGGCTGGGCGGGGATGAACGCCGCCGCCTACGGCCGCTTTGTGGTGAGCGACTTCACCTCCTCCGACTTCACCTCCGCCTACGGCGCGCTCACCCGGGTGCAGGCCGGGCAGGACGAACAGGACGGCCTCATCCAGATCCCGCTGACCCGGGCGGGGCGGGAAGCGCTGTACGAGGCGGGCGCGGAGCATTTCACACTGCTGCGCCCCTGGCTGGAGGACCCCGCCTTCCAGAACGGCTATGCCGATGTGCGCACCGGCGAATACCCGGCCGGCGCTTTCTACTGGGCGCTGCGGCGGGCGGCGTCGGAGGCGGGCATGTATGAGACGGCCCAAACGGCGCAGGAGTACTTCACCGCCCTGGCAGACGAGGTGAACGCCCTGTGCGACAGCGGCGCGGTGGAGGCCACCGGCCCGCGCAGCAGCACCACCCCCCGCATCACGGCGAAGTATGTCGGGCCGGTGGTGCGCGAAGGGCTGCACAGCCTGTGGTTCTGCCTGACGATGCAGGACGCCGCCCCCTGTATGGACACCATCAGCGTGGGCCGCGCCGAGGACCAGATCGCCCCGATGGAGGCGTTCCTCCACACCCCCGCGAACCTCGCCTGCAAGGCGGGCACCAGCGAGCCGTACTATTCCCCGCTCCAGACGCTGGTGTTCGGGGTGCTGCAGGGGGTGCGGCATGCCTATTCGCTGCTGCTGCCGCTGTGCCTGCTGCTGGCGGTGGTGCGCCTGTGCGCGGGCGGGCGCAGCGTCTGGAAAAAGGGCGCGGGCGCCGGCGCGCGGGTGGCCTGGCTGGCCGTTTGGGGGCTGCTTGGCATGGCGGTGCTGCGCGCGATGATGATCGCCTTTATGGAGGTGGCCAGCTTCGGCATCGGCACCTCCATCATGTACCTGTCCACCGTGCACCCGCTGCTGATCGCGGCGGCGGCGCTGGGCCTGCTGGCGCCCTGGAAGCAGCTGGCGGAACAGCGGGACTGAGACGTCCGCTCTTTTCCACCGAACGCCTTCCCCTGGCAGGGGAAGGTGCCCCGAAGGGGCGGATGAGGTCGAAGCTGTGCCGGCTGCTCCAACTTTGTCTACGGGGGGAATTTCCATATACCATCGACTGCGCGATCTGCGCGAGGACGCTGGCCTGACCCAGACACAGGTGGCGAAATATCTGGGCATGTCGCAGACCGGGTATTCCAAATACGAAACCGGTGAAAACGACATCCCCACACAGGTGCTGATCCGTCTGGCGCAGCTGTACCGCACCTCCACCGACTACCTCCTCGGCCTGCACGACCGCCGCGCGCCGCTGCCCTGACACATGCCCATCCTGCCGTCCCCTTTTGCACAGGGGGACGGCCTTTTTTGTTTCCGGGGCGTTTTTTAAGGCTATTTCCAGATAGAGCTGGTATGATGACAGCAGAAGGGCGCTGTGCGCCCCATCCCTGCCCGAAAGGAAGAATGCATATGAAACGCTCTGCCGCCCATTCCCGCTCCGAGGCGCGCGGCGCCTGGCTGTTCATGGCTCCCAGCCTGTGCGGGCTGTGCATCTTTGTGCTGATCCCCTTTGCCGAAACGGTGCGCCGCAGCTTCTGCAACGCGCTGGGCACCAGCTGGAAAGGCCTCGACAACTACCGCTCGGTGCTGCAAAACCAGGCGTTTCGCCTGGCCGCCGCCAACACCGCCCGCTTTGTGGCCGTCTGTCTGCCGCTGCTGCTGGCGGTGAGCCTGCTGCTGGCGCTGGGGGTGCGGATGCTGCGCCCGGGCGGGCGGGCCTTCAAGACCAGCTTCCTGCTGCCGATGGCGGTGCCGGTGGCCAGCATCGTGCTGCTGTGGCAGACCCTGTTCCACGAAAACGGCCTGGTGAACCGGCTGCTCACGTCGGCGGGGCTGCCGGCGGTGGACTTCATGGGCACCGGCGCGGCGTTCTGGGTGCTCATCTTCACCTACCTGTGGAAGAACAGCGGCTACGACATGATCCTCTGGCTGGCCGGGCTGGACGGCATCCCCCAGACCTTATACGAGGCCGCTGCCGCCGACGGCGCCGGGCCGCTGGCGCAGTTCCGCTGCATCACGCTGCCGGGCCTTCTGCCCACGCTGGGCCTGACGGCGGTGCTGAGCCTTTTGAACACCTTCAAGGTGTTCCGGGAGGCGTATCTGGTGGCGGGCTCCTATCCGCACCGCAGCATCTATCTGCTGCAGCATCTGTTCAACAACTGGTTTCTGGACCTCGACCTCGGCCGTCTCAGCGCGGCGGCGGTGCTGGTGGCGGCGGTGCTGCTGGGCTTCATCCTGCTTCTGGGCCGCATCTGGAAGGGGGACGACGAGGTATGAAGCGCAGCAAAGCGGCCCAGCGGCTGGTGACGGCCGCACTGGCGGCGGTGGCGCTGGCGGTGTGGTGGCCGCTGTGGTTCATGTTCTGCGGGGTGCTGACGCCGCTGGACGAGCTGCGGGTCACGATCGGGCCGGTGCTGGGCCTGCGGGAGGGGTACGCCGTCTGGACGGCGCTGCCCTCCTGGCCCACCCTGCAGCCGCTGGCCGAGCTTTTGTTCGACACACCGGAATTTTTTGTGATGTTCTGGAACACCTGCCTGCAGGTTTTCCCGCAGGTGATCGGGCAGGTGCTGGTGGGCGCGCCGGCGGCGTGGGCGCTGTCGCGGCTGCGGTTCCGGGGCAAAAAGGCGCTGTGGGGGCTGTACATCGTGCTGATGCTGCTGCCCTTCCAGGTGATGATGGTGCCGCACTATCTGGTGCTGAACACCCTCGGCCTGCTGGACACCCCGCTGGCCATCATCCTGCCGGGCGTCTTTTCCACCTTCCCGGTCTTTATCATGGCCAAGGGCTTCGACGCGGTGCCGCGCGCGATGGTGGAGGCGGCGGCGCTGGACGGCGCCGGCATGTTCCCGGCCTTTGTGCGGATCGGGCTGCCGCTGGGGGTGCCGGGCATCCTGTCGGCGATGGTGCTGGGCTTTCTGGACGCCTGGAACGCCATCGAGCAGCCGATGCTGTTTTTGAAATCGGCGTCGAACTGGCCGCTGTCGCTCTACCTGCCGCAGATCACGGCGGGGCAGCTGGGCCTTTCGATGGCGGCCAGCCTGCTGATGCTGGCGCCGGCGCTGCTGCTGTTTTTGTTTGGACAAAAGTATCTGGAGCTGGGCATCCAGGCCAGCGGACTGAAGGAGTGAACGAAATGGAACGAATCAAGGAGATCCGGCAGCGGCTGCGCGCGGCGGTGCAGTCCAGCGAGCCGGGCCAGCGGCGGGCGCTGGGGCGCGCCGGGCGGTTTTTTGCGGCCATGCTGGTGTGCACGCTGGTGGCGCGGGGGGCGTCCGGCGCCACGATGGCCGAGGTGTCGCTGGAAAAGCCCGCCTCCGCCAACCTGTCCGACAGCCTGACGGCGTCCGGCACCATCGAGGCGGCGGCCCCTTCCGACATCGAGGTCCCGGAGGGGCTGAAGGTCACCGAGGTGGCCGCCGCGGCGGGACAGAAAGTGAATGCGGGCGATCTGCTGGCGAAGGTGGACGCCGACGAGCTGGACCGCGCGGTGCGCGCCCAGCAGGCGCAGGTGCAAAAGCAGCAGCTGGCGCTGGAGGCGCTGCGGGAAGAGCAGCCGGTGGACAGCAGCGGGGTGGACGCGGCGCAGACGGCGCTGGCGGGCGCGCAGGCCGACCGCGACCGGGCCAACGGCCGCGCCGCCGAGGCGGTGCAGCAGGCAGAAACCGCGCTGGAACGCGCAAAGCAGGACGAACAGGCCGCCTCCGACGCGCTGGAAGAGCTGCAGCAGAAGCCGCCCGAGGAGCTGGAGGAGGGCGAATTGGAGGCCGCACAGCTGGCGCTGGACACCGCGCGCAGCGCCCGCGAAACGGCCGAGCAGGCACTGGCATCGGCCCGGCAGGCGGCGGAGGACACCGCCCTCAGCGGCGACCGCAGCGTGGCGAGCGCCGAGAGCGCGCTGCAAAGCGCGCAGAAGAGCTACAGCGAGGCGGCCAAACAGGCCGAGACCGCCGGCAAAGCCAACGCGGCCGACGCCCAGCTGGCCCAGCTGGAGCTGGAGGAAGCCCAGCGCCTGCTCGACCGGCTGACCGCCCTGCAGCAGGCGGGCGGCTGCATCACCGCGCCGGCCGGCGGCACGCTGGTGCGTCTGGACCTCACGGCGGGGCAGCCCACCGTCGCCAGCGCCGGGCAGCTGGCCGGGCAGGAAGGCGGGTTCGTCTTTCGGGCCACCGTCGGCAAAGAGCAGGCCGGGCAGCTGAAGGCCGGAGGGCTGGTGAACGTGCAGCAGGACTACGCCGTCGGCAGGGGCACCATCCAGGCGCTGTCGCCGCAGGAGGACGGCACGGTGCAGATGACGGTGCGGCTGGCGGAGGACGGCGCATCCTGGCAGCTGGGCGGCGCCGAGGCGTCGGTGACGCTGTCCCAGCAGCAGTACTACACCTGTCTCCCCTCGTCGGCGGTGCGGCTGGGCAGCGCCGGCCAGTATGTGCTGGTGATGGAGCAGCGGGTGACGGTGCTGGGCATCCAGAACGTGCTGGTGGAGGTGCCGGTGTCGATCGAGCGCATCAGCGGCGGCACCACGGCGGTGAGCGGCGCGCTTGGCCCCGACAGCCAGGTGGTCGCCTCGTCCAGCCGTCCGGTGAGCGCCGGCGACCGCGTGCGGGTGAAGGGATGAGGGCGCGGGTGCTGCGGCTGGCAGGCTGGGCGCTGGCCTGTCTGCTGCTGGCGGGATGCCTGTCGGCGGCCGACCGTCTGGCGCTGGCCTGGCCGGCCATCGGGGTCCGCATGAGCGCTCCGGTGAACGCCGACGCCTGCGAAAAAGCCGCCGAGCTTGCGGCCGAAAGCGGTGCACGGGTCAGCTTCTGGGCCGAGGAAGCCGCCCTCCTCTCCACCCCCCGCGCCGAGGCGGAGGCCACCGCGGTGCGGTTCTGGGGCGACGGGTCGCTGGCCTGGCCGGCGGCCTATCTGGCAGGCGGCGCCCCTGCCTCTGCCGACCGCACCGGCTGTGCGATCAGCGCCGCCCTGGCCTGGCAGCTGTACGGCAGCCTGGACGCGGTGGGGCAGACGCTGGAATGGGCCGGCAGCACCTACACCGTGCTGGGCGTGCTGGACACCGAGGAGACGGCGGCGCTCTTTGCGGGCGACGACGAGACCCCCTACACGGCGGCGGAATTCGTGCCCGGGCCGGACGGCGATGCCGGCGAACAGGCGCGCAGCTTTGCGGCGTCGGCGGGGCTGGGGGCCGATGCGATGGTATACGGCCCGTTCCTCGCGGCGGGGTGCAGGCTGCTGGCCTGGCTGCCGCTGGGCGCGGCGGCGGTGCGGCTGGCGCTGCACGGGCTGACGCTGCTGCGCAGGCGCTCCCGCCTGGCCGGGCAGGCCGCCTGCTGGGTGCTGGCGGTGGGCTTGGCGGCGGCGCTGCCGCTGGTGCTGGCCCAGCTGCCGGCCTGGCTGGTGCCGTCGCGGTGGAGCGATTTCGCCTATTGGTCGCAGCTGGGCGAGACGCTGGCCGGTCAGCTGCGCATGCTGCTGGCGATGTCCCCCGCGCTGCGGGACGTGGGCGCAAAAACCGCGCTGCTGCAATCGGTCCTGTGCGGACTGGGCGCGCTGTGGACGCTCAGCCTGCTGGCGGTGTCGGCGCCGCCAGCCCGGCCCGCCGCCGAATCCGGCCCGGCGCTTCTCCCGTCCGGGGAAAACGCGCCGGAACAGGAGGACTGAATCCGGAATTTTCTCCCTTGGTGCGGCGTTTTCCGCACATACACGGCCGGGCGCAGCGGCGCTTTGCGGGAGGGAACGCGCAGCCCAAAGGCTTCCCCCTTCCCCCGCACCCGCCGGTTGGAGCAAAGGGGCAAGCCCTCCCCTCATCAGGCGCATCCGCGCCAGCTTCCCCCCAAGGGGGGAAGCCTTTGGCACTGAATGCCTTCTCTCCTCTGATTTGGTCAAAAAGCGATGGCCGGCCCCCGTCTGTGCGGGGGCCGGCCGTCGCTTTTCTGTTCGATTTTTCGGGTGAATCCTTACCAGTACAGCTGCCAATCCTTCAGCAGACGCACCAGTGCTTCCATGTAGAAGTAGTCGCCCCAGGTGTTGCACTCGTCCACGCCGCGGTCCTCGGGGATGGGGTTATAGGGCGAGTTCTTGGCGTACACGCCGTGCAGCAGCAGGCCGTTGGACACGCTGCGGTCCTGCACCGCGTACTCCGGGCTGATGAGGCTGGTCATCATGCGGCCGGCGGCTTCCATGTAGTGGGCGGCTTTGTCGGCCGGCAGATATTTGCACATCTCCAGAATGCCGCACACCGCCGCGCTGGCAGCGCTGGAGTCCTTCGGCTCGCCGCTGCCGTCGGTGAAGTCGAGATCCCAATAGGGCACGTTGTCGGCCGGCAGGTGGTCGATGAAGAAATCGGTCACGCGGCAGAACAGGTCCATCGCCTTGGGGTCTTTGGTGTAGCGGTAGCTCAGGGCGGTGCCGTACACGCCCCAGGCCTGGCCGCGCGCCCAGGCGCTGCCGTCGCGGTAGCCCTGCTGGGTGGCGCCGCGCACCGGCTCGCCGGTCTCGGTGTCGAAGAAGTAGGTGTGGTAGGTGGAGTTGTCGTCCCGCACCAGGTTCGCCAGGCTGGTCCTGGTGTGGCGCAGGGCGATGTCGCGGTATTTGCCGTCGCCGGTCACGTCGCTGGCCCAGTAGAGCAGCGGCAGGTTCAGCAGGCAGTCGATGATGAGGCGGTAGTTGTCCTTCGCGCCCAGCTCGCCCCAGGCCTGCAGGAACTGCCCCTTCTCCTGGAACCGCGCGATCAGGTTGTCGGCGGCCAGCAGCGCGGCCTTTTTGCCGGTCTCGCTGCCGGTGAGCTTATAGGCCGCCACGCAGGACGGGCTGTACAGGAAACCCATGTCGTGGTGGTCGACGTCGATGCGCTTCTCGATGCGGTCGAGGAAGCTGTCCACCTGCACCAGCGCCGCCTGCCTGAAGGCGTCGTCGCCGGTGAGCTCCCAGGCCAGCCAGTATTCGCCGGTGCAGAAGCCGGTGGTCCACTCGACGTTCTCGCTCTGGGGATAGAAGTTGTTCTCGCTGCAGGAGAACTGGAATTTCTCGGTGAATTCGGGCAGGTTGCCGCGCAGGATCTCCACCGCGCGGTCGAAGGCAGCCTGCAGCGCCTCGCGGGAGGGCATGGTCATGGTAGGTCATCCTTTCGGTTTCAAGATAAAAAGCGGGGGCGGAGCGCACAGCTCCGCCCCCTGTTGCCGTTGATTCTATTCTGCCGCAGACACGGCACGAACACAAGAGGAAATCAGCCTTTCAGGCCGCTGGTGGCAATGCCCTGTACGAAGAAGCGCTGGCAGGGCACATACAGCAGGAAGATGGGGATCAGGCTCAGCACGCTGGCCGCCATGATCAGCTCGTAGGAGGTGGAATACTGGCCCAGGAACATGCGGATACCAAGAGGGATGGTCTTGTTGGATTCGCTGTTGAAGTAGATCATGGGGCCCATGAAGTCGTTCCACACCGTCACGAAGGTGAAGATGGTCAGGGTGGTGAGGGCGGGCTTGGACAGCGGCAGCACGATGCGGCCGTAGATGCCGTACTCGCTCAGGCCGTCGATGCGGGCGGCCTCCAGCAGCTCGTTGGGGATGCCCTGGTAGAACTGGCGCAGCAGGAACACGCCGAAGGCGGCGAAGGCCTGCAGCATGATGTAGCCCAGATGGGTGTCCACCAGACCGAACTTCTGCATCATGCTGTACTGGGGCAGCATGTAGATCTGCCAGGGAATGGCGATGGTGGCCACGTAGCACAGGAACAGGGTGTCACGGCCGCGGAAATGGCACTTGGTGAAGCCATACGCCGCGAACGAGCAGGTGAACACCTGGATGATGGTGATGATCACCGTCAGCTTGGCGCTGTTGAAGGTGAACAGGCCGAAGGGGATTTTCTGCCACACGCGCAGGTAGTTGTCCCAGTGGAAGGTTTCGGGGATCCACTTGATGGGGATGGTGAACACCTCGCTGTCCAGCTTCAGAGAGGCGGACAGCATCCACACCAGCGGCAGCAGCGTGATCATGGTGAGAACAATCAGCAGCACATACAGCAGGGCGCGGACAACGGGGTTTTGCTTCTTTTCAATCATGGATGTTGTTCCCCCTTTACATAAAGTCGTTGAACTTCTTTTCCACGCGGAACTGGACCAGGGTGATGCCGCCCACGATCAGGAACAGGATCATCGCCGCAGCGCTGGCAACGCCGTAGTCCCAGGAAATGAAGGACTTGTTGTAGATGTACATGCTCAGCAGCTGAGTCGCCGTACCGGGGCCTCCCTCGGTGAGCATGAAGATCAGGTCGAACACCTTGAAGCTGTTGATGATCAGCATCATCAGCACAAAGAAGTGGGAGGGGGTCAGCATCGGGAAGGTGATGCGGCGGAACTGCTGCCACTTGGTGGCGCCGTCGATCTCGGCCGCCTCATACAGGGAGTAGGGGATGTCCTGCAGGGCCGCCAGGTAGATGATCATGAAATAGCCCATGTTCTTCCACACGCTGACGATGATGACGGCGGGCAGCGCCCAGTCCACATCGGCCAGCCAGCCGGGCAGCGCGCTGTCGGGCAGGAAAACGCCCAGAAGGGCATTGACCACGCCGCCGTTCTTCATGAACATGGCCTTCCACACACAGCCAACGGCCACGATGGACGCCACATACGGGAAGAAGATGGCGCTGCGGAAGAAGTTGACGAACCGCAGCTTGTTGTTCAGCAGGATCGCCAGGCCCAGCGCAGCCGCCATACTGAACAGCACCGTGAACACGGTGTATTCCAGCGTCAGCACCAGGGAATTGCGGAAGTTGGGATCCTTGAAGATCTTCGCGAAGTTGTCGAAGGCCACAAACTGCATCTCGTTGAAGCCGTCCCACTTCATGAAACTCAGGATGAACGAGAACACCACCGGCACCAGCGTAAAGATCAAAAAGCCGATGAAGTTGGGCAGGATGAAGGTCATACCCACCAGGGTGTTGCGGGTATTCAGGCTAAGGCCCTTGGCCTTTTTCTGCGTTTTTTGTGTCGTCAAGCCAGACGCCTCCTCTCAAAAGTGCGCCGCCGCCCGGCGGCAATATCGCCCAATGAAGGGCGGGCGCGCAACGCGCCCGCCCTTCCGTTCTGTTTCAAATAACGTTGAAGCGAAATTTTTTTAGCCGTTGATGATGGCTTCAGCCTGCTCGGCCATGCTGGCCAGCACGTTGTCGATGGTATCCTGCTCCAGCATGATCAGGCTGTGCTGCTCGCCCAGCATCTGGTTCACGTCGGCAACCTTGTCCACGATGGGACGGTCCAGGCTGATGTTGGTGACCTTCAGAGCCTCAGCGGTGCCCTCGGGCATACCTTCCATAGCGGCGATCTCAGCGATAGCGGCATCGTCAGCGCGGCCGGGGATAGCGCCAACCTTGGCGTACTCAGCGGCGCCCTCTTCACCGGTCACAAACTTGACCAGCTCCCAGGCGGCATCCTTCTTGTCGGTGTTGGCATTGATGCACATCGGGGTAGCGGAACCAACGGTCCAGCCAGCCTCAACGCCTTCCGGATGAGGAATGGTGGCAACGCCCCAGTTCACAGTGCTCTCACCGTTCTTCACAGCCTCGATGATGGTGGCCATGTACCAGGTGCCCATGGGCATCATGCCGACGGTGCCCTGTGCGAAGGGACCGGAGTAGTGGATGTTGGCGCTCTTCAGCTCGCCAAAGCTCTGGATGGAGCCTTCGTCCTGCATGCGCAGAACCATCTCGTAGTAGGGCTTGAAGAAGTCGTAGCCGGTCTCGTAGTCCATGATGGTGTGCTTGCCATCCTGCACAGCCCAGTTCTGCACGCAGGCCTGCCAGGTGTGGATGTAAGCGCCGTACTTGCCGTCGCCGGCCAGCTGCTTGGCCATCTCCTCGAAGTCGGCCCAGGTCCAGTCGTTGGAGGGATACTCCATATTCTTGGCGTCGAACATGTCCTTGTTGTAGAACATGACGTAGTAGTCGGTACGGGCGGGCAGGCCGTACTGCTTGCCGTCGTAGTTGAAGTTCTCGGCCAGGCCGTTGTAGGCGGCCAGATCCACGCCGTCGGCGGAAATGTACTCGGTCAGGTCGGCCAGCTGGCCCTTGTCGGCCAGGCTCTTGGTGGTGTCGGCGTCCTTCACGAAGAAGGCGTCCATATCGGCGCCGCCGTTCAGCATGGTGGTCAGCTTGGTGGTGTAGTCGGCGCTGGGGATGTCCATCAGCTCAACCTTGATGTTGGGGTTGGCAGCCATAAAGGCATCCACGGCGTTCTGCACGGAGGGGTTGGAGGTGTTGTCCCAGGTGGCAACCTTCAGGGTGATCTCCCCTTCGGTGCTGCCGCCGGTGGAGCCGGAAGCCGGGGTGCTGGCGGGGGTGCTGCTGCCGGGGCCGCCGCAGGCGGTCAGAACAGAAGCAGCCATCATAGCGCTGACGCCCAGCGCTGCAATGCGTTTCATTTTCATGCTCGTTTTCTCCTTTTTCATTTTTGCGCCGGGGGGCTTTTGGGGGCCTCCCGCCGCCGTGTCCTTTGTACTGACACCATTATACGGGGCCTTGGAGCGAAATCCATCTTTCATTTTTTTGATTTTGCTATCCTATTTTTTGAATTCTGGAAAAAATATAGTATTATTTTATTTATTCATACTATTTTATATCCGCACCGTTGTGGTTTTAAACTAATTGCGGGGCGGCGCGGTTTTGTTTATAATAGTAATTTAAGGGGCCGGCGTTTTTTGCGCCGGCAGAAAAGGAGCGTATGTCATGCCGTTTTTCAAAAGCATCCGCTGGCGGGTCTTTCTGTGCACCGCGCTGTGTGTGGCCGCGGTGGGGCTTGTCAGCAACCTGTATATCTACCAATATCTGAATGGCATCATCACCGAGCGCGCCTACTCCATCGACACCCTGAACCGCCGTTCCATCGCCCAGCAGCTGAACGCCGAGCTGGAAAAGGCGCTCACCCTGTCGGTGCAGTGCGCGAACCACGTGTCGGTGCTGCGGGCTGCCGAAGCCGGCACCCCGTCCAGCAACGCCCAGATGACGGTGATGCTGGATGCCCAGCAGGTGATGGCCGACGCCACCGCGGTCAGCGGCGTGGACAACTATCTGAACAAGATGATGCTGTACAACCGCGAGGGGCTGCTGGTGCAGTCGTCGCGGCAGCGGTATCCGGGCTTTTTCTCCGACTGGCAGAATCTGCTGAACAGCCCGGCCTACCAGACGATGCTGTCCACCGGCATCCTCAGCAACGGCCTCACCCTGATGCCCACCTCCATCACACCGTATCAAGAGCAGCAGTGCCTGGCCGCTTTGCAGCCGGTGACCAGCGGCGCGGCCAGCAGTGCCAAGGCCTGGCTGTACACCGAGTTCAGCACAGACCTCGTCACCGACGTGCTGGACAACTACATGCCCAGCGGTGAATACTTCGTCACCACCGCGAACGGCGCCATCCTGCCCGGCGCGCTGGACGAGGCCCTCCCCACCTCCGATGTGCGCCACCTGCAGAGCGGCGACACCTTTGCGGTGAACGGCGACACCTGGCGGGTGGAGATCACGCCGCTGGACTATTCCGGCATGCAGCTGGTGAGCTGTGTGAACGAATCGGCGCTGCTGCTGGACAACCAGAAGATCTTCCACACCGTGCTGGTGGCGCTGCTGGCCAGCATCGTGGCGGGCATCGCCATCCTGGCGCTGGTGTCCGGCATGCTCACAAAGCCGGTGCTGCGCCTCACCGCCCGCATCAAGCGCATCTCGGAGAACGACTTCGACTACGACCCCACCATCGAAAAGGGCAGCGACGAGATCGCCCAGATCGGCCGGGTGGTGAACGAGATGATCCTGTCGGTGCGGCACCTGCTGCAGGAGACCCAGCAGCAGGCCGAGCAGAAGCGCAAGATCGAGCTGGCGATGCTGCAAAGCCAGGTGAATCCCCATTTCCTCTACAACACGCTGGATTCCATCCACTGGATGGCGGTGATCCAGAAAAACCCGGGCATCCAGCAGATGGCGCGCTCGCTGTCCAACCTGCTCAAACACATGGCCAAGGGCTACAACCACAAGATCCCGCTGGCCGAGGAGATCTCGCTGCTGGAGGACTATATCGGCATCATGTCCATCCGGTATATGGACACCTTTGAATTTGTCAACGACATCAACCCGGCGCTGTACAAATACAGCATCATCAAGCTGACGCTGCAGCCGCTGGTGGAGAACGCCATTTTCCACGGCATCGAGCCCACCGGCCGGTTCGGCACCATCCGGCTGTATGCGCAGGAAAAGGGGGACGACCTGCTCATCACGGTGGAGGACGACGGCCAGGGCATGGACCAGGCCGCCATCCAGCGCGCGCTCCACAGCCGCATGCAGCACAGCCACGGCAGCATGAACGGCATCGGCGTGAGCAATGTCAACGAGCGGCTGCGGCTGGTGTACGGCGCTCCCTACGGGCTTTCGATCGACGCGAGGCCCGGCCAATATACCCGCATGACGGTGCGGATCCCCAAAGAGGAGGCGAATTGAGATGTACCGTGTGATCCTGGTGGACGATGAGCCCATCATTCTGTCGGGGATCAAGTTCCTGATCGACTGGACGGCCCAGAACTGCGAGATCGTGGGCACCGCCCGCAACGGACAGCAGGCGCTGGAGCTGATCGACAAGGCTGCGCCCGACATTGTAATATGCGACATCCGCATGCCGGTGAAATCCGGCATCGAACTGCTGGAGGAGGCGAACGAACGGGAAAACGCGCCGGTGTTCATCATGCTGACCAACTACCAGGACTTCGACCTGGCCCGCCAGACGCTGCGCCTGCGGGCGGTGGACTATCTGGTGAAGACCCAGCTGGACCCGGCGGCCCTGGAGAGCAGCCTGCAGATGGCCAAGGCCGAATGCGACAAGCGCGGCCGGCTGGCCTGCGCCACCATCGAGGCCGACTATATGCAGACCCAGCGCACCGAGGCGCTGCGGGCCGCGGCGCTGGACATCCTGCGCGACGCCGACAACCTCGCCGCACGCGGCGTGCTGGCGCGGCAGGGGGCCTTCTCGCGCTTTTGCCTGATGCAGCTGATGCTGGACGTGTCGGCGCTGCCCACCATCTCCAGCTTCTCGCGCAAAGACCGCCGCCAGCTGCTCGACTGGGAGTGCGACGTGGTGGAAAAGCTGGCCCAGAACCTGCTGGACCACTTTATCCTGGCCCTGCCCGACTACGACGCACAGAGCCTGCTGCTGCTGTGCTGGGAGCTGGACCAGATGCCCGACCTCGACCTGTTCTATTCCAAGCTGTCGATGGCCTCGGCCAACACCACCCAGGTGCGGCTGGCGCTGCTGTGCAGCGACCGCTTCGACGGCCCGCAGGCCCTGGGGGAGGCCACCGTGCAGCTGGCCCAGCTGCGGCAGTACTACTACCTGTCGGGCGGCGACGTGCTCACCTCGCGCTGCCTTTTGGGCGCGATGCCCGCTTTGCAGCCGGTGGAGGTGCACGACCTGTGCAACCGCCTGGCGCTGGAGCTGCGGGCCAAGAACAAGGGCCCGGCGCTGGCCATCATCCAGAAGGCGGCCGACCTGCTGGCCAAAACGCCCCATCTGCGCCGCGAGGGCATCCACTGCTGCAGCGAGCTGTACAGCATGTGCAGCATGGTGCTGGCCCCGCTGGCCCCGGAGGGCGGCGGCTTTTTCAGCGACACCGGCGACATCCTCAGCGGCATCCAGAGCCTGGCCACCCGCGCGCAGGTGCTGGACTGGCTGGCGATGCTGGGCCGGCAGCTGGAGGCCCAGATGGACGCGCTGGAATCCGGCCACAGCGACCCGCTGGAAAAGGCGCGGGAATATGTGCGCCAGCATGTGGACGAGCGCATCCTCCTGCAGGAAGCCGCCGCGGCGGCGGGGCTGTCGCCCAGCTACCTGTCGGCGCTGTTCAAGAAGGAGTACAACCAGAACTTCATGGACTTCGTCAACGAGACCAAGATGCGCCGCGCCTGCCAGCTGATCCGGGAGGGCAAATACCGCATCTACGAGATCAGCTATATGCTCAGCTTTGAAAACGCCTACTATTTCACCCGGGTGTTCCGCCGCCATGTGGGCATGACCCCCACCGAATACCAGCGCAGACTGCGCCCGGACAGCGAGACCTGACCCCCTTGCAATGCCTCCCCAGGCACCGTATAATAAAATCTATGAACGGCGTTTGCCGTTTTGCGAAATGGAGGACGAACAACTATGAAACTGACCGTATCCGTGAAGAATGCCGCCGGGGAAACGCTGGCCAGCGCCACCGGCGAGGGCCGCGTGTTCCTGGAGTACAAGGCCGCCTATCAGCCGGGCGACGTTGTGTGCCTGGCGAGCGACGAGGCCGGCTATGTGGTGGCCCAGCTGGAGGACAGCCTGCCCGAGACCTTCGGCCGCCTGAACGCCGAAGCCCGTCTGCCCATCCCCTTTGAAGAGCGCCGCATCTGCTATTCCCCCAAGGCCTTTGTGGGCGAGGAGCACCTGATCTGGGCGCGCTGCGCCACCGAGGCGGAGATCTCCGCCCGCCGCAACCTGGCGCTGAACCCGCTGGACTGCCATGCCAACCAGGGCCTGTTCCCCCACGCCACCGCGAACGTGGAGACCCGCGGCGAGGCCAGCTTTGAGGCCCGCAACGCCATCGACGGCATCTATGCCAACGAAGGCCACGGCGTCTACCCCTATTCCAGCTGGGGCATCAACCGCGACCCCAATGCCGCGCTGACCATCGACTTCGGCCGCGCCGTGACGGTGGACGAGGTGGTGGTCACCCTGCGCAACGATTTCCCGCACGACAACTGGTGGCAGAGCGCGGTGATCCGCTTCGACGACGGCAGCAGCGAGACGCTGCACTTCGAGAAGGTGGCCTGGCCGCAGCACACCGCCATCGCGCCGCGCACCGTGCGCACCGCCACGCTGGAGCAGCTGATCCAGTGCCCGGACGACCCCTCCCCCTTCCCCGCTCTCACCCAGCTGGAACTGTGGGGCACCGAGGCGTAAAGCCCTTTTCCGCACAAACAAAAACGCACCCCCAAAGGGAGACACTTCGCACAGGAAGCCGTCTCCCTTTGGCTTTTATACGCCGGGAACATGCCGGTCGGCTGAAAGTCCATCGCACAAACACCCGCATTTCAAGGGCAAATGCCCATCCGAAAGGGGGAAAGCCTATGCCGCAGCATACGTTTATTACAAGGAAACTGATCGACAAAGGGCGGAAGGCGTTTATTCCATTC
>DGYMJ06203__coassemble_504_pt1 | contig 23143 bp, 18 predicted proteins | sample DGYMJ06203__metabat2_high_PE_020 | metagenome-assembled genome bin DGYMJ06203 | reverse complement strand
CGCGTGGGCCTTGCCGTACAGCGCCGCGCCGAACGCGCCCATCAGGCCGGCGATGTCGGGGCGGATCACCTGCACGCCCATCTCCTGCTCGAAGGCGCGCAGCACCGCCTCGTTGTAGAAGGTGCCGCCCTGCACCACGATGCGGCGTCCCAGCTCCTCGGGGCGGGAGGCGCGGATCACCTTATACAGCGCGTTCTTCACCACGCTGATGGACAGGCCGGCCGAGATGTTCTCGATCGACGCGCCGTCCTTCTGGGCCTGCTTGACGCTGGAGTTCATGAACACGGTGCACCGGCTGCCCAGGTCCACCGGATGGTCGGCAAAGAGGGCCAGTTTGGCGAATTCCGGCACCGTGTAGCCCAGCGCCTCGGCGAAGGTCTGCAAAAAGCTGCCGCAGCCGGAGGAGCAGGCCTCGTTCAGGAAGATATCGCTGATGGCCCCGTTCTCGATCTTGAAGCACTTCATGTCCTGGCCGCCGATGTCGATGACGAAATCCACGTCGGGCAGGAAGTGCCGCGCGGCGGTGAAGTGTGCCACCGTCTCCACGATGCTGAAATCGGCCTCGAAGGCGCTCTTCACCAGCGCCTCGCCGTAGCCGGTGGTGGTGACGCTGGCGATGCACAGGCCGGGGTGCCGGCTGTAGAGGTCCTGCAAAAGCTGCCGCACCAGCGGGATGGGGTTGCCGGAGTTCGGCTGGTAGCTGGTGAAGAGCAGGTTGCCGCTGCCGTCGATGACCGCCATTTTCAGGGTGGTGCTGCCGGCGTCGATGCCGATGTGCACCGGGCCCACATCCTCGCCGAAGGCCAGGCGGGGGACGCAGGCTTTCAGGTGGCGGGCGTGGAACTCCTCATACTCCTGCGCGTTCGCGAACAGCGGCGGCTGGCTGGCATAGCTGCCCTCGCCGGCCGTCTCGCGGATGCGCGCGGCCACGACGGCGGGATCGAAGGCGGCGTCGGCGTAGAAGGCCGCGCCCATCGCCACATACAAAAGGCTGTTTTCCGGGCAGGTGCCGGTGAGGTCCAGCGCTTTGTCGAACGCCACCCGCAGCTGCGAGAAGAAGGTGAGCGGCCCGCCCAGATAGAGCACGTTGCCGTCGATGGGGCGGCCCTGCGCCAGGCCGGCGATGGTCTGGTTGGCCACCGCGGCCAGGATGCTGGCGGCGATGTCCGGGATGCGCGCGCCCTGGTTCAGCAGCGGCTGCACGTCGGTTTTGGCGAACACGCCGCACCGGCTGGCGATGGTGTAGGTCTTTTCGGCCTTTTTGGCCTCCTCGTCCAGCTCGGTGGGGGTCAGGTGCAGCAGGGTGGCCATCTGGTCGATGAAAGCGCCGGTGCCGCCGGCACAGCTGCCGTTCATGCGCACCTCGGTGCCATTGGTCAGAAAGAGGATCTTGGCATCCTCGCCGCCCAGCTCGATGATGGCGTCGGTGGCAGGCGCCAGGCGCTGGGCCGCCACACGGGTGGCGAACACCTCCTGCACGAACGGCACGCCGCACCGCTGTGCAAGGCCCATGCCGGCCGAGCCCGAGATGGCCAGCTGTGCGTCGGCGATGCCGTTTTCCGCCAGCTGCTCCAGCAGCTGGGCGGCTTTTTCGGTGATGTGACTGTAGTGACGCTCGTAGCTGGAATGCACCAGCTGGCCGTTGTCGTCCAGCACGGCGCATTTGATGGTGGTGGAACCGATGTCAAGGCCGATCCTCAAGCAAAAAACCCCTTTCCGCCTTACTTATTTCATATAGTAGAATAGGATTGTACAACAAAATAGCCCGTCTTTCGATGGGTCATATTCATTTTAGCCATTTTTCGCCCTTGATTTCAAGAGCAAACAGCGACAAAAAATCCCCGGTTTCCCTTTGCAAAACCGTGAAAACAGGACAAAACGTTGCATAATTCGCTGGAAATAAAAAGGAAATTTGCCCATTTGCACAAGTCTTGTTTGGAAGCGAACAAGTTTTTGGCGCCGTGCGGCGCGTTGACAGCGCGGGGCGGGATATGGTATGCTGATACTGTATCGGCCGGTCAGGAAGACCGGCGGGCGGCGCACAGCGCCCCGCACAGAACCATGCGCACAACCGGCTCGCGCGCAGAGGGGCCAGGCAGGCCCCGCCTTGTTCCGGAGCAGCAGCTCCCGGCCATCGGGCAGACACGCAGCGGCCAGGCAGACGGAAGAAGTTCCGCCCTGTCTGGCCGCTTTTTTGCGGCCGGGCCATGAAAAACGAAAGGATGAGACGATGAAATACCGCAAACGCCTCCTGTCCGTGCTGCTGGCGCTGGCGCTGCTGGCGGGCTGTGCGGCCCCGGCGTCCCAGACGGGCAGCCTGCTGCCCGGCCAGGTGCAGACGCTGCGTCTGGCGGGCGGCACCGACTGGGGCGCGCCCAACCCCTTTCTGCACCAGTCCCGCGGGCCGGGCCAGGCCAGGATGCGGCTGGTGTACGGCAGCCTGCTCGAAAAGGACGAGACGGGCGACGTGGGCTGGCTGGCCGAGAGCTGGCGGCAAAGCGGCAGCGAGTACACCTTCACCCTGCGCGCGGGCGCAAAGTTCCAGGACGGCACGCCGCTCACCGCCGCCGACGTGGCCTTCACCATCGACTACTACCGCGCCCATCCGCCGGTGTCGGCCAGCCTGGGGGCGGGGGACGCCTTCCTGGTGGAGAGCTGTGCGGTGCAGGACGAGCGCACCATCACCATCACCGCCGCCCGCACCGACGCCGACACCCTGTCGGCGCTGGGCAGCTTTGTGATCCTGCCCAGGCACATCTGGGAACAGGTGGACGACCCCTACACCTACACCGGCGAGGGCTATCTGGTGGGCAGCGGCGCGTATGCCTGCACCGGCTACGACGCGGCCACCGGCAGCTATGAGTTCACCGCCCAAAACGATTTCTGCGCGGGCACCCCGGCGGCCCAGCGGGTGCTGTTCGTGCCGGTGAGCGATCCGCTGCTGGCCTTTGAGAGGGGCGAGATCGACATCACCGACATGCCCGCCGACCTGGCCGGACGCTACCGGGACGACCCGTCGATCGGGCTGGTGGAAAAGAGCGACGACATGGGCACAAAGCTGCTGGTGAACTTTGAAAAATGCCCGCAGCTGCTGGACAAATCGCTGCGTGAGGCGCTGTATTGGGCGCTGGACCGGCAGGCGGTGGTGGACAAGGTATTCCGCGGCGCGGGCAGCGTGGGCAGCGCGGGGGATGTGCCGCCCTCCAGCCCCTACTACGCGCCCGGCTGCGTGCAGTATCCCTACCGACCCGGCAAGGCGAAGGCATTGCTGGAGCCGCTGGGGCTGGAGCTGACGATGCTGTGCGCCGATTCCGGCGACGACCTGGCCATCGCCGAGCTGCTGGCGAACGATCTGCAGGCGGCGGGCGTGGCGGTGACGGTGCAGGCGTATGACTCCGCCACTCGCGACCAGATGGTGAATGCGGGCGATTACGAGCTGACGCTGGTGTCGAACGGCGGATGGGGGAACAATCCGCCCGATTATCTGCGCACCGTTTTCTCCGACACCGCCAAAAACAAGGGCGGCAACCCCCACAACATGGGGCCGATCGGATACGAAAACGCGGCCATCACCGCGCTGGCCGACGCACAAAAGGCGGAACCCGACCCGGACAGGCGCAAGGAGCTGCTGGCCGAGCTGCAGGTGGAGATCAGCCGGGAGATCCCGCTGGTGGTGGTGGCCACCAGGTCATCCTATTCGATGTACCGCAAGGATGTGTACGACGGATGGATGAAGACCTATGCCTATCAGCAGGCCGAGCAGAACCGGCTGTCGTATATGCTGCGGTGAGCAGAGCGGATGCCTGCACAGCGGCCGGGGGAAGCGGGTGCGGTCCGCCGGACTTCCCCTCATCAGTCACGCTTCGCGTGACAGCTTCCCCCCCAGGGGGAAGCCTTTGGCATGGAATGAAAGGGGGAAAACCGATGAAGCGCAGAGCGCTGCTGTTTGCGGCCACGCTGGTGGCGCTGTACCTGTTCAACTTTTTCCTTCCCCGCCTGATGCCCGGCGACCCGCTGCAGTATTCCAGCGCGGTGGGCGGCGAGGAGATGGACGCCGCCTACACCGCCGAGCAGCTGGAGCAGCTGCGGGAATGGTACGGGCTGGACAAACCGCTGGCACAGCAGTTTCGGGACACAGTGTCCCGAAACCTGCGCGGGGACTGGGGCTACAGCATCCACTACCACATGCCGGTGGCCGAGGTGCTGGCCCAGCGCCTGCCCTGGACGGCGGGTCTGATGGCGGTGAGCCTGGCGGCCAGCCTCGCCGCCGGGGTGGCGCTGGCGCTGTGGTGCGTGCGCAGCGAGAGGGCCGACCGGGTGCTGTCCGCGGCGGCGTCGCTGCTGTGTGAGACGCCGCCGTATCTCATCGGTCTTTTGCTTCTGTTCTGCGTGGCCGCCCCCAGCGGATGGCTGCCGCTGGGCGGGGGAGAGACCGCCTTTGCCGTCTATACCGGTCCGGTGCAGCGGCTGGCAGACCTCGCGCTGCACGCGCTGCTGCCGACGGTGTCGCTGTGGCTGGTGATGACGCCGGGCTTTTTCTTCACCGCCCGCGCCAGTTGTCTGGCGGTGGCCTCCCGGCCGTATCTCACCGGCGCGCGCGCCAAGGGGCTGGCCGAGGGGCGCATCCGGCGGGTGTACCTGCTGCGCAACGCCGCGCCCCCCATCATTGCCCGCGCCTTTCTCGGTCTGGGGCAGGCGCTGGGCGGCGCGATGCTGGTGGAGAACGTCTTTGGCTATCCGGGGGTGGGCACCGTGATGCGCGAGGCGGTGCGCTACCGCGATTACCCGATGCTGCAAGGGGTGTTCGGGCTGTCGGCGCTGCTGATGGTGTGCAGCCTGGCGGCGGGCGACTGGATCAACCGGAAAAGGGGGGCGGCATGATGCGCAAAAACTGGCCGGCCTTTGTGCTGGGCGGCATGCTGGCGGCGCTGGCGGTGTTTTTCGCGCTGGGGCTGTGGGCCAATCCCCACCCGGCCGACCTGCCCAGCGGCGATTCCCTCCAGCCGCCCGGCGCGGGGCATCTGCTGGGCACCGACAATCTGGGGGTGGACATCTACGCCCAGCTGTCCGGCGGCTTTTTCTCCAGCATGGCGCTGGGGCTTGTCTGCGCGGCGGGGGCCTTTGTGCTGGGAACGGCGGCGGGCATGGCGGCGGCGCTGGCTCCCGGCGGGGCGGCCGCGGCGGTGGATCTCGTCATCCACCTGTTTCTCGCCATGCCGCAGCTGCCGGTGCTGGTGGTGCTGGGGGCCTTTTTCGGCCAGAGCCGCGCGGCGCTGGCGCTCATCATCACCCTGTTCAGCTGGGCGCCCATCGCCAAGCAGGTGCGGGCGGCGGCCGCCGCGGTGCGGGGGCGGATGTATGTGCGGCTGGCGGCGCGGTACGGCGGCGGGCTGTGGTATATCCTGCGCGCCCACATCCTGCCGGAGGTGCTGGGCCTTGCGGCGGTGAACGGGCTGGGCGTCTGCGGGCGGGCGATCTTGCAGGAATCGTCGCTGGCCTATCTGGGCCTGGGCGACCCGCTGGCCCGCTCGTGGGGGCTGATGATCAGCAAAGCCAGCCGCTTTTCGGGCATTTATTTCACAGATTACTGGCTGTGGTGGCTGCTGCCGCCGGTGCTGGCGCTGCTGTGCACACTGCTGTGCGTGCGGCTGCTGGCCCGCTGGCTGGAACGGCGGCTGCCCGGCCGTGCAACGGGAGGAAAACAGGATGGCGCTGCTTGAAGCAAAGGGACTGCGGGTGGAATACCCCGGCTTTGTGCTGGGCCCGCTGGACCTGGCGGTACAGCCGGGCGAGCGGGTGGCGGTGCTGGGGGAATCCGGCAGCGGCAAAACCACCCTGCTGCGGGCGCTGGCAAGGCTGGACGCCCCCCGCGCCACCGTGTCGGGGCAGATCTTGCTGGCCGGGCAGGACATCGGGGCGATGCGGGAAACGCAGCTGCGGGCGCTGCGGATGGAGCAGTTTGCCCTCTGCTTTCAGAACGCCGCCCAGTGGATGAACCCGTCCGCCACCGTCTATGCCCAGCTGTGCGAGGTGCTGGCGCGGCGGTATCCCCGCGCCGCGTGGCCCGCCCGGGCCAGGGCCTTGCTGGAGGAGGCGGGCCTGCCGGACGGGACGCTGGACAAAACGCCGGGGCAATTGTCGGGCGGGATGGCCCAGAAGTGCATGCTGGCGATGGCGGCCGCCCTGCGCCCGCCGCTCTTGCTGCTGGACGAGCCCACCAGCGCGCTGGACGAGGACGCGCGGGAGGATTTTCTGCGCTTTGTGGACAAACTGCATGCGCAGGGCATCGCCACCGTCACCGTCACCCACGACGTCACGGTGGCCCGGCGGGCGGCCGACCGCACGCTGGTGCTGTACGGCGGGCAGCTGGTGGAGGAGGGCGGCACACAGCAGCTGCTCGAATCTCCCCGCCACCCCTACACCCGCGGCCTGCTGGCCTCCTTCCCTGAGCTGTATCCACTGCGGGACCTGTGGGGCATCCGCCCGGCAAAGGAACCGGAGGGGAAGGGGTGCGTTTTCTGTGCCCGCTGCACCCAGAGCGTCCCCGCCTGCGCCGAGAGGCAGCCGCCGCTTGTGAAAATGCAGGACGGGCGAAAGCTGGCCTGCCACCGGGGCGGCGTGGTCTGCCGGATGCGGCTGCGGGGGATACACAAGGCGCTGGGCGGGCAGCCGGTGCTGCGAGATGCGGCGCTGGAGCTGTACGCGGGCGAAACGGTGGCCCTCACCGGACCGGCCGGCAGCGGCAAGAGCACCCTGTGTGCGGTGGCGGCGGGATTCCTCGCGCCCGACGCCGGGACGATAGAGTTTGAAGGGGAGAGCGGCCGGATGGATCGCCCCGGCGGGATGCAGCTGGTGGCGCAGGACAGCGCCGCCGCCGTGAACCCACACTTTACGGTGCTGCGGGCGGCGGCCGAGCCGGGACTGCTGGCCGGTCTGTACCACGGCGAACAGGAGGCGCGGGAGGCTGTCTGCCGGGCGCTGGAGATGGTGGGCCTTCCCGCCGGCGAGGCGTTTTTGCAGCGGCGCGCGGGGGAGCTTTCGGGCGGGCAATTGCAGCGGCTGGCGCTGGCGCGCGCGCTGACCATGCAGCCGTCGGTCCTGATCGCCGACGAGCCCACCGCTATGCTGGACGCCTCCAGCCGGGCCAATGTGCTGCGGATGCTGAAAGGGGTGCAGAACGCCGCCGGCTGTGCGATGCTGGTGGTGACCCACGACCGCGCCGCCGCCGAAAAGATCGCCGACCGGGTGCTGGCGATGCAGAACGGCGCGCCCGTCTGACAAAAAGGGAAACGGCCCTCCTGCCAGTGCGGCGGGAGGGTCGTTTCCGTGCAGAGATAAGGATATGGATCAGCTCAAAGGAACCGGCCGACGTTTGGAGCGGGCAAATGGCGGGGCATTCCGCCGGGCTCGCTCCGAAGAAATGGGCTTCTGTGATGCGGCCTTTCTCCGTCGGCTTTCTTGTATAGGATACAATACCGGATGTAAAATCCAATAGCCTGCCGTTGTAAAATAAAGGTAAAAAATCCGCCGCCCCGCAAGAGCGGGACGGCGGCAGACGACCGGGAAAGCCGGGAAGATTGTGCAAAGGGGAAGGATTACGATACCCTCCAGCGGTCGTTTATTCCCCCTGCGCCCGCGTGCTGGCGGTGCGGATGGCCTCACACAGCGCGGCGGGCGTCACCGCGAAGGGCATGTTTTTCATCGGGCCGGAGGCGTCGCACGCCTTTTCCGCCACCAGCTCCAGCATCTCGGGGCCCAGCTGCCCGCATCCGATGTCGGCCAGCGTGCAGGGCAGCCCGGCCATCCGGCAGAACCGCAGCACATGGGCGAATTCCTCGTCGTCCTGTTCCAGCGTCAGCTGCACCAGCAGGCCGAAGGCCACCAACTCGCCGTGCATCACGCCGGGACACAGCCCCACCCCGGAAAAGGCGTTGTTCACCGCGTGGGCGGCGGCCAGACCGCCGTTCTCAAAGCCCACCCCGCTGAGGTAGAGGTTCACCTCGATCACCTGCTCCACCGCGCCGGTGCGGCGGCCTGCCTTTGCATCGGCCAGCGCCGTCTCGCCCATCGCAAACAGGATGTCCCGGCATCCCCGCGCCATTGCCAGCGCCGCCGCGCCCGCCACGCCGCCGCTGGAACACACCGCCCGGCTGCGCGCGCAGGCGCGGGCTTCGTACCAGGTGGCCAGTGCGTCGCCCATGCCCGCCGCCAGCAGGCGCGGCGGTGCGGCGGCGATCACCTCGCTGTCGGCCAGCACCAGCTGGGGGTTCTGCGTCAGCGGAAGATAGCGGTCCAGACGTCCGTCTGCGGTGTATAACACCGCCAGCGCGCTGCAGGGCGCGTCGGACGAGGCCGCTGTGGGCGCCACCGCCACCGGCACCTGCTGAAAATGCGCCACCGCCTTGGCGGTGTCCAGCACCTTGCCGCCGCCGATGCCCACCACCATCGTGCAGCAGGCGCGCAGCATCGCGCCGCGCAGCCGGCTGATCTCGGCGTTGCAGCACTCGCCGCCGAACTCTGCCAGCTCCATCTTCATCCCTTCCCGCGCAAACCCGGCCTTCAGCGCCGCGGCGCGGGGCATGATGTGCGGCGCGGCGATCACCAGCACGCTGCCGCCCGGGCAGAACGGACGGCACCACCGCCCCAGGTCGTTCAGCAGGCCGGGCTGCTGGACATAGCGGGAGGGCGCCGCCAGCACAACGGGATATTCGCTCATCGAAACAACACTCCTTTGCAAAGAAAACCGGCCTGCCGCAAACGGGCAGGCCGCGGGTTCCAAACAGCACGCGCGCGCCGGTCAGGGCGCGCCCGCGATGGCGCGCACCACCTCGGCCGCCAGCATCAGCCCCGCGCAGCCCGGCACAAAGGCCATACTGCCGGGCGTGCTCCGTTTGGGCTGGCCGGGCCGCATATCGGCGCCGGTCTGGGGCAGAGAGGCGCCCGCGTGGCGGATGGGCGGCTCGGTGGAATACACCACCTTCACCGGCCCGATGCCGCGGGCGCGGCACTCCCGCCGCATCACCCGCGCCAGCGGGCAGCCCTCGGTCTTGTCCAGCGTGGTGACGCACAGCTTTTCCGGGTGCAGCTTATTGCCGGTGCCCATGCAGCTGATGGCCGGCACCCCCGCCGCCTGTGCGCGGGCGAGGATCTCCAGCTTTCCGCTCACCGTGTCGATGGCGTCGATCACATAATCGCAGCCGGACAGGTCCAGCCGGTCCGCCGTTTCGGGGGTGTAGAACAGCCGCACCGCCTGCACCCGGCAGCCGGGGGCGATGTCCGCGATGCGGGCGGCGGCCACCTCCGCCTTGGGGCGGCCGATGGTGCTGTGCAGCGCCACCAGCTGGCGGTTCAGGTTGCTCTCGGCCACCACGTCGTCGTCCACCAGCACAAGACTGCCCACGCCGCTGCGCGCCAGCGCCTCGGCGGCATAGCTGCCCACCCCGCCCAGACCAAACACCGCCACCGTTGCGGCGGCCAGGCGCTGCATCCCGTCCTCGCCCAGCAGCAGGGCGCTGCGCTCGTACCAGCTCATCGGACGAAGGTGGCCTTCAGGGCCGTGCTCCAGTTCTCGCCCGGCTCCAGCGCGGCGGCGCAGGGCTTGTCCTCCCAGCGTCCGGTGGCGTCCACACGGTCGGGCAGGGAATGCCACGGCTCCACGCAGACGAATTTCAGCTGCTCGGTGGGGGCGCTCCACAGCAGCACGTAGGGGAAGCCCTCGATGTCCAGCTCCACGCGGCGGCCGCTCCCGCGCTCGGCCACCGACAGCGTTTTGGCGGACAGCCGGGTCAGGCAGATGGAGTCGTTGGCGAACATATCGTCCGACATCGGCAGCACGGCGCTGTTTTCCATCAGCAGATGGGTGCCGTCGCACAGGCCGTCCGGCGTGTCCTGCACCACCGGGGTCTGGGGGCAGTCGAAGACGATATCGTAATCGGCGGCGCGGTGGTCGGCGTCGAAGGGGCAGACGAAGCCCGGGTGATACCCAAAGCCGAACCGCAGCGTCTCACTGCCGGGATTCTGCACCTCGGTGTGGTGCACCAGCGAAGCGCCCTCCAGACGGTAGGTGGTGCGCAGGACGAACTCGTAGGGCCAGCGCGCCAGCGTCTCCTCGCTGGAACGCAGCTCCAGGGTCAGGCAGTCGGCCTTTTTGTCTGCCAGGGTGTGCTCCAGGTCGCGGGCGAAGCCGTGCGCGCCCGCCTTGTATTCCCGCCCCTTGGCGGTGAAAGCGCCCCCTTTGATGCGGCCGGTGTAGGGGAACAGCTGCGGCGCGTGGCGGCCCCACACGGCGGGGTCGGCCTGCCACAGCAGCTGGCTGCCGTCGGCTTTCCAGACCAGGCTCACCGCCTCGGCGCCGCGGCTGTCCACGGTCAGGACCAAAAATTCATTTTCAATGGTATACTGCATCGTTTTGCCTCCTTACGTTTCGGATCGGTGCGGATGCTCTCAGTATAATACAAAAGCGCCCGCTTGCCAATACCAATCCCGCCGCACCATCGGGCCGGGCCGCGAATATGCTGGCCTTGAAGCCAGCCGGCTTTTTACCAAACCAAAAGGAGGAATGGATATGGCATTGACCCAGACATCCCGTCCCCGCGCGGCCGGGCAGGGAACCCTGCGCATCTCCAGCTTTGCCGCGCGCCAGGCCGGTCCGGTGGCGGGGGCGGTGGTGCATGTCACCGGCAGCGGCGTGGACGTCACCCGCACCACCGACGATGAAGGACTTACAACCGATATCAGCATCCCCGCCCCGGCGGCGGCCTACTCGCTGGACGAGAACAACACCGATGTGCAGCCCTACGCAACGGTGGACCTGACGGCACAGGCGGCCGGATATTCGCCCATCTCGATCAGAGGGGTGCAGATCTTCGACGGCCAGGTGAGCCTGGCCACCCTGAAATTCGTCCCGCTCGACCCCAATGGCCCCATGCCGGTCTCGTTTGACGAGACAGTGGTGCCGGCGCACCATCTGTTCGCGCCCGGCGGTGCGAGCGGCCCGCAGCCCATCGGCGCCTGTGTGCCGCGCGTGCTGGAGTTCCCCATCATCCCCGACAAGATCACCGTGCATCTGGGACGCCCCACTTCCAGCGCCCAAAACGTGACCGTCAGCTTCCGCGACTACATCGCCAACGTGGCTTCCAGCGAGGTGTATCCCACCTGGGGGGAAGAGACGACGCACGCAGATGGGCAGGCGAATTGGGCGAAAGAACGGAAATTGCGGGCTTGGGATGTTCCGAAGGAGAGGGGAAGGCGAAGAGGAACGGGGAGGGCTTCGACCTCATCCGCCGCCGTCGGCGGCACCTTCCCCTGCCAGGGGAAGGCATGTCCGGAGGGCGGGGCGGCCGGTCAGAACCGCCAGTCGATCTCGATTCGGCGGGTGCCGGCAGCTTTGTCGGGCGGGAACACCGTCACATGGTCCACCAGCAGACACACCAGCTGGCGGTCCAGCCGCGGGACCTCCAAAAGTCCCCGCAGATACTGCTCCAGCTGGCGGCGCCGGGTCTCGCCGGTCGATTCGTCCAGCTCTTCCTCCAGCGCGGCGCAGCGCTTTTCCAGCTGCCCGGCCTGCTGCAGAAATGCCTCGTTCAGCTGGCTGAACTGCTCGGGCGGGACAAGCCCCTCCGTTTTGTCCAGATACAGCTGCTGGATGGCGCGGCGGCGGCGTTCCAGCTCCGACCGCAGGCGGCGCAGCTCCTCCTGCCTTGTCTGCCGTTTTTTCTCCGCCTCGGCACACAGCAGGATGTGGTCCAGCGACGCGGGATCGAAATAGGCGCGCACATAGCTGCGCAGACGTTCCAGCACCAGCTCTTCCAGCTGGGCGGTGGGCATGTACGGCTGGCCGGTGCAGCGGCGACGGTCCCGCTGGGACATCCGGCAGCGGAAATACCGCACCGGACCGTCCCGCCCTTTGGCGGTGCAGCCGGACGAGCTCTGCTCCATCATCGCGCCGCAGATGCCGCACTGCACCTTCGCCGCCAGCGGATGTATCTGTCCCGGTCCGCTGCTGCGCGCGCGGCGGCGAAGCATCTGCTGTACCTGGTCGAAGGTGTCCCGGTCGATCACCGGCTCGTGGGTGTTTGGCACCACGATCCACTCCTCCCGCGGCAGCCACACCGTCTTTTTGGATTTGTAGCTCACCTTGCGGTGACGCCCCTGCTCCAAGTCGCCGGCATAGGTGCGGGTGGTCAGGATGCGGTAGACGGTGGCCTTGCCCCATACATCGCTGTTCGGGTGGGGCGGACCGGGACAGTGCTGTCCGTTCTGCTGCTTGTACAGGGAAGGGGAGGGGATATTCTCTTCATTTAAGATCTGCGCGATGCGGCTGCTGCCGCACCCCTCCAGACACAGCGAGAAGATCCGCTGCACCACCGCCGCGGCGGGGGGGTCCACCACAATGCGGTTGTGGTCGGCTGGGTCCTTGCAGTAGCCGTAGAGCGGCGCCGAAGCGATGTATTTTCCCTCCCGGCGCTTGTGGTCCAGCACTGACCGCACATTGCCCGACAGGTCCTCCAGATACCATTCGTTGACAAGGCCGTTGATCTGACGGCTTTTTTTGCCTGCGGCGTCGGCGGTATCCACGTGATCCACCACCGCGATGAACCGAATCCCCCACTCGACAAATTTGCCGTGCAGGTATTTTTCCACCAGCTCCATGTCGCGGGTGAAGCGCGACTGCGTTTTTGCCAGAATCACCTCAAACCGCCGATGGCTGGCTGCCTCGATCATCCGGGCAAAATCCGGGCGGTCGCGGTCGATGCCCGAGTAGTCCTCGTCGCAGTAGATGCCGTAGATCTCGTATCCGTGGTCCACCGCGTACTGGATCAGCATGGATTTCTGGTTCTGGATGCTCTCGGATTCCTGTGCGCTGCCCTCCAGGTTCTCGTCCTCTTTGCTCAGGCGGCAGTAGATCGCGGCTTTCATGCTCATCCCTCCCTTGTCCGTTCACAGGATACCGCGCCGCCGACGGGATGTCTATTGCGGCGCTGCGCCGGGCGCATACTTGACAGCGTTTGCAAGGTAGAGCGCGAGAAGCTGCCGGATTGTCTGTCCTCGCTGCGCAGAGCCTGCGGAGAGAAAATGTTCCTGCACGATGTATCGGGGCTGTTTCATGGCGATGCCTCCCTGTGTGAAATCGCAGCGCAAACGGCTGCTTTTTCATACTATGTTGTCAAAAAAGCGATGATGCCGCGAAAAGCCTGTCCGATGGGGGCGGCGCGGGCAGAACGGCCCCGGGTTTGCGACACGATCCGGATGCAATCCGCGCGAAAACATGGTACAATACAAGAGAGAAACCGGAGCGTGAACAGAATGCGGAGGGCGGACGACCATGAAAAAAACACGAAAACTCTATCTGCTTGTCTTGCTGCTGGTGCTGCTGGCACTGGCCTGCCTGTGTTACAATATGCTGCAAAGCTCCAAAAACAGCCTGGAGGTTTCCCATTACACCATCCCTGCCGACGGCTTTTCGGAAACGGTGCGGGTGGTGCAGCTGTCCGACCTGCACAACAGCGTCTTTGAAACCGAGGAGCACGACCTGGTGCGAACGGTGGCGGCGCAGCAGCCGGACCTCATCCTGTTCACCGGCGACCTGCTGAATGCCGACGACCCCGACACCTCCGTGGCCACCGGCACCATCCGGGAGCTGGCCGCCATCGCGCCGGTGTACCTGTCGCTGGGCAACCATGAGGTGGAGTACCGGCAGAACTTCGGCACCGACCTCGTGCCGCTGTATGAGGAGGCCGGCGCCACCGTTCTGGAGCGGGACTATCTGGACATCGAGGTGAAGGGGCAGCCCATCCGTCTGGGCGGCATCTACGGCTACTGCCTGCCCGAGAAATACCTGAAAACCGGCGAAGCCGACGAGGAGGAATGCGCCTTTCTGTCCGACTTCCAGAACACCGACCGCTATACCATCCTGCTGTGCCATATGCCGGTGTGCTGGCTGCTCAACGACGGACTGGACGAGTGGGAGGTGGACTGCGTCTTTTCCGGCCATGTGCACGGCGGGCAGGTGATTTTTCCGCTGATCGGGGGACTGTACGGGCCGGATTTCGGGTGGTTCCCCGGACGGCTGGAGGGCGTGTACCGCTCGACCGACGGGCAAAAGTCGCTGGTGCTCTCCCGCGGTCTTGGCAGCACCGAGCGGGTGCCGCGCTTCAACAACATTCCCGAGATCGTGACCGTGGATTTTGTTCCCAATTGATTGCATAGAAAGAGAGAATCGTGTATCATAAAAATACCGCATATTCTATGCAGCGTGTCGAGTTTCTCGACACGCTGCATAGGAGGCAACAGCCGCGCACGGCTGCGCCTGCCGCGGCTATTTCCCCCTTTGGAATCCCCTTCGACAAAATTTTACGGCAAATCGCGCACTCGTCGCTATGCTCCTCGCACACAATTTGCCGCAAAATTTCCCTGTCGGTGTCGCCGTCGTCGGCGCATGTCCGCCGACGGCGACGGATTTTGAACTTTTTCGACAGTCTATTCTATTTTTTTTCGCAACAGAGGTTTGTTGTCTATGCAGATGATCCAGGAAAAAATGCTCGAGGCGCTGCGCTGCTTTCTGAACGGCACACAGGTGAACTGGAAGGACGGCCTGTCCGCCGGGGACTGGACGGCGCTGTTCAAGCTGTCTTCCCAGCACCAGATCCTGCCCATGATCTTTGAGGCGGTGTATTCCTGCCCGGCCTTCGCCAGTGCGCCGCCCGAGCTGGTGCAGACGCTGCGCGGACAGGCGGTGCGTCTGGTGATGGTGCAGGGGCGCAAGACGATGGAGCTGCTGCAGCTGTATCCGCGCCTTGTGCAGCAGGGCGCGACGCCGGCTGTGGTGAAGGGACTTGTCTGCCGCAGTTTGTACCCGTTTGCCGACCACCGCACCTCCGGCGACGAGGATATTCTGATTCCGCCGGAGCAGTTTTCCACCTGTCACCGGGTTTTTGTGGAAAACGGGATGGCCCCGCTGGCTCCCGCCGACGATCTGGACGAGGCGGGCGAGGTGCCCTACCGCAAGCAGAACGGCCTTTTGTATGTGGAGCTGCACAAGGAGCTGTTCCCCTCCCAGTCGGAGGCATACGGCGAGCTGAACGGTCTGTTTGACGGCATGTTCGACCGCCTGACCACTGTGAAAATCGACGGCGTGGAGGTGTACACCCTCTCCCACACCGATCATCTGCTGTACCTGATTCTGCATGCCTTCAAACATTTTCTGCACAGCGGCTTCGGAATCCGGCAGGTGTGCGACATCGTGCTGTATGCCCAGAACTACGGTGCGCAGATCGACTGGCCGCATGTACAGCAGGCGTGTGCATCGGTGCGGGCGGACGGCTTTGCCGCGGCATTGTTCGACATCGGCAAAAAGCACCTGTGTCTGGATGCGGAAAAAGCCTGCCTGCCGCCCGACTGGGCCGCGCCCCGCGTGGACGGAGAAGCGCTGCTGCAGGACCTGCTGGACGGCGGCGTGTTCGGCGACGCGGATATGAGCCGCAAGCATTCCAGCCAGATCACGCTGAACACCGTGTCGGCCCAGAAACAGGGCAAGCAGGCAAAAAACAGCGTGCTGAAAACAATTTTCCTACCCGCGAAGAGTCTGCAGGGACGGTATCCGTATCTGAAAAAGCACCCGTATCTTCTGCCGGTGGCGTGGGCCAGCCGCATCTGGAAGTACCAGAAAGAGGTGCGCCATTCGTCCAATAACGACGCGGCATCTTCCATGGAGATCGGAAAGCGACGGGTGGAGCTGCTGAAGCAGTATAAGATCATCGACGAGTAACGCGATCTGCGCAGAACGCCTTCCCCCGGCAGGGAAAGGCATTCTCAGCGTGTCGAGTTTCTCAACACGCTGCACAAGAGGCAACAGCCGCGCACGGCAATCGCCTAACGCGTCTGTTTCCCCTTGTGTAATCCCCTTCGACAAAATTTTACGGCAAATCGCGCACTCGTCACTGTGTTTCTCGCACACAATTTGCCGCAAAATTTCCCTATCGGTGTCGCCGTCGTCGGCACATATCCGCCGACGGCGACGGATTTTGACTTTTTCGACAGATTGAGAACGCTTTTCCTTGGCAGTGGAAGGCGTTCTTTTTTTGCACATAAAAAACAGGGGCGGCTCTGCAAAAGCCGTCCCTGAAAGTTTTACTCGATTTTTTTCAAAAAATCGCGGATTCCAAAGGCGGAGCCTTTGGGCCTGCCGCAGGCACAGATTCTTCGGAAGTTTTCCGCGGCCCTGCGCCTGTTTTGCCAGAAAATCAGCGGTAGAGCGGGCCGTAGTGCTTGCAGGCGGCAAAGTCGGCGGCCTCGGTATCCTGGGTGCCGAAGGCAGCCCAGCTGTGCGGACGGTAAACCTTCTCCTCCGGCAGGTTGTGCAGCGCCACGGGGATGCGCAGCATCGAAGCCAGGGTGACCAGATCCGCGCCCACATGGCCGTAGACAGTCACGCCGTGGTTGGCGCCCCAGTTGGCCATCACGCTGTACACGTCCTTGAAGGCTCCCTTGCCGGTCAGGCGGGGAACGAACCAGGTGGTGGGCCAGGTGCGGTCGGTGCGCAGGTCGATGGGGGTGTGCACGTCGTCGGGCAGGTTGGCAGTCCAGCCTTCGGCCAGCTGCAGCACAGGACCGACACCCTCCACGATGTTCACGCGCAGCATGGTCACAGGCATCTCGGCGGCGCAGCGGAAGTGGCTGGAGAAGCCGCCGCCGCGGAAGTACTCATAGTTGGCACGGCACCAGTCGGTGGCCTCCAGGCAGGCGTTTATGTCCTTGTCGGTCATCTCCCAGAAGGGCTTCATCACGTGCTCGCCCTTATCGTTGGTGACGGCGCCGGAGCCGTCCAGCGCGGTGGCGCCGGAATTGATGAGGTGGATGAAGCCGTCCTTCGCCACGCCCGTGGGCTTGTGGCCGGTGACCCGCTCACAGGCCTCGGGGCTCCAGTAGGTGCGCACGTCGTGGAAGCAGGGAGCGGTGCCGGTCACCAGGGTGCCCAGCATCATCGCCACGCCGTTCAGGGTGTCGTTCTCGGTGGCAAACGGGGTGGGCTGCTTGGGGCCGTTCCAGTCGAAGGTGGAGGCCATGATCGCCTCGGTGAAGTCGGCGTTGGGCAGCCAGTCGGTCCAGTTGCGCTGGCCCTGGAAGCCGCCGGCCACAGCGTTCTTGCCCAGAGCTTCCTCGTGCCATCCCATCTCGTCCAGCTTCGGGTTGCCGTAGAGGATGTCGCGCATGACCATCGTCATCTTGGTGATGAACTCCCAGTCCTTGTCGGCGGGGACAACCTTCGACTTGGTGATGACCTCGGGCAGGTTCTTGCCGGCGTTGCAGTCGAAGCCCTCTCGGCAGTTCTTCTTCACCCAAGCCAGCGCGCGGTCGTATTCCTCGTGGTCGTAGATCTCCAGCGTGATGCGGCGGATGATCTCGGTCATGTCCACCCACTCGGGGCGGATGCCGAAGTATTTCTGGAACATCGCGGCGTCGCAGTAGCTGCCGGCGATACCCATCGCCACACCGCCCAGGTTGACGTAGGCTTTGTTCTTCATCCAGCCCACCGCCACGGCACAGCGTGCAAAGCGCAGGATCTTCTCGGCGGCGTCGGCGGGAACGGAGGTGTCGGACGCTTCCTGCACGTCGTGGCCGTAGATCGAGAAGGCGGGCAGGCCCTTCTGGGCGTGGGCGGCCAGCACAGCGGCCAGATACACCGCGCCAGGGCGCTCGGTGCCGTTGAAGCCCCATACCGCCTTGATGGTGCGGGGGTCCATGTCGAAGGTCTCGCTGCCGTAGCACCAGCAGCGGGTGACGGTCAGGGTGGCCACCACGTTTTCGGTGGTGAACTTGTCGGCGCAGGCAGCGGCCTCGGCGCCGCCGCCGATGGTGGAATCGGCGATCACGCACTGGACGGGGGTGCCGTCGGGGTAGCGCAGGTTTTCTTCGATCAGGGCTTTGGCATTCTGCGCCATCGCCATGGTCTGCTCTTCCAGGCTCTCACGCACACCGCCCCAGCGGCCGTCGATGGTGGGTCGAATGCCGATCTTCGGATACAGCATGGTTGTTTCCTCCTTGTTATTTTACGATTGTTTTATACGTTTCGTATGATCTGTTCCAGTCGTCCTGTGCGGACGGGGCAAAGCGTTTGACCGGTTCGGTGGCGGCGATGAGGGCGCGTCCCTCCTCGATGTCCTTCACCTCGCCCAGCGCCACAAGCTGGATGAGGATGTTGCCCAGCGCGGTGGCCTCGACCGGTCCGGCAATGACAGGAATGCCGGTGCAGTCGGCGGTCATGCGGCAGAGCAGACCGTCCTTGGTGCCGCCGCCCAGAATGTGCAGGCTGCTGAAGTTCTTGCCGGTGGCCTGGCTCAGCTGGTCCAGCGCGAAGCGGTATTTCAGCGCCAGACTTTCGTAGATGCAGCGCATGATTTCGCCCACCGTTTCGGGAACCGGCTGGCCGGTGCGGCGGCAGAACTCCCGCACCCGGCCGGGGATGTCGCCCGGAGGGGTGAAGGCGGGGTCGTCCGGGTCGATGAAGCTGCGCAGCGGCGCGGCTTCCAGCGCCAGCGTTTCGAGGTCGGCATAGGAATATGCCTGCCCCTCCCGCCGCCACTGGCGGCGGCTCTCCTGAATCAGCCACAGGCCGATGATGTTTTTCAGATAGTTCACCTTGCCGTTCGCGCCCTGCTCGTTGGACAGGGCCAGCAGGCGGCTCCGGTCGTTGAGGACCGGGGCGTCCAGCTCACAGCCCAGCAGGCTCCAGGTGCCGCAGGACAGGAAGGCGGCGTCCTTGTCGGGCGCGGGCATGGCGGCCACGGCACACTGGGTGTCGTGCCCGGCCACCGCGATCACCTTCGCGCCCTTGTATTCGCCCACCACCGCGCCGCTGTCCACCCGCGGGGCGAACAGGCTTTCGGGGATGCCGAACGCATCCAGCACCGGCCGGCTCCAGCCACGGGTGTTCGGGTCCAGCAGCTGGCTGGTGGAGGCGATGGTGGTCTCGCAGGCATCCGAACCGCACAGCGCGTGGGCGAACAGGTCCGGCATGAACAAGAGGCGCTTGGCCTTGCCCCAGGTTTCGGGGTCGGTTTCCTTCGCGGCCAGCAGCTGGAACAGGGTGTTGATGCCCATGATCTGGATGCCGGTGGCGGCATACAGCGCGTCTGCCGGCATGGTGTGCAGCGCCTTTTCCACCATGCCCCCGGTGCGTCCGTCGCGGTAGTGGACTGGGTCGCCCAGCAGCTCGCCGTTCTCGTCCAGCAGACCGAAATCCACGCCCCAGGTGTCGAACCCGATGCTGTCAAATTCGCCCGCCTTTTCGATGCCCAGCCGGACATTCGCCATCAGGTCGGCGAAATCCCAGCGGAAATGTCCGTCCGCCTCGCGGGGGCAGTTCTCGAAGCGATGCACTTCTTGATACGTAAGCTGCCCGTTTTCAAACTCGGCCAGGATGGCACGCCCGCTGGACGCGCCGAAATCAAACGCCAGAACGCGCTTCATTTCACCACTCCTTTTTTCAGCAGGATGTTGGCGTAGATGGCGCTCTCGCCGGTGGCGACGATGGCATAGGCCTTTTTGGCCCGCTCGTAGAAGGCAAAGCGCTCCATCATCTCGATGCGGGCGGGGTCTTCGCCGTTCTCCTCCAGCAGCGCGCGGTACTGCTCCCAGATCACCGGGACGCAGTCGTCCTCCGGCACAACCTCCATCAGGGCGGCGGGGTTTTCGGTGTACTGGTCCAGCGGGATCATCTTCAGCACGGCGTCCAGAATTTCCGGCACGCCGTGGCCGTCGGCGCGGATGACGACGGCATCTTTGCCCATGCTCTCGGCCGGGAAATTGCCGTCGGCGATCACGATCTCGTCGCCGTGGCCCATCTCGCACAGCACCTTCAGCAGCTGGGGCGACAGGATGGCGGGAACTCCTTTCAGCATCGCACTCACCTCAATCCGTTGTCGAATTTCTTGTAGCCGGGATGACGGCCGGTCACGCGGTAGAAGCCGCGCAGGTCGATCAGCTTCTGGATGTTGTCGCGGCTGATGTCCTTGCTGCCGCCCAGAATCACCGCGTTGATGGTGATCTTGGCCCACAGCTCCAGACTCTCCATGCGGTAGAAAGCGGTGATGACGTCGCTGCCCACCGCCAGAGCACCGTGGTTTTCCAGCAGCATCACGTCGTGTTCTTCCAGATACGGCTCGATGGCGTCGGGCACCTCGGTGGTGCTGGGGGTGCCGTAGGGGGTCAGCGGCACGCTGCCGATCACCGCCACGTCCTCGATCATGTTGTACATATCCATCGCCTTGTGGGCCACGGCGAAGCCGGTGGCGCCGGGGGGATGGGCGTGGATGACGCTCCACACGTCGGGGCGCTTTTCATAGCAGCGCAGATGCATCTTGATCTCGCTGGAGGGACGCAGACCCTCCGCGCCTTCCAGCACCTCGCCTTTGGCGTTGATGCGGATGAGTTTTTCCGGGGTGATAAAGCTCTTGCTCATGCCGGTGGGGGTGCACAGGAAGGTGCCGTCGTCCAGCTTGGCGGATACGTTGCCGTCGTTCGCTGCCACCCAGCCCAGCTGCCACATTTTGTGGCAGACGTCGCAGATCTGCTCCTTAATCAGATTGATGTCCATAGAGGGGACACTCCTTTCTTTGCTTCTATATGCAGTATAGCGGATTGAAAGGGTGCCTGTCTTGGTGTATAATCGGAATAAACCGGACGATATTCACTTTTGGAGGGGGCGAACATGCGCTATCTTGCCAGCCACGAAAAGGCGGTGCGGGGCACCTTTGATTTTCCCATCCAGCTGTACTATGTGGACGCGGCTCACCCGCGCTACGAGATGCCGTTCCACTGGCACATGGAGCACGAGCTGATCCTGGTGTTGCAGGGGGTGCTGCATTTGTCGGTGGACGGGACGGGGTACGAGCTGCACGCCGGCGACTGCATGCTGCTGGCCGACGGTTCGATCCACGGCGGACGGCCGGAAAACTGTGTGTATGAGTGTGTGGTGTTTGATCTCGAGCGGTTTCTCACCGGCGCGGCGGTGTGCGGCCAGCAGCTGGCCGGGCTTTTGCAGAGCGGCGCGCGGATGGAGGCGTTTTTTGCCGTGAACGCTCCGGCGGCAAAGCTGGTGAACGGCTTGTTTCAGGCGATGGAGACCGAGCAGCCGGGGTATGAGTTCACAACGATGGGCTTTTTGTGGCAGCTGCTGGGCGAGATGCTGGCGCGAAGGCTCTACCGTCCGCCGCTGCCCGAGACCGCCCGCGACACCCGCCGCGCACAGGCGGTGAAGCGGGTGCTGCGGCGTATCCGCACCGACTACGCGCAGCCGCTGTCGCTGGAGCAGCTGGCGGGAGAGGCGGCGCTGGAACCGAAGTATTTCTGCCGGGTGTTCCGCCAGATCACCGGCCGCACCCCCATCGACTATCTGAACTACTACCGGGTGGAATGTGCCGCCGAGCTGCTGTGTTCTACCCGCGACAGCGTCACCGACGTGGCGCTGGCCTGCGGGTTCGGGGACGTGAGCTATTTCGGGCGGGTGTTCCGCCGCCAGAAAGGCAAAACGCCCGGCGAATACCGCCGGGCGATGGAGGGGTGAACCTCTTCTTTGCCTTATATATACAAAGCCACAGGGCGCGGACAGCGAAAAGCACTGTCCGCGCCCTGCAGTTTTTATGCTGTTATGCGGTGGATTTTGATTTCCGCCGGCGTTACGGGCGGATCTGCTCAATCGTCAGCTTATCGTGCAGCGCGGTGGGCTTCCAGGTCTGCCCGTCCAGCATCTGCTGCAATTGGTTCTGCGCCTGCTCGGTGCGCCAGAGGTCCTCGATCTCGGCCTGTGCCTCCTCGAAGCTGCCGATCTCCTCGTTCTGGCGGCTGCGCGGCACGATCCACACCTCCATCCCCTCGGCGTACAGCGGGCCGGCCGGCTCGTCCAGTGCGCAGTCGGCCAGCAGCTGCACCGTCCGGGTGTAGGCCTGGTCCTCCTTGCCCATCTCGCGGGTGTTCACCGTCTCCTGCCGCCAGCCGGTTTCCAGACCGGTGCGGGCGGCCAGTTCGTCGGCCGCCACCTGCTGCCGGATGCCCTGCGCCAGAATCTGCACCAGCTCCTGCGCCGCGGTGTCGCTCTCTCCGGCCGGCCAATAGTAGAAATCGGCTTCGGCGGTGAAGTTGCGGGCCGACAGCTCGGCGGCGTGCTCGTCGTAGTAGTCCCGCAGCTGCTGCTCGGTGGGCTGGGCGTTCTGGTAGAGAAGGTCCTCCACCTGCTGCTGCACCGCGCTCTGCCAGTAGGAGCAGAACTGCGCCAGCGTCAGCTGTTCGGGTCCGTAGACGATGCCGCCCGCCTCCAGCGTTTCGAGTCTGGTGCGGTTTTCGGTTTCAAACGCCTCCTGCCGGCCCTCCCAGCTGATCTGCTCCTCGGTCAAAAGGCCCAGCTCCACCGCCGCGGCCTGTACTCCCTTGGCCTGCCGCACCGCCTCGTCGGCGTTTTCCAGCAGCGTCTGCATCGGGGTGACGCCGTCGTAGGCGGTCGTCCAGAAGTCGGCGGCGTTGGGGTCGGCGCCATAGGTGCGGTTGTATTCCGCCGACACCAGCGAGATCGAGTCGTAGGCATACTGGCGGTATTCCTCCAGCGATACGGGGTGTCCGTCCAGATGGGCCACCGTGTCGCCGCCGGAGCATCCGGCCAGCAGCACAGCGGCCGTCAGCAGGACGGCCAGACAAAAACGTTTCATCTTGGTTCTCCTTTTTGTGGTGATAGCTCCATTATACGGCAGAAAAGCCGCCCGGACAAGCAAAGCAGCCCCGCACCCTGCCGGGCACAAGGCTGCTTTGCAGTGGAGAGTTTTTGTGCCGCCGCCCTCCGTTCAGTTTAGGGGGCGGCGGACAGGAAAGGCAATTGGTTCAGCTGCGGCGTCTGCGCAGCAGGGCGTATCCGGCCGCGCTCAGGGCCAGCAGCGACATCCACACAAACGGTGCGGACACATCGCCGGTGGCGGGCAGAGAGCCGTCTGGCTGGGCGGGATCGGTGCCGGGGGTGGGCACCGGCGTGGGAGTGGGATCGGGATCAGGATTGGGACCCGGTACCTTCTCCAGCTGGGCGATCGCCTTCTCCAGCGCGGCGGCAGCATCGTCCACCTGCTGCTGGGCAGCGTCGGCGTCGGCCTGGACAGCCAGCGCC
>DGYMJ06203__coassemble_496_pt1 | contig 23828 bp, 21 predicted proteins | sample DGYMJ06203__metabat2_high_PE_020 | metagenome-assembled genome bin DGYMJ06203 | reverse complement strand
GAATTTGCATTTTTTGTGGGGTGCCGACGGTACGAACGCTTCCCCCTGGGGGAGCTCAGCCTGTAGAAAAATCTGCTGGTACAATCAAGCCAGAGCAGGTTTTTGGTTTGCAAACCGGAGCGAAAAGGGAAAAAACAGCGAAATGTCCGGAATATTTCCGCGCAATCCGGACCGTCTGCCGCCATCCGGTGCCGGATGGCGGCTATTCCATTTCCGGGCGGCTTTTTGTCACTGTCATCCGAAAACGGCTTTCCCCGGTCTTTGTTTACCTCCTCAAACAGCTCCTTCGTATGCCGTTTTGCCGGTTTGGGAACTGCCTTTTTGGCCTGCTTTTTCAGATTGGCATTTGCTTTGATGTGGGTTCCGTCCACAAGCAAGTGCTCCTGTGGGACCATGTCCTCCAAACTTGCAAATTCAAGCTGTTCTCGATTCTCTGCGTTCTTTACCGGTGTTTCTATCTCTCCCCGCCGCTTTCCCGTTGCAAAGCGGCAGAGGCTGGGGTATAATAAACGGGTACGACGGGCGCTTTGCGGCGCCCGGAGCAGAGTAGGCCAGTGCGCGTGAAGTGCCGGCGGGACGGGGAGTTGCCTGCCGGACGAAAAGAGTCTTTCTTGCGGTGCGCTGGCCGCATCCCGCTGCTGCCCATATAGAAGGGCAATCCTTGCCTTCCTGTACAAGCAGCATCCCACAGGCGGTGCCGCTTGCAGTGCCGCCGCACACCGAAAGGAAGGCTTTTGTATGAAACAGCTCTATGCCCGCTTCTGCGCGTCGGCCGCCGGCCTGCGCCAGCCCCGCACCCTCGCCATGACCGCCATGCTGGTGGCGCTGAACGTGACGCTGGATCTTTTGAACATCCGCATCCAGATCACCCCCGAGCAGCGCATCGGCGTGGGCTTTCTCACCAGCGCCATGATCGGCATGCTGTTCGGCCCGGTGCCCGCCATGACCGCCGGCGCGGCCAGCGATATCCTGGGCTGGCTGGTGAACACCGGCGGCGGCTCCTACTATCCCGGCTTCACCGTCACCGCCATCCTGGCGGGGCTGGTGTGGGGCGTGTGGCTCTACGGCGCAAAGCCGAATTTCTGGCGCTGCCTGGGCGCGCGCGCCACCGTCAGCGTGGTGCTGAACATCGGGCTGAACAATGTGTGGAAATATCTGTATTTCGGCAAGGGCTACACCTTTGTGGCGGTGGTCACCAGCATCGTGAAGAACCTGGTGCTGCTGCTGCCCGAAACCATCCTGCTGCTGGCCTGTGCGCGGCTTGTCTGGGAGATCGACGCCCGGCTGCGCCTCCAGCGCGCATGATCCGCCGCGGGCGGACGTTTTTTCTCCCCGCGCGCCGCCCATACTGTATCTCAACATCCCAAACTGGAGGGACCTGCCCATGAAATTTTCCCAGATGCCCTATCAGCGGCCGGACCTGGCCGCCCTGCTGGACGAGTACGCCGCGCTGGCAGAACAGGCCGCCGGCGCCGACGCCGAGCGCCTTGCGGAGATCTATCTGCGCCACAACCGGCTGGCCGCCGGGTATGAGACGGCCGCCTCGCTGGTGATGATCCGCCACACCTGCGACACCACCGACAGCTTCTACGACGCCGAAAACGACTGGTTCGACCAGGTGTCGCCCCAGGTGTCGGACGCGGTGCTGGAGCTCTACCGCGGCATCCTGCAAAACCCGCACAAGGAGGCGCTGGCCGCGCGGTTCGGGCAGATCCTGCTGGACAAGATGGAGGTGAACGTGAAGAGCGCCACCCCCGAAATTTTGCAGCTGCGCCAGGAGGAGAACGCCCTCACCACCGCCTACGAAAAGCTGTATGCCTCGGCGAAGATCCCCTTCGACGGCAAGGTGCTGAACGTCTCCCAGCTGGGCCCCTACAAGGAATCCCCCGACGCCGCCGTGCGCCGCGCCGCCTACGAGGCCGAGGCGGGCTTCTTTGACGAAAACCGCGCGCAGCTGGACGAGCTGTACGACAAGCTGGTGAAAAATCGCACCGAGCAGGCGAAAAAGCTGGGCTATGAAAACTTCATCCCGCTGGGCTATATCCGCATGGAGCGTCTGGGCTACGGCCAGCGCGAGGTGGAGCAGTACCGCGCGCAGGTGGCGGCCGACGTCACCCCGCTGGCAGCGCAGGTGATGCAGCGCCGGATGGCGCGTCTGGGCATCGAGAAGCCCACCTTCTGCGATCTGAACATGCAGTTCGTGGGCGGCAACCCCACCCCGATGGGCCAGCCGGAGGACATCCTGCACGCCGGGCGGGAGATGTACCACCATCTCAGCCCCGAAACCGCCGACTTCATCGACCGCATGATGGACGACGGTCTGTTCGACGTGGTGTCCCGTCCGGGCAAGGCGCCGGGCGGCTACTGCACCACCATCCCGGACCACCGCGCGCCCTTCATCTTCTCCAACTTCAACGGCACCAGCGGCGACGTGGACGTGCTCACCCACGAGGCCGGCCACGCCTTCGCCGCCTATATGGCCTATAAGGAGAACCTGCCCGGCGAGCTGCAGAACCCCGGACTGGAGAGCTGCGAGATCCATTCCATGAGCATGGAGTTCCTCACCAGCGACTACCACACCGCCTTCTTCGGCCCCGACACCGGCAAATACGCGCTGGCCCACGCCGAGGACGCGCTGCTGTTTCTGCCCTACGGCTGCATGGTGGACGAGTTCCAGCACATCGTCTACGCCAACCCCGACCTCACCCCCGACGAGCGCGACGCCGCCTGGAAGAAGCTGGAGGAGAAATATCGCCCCTGGGTGGACTTCGACGGCCTGCCCTTCTACGGCCGGGGCGCGGGCTGGCAGCGCCAGACCCACATCTACGAAAACCCCTTCTATTATATCGACTACTGCCTGGCCCAGACGGTGGCGCTGCAGTTCTTCGCGGCCTGGCTGGCCGACAAGAAGGACGCCTGGACCCGCTATCTGGCTCTTGTGCGCCAGGGCGGACGCCGCACCTACGCCGGGCTGGTGGAATCGGCCGGCTTCGCGGTGCCGTTCGAGCCGGGCAGCCTGAAAGGCATGGTGGAGACGGTGGAGCAATGGACCGCCGCCCATCCCTGCAACCGGCCGCCGGAACAGAACTGAATCCAAACAAAAAACGCCCGCCGCGTCCTGCAAAAACAGGATGCGGCGGGCATTTTTATATTCTGCGGCATCAGTCCAGCGCCGCCACAAAGGCCTGCACCGCCTCGGGGCGGGTGGCCCAGCTGGTCACCAGGCGGATGACGGTGTGGGCGTCGTCGGCGCGGCCCATCACCTCCCAGTGGAACTCGCCTTCCAGTTTTTCCAGCAGGGCGTCGGGCAGCACCGGGAACTGCTGGTTGGAGGGGCTTTCGGGGGCAAAGCGGTATCCGTGCGCCGCCAGCCCCTCCCGCAGCGCCGCCGCCATCTCGTTGGCGTGGGCGGCCATCTCCAGATAGAGCGCCGCGCCGTTCTCCATCAGCTTTTCGTACTGCACGCCCAGCAGCCAGCCCTTGGCCAGCAGCGCGCCCCGCTGCTTGACGATGTAGCGGAAATCCTTCTGCAGCGCCGGGTTCACGATCACCATCGCCTCGCCGAACAGCGCGCCGTTCTTGGTGCCGCCGATCGAAAAGGCGTCGCACAGGCGGGCGAGGTCGGCAAAGGTGGTGCAGCCCAGCGCCAGCGCGCTGCCCAGCCGCGCGCCGTCCAGATACAGCAGCAGGTCCAGCTCGTCGCACACCGCGCGGATCTCCTCCAGCTGGGCGGTGGTGTAGACGGTGCCCACCTCGGTGGTGTTGCTGATATACACCATCCGGGGCTTCACCATGTGCTCGTCGGGATGCTGTTCCACCGCCGCGCGGATGGCGGCAGGGGTCAGGCGGCCGTCCTCGGCCGGCATCGCCACGCACTTGTGGCCGGTGGCCTCGATCGCGCCGGTCTCGTGCACGCAGACATGGCCGCTCTGGGCCGCGATGATCGCTTCGTGCGGGCGCAGGAACGCTGCCGCCGCCAGGAGGTTCGTCTGGGTCCCGCCCACCAGGAACTGCACAAGGGCGTCCGGCGCGGCGCACACCTCGCGCACCAGCGCGGCGGCACGGGCGGTGTGTTCGTCGCAGCCGTAGCCGAAATTGCCCTCGCAGCTGGTCTCGGCGATGGCCTGCAGGATGGCCGGATGGGCGGCCTCGGAATAGTCGTTGGTAAAGCGATACATGGCGAAAATGCTCCTTTTTGCATTGTTTTTTCCCTATTATACCCCCGCCGTGCGCCGCGCGCCAGTGGCAAGGACATGAAAAATTCACAAAACAGGAAACAAAAAACAGGGCGGTTTTTTTGATTTTGGCCCAAAGCTGTGGTATAATAGCCGCAGTATGGCTATTATACCGTTATCTTTTATGCCCTTTTTCTCGCCCCTTGCGGGGCAACCGAAAAAGACGGCAAATAGGGGCATACCGTATATGTGATTTTAGGGGGCAGCGCTCTGCCCTGTGCAAAGGGGGGAGACGTGTGCGCATCGTGGTAAAGGTGGGCACCTCCACGCTGGCCCATTCCACCGGCCGGCTGAACATCCGCCGGGTGGAGCACCTGTGCAAGGTGCTGGCCGACCTGAAAAACGCAGGCCATGAGGTGGTGCTGGTGTCGTCCGGCGCCATCGGCATGGGCGCGGGGAAGCTGGGCATGCCCCGCCCGTCCGACATGCCCACCAAGCAGGCCGCCGCGGCGGTGGGCCAGTGCGAGCTGATGTATACATACGACAAGCTGTTTGCCGAGTACAGCCACACGGTGGCCCAGCTGCTGCTGACCGGCGACGACATCACCGGCGAGCGCCGCCACCATGTGGAGAACACCCTGTTCCGCCTGCTGGAGCTGGGGGCGCTGCCCATCATCAACGAGAACGACACCGTCGCCACCGAGGAGATCGAGATCGGCGACAACGACACGCTGGCCGCCGTGGTGGCCGTGTCGGTGAAGGCCGATCTGGTGGTGCTGCTCACCGACATCGACGGCCTCTACACCGCCGACCCCCACACGGACCCGAGCGCCCGGATGATCCGCCTGGTGGAACGGCTCACCGACGACATCCTGGCGCTGGCCGGCGGCAGCGTCAGCGGCATGGGCACCGGCGGCATGGCCACCAAGCTCGGCGCCGCCCGCATTGCCACCGACGCCGGGTGTGATCTGGTGATCGCAAACGGCGCCCAGCCCGAGCTTTTGTATCAGATCGTGGCCGGGGAGCCGGTGGGCACCCGGTTCGTGGGCAGGAGGGAAGAAGTATGAGCATCACCGAACAGCTGCAGGCCGCCCGCGCCGCCTGCCGTGCGCTGGCGCTGGCCGATACCGGCGCCAAAAACCGTCTGCTGTCCGCGATGGCCGACGCGCTGCTGGCCGCCGAGGAGAGCATCCTCGCCGCCAACGCCGCCGACCTCGCCGCCGCCAGGGGCACCGTGCCCGACGTCATGCTCGACCGTCTGGCGCTGTCCAAAGCCCGCATCGCGGACATGGCCGCGGGCATGCGCCAGGTGGCCGCCCTGCCCGACCCGGTGGGCCGGGTGCTGGAGCGGCGCACACTGGACGATGGCCTGGTGCTGGAAAAGACGGCGGTGCCGATGGGCGTCATCGCCATCATCTACGAGAGCCGTCCCAACGTCACCAGCGACGCCGCCGCCCTCGCGCTGAAAAGCGGCAGCGCCTGTGTGCTGCGCGGCGGCAAGGAGGCCTTCCGCTCCAACAACGCCATCGTCGCCGCCCTGCGCGAAGGGGTGCAGGAGGCAGGCTTCGCGCCCGACCTCGTGTCGCTGGTGCAGGATACCAGCCGCGACAGCGCCCGCGCCCTGATGACCGCCAGCGGCCTGGTGGACCTGCTGATCCCGCGCGGCGGTGCGGGGCTGATCCGCAGCTGTGTGGAGAACGCCACCGTGCCCTGCATCCAGACCGGCACCGGCATCTGCCACATCTATGTGGACGCCGCCGCCGACCTGGACATGGCGCTGGAGATCCTCGACAATGCCAAGACCAGCCGCCCGTCGGTGTGCAACGCCGCCGAGGTGTGTCTGGTGCACCGCGACGTCGCCGCCGCATTCCTGCCGATGCTCCGCCGCCGTCTGGTGGAGGAGCGAAAGGAAAAGGGCTTTGTGCCGGTGCAGCTGCGCCTGGACGGGCGCGCCGGCGCCATCATCGAGGGAACGCCCGCCGGCCCGGCCGACTTCGACACCGAATTTCTGGACTACATCCTGGCGGTGGCGGTGGTGGACAGCGTGCAGGCGGCGGAGGACCACATCGCGGCCCATTCCACCGGCCACAGCGAGGCGATCGTCACCGCCGACACAGCGGCTGCCGCGCATTTCACGGCGGCGGTGGATTCGGCGGCGGTGTATGTGAACGCCTCCACCCGCTTCACCGACGGCGGCCAGTTCGGGCTGGGGTGCGAGATGGGCATTTCCACCCAGAAGCTGCACGCGCGCGGACCGATGGGTCTGACCGAGCTGACCAGCTACAAGTACATCATCCGGGGCAATGGCCAGGTGCGCTGAACGCCCCCTTTTGCAAGGAGAGTGAACCGATATGGCACATAATTTCAGAACCAAGGAGGAGACCGCGCGCCACAACCGCCGTCTGCGCCGCCAGGCGCTGGGCGTGGTGCTGAGCGTTCTGGTGGTGGTGGGCCTGGTGACGGTGGTCGCCGCCAGCAGCCGCGCCGTTGCCGCCCTGTTCGACAACACCAAACAGAAAGAGGAGTTTGCCAGCCGGCTGAACACCCTCGTCATGCTGGACCCGCTGCCCTTCGGCACGCTGGACCAGGCCAATCCCGACACCCTGAAAACCGCCGCGCTGTGGGCGGGCATCACCGCCGCGCGCGAAAACGGCACGTTGGACCTCTACGAGCGCGACCCCGACGACATGAGCCTGTACATGCCGGAGGTGGACGTGGACGCGGCCGCCGCCGCCCTCTACGGCCCCGACTACAAGCTGCAGCACGGCACCTTCAGCAACGACGGCCTGGAGTTCGTCTACATGCCGGACAAGAAGGCCTATAAGATCCCGGTCACCAGCCAGAGCGGCCTGTACTACCCCGAGGTGGAGAGCATGAAGACCCAGCACGGGGTGCTGCGCGTGACGGTGGGGTATCTGTCGGCCTACAGCCTGGACGAGTTCGGCCTGCCCACCAGCAGCACGCCCGAGAAGTATATGGACTATCTGTTCCAGAAAAAGAACGGTGTGTGGTATCTTTCTGCCCTCGAGGAGAGCCAGATGAAGGTGGCCTCCAGCAGCAGCGCGCCCTCGTCGCTGCCCACCGACCCCATCCCCGACTCCGCTTTGCAGGAGCAGCTGCAGCAGCAGACCTCCAGCGCGGTGCAGAGCCAGCCGTCCAGCGCCGCCCAGAGCGACAGCCAGCCGGCCGAGGACAACGCCAGCAGCGCCGAATAACCGATTGCCAAATATGCACAGCGCCTTCCCATTTGTGGAAGGCGCTGTTGTTTGCTGAAAAAAGGGAGAGCCTCGTTCAGCCCGCCGCAAAAACACGATCTTGGCCAAAAAGCGCCGGCCGGGACAGACATCGCTCTGTCCCGGCCGGCGCTTTTCCGTTTTTCTCAATATTGGCGGCTCATCGGCATCACCAGCTGCAGCACCGTCCAGGCGCACTGGTACAGCACCACGGCCGGCAGCACCAGCGTGCTCAGCCCGCCGGTGACCGTCATCAGCACGGCCAGCACGCAGCTCAGCAGCACCGCCGCTTTCTGCACCGCCATCGCCAGCTTTTCGCCCGCCGCCGCGCCTTCCGCTGCCCGCAGGCCGCCGATGAAGCTGGCAAACGGCCCCTGATGGGTCATCAGGCCCTCGCTCTCGGGGCGGAAGTTCAGCTCGGCCCCGATCGCCTTGCGCTCGGCGGTATCCAGCACCTTCACGCATCCCTCGGGCAGCTCGTACACCTCGGCGATCATCCGGCTGGTGATCAGGCAGTCCTCCGCTTTCACCAGCAGCGAGATGCCCCGCTGGTGCAGCGTGTGGATCACCTGCTGCACCTCCTCGTCCGGCTGGTGGGTCACGCCGAACACGCCGAACAGCTTGCCGTTCACCGCCAGATACAGCAGCTGGCGGCGTCCGTTCTGGGTGTAGTGCGCCTCCCACTCGGCGTCGGGCGTGTTCACCTCGTGCCCCAGCATCATCTCGCGGCTGCCCACCAGCACCAGGTCTCCGTTGACGGTGGCCGAATAGCCGCGCCCGTCCTCCCGGGTGAACCGCTCCACCGGGTAGAGGATGTCGGTGCGCTGCTCGATGATCTGCAAAAATACGTCGCGCATGATGTCGCCGCCCGCCACCACCACCGAGGCGGCGTAGAGGATGGCCAGGTCGATGCGCTCCTTTTCAAAGGTCTTGATGCCGCGCAGCTGCACGCTGCCGGACGGGAACAGGTCCCGCGCCTCCACCAGCACCATATTCGCCTTTCCCAGCTCCTCGATCGAGCTCCAGCCCGGCACCACCGCGCCCATCCGGGCGGCGTGCTTCTGCATCAGCAGGGCGGGCACCGCCGCCAGCAGGGTGCTGGCAAAGGGGGCGCCCAGGCAGAGCACCGCCGTGCAGACGGTGATGGAGGTCATCGCGCCGGCCTTGAGGTAGAGGGCGGTATAGCCGGTGCACGCCGCCGCCGCCGCCAACAGCACCCAGCACAGGCGGCGGGAGGTGTATTCGGAGGCGTGGCAGGAAAAGCTCTGGCGCAGGAAATCCCGCACGAGCCCGGTGGGACGGCTGACCACCAGCACCGGGTCCGGCTCGTCCATCCCCTTGGCCACCGCCGCCACCCGCTGGCGGTCCTTGACCAGACAGGCCGCCCAGTGGGTCATGCGGGTGCTGGCCATCTGGAAGTTGCGGCTGACCACCTGGCTCTGGATCAGCTTGCCCAGCGCGTTGGTGCACAGGCCCAGCGCCGCCACGCCCGACAGGAGCGTCGAGGCGGTGGGGTCGTAGCTGCCGGACATCGCCAGCAGCGCGCCGCTCTGCACCAGCGCGGCCAGCGCGGCGAGGGTGGGCATGGTGTCGGCGCTGGGCTCCTTGAACAGACCCACGATGCCGCTCTTCACCGTCCCCAGCGACAGCAGCACACACAGCGCCAGCAGCCCCAGGTTCACGCCCAGAAAGAGCATCGGCTCGCCGGCCGGGTCGACATACGGCAGGGTGATCTGCCCGCCGGCGGCCAGGCCCAGCCCCAGCAGCGCCAGCCCGAACAGCCCGCACAGCACCGCCCGCAGGCCAAACCGCGCGCTCATGCCGGACAGGCGCTCCTGCACGGCCTCGGCGTCGCGGGGGTCGTCAAACTCCTCCAGCTCGCCGTCGTCCTCTTCCCCTTCGCCGTCCTCCCCGTCCTCCGGTTCCGGCGCGGCGTAGGGGGGCTTGTCGTCGTTTTCCAGCGGGCCGTCCAGCATCCCGCAGGCTTTTTTCAGCCAGGGGTGTTCCGGCTTTTTCTCTCCGGCCTCCCCGGCGGTGCGGGTGGGTTCCTGCGGCAGCTCCTCCGGTTCGGCCGGCGGGAACTGCCCGGTGACCACCTCGCGGATCAGCTCCTCGGTGGGGATGGTGGGCTGCAGGTCCGGCACCGGGGCGTGGGCCGGGGCCTCTTTTTCCGGCGCGGGCGCCTCCGACGCCTTCTTCACCAGCTCGGCGGCCTCCTTTTCCCGGCGCTGCTGCTCCAGCTTCAGCAGGATGCGGTCGATCTCCACCGTGTCCTGCCGCTGCACGCTGGGCTCCACCCGGCGCAGGTTCTCCAGGATGCGGTCGACATCCGTGCTGGACACAGGCTGCTTGTTCATACCGCTCCCTCCCCGGCGCCGCGCTGGCGCATGATCTCATACAGAATGATGCCGGCCGCCACCGACACGTTGAAGCTGTCCACGCCGGTGCCGCGCGCCGCCATCGGCAGCGAGATCACACCGTCGCACAGCTTCTTCACCAGCGGCGACACGCCGCTCCCCTCGCTGCCCATCACCAGCGCGATGGGGCCGGTGAGGTTGTTGCGGCAGAGCGGAGCGCCGTCCATGTCGGCGCAGTAGACAAAGACGTTCTCCTCCTTCAGCCGGCGGATGGTCTCGCCGATGTTGGCCACCCGGGCCACCGGCAGCCGCGCGGCCGCCCCGGCCGAGGACTTCATCACGGTGGGGGTCACCGGCGCGCCGCCCCGCTTGGGGATGACCACGCCGTGCGCGCCGCACAGCAGCGCCGTGCGCATGATCGCGCCCAGGTTGTGCGGGTCCTCGATGCCGTCGGCCAGCACCAGGAAGGGCGGCTCACCCTTTTCCCGCGCCAGCTCCAGCAGGGCCGCCAGGTCGGTGTAGGCGATGCTGCTGGCCCAGGCGGCCACGCCCTGGTGGCTGTCGGTGCCGCACATGCCGCGCAGCTTGGCCGCGTGCACTTGCTTGGCCACCGCGCCCGCCTGCTTGGCCAGCGCGCCATAGTAGGCCGCCACCTGCGGCGGCAGCGTGTCGGCCAGAAATACCGTGTCCACCCCCGCGCCGCTCTTCAGCAGCTCGGCCACCGGGTTTTTGCCGTACACCAGCTGGGTGTCCTGTTCGGGGCGGGCGTTTTCGCGGGCGGGACGTCTGTTCGTGCGCTGTTCCATCTGTTTCCTCCGTCTATGTATCCGGGCGCAAGAGCGCCCGGGGGCTGTTTTTTTATCCTGTGCTTTTCATTATAGCAGATACGACGATGCTTTTCCATCGTTTGAGCCGGTTTTCTTTCACAGTCTCACAGTATCCAGACGAGCAGCAGCGCAAGGCCTGCCGCCGCGCCGCCCAGCAGCGCCAGCTGCCAGCGGCTCAGCCACGGACGGCGGCGCCAGCACACAAGGCTGCCGGCCAGCCGCTCGGCCTCCTGGCGGCTCTGGGCCAGATGGGTCTGTTCGGCGCCGGGGCGCAGCACCACCCAGATGCTCTCGATGCAGTCGCTCTGCTGCGGGTGCAGCTCGATCACCCGCCGGTTCACTCCCTTCATCCACACCTCACCTCCGCCGTACAGCATGGGCAAAACCGCCGCTGGATAATCCGCCCCGCCCTTTGCCGCCCTCCGGTTATACCTTGCGTAAAACCGACAGTTTTTCCACGTGTTGAAAACACAGTTGAAAAAGTGGAAAATCCCCACCGTTTTGGGCTTTCTACCCTGTTGGAGGCGAGTTTTGCACATAGTTCTCAACAGCATGTTGAAAACTATAAACTCAACTGTGCGTTGATATTCGACTGTCAAATTGGAAATTCGGCAAAATTCCCCCTGCTTTTCTGGTAAAATTTACCCGAACTGCCCGCTCTTTTGCCGCACGAAAAACCAAAAAATGGAAATTTGTCGGCCGCTTTTTCTTTCCACGTTTTTCCACGGGTTTTCCACATTTGACAAGCCCCGGCGGGCGGGTGTATAATTCATTTAGAAGATATTCAAATTGTTTTACCCAGGAGAAAGGAGGCCGTCCGCATGGGGTTTGAAGACACCTTCAAGGCGCTGTCCGACCCGACCCGCCGCCAGATCCTGCAAATGCTGCGCAGCGGGCGCAAGAGCGCCGGGGAGATCGGCGAGCAGTTCGGCCTGACCGGCGCCACCATCAGCCACCACCTGAACGTGCTGAAGGGCGCGGGGCTTGTGAGCGACGAGCGGGAAGGGAAATACATCTACTACACGCTGGACACCAGCGTCGTGGAGGACCTGATGGCCTGGCTGATGCAGCTGCGGGGAGGGAACGACGATGAAGCATAAACGCACATACGAGATCCTGGTCTGGGTGCTGGCGCTGCTGCCGCTGGCGGTCACCCTGGCGCTGTATGGCCGGCTGCCCGAGCAGGTGCCCATCCACTGGAACATGCAGGGGCGGGTGGACGAATACGGCCCGCGCATCCAGCTGATATGGCTGGCCCTGGTGCCGCTGGGCATCCACCTGATGATGCTCCTGCTGCCCCGGATCGACCCCAAAAAGGACAACTATGCCCGGTTCGGGCGGGTGTACGGCATCCTGCGGCTGGCGATGGTGCTGTTTTTCCTGCTCATGCAGGGCATCACGCTGTATGCCGCCCTTGCGCCCGCGCCGCCGCAGGCCGGGCGCCTGATCCTGGCGGCGGTGGGGCTGCTGCTGTGTGTGATCGGCAATTTCATGCCCAAGTTCAAGCACAACTATTTCTGCGGCGTGAAAACCCCGTGGGCGCTGGCCAGCGCGGAAAACTGGCGGCGCACCCATCGCCTGGCCGGGCCGCTGTGGTTCTGGACGGGGCTGGCCTTTGCCGCGGCGGGGCTGGCGCTGCCCGAGGCCGTGGCCGGCGCGGTCCTGCTGGCGGGCATCCTGCCGCTGATCGCGATCCCCATCGCGTATTCCTGGTGGCTGTGGCACACGAAACAGTGCTGATTTTTGCCCTGAAAACCGCCCATGCTCCGCACATCCGGCAGCGATTTTTTTGTACGAAAGGCCCAAAGCGGCGGTTTGCGTTGATTTTGCGCGCAAGATAGGCTATACTGTATGGTAGAAAAATAACGGGCCGGTGCCCGCACAATTCTGGGAGGTACAACATTATGCTGGTAAGCGCAACCGAAATGCTGAAAAAAGCCCGCGACGGCCACTATGCCGTGGGCCAGTTCAACATCAACAACCTGGAGTGGACCAAAGCCATCCTGCTCACCGCGCAGGAGCTGAACAGCCCGGTGATCCTGGGCGTGTCCGAGGGCGCCGGCAAATACATGACCGGCTTCAAGACCGTTGCCGCGATGGTGGACGCCATGGTGGACAGCCTGGGCATCACCGTTCCCGTTGCCCTGCATCTGGACCACGGCAGCTACGAGGGCGCCAAGGCCTGCATCGAGGCCGGCTTCTCCTCCATCATGTTCGACGGCAGCCACTATCCCATCGAGGAGAACGTGGCCAAGACCACCGAGCTGGTTGAGCTGGCCCATTCCAAGGGCCTGTCCATCGAGGCCGAGGTGGGCTCCATCGGCGGCGAGGAAGACGGCGTTGTGGGCGCCGGCGAAGTGGCCGACCCCGCCGAGTGCGCCAAGATCGCCGCTCTGGGCATCGACTTCCTGGCCGCCGGCATCGGCAACATCCACGGCAAGTACCCCGCCAACTGGAAGGGCCTGGACTTCGAGGCGCTGGACAAGATCCACGCCGCCACCGACGGCATCCCCCTGGTGCTGCACGGCGGCACCGGCATCCCCGCCGAGATGATCCAGAAGGCCATCAGCCTGGGCGTGTCCAAGATCAACGTGAACACCGAGTGCCAGCTGTCCTTCGCTGCCGCCACCCGCGAGTATATCGAGGCCGGCAAGGATCAGCAGGGCAAGGGCTTCGACCCCCGCAAGCTGCTGGCTCCCGGCTTTGAGGCCATCAAGGCTACCGTCAAGGAGAAGATGGAGCTGTTCGGCAGCGTGAACAAGGCCTGAGTTCCGGTTTTGTGCAACCTGTATAAATAGAGGCGGCCGTCCGTGGGCACACGGGCGGCCGCCTTCGCTTGTCCGGCAAGTGATTTCTTTGTGCGGCGGGGCAGCTTCGACCTCATCCGCCCCGCTCGGGCGGGGCACCTTCCCCTGCCAGGGGAAGGCTTGCCGTACCGTTGGCTTCCCCCCTGGGGGGGAAGCTGTCGCCGCAGGCGACTGATGAGGGGAAAGCTCTTGCGCAGCGCAAATCATCCCTTTTTCGGCAAGCTGAGGCGGCCGTCCGCGGGCACACGGGCGGCCGCCTTCTGTTTATTTTTTGTCGGTGCGTTCCAGGAGATAATCCACGCTGACCCCGTAGAAATCCGCCAGCGCGCACAGCACGCGGGGCGTGATCATCCGCTGGCCGCTCTCGTAGTAGGCATAGGTCCTCTGCGGCACATTGATCGCCGCGCCCATCTGTGCTTACACATAAAATTTCTGTTTTCTATTGACATAAAACAATACGCATGATATATTGTGATTGTAATGTACATCAATATTTAATGTTCGTTTATTTTACTATATGTTTTCATTCAGGAAAGATGTGTGACTGTTTTATGAAACGTGTTTTTAGCCTTTTGTTATTGCTTACTTTCGTGTTTTCTTTCAGCAGTATCGCATTTGCTTCAGAAACAGAACCTATTGTAGATCCCACCACCGAACCTGAGATTGCTTCCATTCCCGTTGGCAGTAAATTTTATAAGGACGGTACAGAATATACCTTCGGCGGCTCTTTTATTCTGAGTGATAACCTTACAGTTTATGTTACCAGAGTTTCTGAGGGGACAACACGTGGATACCCCGAAAAGGAAACCAGCGCTCGCTTCGCCTTTGATTTTTTTGGCGACAACGGCGATTTCTTGGCTACCGCTAAAGCTGACATCAAAGGTGTCTTTTCTCAGGCAGAAAACAATGCATATTTTACAAGCATTAATGTGGAGCTTTCCAGCCCCTATGCTAATCGCTTTACTACACAGTCTTCTTTTAACGGCAATGTCGGTCAAACAAAGGTTTTCTATTATGTAAGAAATAACGTAATTTTCCACTACTCTATCGCTACAAATGGTCATATCTCGTTCGATGTCGAGAAAATATACTGAGCTGCGGCTGGCGGCCAAAGCGGGCGACCCGCCCGGCGTCCCCGCGCCCCATCCCCCCGCGAACCAATAAGCCGAACGCAAAAAACAGGCGCTCTCCCGGCCCGGGAAAGCGCCTGTTTTGTTGGATTCACCGCACCGGGCACACGCCGTTCGCACAGTCGGAGGCGCCGATGTCCAGCTCGGTCTCCTCGTGCTCATACTTGGCGATCAGCGCCGGGTTGAAGGGTTTCATCGCCGCCTTGCGCCGCTCATACTCCTCTTTGGTGATGGTCTCGTAGGGCAGCAGCTCGTAGAAGCTGTCGTCGTAGCTGAGGAACGACAGGGCCACGATATCGTCCCAGTTGTTCCACACCCATTCCTCCACCGCGTCCCACTCGTTGTCCCGCACATGCACCGTGATGGAACAGTTGTGGTCCACATAGTGGGTCATGAACAGCTTGTAGTTTTCCAGCTGCTCGATGGCGCTCACGTCGCCCTTCACCCGGCCGGCCGGCGCCTGCACCGGGAACTCCACCACCTTGGTCTTGCAGGTGTCGGGGTCCTGTCCCACTTCGGGGAACACCGGATACCCCAGCTCCTCGCACACACGGCAGAGCGGGTCGCTGGAGGAGATGCGCACCCGGCGGATGTAGTAGGGCGCGTGGGAATAGTGCACCCCGCTGGACACGGTGGGCAGCAGACTGAGGGTGCCCTCCGGCTTGACGGTGGTCACCAGCAGCGGGGGATTCTGGCCCAGCTTTTCGGCCATCTCGCGGGCGGCGGCATGGGCCGTTTCGCGCAGTTTGTCCAGCAGGGCGGCCTGGCCCTCGCGGTCCATCCGGGTGGCGTTCACCATGTCCTGCCAGCCGGTGAGCGAGCAGCCCAGCAGGCGGTCGCGCTGCTGCACGGTGTTCCAGCGGTGCAGCTCCAGCTCGCGGCAGGTCATGCGGTAACCCGCCCGCGCCGACAGCCGCTGCGCCCGCAGCAGGCCCTCCTCGTCCAGGCTCCCGTTTTGCACAAAGGCCATCACGTTGACGGTGGTGAGGTTGCACAGGCCGTGGCTGTCCAGCAGGATCTCGCCGCAGGGGTTGCAGCCGCGGAAATTGGGGCGGCGGCGCAGGCCGGCCTCTTCGTTGATCCAGCCCGGTTCGCCCGAATAGCGCATCTGGCCGATGTGCCAGTGCAGCTGTTCGCGGGTGGGCTTGCGGCGGTAGAAGATGGAGTTGTTGCTCATCTGGCGGTGGGCGATGGCCGGGTCGATCTCCCAGCGGCCGTTCACCTGGCGGTAGAGGTTGGATTTCGCCTGGATGCAGGCGGGGTCGTCCTGGTCCACCAGGCCGATCTCGGAGGTGCGCCGCACCCCGCCCGACACCACGTTCTCGCCGATGATGTTGGCGATGTCCAAAAGGTCGATGGGCTGCAGCCGGGTGCGCGCCTCGCCGCTGCGCACCCCCGCCAGGGCGATCACCCGGTGGATCTTGTCCAGCATGGTCATCATGGATTCATAGCCGCTGGCGGTGCCACCGAACACCTTCAGCCGCTCGCCGCGCGGGCGGATCGAGTCGTACTCCACAATGATGGTATGTACCTTTGTGTATTCGCGGTTGGTGAGGATGTCGAAGTAGTGGGCCAGCGCCTGCGCCCAGCCCTCCTTGGAGTCGCCGATGGCGATGGTCACGTCGTCCCCGGCAAAGGAGAGGTTCGTGTATTCCAGCCGGTCCTCCGGGCGGCGGGGCGAATAGGCCTTGTGCAGGATCTGGATGTCGGTGCGGATGGGGGGCAGCTTGTCGGCGTCCTCCTTCAGCACCCGCACGCCCACGCCCGCGCCCACCATCAGCAGGTAGAACAGGTCGTGGTAGGCGGCGAAATCGTCGATCACCTCAAAGGCGCAGTTGTAGTTTGCCATCGGGTAGGCGTCGGCCACCGGCGTCTGGCCCACCCACAAAGTGCGCCCGGACAAAAACTGCCGCATGTGGTAGATGTTATCAAAGAGGGCCTCGGCCTCCTCGCGGCTGGTGGGCGCCAGCGAGCAGTTGTATTCCACCGCCCGGCGCACCGTCTCCCACCAGAATTCCCGCCGCCCCTGCCGGGGCAGATAGCGGGAATAGGTGCGGGAATAGACGAACGACCCCAGCTGCTGCATCGGGCTGGGCGTGTGCTTGTAGGGGCTGAGGAACTCGCGGCTGAGCAGCCCTTCCTTCCACTCCTCCCTGCCGCGCATCTTGTCCTTTTCCAGCCGGTAGAGGATATAGGCCTTGGCGGTGGCGAAGCGGTGCAGCTCGAACAGCGTCTGCTCCACCAGATCCTGGATCTGCTCGATCTCCACCAGATCCGCGCCGTCCTGCAGCAGCTTTGCCTCCACGGCGTCGGCTGCGGCGGCGGCCATGTCGTCGTCGTGCTCGCCGGCGGCAGCCGCCGCCAGCCCCACCGCACGGCGGATGAATTCCTTGTCGAACGGAACGATCGCCCCGCTCCTCTTGCGCACCTTCATCTGAATCCCTGCCTTTTCATTTCTATATATAGTGTATTTTGCGTTCCGAAATTGCTACATCTGGTATTATAGCGACAGGCAGGCGGTTTTGCAACTGGCAGGATGCACAAAAATCACACAAGGCTCTCCAGCGGCAGGCGGGGCAGCTCGTCCAGCAGCGAGGCGGGGGTGGCGTTCACCAGGCGCACCCCCTGCTGCCCGGCCCAGGCGTAGAGCCAGCGGTATTGCTGGCAGGCGATGGCGCAACCCTGCAGGTCGCGGTAGAGCGGGACGGTGCGCGCCCGGCCCGCCTCCTCGTAGAAATGGGTCTGTTTCTGGCGGGCGAAAAAGCTGAAATCGTTCCCCACCAGCGCCACCGTGCGGTAGCCCATATACATCGCGCAGAGCGCCGCCTGGGGCAGCACGTTGATGAACCCGGTGGCCGGGCGGGTGAGGTCGGCGCGGATGCTGCCGGCCGAGCAGGGCGACAGGGTGCCGTAGAGGTAAAAGGCGTTCGGCGCAAGGCCCACCGCGTGCAGCCCGCTGCGGTGCAGCAGAAAGGCCGGGCTGCCCGGCCTGCGCGCGAGCCGGGCGAGGAGGGGCGCCAGCTCGGCCAGCACCGCGCGGTCCTGCACCAGGTGTACCCGCGGGCGCAGCTGCGCAAACAGCGGGGTGTTCACCATCGCGTTCACCGTGATGACGTCCCGGCCCTCCAGCAGCGACAGGTCGGTCTGGTTCAGCGACGGCCCGTTGCCCACCACAAAGCAGGTGTCGTGGCGGCGCAGATCGCGCAGGCGCGCGTTTTTTTGCAGGATATGCCCCCATTTGTGCCGCCCGGACAGCGCGTATTCCGCCCTGGCCGCGGCGCTCAGGCCCCGGTAGAACAGGCGGCTGCCCCGCTCATTGCATGCGATCAGATCCATCTCTCTTCCTCCTTCTTGTCCACAGGATGCCCAGCCCCGCCAGGTAGAGCGCCGTCCAGACGCCCGCCGCCGCCCAGACGCCGAGCCGCCCCAGCAGGTAAAAGACCGCGGTGCCGGCCAGCTCCACCGCCAGCCAGCCGCCGTCCGGCAGGCCGCACCGGCGGTGCAGATACCATTCCGCCAGCATCGCCCGCACCGCCGACGCGGCCACCACCGCCGCCACGATGCCGCCCAGCCGCCCGCTCCACGCCGCCAGCAGGCAGCCGCCCACGCTGATGCCCGCCGCCAGCAGGTTGAGCCACAAAAGCGCCTTCTGCCGGTGCAGCGCCTTGAGGAAGGTGGAGTAGAGCAGCTGCATCTTGCCGTCGAACAGGCACAGCGGCGCCAGCTGCACGAACCAGGCCGCGCTTTGGGCGTAGGCGGGCAGCCACAGCCGCACCAGCGCCGACGCGGGCAGCACCAGCCCGTATGCCGCCAGCAGCGCCAGCGCCAGCCCCCGCCGCAGACGGGCATACAGCGCCGCGCGGCGGGCGGGGGCGTCGATCCGGCGCAGCGCCGGGAAGAGGACCAGCCCCGCCTGGTTCAGAAAGGCCAGCAGCACCGCCGCCAGCGACAGCGCGAACGACACCTGCCCGAAGGCCTCCAGCCCCCACCCGGCGTCGGCGGTGAGCTTGCCCGCGCCGGTGACCAGCGCGCCGGCCAGGGTGGCGGCGGTGACCGGGAGGCCGCGGCGGATGTCGGCCAGGCAGGCCCGCGCCGCGCCCGACTGCGGCGCGGCCGCCAGCAGAAAGCGCGACCGGTACCCCAGCCAGACCAGCGACACCCCCATCGCCAGCGGCACCGCCAGCACGAACAGACGCCAGTCGCGCACCTGCCCGGCCAGCAACAGGCACACGCAGCCCAGCATCACGCCGCGGTCGAGCAGCGAGGAGGCGGAGAACACCCGCGTGTGCCCCGCCGCGAGGAACAGGTATCCCAAAAAGCGACTGGCGTTGTACAGCACCAGGTAGGCCGCCGCGGCAAACCAGACGAACCGCCGCCCGGCGTCCGGCTGGAACGCCTGCCAGCCCGCCAGCAGCAGCCCGGCCAGCAGCTGGAACGCGAGATACAGCCGGTACTGGCCGTGCAGCCGCCCGGCCTCCAGCCCTTCCAGGCCGCGCCCGCCCAGCCGCAGATACAAGCCGTCCACCAGCCCCAGCTGTGCCAGGCTGACGTAGTTGCTGTAAAAGACGAACAGCTGCCAGTAGGCGAAGGCCTCCACATCCCCCAGCAGGCGCGGTACCACCAGCGAGGTGAGCAGGCTCACCCCCAGCGCCGCGCCCTGGGCGGCAAAGGCGGCGATCAGGTTCCCCCGCCAGCTGCGCTGCATCGTATCCCCCCCTTTTTCTGCATTCACAGCACGGTGCGCGGAAAGCTGCGCTTGAGCCGGGCGTCCAGCCAGCCGGCTGCCGCCACGCCCACCGCCACCAGCACCGCGCCGCGCACCAGCTGGGAGGGCGAATACAGATACCAGCGCGGGCAGCTGGCCACCAGATACAGCCCCAGATAGCAGCGCACCGGGTGCGCGCGGTCCAGCCGGCAGCCCCGGCGCAGCAGCGCGGCGGCGCCCAGTGCCAGCAGCACCGTGCCCGGCGCGCCCAGCCAGAAGTGGCCGTAGAAAGGCAGCCAGCCGCCGCCCCAGTTGTGGCTGTTTTCGGCCGCCAGCACGCTGAGATTGCTGTCCGGCACCGCCGACCCAAAGACAAGGTAGAGCAGATACGACCCCAGCTGCCCCAGGCGCCCCGCCCAGCCCCACACGGCTTCCAGCCGCCGGATGGACAGGCCCGACTGGTAGGCAAAATAGGCGGTGTCGTTGGCGAGGCGGCGGTCGGCCAGGGCTTCCAGCGCCTCGCGCAGCGCCCCCGGCTGCCAGCTGGCCGCGCCGCGGAACATCCCCGCCAGCGTGAGCAGCACCAGCCCGGCCGCCGCCGCGGCCAGCATCGTGCGCACCGTCAGGCGGTGCAGCAGCAGGTACAGCCCCCACACGATGGCCGCCTGCATGACGGTGATGCGCTCGCCGTACACAAGGCTGTGCAGGCAGTAGAGGCCCGACGCCGCCCCCAGCAGCGCCAGCTGCCCCGGCCGCCGCCCGCACACCGACAATCCCACCACCAGCACGATGACGGCATATTCATACAGGGTGCTGCCGCTGCCGCGCACCCCGAAGGCGGAGCTGCGGTAGAACAGCACCGGCGCCAGCGCGATATAGGCCGCGCAGGGGGCGCTCAGCAGCGGGTTTCCGGCGCTTTTCTGGGAAAAGACAGCGAGGTCGGGCCTGTGCGCCCCCGGCAAAACCGCCGTCAGCGCCGCCCAGAACAGCAGCACCACCCCCGCCCCGCTCAGCAGCTCGGCGCGGGAGTAGCGGGCGAAGATGGCGGGCACCGCGTCCGGCTTCCAGTAGACGGCGGCGGCCACGCTGTAGTGGAAATACAGCAGCAGCCCCGCCACCACCAGCAGCGGAAGGTGCTGCCGCACCCGCACCGCCGTCCAGAGCGGCAGCGCCGTGAGCAAAACGCCCGCCGCCGCCAGCTGGCCGTTCGACACCGCGCCCTGCGCCGCCAGCATGCACCACACGGCCGCGGCCAGCGCCACCGCCGCCGCGCCCGTGTCAGCTGCCCGTATGCCGCGCATCGCTCCGCCCCCTCTCCCACGCCGCCCACACCTGGCGGCACATGTCCTCCAGGTCGCCGCAGGCCACCGCCCGCCCGTTTTCGTCCAGCGTCTCCCGCGCGCCGCCGGTGTCGTAGGTGACCACCGGCGTGCCGCAGGCCGCCGCCTCGAGGTTCACGGTGGGGAAGGTGTCGGCCCGGGTGGGGTTCACGAACACATCCGCCGCCGTGTACAGGGCGGCCAGCTCTTTTGGGTCCTCCACTGGCCCCAGCGCCAGCACCCCGGCCGGCGCCTGTTTTTGCTGTGCCGGCGACAGCCCCACCGCCGCCACCGCCCACTCGCTGCCCAAAAGGCCCGCCAGGCGGTATACGTCGGCAAGGCCCTTGTCGGGGCCCCAGCTGCCCGCCGCCGCCAGCGCCAGCTTTTTGCCCTTCAGGCCGTACCGGCGGCGGAAATCCCCGGCGGTGGGCCGAAAGATGCGCTTGTCCACCCGGTTCGGCACCACCCGGCGGGGGTATTCGGCCAGAAAGCTGGCCGCCGCCTGCCGTTCCAGCCAGCGGCAGGGAAACAGCAGCGTCATGTTCTCCACCCCGCAGAAGGCGGCCCGTTTGCGCACAAAGTTGCGGCGGCTCCTGTCGGCCACCAGACTGGCCGGATAGGACCGGCGCAGCGGGCACTCCCCGCACCCGGTGCGCCAGCGATTGCAGTTTGCGGGCAGGAAATGGGCGCAGTGGCCGGTGAAGGCCCAGCAGTCGTGCAGGGTCCAGAAGATGCGCTTTCGGCAGGTTTTCAGGTAGGAAAACAACATCTCCACGTTGATGTAATACCCGTGGAGATTGTGCATCCAGATGATGTCGGGGTCGTACCGGCGCACCTTGTCCAGAAAGCGCCGGGTGGCGCCGCGCCCGGCAAAGCCGTGGGCGTCGTCCAGGCGGGTGGCGGCGGCGTGCAGCCAGGCCTCGGCGGCGGTGCCGATGCGCCAGGTGTCCACGTCCGGGCAGCTGCGCGCGTCCCCGCGCCCGTAGGCCAGCACACACTCGTGCCCGGCCGTCTGCAATCGGCGGCAGGCGGCCGCTGCGATCCGCCCGGTGCTGCCGCCCGCCGTCACGTTGAGGAACAGGTATTTCAAGGCGTTTTCTTCCCTTCTTCCCGCAGCGCCTCCAGCATCTGTTCCAGACGCGACAGATGGCGCTCGGCGGTGAACTCCTGTTCAAAGTATGCCCGGCCGCGCCGCCCGCAATCCGCGAAATCCTGCGGGCGGCGCACAAAATCGGCCAGCAGGGCGGCAAATCCCGCCTCGTCCCCCGCCGGCACGCACCGCCCGCAGCCGCTCTGTTCGATCACCTGCCTGCCCGCGCCGTCGATGGCGGCCAGCACCGGCTTGCCCGCCGCGAGGTAGGTCTGCAATTTCCCGGGCAATGTCTGGCCGATCATATCCCCGCCCCGCAGCGCCAGCAGGCAGGCGTCGGCCCGGCGGTAGAAGCCGCCGGTGCGCTCGGGCGGGCAGCTGCCGTGGAACTGCACCGCCTCGCCCAGGTCGAGCTGCCGCGCCAGCGCTTTGCACCGCTCCAGCTCGCTGCCGCCGCCCACGATGTGCAGCGTCCATCCGCCCCGCGCAAGGCGGGCGCAGGCGCGCAGCAGCAGGTCCACCTGCTGCACCTTGCCCACGTTGCCGATGAACAGAAAATCGATGTGGCCGTTCGGCGGTTTCACCGGCAGCGTTTCGGGCAGCGGCGCGTACTGGTACAGCAGCGGGAGGCGCCCGGCGTCCAGCCCGGCCGTGCGCACGAGATACTCCCGGAACGGCTCCGACGACACCGCCACGAGGTCGCACCGGCGGTAGATCCAGCGGCTGAGCCTGGCCACCGTGCCGAACAGCAGCCCGCCCTCCTCGAACCCCATCGCCTTCACGCTCTCCGGCCACAGGTCCATACAATACAAAAACAGCGGTTTGTGATACCGCTGTTTGAGCCGGATGGCGGGAATGGCCATCGTGACAGGCGACACCTGCCAGACATAGATCGCGTCGAAGTCCCGCCAGCGCAGAAAACCGGCCGCCAGCCAGCCGGACACCGCAAAGGACAGATAGTTCAAGCTGCGCCACACCGGCCCGGTGCGCCGCGCGATGGTGGACACCCGGTACACCTGCGCGCCCTCGTACACCTCGCGGCGGCGGCGAAACCAGCGGTATTCGCGCGGGATGCGGCCGGTGGTGTAGTCGGGCAGGCCGGTGAGCACCGTGACCCGGTGCCCCCTCTGCACCAGCCGGCGCACAAGGTCGTTGACGGCGTAGATGTCGGGGGCAAAGCACTGGGTCACGATCAGCAGTTTCATGGGCGCATCAAACCTCCAGAATGGGGGCGGGAGACGCGGCGCGTCCCTCGCGGTAGCCGGCGCGGGACAGCACCGTCCGCACCGTGCGGCATGCCAGATGCAAATCCTGCGCGGGGCCGAGGCGGCGCAGATACTCGCGGTCCAGATGCAGCTTTTCGTAGTTGTCCAGCAGGTCGCGCCCGCTCACCTGCGCAAGGCCGGTGATGCCGGGACGCACCTGGTACACCCCATACCAGCGCCGCAGCAGGCGCATCTCGCGCTCGGTCCAGACCAGCGGACGCGGGCCGACCAGGCTCATCTCGCCGCGCAGCACGTTGAACAGCTGGGGCAGCTCGTCCAGACTGGCGCGGCGCAGGATGCGGCCCAGCGGGGTGATGTACCGATGCGCGTCGTCCAGCTGGGAGGTGGCGCAGCTGCGGGGGGCGGCGGCATGCATGGTGCGGAACTTGTACAGCCGGAAGCTGCGGTAGCCGATCCCCACCCGCGGCTGGCAGAACAGCACCGGCTCTGCGGGGGATTCCAGCTTGATGGCCAGGGCCACCAGCGCCATCACCGGGGCGGCGGCCGTGAGCAGCAGCGCGGCGGCGAGGGTGTCGAAGGCGCGCTTGCAGCCCAGATATAGCTTCTGGGTGCGGTCCAGCCGCACCTGATACGGAAGGGGCATCTGTTTATATGTGCGTTTCAATCTGAATTTCTCCTTTCAAAGTCGCCCGCAACGGGCGCTTTCCCTTTGTGATTGTAGGGTAGAAAAGAGGTGTTTTCAACGCTGCGGCAGCATTTTCCATGCACCAAATACTGGAAGGCGGGGATAGAAAAAAGCGGCAGACCCTGTGGTCTGCCGCTTTGGCCTGCCGAAAAAATGGTTTTTGCGGGGTTTGTGTGAACCGGGGGCTTTCCCCCTCATCAGTCCCCCTGCGGGTGACAGCTTCCCCCCAGGGGAAAGCCTTCCCGCTGCGCGGAGCCCTGCTGCTTGGAAACAC
>DGYMJ06203__coassemble_484_pt1 | contig 24394 bp, 16 predicted proteins | sample DGYMJ06203__metabat2_high_PE_020 | metagenome-assembled genome bin DGYMJ06203 | reverse complement strand
GAGGAAGTGGACGTGAAGAACGGCGCCGACCAGCTGGTGTTCCAGACCGAAAAGACCCTCTCCGAGCTGGGCGACAAGGTCAGCGCCGACGAGAAGGCCGCCGTGGAAGGCAAGCTGAACGAGCTGAAAGAGGCCATCAAGTCCGGCAATGTGGATCAGATCAAGGCCAAGCAGGACGAGGTGCAGAAGGCCTTCTACCCCATCGCCGAGAAGATGTATAAGGACTCCGCCGCCGCCGGCCAGGCCGCGCAGGGCTCCGCCGACACCGGTGCTTCCCAGCAGCAGGGCCCCAATGACGACGGCGTGGTGGACGCCGACTTCAAGGAAGTATAATCCGCGCAACGTTCGCCGCACCCTTTGCCCTTTGCGGCAAGGGGCGCGGCCCTTTGTGTCCGGGGGACTGTGGGTCCCCGCTACCCAAAAAATACGCAGCGCCGCGCTTTTGCGGCCGTTTAAGGTGAACATATATGGCAGATAAACGCGATTACTACGAGGTGCTGGGCATCGCCAAGGGCGCCTCGGACGATGAGATCAAAAGCGCCTATCGCAAAAAGGCGAAAAAATATCACCCCGACCTGAACCCCGGCGACAAGGAAGCCGAGGAGAAGTTCAAAGAGGTGAACGAGGCCTACGAGATCCTCAGCGACAAGGAAAAGCGCGCGCGGTACGACCAGTTCGGCTTTGCCGGGGTGGACCCCAACTACGGGGCCGGCCAGGGCGCCGGCGGCTTCGGCGGCGGGTTTGGCGGCTTCGGCGGCGGCGTGGACCTGGGCGACATCTTCGGAGACCTGTTCGGCGGCGGGTTCGGCGGCTTCGGCGGCGGCAGCCGCGCCAACCCCAACGCGCCCCGCAAGGGCAACAATGTGCGGGTGAGCGTGGGCATCAGCTTCATGGAGGCGGTGCACGGCTGCAAAAAGACCATCACCATCAACCGGCAGGACACCTGTCCCGAATGCGGCGGCAGCGGGGCGGCCAGGGGCACCACGCCCGAGACCTGTCCCGACTGCCGCGGCACCGGCCGGGTGACCATCCAGCAGCGCACCCCGTTCGGCGTGATCCAGAGCCAGCAGCCCTGCTCCCGCTGCGGCGGCAAGGGCAAGATCGTCAAAACGCCCTGTAACCACTGCCGCGGCACCGGCCGGGTGAACACCAAGAAAACGCTGGAGGTCAACATCCCCGCCGGCATCGACGACGATCAGCAGCTGGCGCTGCGCGGCATGGGCGACGGCGGCGTGAACGGCGGCCCGAACGGCGATCTGATCGTGATCGTCACCGTCCGTCCCGACCCGATGTTCCAGCGCGACGGCTACGACGTGTATATCACCGTGCCCATCACCTTCAGCCAGGCGGTCATGGGCGCCGAGGTGGTGGTCCCCACCGTCGACGGCAAGGTGCAGTATCCGGTCCCGGAGGGCACCCAGAGCGGCACCACCTTCCGCCTGCGCGGCAAGGGCGTGCCCTATGTGGGCGGCAAGGGCCGCGGCGACCAGTATGTGAAGGTGAACGTCGAGATCCCCAAAAAGCTCACCCGCGCCCAGCGCGACGCGCTGAAGGCCTTTGAGGACACCCTCAAGGACGACAACTACGAACAGCGCAAGGGCTTTTTCAAAAAGCTGAAGGACATGTTCAAGGACTGACAGACCATCGGCCCCGCGCCTTTCCCGCACTGGCGGAAGGGACGCGGGGCTTTTTTGCGCGCGCCGCGGGATGGCCGCAAAAAAGAGGGCGGGGTATACCATTTTGCTGCCGCTTTGTGGTACAATAGAGAAGAATTTGGAAAATCCACAAAATCTGCGGCCAGGCGCCGCCATACAGGAGAGAGGAACACCATGTCATACGATCCCGCATTTGCCGCTGTCTGCCAGAATGTGCTCGAGGCCGAGCTGGTGCCCGCGATGGGCTGCACCGAGCCCATCGCCATCGCCTACGCCGGTTCGCTGGTCCGCCGTTCGCTGGGCGCGCTGCCCGAGCGGATGGCGCTGGCTGTCAGCAGCAACATCATCAAAAACGCAAAGAGCGCCGTTGTGCCCAACACCGACGGCCTGAAGGGGCTGCAGGCCGCGCTGGCGGCCGGCGCGGTGGCCGGGCGCGCCGAGGCCCGGCTGGAGGTGCTGGCCCGGGTGACCGACCGGCAGAAGGCCGAGATGAAGGCGTTCCTGGAGAGCTGCCCCATCGAGGTGCGCTGCGCCGAGGGCGACGAGATATTCGACATCCTGGCCGAGGCGTGGGCCGGGGAGCACAGCGCCCGGGTGCGCATCACCGGCTGCCACACCAATCTGGTGCTGCTGGAGCGCGACGGCGTGGTGGAATACGCGGGCGCCCCCAGCGCCGACGCGGGCAACAGCGCCGACTACGAACAGCTGACGGTGGAAAAGATCTATGCCTACTCCACCGAGTGCGACCTCGCGCCCACCTGGGAGCTGCTGGAGCGGCAGATCAATTTCAACAGCGCCATCCGGGACGAGGGCCTCACCGGCAAATGGGGCGCGGCGGTGGGCCGCACCCTGCTGGATGCGTTCGGGGATTCCCCGGCCGTGCGCGCCCGTGCGGCGGCGGCCGCCGGTTCCGACGCCCGCATGAGCGGCTGCGAGCTGCCGGTGGTCATCAACTCGGGCAGCGGCAACCAGGGCATGACCGCCAGCCTGCCGGTGATCGAGTACGCCGACGCCATCGGCGCCGACCGCGAGCGCCTGCACCGCGCGCTGCTGCTGTCCAACCTGCTCACCATCCATATGAAAACCGGCATCGGCCGCCTCAGCGCCTACTGCGGCGCGGTGAGCGCGGGCTGTGCGGCGGGCGCGGCCATCGCCTGGCTGTGCGGCGGCGGGCTGGACGATGTGGCCCACACGCTGGTGAACTCGGTGGCCATCACCTCGGGCATCATCTGCGACGGCGCCAAGCCCTCCTGCGCGGCCAAGATCGCCAGCGCGGTGGACGCCGGCCTGCTGGGCTGGCAGATGTACCGGGCGGGCCGCCAGTTCTACGACGGCGAGGGCATCGTCCGCAAGGGTGTGGAGAACACGCTGGCCAACGTGGGCCGTGTGGGCAGCATCGGCATGCGCCAGACCGACCGCGAGATCATCCGCATCATGACCGGCGAATAAAACAAAAACAGGCGCCGGCCGGCAGGGAAGAGTTCCCCGCCGGCCGGCGTTTTGTGTCTGGTGATAAGGCTTCTCCCCGGTGGGGGAAGGCGCATGTGTCCCATACGCTGCGCGCGCAAAAAGCGCACAGAGAGACCCCCGGATGCCCTGCCTCACCGCCCGAAATCCGCTGCCGCGTCGGCCATCATCCGGCGGATGGGCAGCTGGTAGGGGCAGCGGGTCTCGCAGGCGCCGCACTGCACGCAGTCGCCGGCGGCGGCTTTCAGGGTGGCGTAGCGGGCGCGCGCCCAGTCGGCCAGACCGTACCGGCGCAGGTATCCCTGGAACAGGAACACCGACGGGATGTCGATGCCCGCCGTACAGGGCGCGCAGTAGTTGCAGCGGCGGCAGAAGTTCTGTCCCAGCTCGCCGCGCACCGCCTGGATGGCCTGCTGCTCGGCCTCGGAGAGCGGCGCGGTCTCGGCCGCGGCGGACAGGTTCTGTTCCAGCTCTTTCAGGGTGGCCATGCCGGGGATCGCCACCGTCACGTCGCTGTTCCGCAGGATGTACCGCAGCGCCAGGCGCCCGTCCTCAATCGCGCCGCCGGCCAGCGGCTTCATCGCGATGAAGCCCACGTTTTTCGCGGTGCAGCGCGCCATCAGCTCGGCTCCCTGGCTCTCCACGATGTTGTAGGGGAACATGATGGTCTCGATCTCGTCCAGCTCCAGCGCCTTTTCAAACACCTCCAGCGAGTGGGCGGTCAGGCCGATGTGGCCGATCTTGCCCGCCTGTTTTGCCGCGCGCAGCGCCTCCATCGCGCCGCCCGGCGCAAAGCACTGCTCCAGCGCTTGTGCCGAGGGGTTGTGCAGCTGGTACAGCTCGATGTGGCCGGTGCGCAGGTTGCGCAGGCTGGTGTCGATGTCGGCGGCCATCGCCCCGGCGGTGCGGCTTGTGGATTTGGTGGCCAGCACGAACCGGCCGCGCACGCCCTCCAGCGCCCGGCCCAGATACTCCTCGCTCACGGTGTAGCCGCGGGCGGTGTCGATGTAGTTCACGCCGGCGTCGGCCATCGCGTGCACCAGGCGCACCACCTCGTCGGCGGTGGTGCGCTGGATGGGGATGCCCCCGAAGCCCAGGCGGCTGATGCGCAGCCCGGTTCTGCCAAGCAAACGGTATTCCATATGGTTCTCACGTCCTTTTTGTCATGCATGGTTTTATTATACGCGCCGTTTTTGCGCTTTTCAATCGGGTGTGGTACAATACTGTATACAACCTGAACCGGAAAGGATGGTTTTTATGAATCAACGATCTTCCCGCGGCTGGGTCGGCCCGGCGTTCCTCCTGCTGGCGGCGGCGGTGCTGCTGGCGGCGGCGGCCCGCTTCGACCTCGCGATCGACCAGGCCGTATACAGCCCCTCCTTCCCGCTGGCGGTGCTGATGGAGGCGGTGGGCTGGTGGCCGCTGTACCTGCCCATCCTGGGGCTGGGCGCCCTGTGGCTGAACGGCTGGGGCAACCGCGTGCTGGGGATGATCCTGCTGGCGGGCGGCAGCGCGGCGCTGTGGGTGCCCGCCTTTTCCACCTTCCAAAAGCGCGGCTGGCTGGAAGGCGGCAGCTTTGTGCTGGGCGGCTGCATCGTGGCCACCATGCTGGTGGGGGCGCTGTGGGGGCGCATCCCCGGCACGCAGGGCGCGCTCCGCCTGCGCCTGGTCTGCGGGGCCGGCGTGTGGATGATGATCGCGGTCAACGCGGCGGCCAACCTGCTCAAGGTGATCTGGAACCGCGCCCGGTTCGACGAGATGCTGGCGGCGGGCAGCTTCGACGGCTTCACCCCCTGGTACCTGCCCTTCGGCAGCGGGGGCAGCAGCTTCCCCAGCGGCCACACCGCGGCGGCCTGCGGCGTTCTGCTCGTGCTGCTTGCGATGGACGTTTTCCCCTCGCTGGCCAGGCATCGCACGGCGGTGGGGGTGCTGTGCACCCTGTATATCGCGCTGATGGCGGTGTGCCGCGTGGTGATCGGGCGGCATTTCCTGTCCGACACGGTCGCCGCCGCCCTGCTGGGGTGGGCGCTGTATGCGATCGCCCGCCGCACCGGGATATGGAAAAGCGCCCTCGTCGGTCTGCGCAACCGGCTGGGCGCCATCTGAATCAATACATCTGGGTCACGTTGATCACAAAGTAGTACACCACCGACCCGCGGTTGAAGCTGGCCTCGATCTTGTAGATGTACTGGCCGGCCTCGGTGGGGGTGAACAGACGGCCCTCGCGGTCGGGCTGGAGGGCGATGAAATCGCCGGAGCCCTGCAGGGCCGAGCGGCTGATGCTCACCGAGATGGTGTCCTGGCTGAACAAAAACCGCAGCGGCAGCTGAGGCAGCACCGAGGCCGGGATGGCCTGGTCCAGGATCACCTCGGGGATGTAGTTGGGCATGGTCTGGCGTTCGGGGCCGGTGAGAAAATTCCACTCGTAGGCCGCCGGGAACACACAGTCGCTGGAAAGCGGCGCGCCGTTGCACTCCACCGTGAGGGTGGGCACAGCGGAAGCGGGCGCTTTGGTGTCCAGCGCTTCCTTGATCAGCAGGCTGACAGCGGCGGCAAGCAGGATCAGCATGCCTCCCAGCATCAGCTTCTTCCAGATGGTTTGCGGCAGTTTCATAGCAAGGCCCCTTCCCGAGATCGCACATTCTATCTTGTATTATACCGCATCCGTGCGCAAAAATCTATTCCCAAAGGAGAGATCTGCATGACCAAACTCGTGATACTGGACAGCTACGCCCTCACCCCCGGCGACCTCGACTGGTCCGGCCTGCGCGCACTGGCCGACGAGGTGGAGGAATACCCCCGCACCGCCTACGACCAGCTGGCCGGGCGCATCGGCGACGCCGACTTTGCGGTGCTGAACAAGGGGCACATCGACGAGGCGGTGCTGGCACAGTGCCCGAAGCTGCGCTGGGTGGGCGTCACCGCCACCGGCACCGACTCGCTGGACGTCGATGCCTGCCGCCGCCGGGGGATCCCGGTGGCCAACGTGCCCGCCTATTCCACCCACAGCGTGGCGCAGTTCACGGTGGGGCTGCTGCTGGAGACGGTGCAGCACAGCGCCCTGCGCGCGGCGGCGGTGGAGCAGGGGATGTGGCAGCTGGATCTGCCCGCAGCGATGCGCGCCCCCGCCTGGGACGAGCTGTGCGGCAAAATCATCGGCATCGTGGGCTACGGCGACATCGGCCGGCAGGTGGCGGCGGTGGCGCGGGCGTTTGGGATGCGCGTGCTGGTGCACACCCGCACGGTGCGGCCGGAATATGAGGACGGCGCCACCCGGTTCGTGCCGCTGGAGGAGCTGCTGGGCGAAAGCGACGTGATCAGCCTGCACTGCCCGGCCACCCCCCAGACCCGCGGGCTGCTGCACGCCGGCACGCTGGCCCGGTGCCGCCGGGGCGTGATCGTGCTGAACACCGCGCGCGGCGCGCTGGTGGACGAGCGCGCGATGGCCGACGCCCTGCACAGCGGGCAGGTGGGCGCCTATGCCGCCGACGTGGCGGCGGTGGAGCCGCTGCCGGCCGATTCTCCGCTGCGCGGCGCGCCCCATCTGCTGCTCACCCCGCACGTGGCGTGGACCTCCCGCCAGGCGCTGGCAAGGCTGTCCGGCGAGGTGTGCGAGAACCTGCGCAGCTTTCTGAACGGCGGGGCGCGGAACGTTGTGAACGGCCCTTTTTGAATATTTTGTAAAATCGTGAAAAAACGCCCGGCTTTGCATTGACAGGCCGGGCGTTTTCTGTTACTATTCATTACGCTCTCATTTATTAAGCTGGTTAACAGTTTCGTGAGCGAAACAAAATAGGAAAGGAAAGATTCCATGCAGGTGACGCCGATGCAGTTTTTCGCGGCGATGGACGGCGCAAGGCGGGGATGGCTCCGGTTCATGCCGGGGCCGCAGCTGAACAAGTCGCTGTTCGGGATGCTGATGCTCATCCGCCACACCGGCTGCAAACACCCCGAAGCGCCGGGCGTGCGCATCTCGGAGCTTGCCGGCGCGATGCACCAGTCGGTGCCGGCGGTCAGCCAGAAGATCACCGCGCTGGAGCGCCAGAACCTGGTCTGCCGCCTCGCCCATCCCACCGACCGCCGCGTCTGCTATATCGCCCTGACCGAAAAGGGCAGGGAACTGACCCGTCAGATGATGCAGTCGTTTGAGAGGCAGGTCGAGCAGATCCTGCTGCAGCTGGGGGAAGAAAAGTCGGAGCAGCTCATCGGGCTGCTGCACGATCTGGCCGATGTGCTGGAACACGTCGACCCCATCCAGCCACTCTTCACGGAAGAACCCAAAGGAGGAGAAACCCTGTGAAAAAACTCTCGCATTACCTCAGACCCTTCGCCGGCGTGCTGGCGGCGGCGTTTCTGCTGCTGCTGTGCCAGGCGATGCTGGACCTGAAGCTGCCCGATCTGATGAGCAGCATCGTGAACACCGGCATCCAGCAGGGCGGCATCGAAGAGAGCGCGCCCCGTGCCGTGGACCCCGACAGCCTCGCCATGCTGCTGTCGATGATGCCCGAGGAGGACGCCGCCTTTGTGCAGGGCCAGTACCAGCCCGCCTCCAGCCTGTCGGAGGAGGACCGCGTCCGTTTCGATCAGGAATGGCCGAACGGCACCGACAGCACGATGGTGCGCATCGACGCCGACGCCGAGACCACCGCCGCGCTGAACACCGCCATGGGCCGCGCCGAGTATGCGGTGGTGCAGCTGCTCTCCGGCCTGTCGGACGGCCAGCAGAGCGAAGGCAGCCCGGCCGTGTCCGGCGCGGCGGAGATGGACGGGCAGGCGCTGGCGCACATGCTGGCCATGATGCCCGCCCAGGCGCGTCAGGACGCCATCGACACCGCCGCCGTCACCCCCGACTCCATCACCAGCCAGACCGGCGCCATCTTCGTCAAGCAGTTCTACCAGCAGCTGGGCGCCGACACCGACGCCATCCAGACCCGCTATATCCTGCGCACCGGCGGCCTGATGCTGCTGGCCAGCCTGGGCCTGGCCGTCTGTGCCATCGCGGTGGGCTTCTGCGCCAGCCGCACCGGCGCCGGCGTGGCCCGCGCCATCCGCAGCGATGTGTTCCGCAAGGTGACCGGCTTCACCAACGCCGAGTTCGACCGCTTCTCCACCGCCAGCCTCATCACCCGCAGCACCAACGACATCACCCAGGTGCAGATGCTCATCACGATGGGCCTGCGCATCGTCTGCTACGCCCCTATCATCGGCATCGGCGGCACCGTCATGGCGCTGCGCAAATCCACCTCGATGGCCTGGGTGCTGGCGCTGGCCGTGGTGCTGATTCTGGGCGTGATCCTGGTGATGCTGGGCGTGGCGCTGCCGCGTTTTAAGAAAATGCAGTCCCTCATCGACCGCCTGAACCTGGTCAGCCGCGAGAACCTGTCCGGCATCATGGTCATCCGCGCCTTTGCCACCCAGAAATTCGAGGAGGACCGCTTCGACAAAGCCAACCGCGACCTCACCGCCAACAACCTGTTCGTCTACCGCGTGATGGGCATGCTGATGCCCACCATGATGCTGGTGATGAACGGCATCAGCGTGCTGATCATCTGGGTGGGCGGCCACCAGATCGCCGAATCCGCGATGCAGGTGGGCGACATGATGGCCTTCATCCAGTACTCGATGCAGATCATCATGAGCTTTTTGATGATCAGCATAATGTTCGTGATGATCCCGCGCGCCGCGGTGTCGGCCGACCGCATCGCCGAGCTGCTGGACAGCGAGAGCGCCGTGCAGGACCCCGAAAAGCCGGTCTATTTCCCCGGCGGGCGCGCCCGCGGCGTGGTGCAGTTCCACAACGTCAGCTTTGCCTACGGCGGCGCCGACGAGAACGTGCTGCAGAACATCAGCTTCACCGCCTGCCCGGGACAGACCACCGCCTTCATCGGCTCCACCGGCAGCGGCAAATCCACCCTCGTCAACCTCATCCCGCGCTTCTATGACGTCACCGAGGGCAGCATCACCATCGACGGCATCGACCTGCGCCGGCTCTCCCAGCACCAGCTGCGCGAGAACATCGGCTATGTGCCGCAGAAGGGCATCCTGCTCAGCGGCGACATCCGCTCCAACCTCGCCTACGGCGTGGAGGAGGCCGGCGACGACGAGCTCTCCGCCGCCGCCGACATCGCCCAGGCCACCGAGTTCATCTCCCGCCTGCCGAACGGCATGGACACCTCCATCGCACAGGGCGGCACCAACGTGTCGGGCGGCCAGCGCCAGCGCCTGTCCATCGCGCGCGCCCTGGTGAAAAAGGCCCCCATCTATATCTTCGACGACAGCTTCTCGGCGCTCGACTTCAAGACCGACGCAAAACTCCGCGCCGCGCTGAAGGAGACCACCTCCGACGCCACCGTGCTGATCGTGGCGCAGCGCGTGTCCACCATCATGCATGCCGAACAGATCGTGGTGCTGGACGAGGGGCGCATCGTGGGCATCGGCACCCATCGCCAGCTGCTGGACAGCTGCCCGCAGTACCGCGAGATCGCCGAAAGCCAGCTTTCAAAGGAGGAATTGGCATGAGTGCACACAACAAAACAGCGCCCGGTCCGCGCGGACCGATGGGCGGCGGGCACGGTCCCCGCGGCATGATGCCCGGCGAAAAAGCCAAGGACTTCAAGGGCACCATGCGCAAGCTGTTCAAATATCTGGGCCGGTTTCTGCCGGCCATCATCACCGGCCTTCTCTTTGCCGCTGCCAGCACCGTCCTGATGATCAACGGCCCCAAGATTCTGGCAAACGCCACCGACGAGCTGTTCAACGGCCTGATTGCCCAGCTCACCGGCACCGGCGGCATCGACTTCGGCCGCCTGGCCCGCATCCTGCTGTTCCTGGGCGGAGTGTACCTGTGCAGCGCGGTGCTGTCCGGCATCCAGGCGTGGATCATGTCCGGCATCTCCACCCGCCTCAGCTACACCATGCGCCGCGACCTGAGCCAGAAGATCAACCGCCTGCCGCTGTCCTACTTCGACCGGGTGCAGTCGGGCGACGTGCTCAGCCGCATCACCAACGACGTGGACACCGTCACCCAGACCCTGAACCAGAGCCTGTCCCAGATCGTCACCAGCGTGTGCACGATGGTGGGCGTGCTGTATATGATGTTCACCCTCAGCCCGCTGCTGACCCTGGTGGCACTGTGCATCCTGCCGGTGAGCGCCCTGATCGTCAGCCAGGTGGTGCGCCGCAGCCAGCCCTATTTCCGCAAGCAGCAGAACGCGCTGGGCTCGGTCAACGGCCATGTGGAGGAGATGTACGGCGCGCACCTGATCGTGAAGGCCTTCAACGGAGAGGAGAACAGCATCGAGACCTTTGAAAAGATCAACAGCGAGCTGTATCATTCCGCCTGGCGCAGCCAGTTTTTGTCCGGCACGATGATGCCCCTGATGAACTTTGTGGGCAACCTGGGCTATGTGGCCATCTGCATCCTGGGCGGCTTCCTCACCCTGAACGGCACCATCACGGTGGGCGTGATCCAGGCGTTCATCCAGTATGTGCGCCAGTTCACCCAGCCCATCACCCAGGTGGCGAACATCTCCAACGTCCTGCAGCAGACCGCCGCCGCCGCCGAGCGCGTGTTCGAGTTCCTGGACGAGGAGGAGGAGACGCCCGATCCCGCCCATCCCGTCCCCACCGAGGACATCCAGGGCGCGGTGTCCTTCGCACATGTGAAGTTCGGCTACACCCCCGACAAGACCATCATCCACGACTTCTCCGCCATCGTCAAGCCGGGCCAGAAGGTGGCCATCGTCGGCCCCACCGGCGCGGGCAAGACCACGATGGTCAAGCTGCTGATGCGCTTCTACGACGTGGACGAGGGCGCGGTGCTGGTGGACGACTACGACGTCAAGCAGTTCACCCGCAACGATCTGCGCGGCATGTTCGGCATGGTGCTGCAGGATACCTGGCTGTACAACGGCAGCATCCTGGAAAACATCCGCTACGGCAACCTGAGCGCCACCGATGAGGAGGTCATCGCGGCGGCCAGAGCGGCGCAGGTGCACCATTTTGTCAAGACGCTGCCCGACGGCTACAACATGGTGCTGAACGAGGAGGCCAGCAACATCAGCCAGGGCCAGAAACAGCTGCTGACCATCGCCCGCACCATCCTGTCCGACCCCAAGATCATGATCCTGGACGAGGCCACCTCCAGCGTGGACACCCGCACCGAGATCATGATCCAGAAGGCGATGGACCACCTGATGGAAGGCCGCACCAGCTTCATCATCGCGCACCGCCTGTCCACCATCCGCGACGCCGACATCATCCTGGTGATGAAGGACGGCGACATCGTGGAGATGGGCAGCCACGAGCAGCTGCTGGAAAAGCACGGCTTCTACTACGACCTGTACAACAGCCAGTTTGAAAACGCCGGCTGAACCGAAGGCATTTCCCCCAGGGGAAAGCCAACGGTGTGGGCAAGCCTTCCCCTGGCAGGGAAAGGTGGCCCGGAACGGGCCGGATGAGGTCGGATCTTCCCCGCCGCCCAAAGCCCGGCGGCCTGCGCCCTCCCCTTTGCGGGGAGGGCTTTTTTGTGTAAAAATCCATCGCTGCATCTTGATTGTGCGGCCCATCCGCGGTATGCTTAAAAGACAGGGACACCGCGCGAAACAAAAAAGGAGAACGACTGCGTATGAAGGTGAAATTCGGCATCTATTTCTGCACCGACGAGGGCGAGCGCTTTTTCGGCGAAGGGCCCTACCAGCTGCTCCTGGGCATCCAGCGCCACGGCAGCCTGCGCGCCGCCGCTCAGCAGATGGGCATGGCCTACACCAAGGCCTTTGCGATGATAAAGCGCGCCGAGCAGGAGTTCGGCTTTGCGCTCACCCAGCGCCGTATCGGCGGCAAGGGAGGCGGCGGCAGCGTTCTCACCGAACCGGCCCGGGAGCTTCTGATGCGCTACGAGGCCTACCGCGCCGCCTGCACCCAGATGGCCGAAAACCTGTATAACACACATTTTTCCACCTTCCGGCAGGCCCCGCCCTGTTCCGGCGGCAGCCAATCGTGATAGTTTTTTGTATATAACGAATCTTCTGGGGATGCAGGCTGTAACCAAAACCTGCCAAAAAGCAATTTTGAAAAGGGTGGATTGTGTGTTTTGTACAATTGAAAGGATATAGTTTGGATAAAATAGAGAAAAAAATCGGCCCACTTGAAAAAACAGATGCGAGGATGGTATACTAAAGCTGCAGATAAAGACTGCATAGATATTCAATTAGATTGTTTGATTTTTAACAGCCAGCTGTAACGGAGTGCTTCGCGCACGGGTTGGAACGACAGGACGGAGGTGTCTTGATTCCAATCGATGGTTTCGTTGCAGCAGGCTGTCTTTTTTTGTCTGTCTTGCGGCAAAATCCATAGAACTTATAAACACAAAAGAGAAAAGAAAAGCACAATATACAAAAAGGAGAAATGCAACCATGTATCTGATCGGAAACGGACGCCTGGTCACCCGTGACGCCGCCAATCCCTATCTGGACAATGGCTGTGTCGCCATCGAGGGCAACCTCATCGCCGCCGTGGGCGCCACCGAGGCCATGAAGGCCCGGTACCCCGACGCCGCATTCATCGACGCCAAAGGCGGCGTCATCATGCCCGGCTTCATCAACGCCCACAACCACATCTATTCCGCCTTTGCCCGCGGCCTGACCATCAAGGGCAACAACCCCACCAACTTTCTGGAAGTGCTGGACCAGCAGTGGTGGACCATCGACCGCCACCTGCTGCTGGCCGACACCCGGGCCAGCGCCGACGCCACCTATCTGGACTGTATCCTGAACGGCGTCACCACCGTGTTCGACCACCACGCCAGCTACGGCGAGATCACCGGCAGCCTGTTCGCCATCGCCGACAGCGCCCGCGCGTTCGGCGTGCGCACCAACCTGTGCTATGAGATCAGCGACCGCGACGGCGAGGAGAAGATGAAGGCAGCCGTCAAGGAGAACGTCGATTTCATCAAATACGCCAACGCCGACACCACCGACATGGTGAAGGGCATGATGGGCATGCACGCCCCCTTCACCCTCAGCAACGAAACGCTGGAATACTGCGCGGCCGAGAACCCCGGCGCCGGCTATCACATCCACGTGGCCGAGGGCATCGACGATCTGTACGACAGCCTGGCCAAATACAACAAGCGCCTGATCTTCCGCCTGCACGACATGGGCATCCTGGGCGAAAAGACCATCTGCGGCCACTGCATCTACATCAACGAGGCCGAGATGGACCTGATGAAGCACACCAATACCATGGCCGTGCACAACCCCGAGAGCAACATGGGCAACGCCGTGGGATGCCCCCCGGTGCTGAAGATGATGGAAAAGGGCATCCTGCTGGGCCTGGGCACCGACGGCTACACCAACGACATGACCGAGAGCTACAAGGTGGCCAACATCCTGCACAAGCACAACGCCTGCAAGCCCAACGTGGCCTGGGGCGAGATCCCCGCCATGCTGTTCGAGAACAACCGCGCGATGGCCGCCCGCTTCTTCGACAAGCCCATCGGCATCCTGCAGCCGGGCGCCTACGCCGACGTCATCGTGCTGGATTACGACCCGCTCACCCCGATGACCGCCGACAACATCAACTCGCATGTGCTGTTCGGCATGACCGGCCGCAGCGTGGTCACCACCGTGATCAACGGCGTGGTCAAGATGAAGGACCGCGAGCTGATCGGCATCGACAAGGCCGCCGTGCTGGCCCACTGCCGCGAGCAGAGCGCCGACCTGTGGAAGCGCATCAACGCCGGCCGCTGATTGGAAAAACGATGCCTTCGGCCCGGGCACAAACGGGCCGCACACACAAAAAAGGAGATTTGAGAACGATGAGCGATATCATGCGCCCCATCCCCTTCGGGGAACTGATGGACTGGGTCCTGACCGAATACGCCGCGCGCGGCAGCATCTTCGGCGTCACCGACATCTACCGCCACACCAGCGGCAAAACGCTGCCCATCTTCACCGAGCAGATCGAGACCCCGTTCGGTCCGGCCGCCGGGCCCCACACCCAGCTGGCCCAGAACCTGATCGCCGCCTACGCCGGCGGCAGCCGCTTTTTTGAGGTCAAGACCGTCCAGATCATCGACGGCGAGGACCTGCCCGTTTCCAAGCCCTGCATCCGCGCCGAGGACGAGTGCTACAACGTGGAATGGAGCACCGAGCTGCGCGTCCCGCAGGCGTTCGACGAGTATGTGAAGGCGTGGTTCGCCATCAAGCTGCTCAGCCGTCAGCTGGGCCTGGGCGACGAGAACGGCTTCGTGTTCAACATGAGCGTCGGCTACGACCTGGCCGGCATCCAGAGCCCGAAGGTGGACGCCTACATCGAGGGTATGAAGGACGCCTCCGCCAGCGCTGTCTGGGCCGAGTGCACCCGGTGGGCCAGGGAGAACCTGTCCCGTCTGGACAAGATCGACGCCGCCTACATCGACGCGATCAACCCGCACATCTGCACCTCGATCACCCTGTCCACCCTGCACGGCTGCCCGCCCGACGAGATCGAGCGCATCGCCACCTACCTGATCGACGTCAAAAAGCTGAACACCTACATCAAGTGCAACCCCACCCTGCTGGGCTATGAGTTCGCCCGCAAAACGCTGGACGAGATGGGCTACGACTACATCGTTTTTGACGACCACCACTTCAAGGACGACCTGCAGTTCGCCGACGCGGTGCCCATGTTCCACCGCCTGCTGGAGCTGGCCGCGAAGAACGAGGTGGAGTTCGGCGTGAAGCTGACCAACACCTTCCCCGTCACCATCGCGGGCGGCGAGCTGCCCGGCCAGGAGATGTACATGAGCGGCAAGAGCCTGTATCCGCTGTCCATCAGTCTGGCGCTGAAGGTGGAGAAGGAGTTCGGCGGCAAGCTGCGCGTGTCCTACTCCGGCGGCGCCGACCAGAACAACATCGACCGCATCTTTGCCACCGGCATCTGGCCCATCACCCTGGCCACCACCCTGCTGAAGCCGGGCGGATACAACCGCCTGCGCCCGATGGCCCAGCTGCTGGAGAAGATGGACTACGTCCCCTTTGCCGGCGTGGACGTCGAGAAGCTGGAGGCGCTGGTCGCCAGCGTCAAGACCGACGAGCATCACGTCAAGCCCATTAAGCCCTTGCCCAGCCGCAAGATGAAGAAGGACGTGCCGCTGATCGACTGCTTCACCGCTCCCTGTGCCGAGGAGGGCTGCCCGATCCACCAGGACATCCCCGCCTACATCCAGCTGGTGGGCGAGGGCAGGCTGGCCGAGGCGCTGGAGGTCATCTGCGAGAAGAACCCGCTGCCCTTCATCACCGGCACCATCTGCAGCCACCGCTGCATGAGCAAGTGCACCCGCAACTTCTACGAGGAGAGCGTACATATCCGCGACGCCAAGCTGGCGGCCGCCGAGGGCGGGTACGACCAGCTGCTGGCAAACCTGAAGCCCGCCGCGGCCCGCAGCGAGAATGTCGCCATCATCGGCGGCGGCCCGGCCGGTATGGCAGCCGCCTACTTCCTGGCACGCGCCGGCGCCAAGGCCACCATCTTTGAAAAGCGCGATTCGCTGGGCGGCATCGTGAAGCATGTCATCCCCGCCTTCCGCATCAGCGACGAGGCCATCGCCAAGGACGCCGCCCTGCTGGAGAAGCTGGGCGTGGAGGTCCGCCTGAACACCGCCGTCTCCTGCACCCGGCAGCTGCTGGAGGAGGGCTTCACCCATGTGATCGTGGCCAACGGCGCCTGGCAGAAGGGGAGCCTGCGCCTGGAAGGCGGCGAGGCCCTGAACGTGATCGAATACCTCGAGCGCCAGAAAAACGCCCCCGAGACCCTGGACCTGGGCGACGACGTGGTGGTCATCGGCGGCGGCAACACCGCGATGGACGCGGCCCGTGCCGCCAAGCGCGCCGGCGCCGCCCACGTGCGCCTGGTCTACCGCCGCAACAAGCGCTACATGCCCGCCGACGAGGAGGAGCTGGAGCTGGCTCTGGCCGACGGCGTGGAGTTCTGCGAGCTGCTGGCGCCGGTCTCCTGGACCGACAACACCCTCACCTGCGAGGTGATGCAGCTGGGCGCTCCCGACGCCTCCGGACGCCGCAGCCCCGAACCCACCGGCGAGACCACCCAGATCCCCGCCTCCGCCGTGATCGCCGCCATCGGCGAGAAGGTGGACACCGGCTTCTTCATGGGCAGCGGCGTGGCCGTTGACGCCAAAGGCCGCGCGGTGCTGGGCAAGGGTTGCAAGGCCGAGAACGGCGTGTATGTGGTGGGCGACGCCAAGCGCGGCCCCGCCACCGTGGTGGAAGCCATCGCCGACGCCACCGAGGCCGCGATGGACATCCTGAACGGCCAGATGAAGGAGATCCCCTTCAGCGCCGACACCTCCGCCCTGAAGGCCCGCCGCAGCGCGCTGGCCGGCTATCTGGACGCCAGGAGCGAGAAGGACCGATGCCTGGGCTGCAGCGCCGTGTGTGAGAACTGCGTGGACGTCTGCCCCAACCGCGCCAACCTCGCCATCGCCGTGCCCGGCATGGCCAAGGAGCAGGTGGTGCACGTGGACAAGATGTGCAACGAGTGCGGCAACTGCGCCGTGTTCTGCCCCTATGCCAGCGCCCCCTACAAGGACAAATTCACCGTCTTTGCCAGCCGCGAGGACATGGCCGACAGCGAGAACCCCGGCTTCTGCGTGCTGGACAAAGCCGCCGGCAGCGTGCGCATCCGCATGGGCGGCCAGGAGTACGACACCGTGCTGGCCGCCGATACCAGGACCCACGCCTCCATCAAGGCCCTGATCGAGACGGTCATCCGCGACTACGCCTACTGCCTGTAAACAGCAACCGGCCGGGCCGGGAGGGGTTTCCTCCCGGCCGTCGGCCCGAAAGGAGGAAGGATGCGTGACCATCCTGCAAAACGGCACACTGGTGCTGCCCGAAGGCCCCGCCCGGGCCGACCTTGCCTTTGACGCGGGCAAGATCCGTGCCATCGCGCCCTCCATCGCCCCCAAAGAAGGGGACAGCGTGCGGGACGTTTCCGGCTGCCTTGTGTTTCCGGGCTTCATCGACGGCCACACCCATCTGGACATGGAGAGCGCCGTCACCGTCACCGCCGACGACTTCGCCAGCGGCACCCGCGCCGCGGTGTGCGGCGGCACCACCACCGTGCTGGACTTCGCCACCCAGGACAGGGGCGGCACCCTGCAGCAGGCGCTGGACGCCTGGCACAGAAAGGCCGACGGCAAGTGCAGCTGCAACTACGGCTTCCACATGGCCATCACCGACTGGAACGAGAGCGTCAAAGCGGAGCTGCCCGCCATGTTCGAGCAGGGCGTGACCAGCTTCAAGGCCTATATGGCCTACGACGCGCTCAAGCTGGACGACGCGGCGCTGCTGGATGTGCTGTGCGCGCTGCGCCCCTTCGGCGGCATCCTGGGCGTGCACTGCGAGAACGGCGCGCTGGTCAACGCCCTCTGCGCCCGCGAAAAGGCGCGCGGGAACCTCGGCCCGGCCGCCCATCCGGCGAGCCGCCCGCCCGAGGTGGAGGCCGAGGCGGTGAGCCGCCTGTGCTATCTGGGCAAGCTGGCCGACGCGCCGGTGCACGTGGTGCATCTCAGCAGCGCCGCGGGCCTGGCCGAGGTGCGCAAGGCGCGGGCACAGGGCGTGCGGGTGTACGCCGAGACCTGCCCGCAGTATCTCGTGCTGGACGACAGCCTCTACCGGCTGCCCGGCTTCGAGGGGGCCAAGTATGTGATGAGCCCCCCGCTGCGCAGCAGGGCCGACCGCGACGCATTGCGCCGGGCGGTGGAGGACGGCGAGATCGACACCATCTCCACCGACCATTGCAGCTACCGCTTCGACGGGCAGAAAACGATCGGCCTGCACGACTTCACCGCCATCCCGAACGGCGGCCCCGGCATCGAGCACCGCCCCGAGATCATCTACACCAGCTTTGTGCACCCCGGCCGCCTGACCCCGGCCGCGATGTGCCGCCTTTTGGCCGAGAACCCCGCCCGCCTGTTTGGCCTGTATCCCCGCAAGGGCGTGCTGGCAGCCGGCAGCGACGCCGACATCACCGTGTGGGACCCGGCGGCCACCTCGGTCATCACAGCAAAAGAACAACAGCAGAACGTGGATTATACCCCCTATGAGGGATTTGCACTGCACGGGATGCCCGCCGCCGTCTATGTGAACGGCGTGCTGGCAGCCGAATACGGTCGGCCCACCGGCGCGGTGGCCGGCGAATACTGTAAGCGTTGAGAGGAGAAACGCCATGTATACCCTGTATGTGAACGGAACAGAGTATCACACCGGGCGCAATGTCAAGCTGCTGGAATATCTGCGGGAGGACCTGCGCCTGACCAGTGTGAAAAACGGCTGCGGCGAGGGCGCCTGCGGCACCTGCACCGTCCTGGTGGACGGCAAAAAGACCAAAGCCTGCGTGTTCACCACCGAAAAACTGAACGGCCGCCATATCACCACCGTGGAAGGCCTGTCCGAGCGCGAGCGGGAAGTGTACGTCTATGCGTTCGGCCACACCGGCGCGGTGCAGTGCGGCTTCTGTATCCCCGGCATGGTCATCTGCGCGAAGGCCCTGCTGGACGAGAACCCCGACCCCACCCGCGAGGAGGTGCAGAAGGCCATCCGCGGCAACATCTGCCGCTGCACCGGCTATGTGCGCATCATCGACGCCATCCTGCTGGCCGGCAGGATGCTGCGGGAAAACCTGCCGGTTCCGGACGACGGCTCCGACGCCCGCATCGGCCACCTGTTTCCCCGCGTGGACGTGGCCGAAAAGGTGCTGGGCACCGGCGAATTCGTGGACGACATCCAGGTGCCCGGCATGATCTACGCCAAGGCCCTGCGCTCCAAATACCCGCGCGCCCGCGTGGAAAAGATCGACCTCACCCGCGCGCTGGCCCACCCCGACGTGGTGAAGATCCTCACCGCGAAGGACGTCCCCTTCAACAAGACCGGCCACATCATCCAGGACTGGGACGTGCTGATCGCCGAGGGCGACTGCACCCGCTATGTGGGCGACGCCATCGTGCTGGCCGCCACCCGCCACGCCGAGACGCTGGACGAGGTGCTGGGCCTGGTGGACGTCACCTACACCGAGCTGCCCCCGCTGACCGACCCCCGCGAGGCGATGAAGCCGGACGCCCCCGCCCTGCACCCGAACGGAAACATCCTGACAAAACAGGTGCTCAAGCGCGGCGACGTGGACAAGGCCATCGCCGAGGCGGCCTATGTGGTCACCAACCACTACTCCACCCCGATGACCGACCACGCCTTCATGGAGCCGGAATGCGCCATCGGCATGCCGGACGGCAGCGGCGGCCTGCTGCTGTACACCGCCAGCCAGTCGGTGTACGACGAGCAGAAGGAGATCGCGCGCATGCTGAAGATCGAGCCGGAGAAGGTGCGCTGCCAGACAAAGCTGGTGGGCGGCGGCTTCGGCGGCAAGGAGGACATGAGCGTGCAGCACCACGCCGCCCTGATGGCGTGGGCGACCGGCCTGCCGGTGAAGGTGAAGTTCTCCCGCCAGGAGAGCCTCAACATCCACACCAAGCGCCACGCGATGGAGATGGACGTCACCACCGCCTGCGACAAGGACGGCAGGCTGCTGGCCATGAAAGCCCTGCTCATCTCCGACTGCGGCGCCTATGCCTCGCTGGGCGGCCCGGTGCTGCAGCGCGCCTGCACCCATGCCGGCGGCCCCTACAACTTCCAGAACGTGGACATCACCGGCATCTGCGTCTACACCAACAATGTGCCGGGCGGCGCTTTCCGCGGCTTCGGCGTCACCCAGAGCTGCTTTGCCGGCGAGGTCAACCTCGACCAGCTGGCCGAAAAGGTGGGCATCTCCCCGTGGGAGATCCGCTACCGCAACGCCATCCGCCCCGGCCAGGTGCTGCCCAACGGCCAGATCGCTTCCCCCGACACCGGCTATGCCGAGTGTCTCGAGGCCGTGAAGGAGGCCTACGAGAGCAGTCCCTACGCGGGCATCGCCGGCTGCATGAAGAACAGCGGCGTGGGCGTGGGCCTGCCCGATATCGGGCGCTGCCGCCTGGCGGTGGAGGACGGCATGGTCCGCATCCGCACCAGCGCCGCCTGCATGGGCCAGGGCGTGGCCACCGTCTGCACCCAGATCGTGCACGAGGTCACCGGCATCCCCGCCGTCCGGATCTTCCACGAGCGCGCCGACACTGCCGTCACCCCCAACTCCGGCACCTCCACCGCCTCCCGCCAGACCGTGTTCTGCGGCGAGGCCACCCGCCGTGCCGCCGGCCGGCTGCGCGAGGCGCTGCAGACCGCGGGCGGCCTGGACACGCTGGAGGGCCAGAGCTTCTACGGCGAATACTCCGGCATCACCGACCCGATGGGCAGCGACAAGCCCAATCCGGTCAGCCATGTGGCCTACGGCTATGCCGCCCAGGTGGTCATCATGGACGAGAACAAGAAGGTCACCCGCGTGGTGGCTGCCCACGATGTGGGCCGTGTGGTCAATCCGCAGTCCTGCGCCGGCCAGATCGAGGGCGGCGTGGTGATGGGCCTGGGCTACGGCCTCACCGAGGACTTCAAGATGGAGAACGGCTATGTCAGGAGCAAGTACGGCACGCTGGGCCTGCTGCGCTCCACCGACGTGCCCCCCATCGACGTGATCTTTGTGGAAAAGGGCACCGACGACCAGAACACCTTCGGCGCGAAGGGCGTGGGGGAGATCAGCGCCATCCCGGCCGCTCCCGCCTGTGCCAACGCCGCCTACCGGGTGGACGGCGTGCTGCGCACCAGCCTGCCCATCCAGGACACCTTCTACAGAAAGGCGGCGAAGAAATAAATGAGCCAGAAAACCGCATCCACACAGGACGTCCTTCTGCAGCGAGGCGGCATGCCGCCCATCGGCAAGGCCGTCCCGCTGGCGCTGCAGCACGTGGTGGCGATGGTGGTGGGCTGCATCACCATGCCCATGGTCATCGCCGGCGCGGCCGGTGTGTCGGCCGGCGACCAGATCATCATGGTGCAGGCCAGCCTGCTGGTGGCCGCCCTGGCCATCCTGCTGCACGCCTTCGGCAAAAAGGGCCTCATCAGCAGCGGCCTGCCGGTGATGATCGGCAGCGGCTTCGCCTTCCTGCCCACCCTCCAGAGCGTTGTGAAAACCGACGGCATGGCCGGCATGCTGGGCGCGCAGGTGGCCGGCGCGGTGCTGGGCATCGTGGTGGGCCTGTGCTTCAAGAAGATCCGCTTTCTGTTCCCGCCCATCGTCACCGCCAGCGTGGTGGTGACCATCGGCATCTCGCTGTACGACACCGCCGTCAACTACATGGCGGGCGGCAATAAGGCCGCCGAGACCTACGGCAGCCCGATGAACTGGGCGCTGGCGCTGATCACCCTGATCACCGTGATCCTCTGCGGCCAGTTCGGCAAAGGCATGGTGAAGGCCAGCGCCACCCTGATCGGCATGGTGGTGGGCTACATCGCCGCCGCCTGCATGGGCCAGATCCACTTCGACAGCGTGGGCACCGCCGCCTGGGTGCAGCTGCCCGAGCCGCTGCACTTCGGCCTCACCTTCAACCTCAGCGCCGTGGTCAGCCTGGGCGTGGTGTTCATGGTGAACGCCGTGCAGGACATCGGCCAGTTTGAGGCCACCGCCAACGGCGTCTACGAGCGCCCCGCCGAGAACGGCGAGGTCACCGGCGGCGTCATCGCCAACAACCTGTGCAGCCTGCTGGGCGGCCTGTTGGGCGGCTCCCCGGTCGCCACCGCCGGCCAGAACGTGGGCATCGTGGTCACCACCCGGGTGATCAACCGCATCGTGTTCGGCATCGCGGGCGGCGTGGTGCTGGTATCCGCGCTGGTCCCCAAGCTGTCTGCCATCCTCATCACCATCCCCCAGCCGGTGCTGGGCGGCGCCACCATCACGGTGTTCGGCTCCATCGCCATGACCGGCGTGCGGATGCTGGCGCGCGACGGCCTGTCCAACCGCAGCGTGTTCATCGCCGGATTGTCGGTGGCGCTGGCGGTGGGCATCCCGCAGACCGCGGGCGCCTTCCAGGCCTGCCCGGCGTGGGTGGGCCAGATCCTCGGCAGCTCCGAGGTCATCATCGTGGCCATCAGCGCCATCCTGCTCAACCTGATCCTCCCCAAGGAGAAAAAATCCTGACACAAAAGGAGCGTATACTTATGGAAACTTTCAAGATCGTAACCTATCCCCACCAGGCAGAACCGGCCACCGACCTGTCGGCCTTCTGCGAGGCCGAGGCCAAAAAGGCCCACGACTTCCACGCCAGCTTCGACGTGTATCAGGAAACGCCGCTCACCAGCCTGCCCGGCCTGGCCGCCGCGCTGGGCGTGAAGGAGATCCGCGTGAAGGACGAGAGCTACCGCTTCGGCCTGAACGCCTTCAAGGTGCTGGGCGGCAGCTATGCGCTGGGCCGCTACATCGCCAAAAAGCTGGGCGAGGACATCGCCGAGCTGCCCGCCTCCCGCATTTTGTCGGAGGAGGTGCGCGGGCGTCTGGGCGAGGTGACCTTCGTCACCGCCACCGACGGCAACCACGGCCGCGGCGTGGCCTGGACCGCCAATCGTCTGGGCCAGCATTCGGTGGTGTATATGCCCAAGGGCAGCGCGCAGGAGCGCCTGGACAACATCCGCGCCGAGGGCGCCGACGCCTCCATCACCGACCTGAACTACGACGAAGCCGTGCGCCTGGCCAACTCCAAGGCCGAGAGCGAGGGCTGGGTGATGGTGCAGGACACCGCCTGGGAAGGCTACACCGACATCCCCCTGTGGATCATGCAGGGCTACACCACGATGGGCTATGAGATCGTCAAGCGCCTGGAGGCCGAGGGGGCCGAACCCCCCACCCACCTGTTCCTGCAGGCAGGCGTGGGCAGCATGGCCGGCGCGATGGCCGGTTTCTTCTCCAGCTACTACGGCGAGAAGCGCCCCTTCATCACCATCGTGGAGCCGGAGAAGGCCAACTGCGTATTCCGCACCGCCGAGGCGAACGACGGCAAGCTGCACTTCGTCACCGGCGAGATGAACACCATCATGGCAGGCCTTGCCTGCGGCGAGCCCTGCACCATCGGCTGGGAAGTGCTGAAAAACTGCGCCGACGCCTTCATCAGCTGCCCCGACTACGCCGCCGCCGACGGCATGCGCGTGCTGGCCGCCCCCAAAAAGGGCGACCCCGTCGTTGTGTCGGGCGAGAGCGGCGCCGCCACCACCGGCTGCGTGGCCAACATCCTCACCCGCGAGGAACTGGCCGATCTGAAGGAGAAGCTGCACCTGGACGAGAACTCCCGCATCCTCTTCATCAGCACCGAGGGCGACACCGACAAGGAAAACTACCGCAACGTGGTGTGGAACGGCAAGTATAACCGCTATGAATAAATACAAATTGTATATACGGAGGGAACCAATATGTTGAACCAGACCCAGCAGGAACAGGTCATCGCCCTGTGCCGAACACTCATCCAGTCCCAGAGCTACAGCGGCCATGAGGACGGCGTTGTGGCCCGCCTGCAGGAATTTTTCGAGACAAGCGGCTTCGACAGCGTGCACGTGGACAAATACGGCAACGTGATCGGCTGCATCAAGGGCAGCCGCCCCGGCCCGAAGATCCTGTTCGACGGCCACATCGACACCGTGCCGGTGGAGGACGCCGGCAAGTGGGAGCACGATCCGTTCGCCGCCGAGATCGTGGACGGCAAGATCTACGGCCGCGGCACCTCCGACATGAAGGGCGCCGTCGCCGCGATGGCCTGCGCCGCCGCCAACTTCGCCGCCGCCACCAGCCGCGACTTTGCCGGCGAGATCTATGTGGCCGGCGTGGTGCACGAGGAGTGCTTCGAGGGCGTGGCCGCCCGCGAGATCAGCGCCTATGTCAAGCCCGACTACGTCATCATCGGCGAGGCCAGCCAGCTGAACATCAAGATCGGCCAGCGCGGCCGCGGCGAGATCATGGTGGAGACCTTCGGCAAGCCTGCCCACAGCGCCAACCCCGAAAAGGGCATCAACGCCGTGTATAAGATGTGCAAGGTGATCGAGGCCATCCGCACCCTGGAGCCCACCCATCACCCGGTGCTGGGCGACGGCATCCTGGAGCTGACCGACATCAAGTCTGCCCCGTATCCCGGCGCTTCGGTGGTGCCCGAATACTGCAAGGCCACCTACGACCGCCGCCTGCTGGTGGGCGAGACCAAGGAGAGCGTGCTGGCGCCCATCAACGCCCTGCTGGAGAAGCTGATGGCCGAGGACCCCGAGCTGAAGGTGAAGGCCAGCTACGCGGTGGGCAAGGAGATGTGCCACACC
>DGYMJ06203__coassemble_472_pt1 | contig 24873 bp, 18 predicted proteins | sample DGYMJ06203__metabat2_high_PE_020 | metagenome-assembled genome bin DGYMJ06203 | reverse complement strand
AGACGTCATGAAAGACAACAAAAAACTGGTGGAGGCCATCACCCCCATCGACCAGGACTTTGCCCAGTGGTACACCGACATCTGCCTGAAGGCCGAGCTGGTGGACTACTCCAGCGTCAAGGGCTGTGTGATCCTGCGTCCCTACGGCTATGCCATCTGGGAGAACATCACCCACATCCTGGACGGCATGTTCAAAAAGACCGGCCATGAGAACGTGGCCATGCCGCTGTTCATCCCCGAGAGCCTTTTGCAGAAGGAGAAGGACCACGTGGAGGGCTTTGCCCCCGAAGTTGCCTGGGTGACCCACGGCGGCGAGGAGAAGCTGGAGGACCGCCTGTGCGTGCGCCCCACCAGCGAGACCCTGTTCTGCGACCATTTTGCCCATGTGCTGCATTCCTGGCGCGACCTGCCGATGAAGTACAACCAGTGGTGCAGCGTGGTGCGCTGGGAAAAGACCACCCGTCCCTTCCTGCGCAGCCGTGAGTTCTGGTGGCAGGAAGGCCACACCATCCACGAGACCGAGGCGGAGGCCGTTGCCGAGACCGAGCAGCAGCTGAACACCTACGCCGAGCTGTGCGAGAAATACCTGATGATCCCGGTGGTGAAGGGCAAAAAGACCGACAAGGAGAAGTTTGCCGGCGCCGAGGCCACCTACACCATCGAGGCGATGATGCACGACGGCAAGGCGCTGCAGAGCGGCACCAGCCACTATTTCGGCGACGGGTTCTCCCGCGCGTTCGGCGTGCAGTTTGCCGGCCGCGACAACACCCTGCAGTATCCGTTCCAGACCAGCTGGGGCGTGTCCACCCGTCTGGTGGGCGCCATCATCATGACCCACGGCGACGACGAGGGTCTGATCCTGCCTCCGGCCATCGCGCCCTACCAGGTGGTGATCGTCCCGGTGGCGGCCCACAAGCCCGGCGTGCTGGAGAAGGCGCAGGAGCTGGCCGAGCGCCTGGGCAAGTTCTGCCGCGTGAAGCTGGACGATTCCGACAACAGCCCCGGCTGGAAGTTCGCCCAGTGGGAGATGAAGGGCGTGCCCCTGCGCCTGGAGATCGGGCCCAAGGACATCGAGAAGAACCAGTGTGTGCTGGTGCGCCGCGACAACCGCGAGAAAACGTTCGTGAGCCTGGACGAGCTGGAGAGCGCGATCCCGGCCCAGCTGGAGGCGCTGGCGCAGGCCATCTTCCAGCGCGCGCTGGACAACCGCGAGAAGCGCACCTTCGCCGCCGCCACGATGGACGAGGTGGTGAAGCTGGCCTCCGAAAACAACGGCTATATCAAGACGATGTGGTGCGGCGACGAGGCCTGCGAGGAGAAGATGAAGGAAGTGGCCGGGCTGTCCAGCCGCTGCATGCCCTTCGAGCAGGAGCAGATCGGGGATGTGTGCCCCTGCTGCGGCAAGCCTGCCAAGGTGATGGTATACTGGGGCAAGGCGTATTGATCGCGCTGCGCTGAAGGAAGATACGAAAATGGGCCGCTTCGGGCATCTGTCCGGAGCGGCCTTTTTTTGCCGACCCAAAGGCTCTGCCTTTGGAATCCGCGATTTTTTGAAAAAATCGAGTAAAACTTTCCCCGCGGGCCGTATACACGGCCCGTCTGGCCGTCCGTCCAGCGATTCCTTTGTGCGGCAGGGCAGCTTCGACCTCATCCGGCTGCATCCGCAGCCACCTTCCCCTGCCAGGGGAAGGCTTGCGGTGAGGACAGCACCGGCGGTTTCCTCCAAAGGCTTCCCCCTGGGGGGAAGCTGTCCCCGAAGGGGACGGATGAGGGGAATCTTCGCCATACCGCCGCGCTGGGGGGCAGCGCAGACAGTCCTTGACAGCCCCGGCCTCATTCGGCTGCTGGTTTGCGCACATCTCCGCAAGGCGTAAAAAACGCCGGCTGCGATGCGCGCACAGAGGATGCGCACCGCGGCCGGCGGCGGGAATGGCGTTGCAAAAAGCGCCTTTTTTCCTCACAGCACCTTGCTGAGGAATTCCTTCAGGCGGGGGTTCTGCGGATGCTCGAAGAAGTCTTTCGGGTTGTTGTCCTCCTGGATGACGCCCTGGTCGATAAAGACCACCCGGTCGGCCACCTCGCGGGCAAAGCCCATCTCATGGGTGACCACCACCATCGTCATGTGCTCCTTGGCCAGCTGCTTGATCACGTCCAGCACCTCGTGCACCATCTCGGGGTCCAGCGCGCTGGTGGGCTCGTCGAACAGCATCACGTCCGGCTGCATGGCCAGGGCGCGCGCGATGGCCACGCGCTGCTGCTGCCCGCCCGACAGCTGGATGGGATAGGCGTCGCCGCGGTCGGCCAGGCCCACGCGGCCCAGCAGATCCAGCGCCAGCTTTTCGGCGTCGGCCTGCTTCATCCCCTTCACCTTCATCGGGCCGACGGTCATGTTCTTCAGCACCGTCATGTTGGCGAACAGGTTGAAGCTCTGGAACACCATGCCCATCTTCTGGCGCAGGGCGTTGATGTTGGTCTTGCGGTCCATCAGGTCGGAACCTTCAAAGATGATGTGGCCGCCGGTGGGCTGCTCCAGCAGGTTCAGGCAGCGCAGGAAGGTGGACTTGCCGCTGCCGGACGGGCCGATCACGGCCACGACCTCGCCCTTGTGGATGTCGATATCGATGCCTTTCAGCACCTGCACATGCTTGAAATGCTTTTCAAGGCCCTTGACCTGGATCAAAACTTCGTTGTTAGCGAGTGACACTGCGGCTCATCCTCCTCTCGAATGCGGCTACCAGCTTGGACAGCGGGAACACGACGGTGAAGTACATAAGGGCGGCGATGATGTAGGGCTCCACAAAGATGTAGGAGGCAGCCGACACCGCGTTTGCCTGGAACATGATTTCGGCGATGCCCACCATGCTCAGCACGCTGGTCTCCTTGATGATGGTGACGAACTCGTTGCACAGCGCGGGCAGGATGTTGCGGATGGCCTGCGGCAGGATGACGTTCACCATGGCCTGGCGGTGGCTCATACCCACACAGCGGGCAGCTTCCATCTGGCCGCCGGGCACCGCGCCGATGCCGCTGCGGATGACCTCGCTGAGGTAGGCGCCCGAGTTCAGGCCCACCGCCACCAGGCCCCACAGCATACGGGTGGCGGTACCGTCGGCCAGCTTGAGGCCGATGCTGGTGCAGCCGTAGTAGATGACCATGACCTGTACCAGCAGCGGGGTGGCACGCAGCACCTCCACATAGGCGGTGCAGATGAATTTCACAATGGATTTGATGACTTTGGACACCACATTTTCATGCGGCTTGATGGTGAGCATACGGCCGGACGCCACCAGCAGGCCCAGCACGCTGCCCAGCACAACGGCCAGCGCCGCCACCCACAGGGTGTTGCCGAGGCCCTTCCAGTAGAAATCGCCGTAGACGTTCCATACTTTGGCGATCTTTTCAAACGAGATCATGAAAGCCCTCCTTTACAGGGTTCGACACAAAGGCCGGCGGAAGGACGCAGCGTCCCCCGCCGGTATTGGTCTGTATGGTTGTTCTGCTTACAGCACACCGGCAGCCTCGGCGGCCTCGGTGGCGGCGTCGTACCACTCCTGGATCTTGCCGCTCTCGGTGTACTCGGCGATCTTCTCGTTCACCCAGTCCAGCAGATCGGTGTTGCCCTTCATCACGGCGATGGCGTTGCCGTTCTCGGAGGGATCGGTCTCAACCGGGACCTGCGCCACAACCAGGCCTTCCACCGACTTCATGTAGTTCTTGGCGCTCTCTTCGTCGATCATCACGGCGTCACAGTTGCCCAGCTTCAGCTCCTGGATGCACTGGGGGAACTTGGGCAGCAGCAGAGGCTCGGCATCGGGGAACTGCTGCTCCATCAGGGTCTGCTGGATGGCGCCCTTCTGGGTGGCGATGGTGGCACCGGCCAGGCTCTCGGCGGTGGCGAACTTGTCGTAGTCCTCCTCGCGCACCAGCATCACCTGGATGCCGCCGTAGTACAGATCGCTCATGTCCACGCTCTCTTTGCGCTCTGCGGTGGGGGACAGACCGGCGATGGCCAGGTCGGCGTTGCCCGCCTGCACCTCAGACACCACCATCTCGAAGGTGATGTTCTGCATCTCCAGCTCCACGCCCAGGTCCTCGGCCAGAGCCTTGGCCAGGGAAACGTCCAGGCCGGTCAGCTCGCCGTCCGGCGTCTGGAACTCGAAGGGGGGATAGGTGGCCTCGGTGGTCACCACCAGCTTGCCCTTGGCCTTGATGGCCTCGACGGTGTGCTCCTCTGCCTTGCCGGCGGTCACAGCCGTGCTGCTGGAACCGGAGGCCGGGGTGGAAGAATCGCCGGTGGCGGCGGAAGAACTGCTGCTGCCGCAGGCAGCGAGACTGACGGTCATCATGGCGGCGGCGCCGAGCGCCAGCATCTGTTTCATTTTCATGGTTGTTTCTCTCCTCTGTGCTTTTGTTCGCGCCCCTTCCCGCGGGGGCGGTGCCGTTTGGCTATGTGCTAAGTATAATTGCATAATTTTCATTTGTCAACGAATTTTTATGCAATTTTTGCAGTTTTCACATTTTGTATATACCTGTGCATTTTTTGGCTTTGTTTTTGTGGATATTGTTCCTGTCCTTTTCTGACTTGTCCAAATAAATCCAAGTTTTGCGGGAGACGGGCCGCCCGGCGGCGCTGCCGGCAGACGACGGGCCGGTTGGTTTTGGCAACTTATATTCATGCATTTTTGCATATTTGCATACCGGGCGCCGGCATTTCTTGACAAAAAGCGCGCTGAGGTGGTACTCTAACAGCGCAAAGACATATTAGTTTCAACTAACGCACTGAGGAGATACCCTATATGACACTCAACGAACTGCCCATCGGCCAAAGCGCCGACATCGTGGGGGTGGACGGCGCGGGCGCACTGCGCCACCACCTGTTGGATATGGGCCTGACGCCCGGCGTGGAGGTGACGATGCGCAAGGTTGCGCCGATGGGAGACCCCATCGAGCTGCATCTGCGCGGCTACGAGCTGACCATCCGCCTGGACGACGCCAAAAACATCCGCATCGAAAACCCGCGCCCCTATTCCCCGGCCCCGGCCGTTCCCCGCCCGGGGCACATCCCGCATCCCGGCCACGGCGAGAGCGGGCATCCCACCATGCGCACGGCCGGTCCCGAGCTGGCGCCGGGCGCCCCGCTGACCTTCGCGCTGGCCGGCAACCAGAACTGCGGCAAGACCACCCTGTTCAACCAGCTCACCGGCTCCAACCAGCATGTGGGCAACTTCCCCGGCGTGACGGTGGACCGCAAGGACGGCCAGATCCGCAAGCACCCCGAGGCCACCGTGGTGGACCTGCCGGGCATCTATTCGCTGTCGCCCTATTCCAACGAGGAGATCGTGACCCGCGACTTCCTGCTGAAAGGAAAGCCGGACGGCATCATCAACATCGTGGACGCCACCAACATCGAGCGCAACCTGTATCTGACGATGCAGCTGATCGACCTGAACATCCCGATGGTGCTGGCGCTGAACATGATGGACGAGATGCGCGCCAACGGCAACAGCATCTCGGTGAACCAGCTGGAGGCCCGGCTGGGCATCCCGGTGGTGCCCATCTCGGCGGCCAAGAACGAGGGCATCGACGAGCTGATCGCCCACGCCATCCAGGTGGCGCGGCGGCGGGAGATCCCCACCCACGACGATTTCTGTTCCGGCGCGGTGCACCGCTGCATCCACGCGGTGGACCATCTGATCGAGGACCACGCCCAGCGCCTGGGCATCTCCAGCCGCTTTGCCGCCACCAAGCTGGTGGAGGGCGACAAGCCGATGCTGGAGCAGCTGGCGCTGTCCCAGAACGAGGCCGAGCTGATGGAGCACGCCATCACCGAGATGGAGGACGAGACCGGCACCGACCGCGAGGCAGCATTGGCCGACATGCGGTACACCTTTATCACCGAGCTGTGCCGCCGCAGTGTGGTCAAGACCGGCGAGAGCAAAGAGCACGCCCGCAGCGTGAAAGCCGACGCCCTGCTGACCCACAAATATCTGGCCATCCCCATTTTCCTGGGGGTGATGGGGCTGGTGTTCTGGCTGACCTTCGGGGTGATCGGCGCGGGGCTGAGCGATCTGCTGGCCGCCGGCATCGACTGGTTCACCGGGGTGTGTTCCGACGCGCTCACCCGCTACGGCCTCAACCCGGTGGTGCACAGCCTGGTGATCGACGGCGTGTTTGCCGGTGTGGGCAGCGTGCTGAGCTTTTTGCCCACCATCGTGACTTTGTTCTTCTTCCTGTCCATTCTGGAGGACTCGGGCTACATGGCCCGCGTGGCCTTTGTGATGGACAAGCTGCTGCGAAAGATCGGCCTGTCGGGGCGCAGCTTTGTGCCCATGCTGGTGGGCTTTGGGTGCAGCGTGCCGGCCATCATGGCCACCCGCACCCTCTCCTCCGAGCGCGACCGCAAGATGACCATCCTGCTCACCCCCTTCATCAGCTGCAGCGCCAAGCTGCCCATCTATGCGATGTTCACCCAGGCGTTTTTCCCGCGCGAATACCGCGCGCTGGTGATGATCGGGCTGTATCTGTTCGGCATGGCCACCGGCATCCTGTACGGCCTTTTGCTGAAAAACAGCCTGTTCAAGGGGGAGCCGGTGCCCTTTGTGATGGAGCTGCCCAACTACCGCCTGCCCAGCGCCCGCAGTGTGTGGCAGCTGATCTGGGACAAGGCCAAAGACTTCCTCACCCGCGCCTTCACCGTGATCTTCCTGGCCACCATCCTGATCTGGTTCCTGCAGACCTTCGACGCGCGCCTGAATGTGGTGACCGATTCCTCTGCCAGCCTGCTGGCGCTGCTGGGCAGCGCGATCGCGCCGCTGTTCGCGCCGCTGGGATTCGGCAACTGGCAGGTGTCCACCGCCCTCATCACCGGCTTCACCGCCAAGGAGGCGGTGGTGAGCACCCTGGCCGTGCTCACCGGCTCCTCGCTGACCACCCTGCCCCAGGCGCTGGGTGCCCTGTTCACCCCCTTCACGGCGGTGGTGTTCCTGGTGTTCACCCTGCTGTACACCCCCTGCGTGGCTGCCATCGCGGCGGTGAAGCGGGAGATGAACAGCGGCAAGGCTGCCGCTGTGGTGGCGCTGACCCAGTGCGGCATCGCCTGGGTGATGGCCTTTGCCGTGAAGCTGATCGGCATGGCCTTCGGCCTTGCCTGAAAGGAGAAGCAGATGGGCGTTCTCGACTGGATCGTACTGGGACTGGTGGCGGCTGCCGCGGCGGGCGCGGCGGCGTGGATGCGCCGCCGGCGTGCTGCCGGAAAGGGATGCTGCGGCGATTGCAGCCGCTGCTCCGGCTGCCGGCACTGAACCCTGTTCCCGTACAGGATCGATTCTACGGCAAAGCGCCGCCTTCCGGAAATCTTCCGGGGGCGGCGCTTCTTTTTTGCAGGGTTTGTGCGAAGGGGGCAGATTCGACCTCATCCGGCTGCATCCGCAGCCACCTTCCCAGCCAGGGGAAGGCTTGCCGTGCCATTGGCTTTGCCGTCTGAACATGCGGGTTACAGATAGCTGCTGAACTCGTCCACCCGCCAGCCGTCTTCCGTGTTCACAAGGCGGACCGGGAAGGACAGCTGTGCGCCGACAGCGTTCTCTGCGGCGGTGTCGCTGTTGTCGTACAGCGCCACCAGCTCGAACTCCACCCTGTTTGCGCTCTGGCTCACAAGGCGATAGCCCAGGAGCTTCTGAAAATCGATCCGGGTGCCCCGGCTGCCGGACCGGCACAGCACCGTGCCGTCGGCGGCGGCAAGGAAACGAGGGGTCCCTCCCTCATTGTTGATGCGATCAAAGCAGTTGGCGGTGAAGATCTTCAGCATATCGGCGTGGAACTGTTCCCACGGGATTTGCGTGCCTTCGTAGTAGTCGAAAGATCCGTCCTCCTGCTCCACCTTCACCGTTTCGCCGGTCCAGAAATACCAATTGTAGAAGAACTGGAGATTGACCGCATCCACGAACAGCATCGGGCGCACATTTTCGGCCTGTTCATAGGCCTCCATCTGCTCGTTGGTCAAAAAATCGGGCTGCGCTGTGATGCCGTCCTCCGGTGTCTGCCCGTCTGAGGCGGACGGCTTTTGCAGTGCCAGCAGGTCGATGGTGCGCTCCTCGCCCTCCAGCTCCACATACATCGTCAGCTCGGTGCAGGTTTCGGGGATCGTAAAGTTGTAGCGGTTGCCCGGCGTCCAGCTGCGCTGCTCGTTCACCTCCTCCAGAAAATGCAGGCTCATGCTCATGCCGTCCTGCTCGGCGCGGCCGGTGATCTGGATGTTCCAGTTTTCGGGATGCGGATAGGCCCCCGGGATCAGCATCCGCACCTTGCCGTCCTTCACCTGTATATTTTCTTCCAGCAGATCCAGCGCTTCGGCGGCAGAATCGACTTCTCCCATCACCACCTTTATATCGGTGTTGCCGACTTTGACATAGATGCACTTGAAAGGATTATTCTGCAGCGGCATGTACGCAGTGAATCCTACGTCCTCGATGACATACTCCTGTATTCCCTGCGAATTACGCCGTACATAGCCGTTCGTGGTGTCCACGCCGCGTACATACTCTCCCAGCGTTTCGGCAGCCTGCTGGGGGGTATATTGCTGCTCTACCGGCTGGTCCGGCATCATGGCAATCTCTTCCGCCATCCGGCGCAACCGGCCGGACGGCCGAACCTCGTCCATCCAGACTACCACATAGGTGAGCAGATCGGTGCTGTGAGCCAGCACTGCGTTGTGGTTGTCGTCCTGCACCACCACCGGACGACAGGTGGCCGTGCCGAAGGTTTCGGTCTGCACCACCGGGGTATATTCGTTTTTCCAGTCTGTGGAACTCATCGTGTACATTACGCTGTAGATCGCTTGTTCCTCATCGCTCTGCCACGGAAACCAATTGAACGAATAGGTGTTGATCCTTCCGCGCTGCTCGCCGTTTTCAAGCAGCACATAACCCCCCTCCTCCGGCTCGGCTGTCCAGCCCGCCGGAAGCGGCACCGACAGGGTGAACGCAGGGCGATCCGGCGACTGCGCAAAGTGCAGCTGGGTGCTCTTTTCCCGGCCCAGCAATGCGCCGGCCAGCACGGCGCACACCGCCAGCACCGCCAGCGCGCCCCAGCCCGCGGCCTTTTTGCGGGTGTCGAACAGATTGGCAAACCGGCGCCGGAGCGCGGGTTTTCCGCCCTGAAAGGCGGTGGAGAGCGCCGCGGGCGCGCTGCCGGGACGGATGCAGGAGAGGATGGTCTCGGCGTAGGCCCGACGGGACGGGATGCTCAGATCGCGCACTACCCGGTCGTCGCAGGAGAGCTCCAGATCGGCCGACGCCTGGCGGCTCATCCACCACACCAGCGGGTTGAACCAGTGCAGCGAACAGGCCAGCGCCAGCAGCAGCTTATACCACAGATCGCGGCGGCGGTAGTGGCACAGCTCGTGGCGGAGAATGAAGTCCAGCTCCTGCCGGGTGAAACTCTGCTCCGGCAGCACCAGCACCGGGTGCACAAAGCCCAGCAGCAGCGGACTGTCCGCCGCCGGGCACACCGCCAGGCGCACACGTCCGGATGGCTCGAGAGCGTGCAGGGCGTCGGCCTCCGGGCCGTCCTGCGGATACTGCGCGTTTCGCAGCAGTCTGCGCCGCGCCCGCAGATATCCCGCCAGCTGCACCCCCAGCACGGCCGCGGCGCCGGTCAGCCACAGCGCTGCCAGCAGGTCCGCCGGGTCGGGCAGGACGGGGGCAGGCGCGGGAGAGGCGGGCAGGGTGGGGGCGGCAGGCGACGTCGTTTCCGGGGCGGCCGACAGCGGCGTCTGCACCAGCGCGGTGTCCGGCGTGCGCGGCGGGACGCGGATCGCCGCGTTGGGCAGGATGTTCCACGGCAGCACCAGGCGAACCGCCAGCACCAGCCACACCCAGTATTTCCAGCGGGCGGCATAGCGCGCGTCCAGACATCTGCCCAGCAGCCACAGCGCCAGCACCACAAGGCCCACGCCCGCGGAGGTGGACAGGAGAGAAAGCAGGGTCATGGCTTCATTCCTCCTCCTTGCGGCCGCGCTGTTCCAATTCGTCCAGGAAGGCGCGCAGCTCGCGCACATCCTGCCCGTCCAGCATGCGGCTGTCGTACAGGGTGGCCATCATGCTCTGCACCGAATTGCCGTACAGCCGCGCCAGAAAGCTGCGGCTTTCGCTGGCCTGGTAGTCGGTTTTGGCCACCAGCGCGGCGTAGCGGTTGGGCTTTTCGGTGCGGATGCACTCCACAAATCCCTTGTCGGCCAGGCGCGCCAGCACCGTCATCAGGGTGGACAGCGCCCAGCTGCGCTGCCCCTGCAGCGCGGTGTGGATCTGCACTGCCGACAGCGGCGCGTTTTCCCGCCACAGGATCTGCATGATCTCCAGCTCGGCGTCGCCCAGGCGTTTGAACCGCTTGCACATATGCTCCCGCTCCCTTCTTATTATACAGTTGTATAATCTTCTTTCGATTTCATTATACACATGTATAACAGGCGCTGTCAAGCGGGTGGCCGCCGGTTTTGTGCACAAAAAAACCGCCCGATTTCCGTCATTCCGAAAACCGGGCGGGATGCTGTTGTTTGTCCGAGCCTGTTTCAGGTGCCCATCGTGCTGGTCTCGGGCAGGGTGCTGCCGCCGTCCACCACGAACTGGGCGCCGGTGAGGTAGCTGGCCTCGCTGCTGGCCAAAAACGCCGCCAGCTCGCCCACCTCGCAGGGGTCGGCCAGGCGTCCCAGCGGGATGGCGGCCGCAATGCCGTCGATGACGCTCTGGGGGTTTTCCGGGCAGGACTGGCGCGCCATGCCCTGCACCATCGGGGTGAGCACATAGCCGGGGCAGATGGCGTTCACGTTCACATACGGCGCGAACTCACGGGCCAGCGCTTTGGTGAGGCCCACCAGCGCGGCCTTGCTCATGGCATAGGCGGCCTCGCCGGGGTCGGCCACCATATCGCCGGTGACCGACGACATGATGACGATCTTGCCCTCCTTGCGCTCCACCATGCCGGGCAGCACCGCCTTGCAGGTGTTCCACGCGCCCTTGACGTTGATGTCCAGATGCAGGTCGCGGTCGGCGTCGCTCTGCTCCAGGAATCCGCCCAGGCGGCAGACGCCCGCGTTGGACACCAGGATGTCGATCTGCCCGAAGGCCTCGCAGCCCGCTTTCACACCGGCCTGCACACTGTCCATGTCGGCCACGTCCATGCGCACGGCGATGGCGTTTGCCCCCTCGGCGCGCAGCGCGGCGGCCAGCTGTTCGGTTTCCTCGCCGCGGGCCGCCAGCACCAGGTTGGCGCCGTGCTTTGCAAATACCCGCGCGATGCCCTCGCCGATGCCCTTGGAAGCGCCGGTGATGAGGGCGGTTTTGCCTGTGAGTTTTGCCATGATGATTCTCCTTTGCTGCGGATGGCTCAGCGGCGCGGCTGGCCCAGATAGATCAGCGCGATGGCGTCGGGGCCGGTGTTGCTGGCCACGGCGGCGCCCAGCTTGAAGATGCACAGCGGCGCGCAGCCCAGCTCCTTTTTGCACAGCTTGGCCAGCTCCTCGCCGCGGGCGTCGTCGGTGGTGCCCACCATATACTCGGGCTCTTCGCCGCGGTGCTCCTTGGCGAATTTCACCAGCGCCGGCAGGACGCCGGCGTCGCCGCGCACCTTCGCCACCACCTTCGACTCGCCGTCGATCAGGCTGATGACCGGGCGCAGGCCCAGCAGCTCGCCCGCAAAGGCGGCGGCAGCCGACACACGGCCGCTCTTTTTCATCACCTTCAGGCTGTAGGCGGCCAGCACCGCCTCGGCGCGCGCAAAGACGCTGTCCAGCCAGGCCGCGATGGGGGCCACCTCGGCGCCGTTGCGGATCTTGCGGGCGGCTTCGCAGACGTACCAGCCATACACCATCGAATAGGTGTGGCTGTCGATCAGGTGGATCTTCAGCTTGTGGCCGGGGCGCTCCTCGTCCAGCATACTGATCGCCATCCGGGCGGCGTCGTAGGTGGCGCTGCCGGTGGAGTTGATGGTCACATGCAGCACCTCGGTGTAGCCCTCGTCCACATATTTGCAGTACTGCTCGCAGAATGCCAGGTGGGTGACATGGGCGGTGCTGGGGATGCCCTTTGCATTGCGCAGCAGGTCGTAGTATTCTTCAAAGCTGAAATCTTTGCGCTCGGTGTAGCTTTTGCCATCCAGCATGATGGAAAAGCACAGGATGTCGATGCCGTATTTCCGTTCCAGCTCGGGCGGGATGTCGCAGGCCGAATCGGTCAGGATTGCAATCTTGCTCAAACTCACGTTCTCCTTCACTCCCATTCATAATTCCGCAGGTGCCCTTCGGCCAACAGGCCGTCGTAGTCCCACTGGCGCAGCACCTCATACACGCCGATGGCGACCGTGTTCGACAGGTTCAGGCTGCGGGCGTCCGCCCGCATCGGCAGCCGCACGCACCATTTCCGGTTTTCGTGCAGCAGCTGTTCGGGCAGGCCTCTGTCCTCCCGTCCAAACACCAGGTAGCAGCCATCGGGATACTGCACGTCGCAGTAGCGCGCCGGCGCTTTGGTGGAGAAATAGTAGTAGGGTCCGCTGTTGCGGGCGAAAAATTCCTCCAGTCCATTATAATATGTTATATCAAGCAGGTGCCAGTAGTCAAGCCCGGCGCGCTTGAGTTTCTTATCGTCGATGGCAAATCCCATCGGCCCCACCAGATGCAGGCGCGCCCCCGTGGCGGCGCAGGTGCGGGCGACGTTGCCGGTGTTCTGCGGGATGCGCGGCTCCACCAGCACGATGTTCAGCACTTTTTTGGGCGCGGGCGGCGCCAGCAGGTGCAGATACGGCTCGAACCACACCCCATACCGGGTTTCCTCGGGGCTGGCGAACACCGCTTTGCCCACAAAATCCGCCGCCGTTTCCACCGCCTGGCACAAACTCGCCCCGCCCAGCACGCCGCCGGTGAGGGTGGCGGCAAACAGATCGCCGGTGCCGGGATAGCTGCGCGGGCAGCGCGGCGTGTACAGACAGCCGCTGTTCTCCCCCTCGGCCCAGACATTGCCCAACCGCTGCCCGAACGGCACGCCGGTGAGCACCACCCGCTGCCCGGGGCCGGCGAGGCTCTGCGCCCAGCGGCGCGCCTCGGCCTCGTCGGCGGGGACCGACGCGGGGTCTTTGCCCAGCAGGAAGGCCGCCTCGGTGGGGTTCGGCACAAGGATGTGGGCGTCGGCGCACAGGCCCTGCATCGCGCGGCAGACGCCGTCCGACAGGCCGCTGTAGATCCTGCCGTGGTCGCCCATCACCGGGTCCAGCACCCGCAGTGCGTCCGGCCACAGCTCCCAGGCGCGGCGCACCAGCGCGGTCTGCTCCTCGTTGGCCAGATAGCCGGAATAGATGCAGTCGAACTGCACGCCCAGACGGGCGTAGTCCTCCAGCGCGGCGGGGCCGTAGCCGCCCAGATCCCGGACGGTGGGCGCGCCCAGCCCGCCGGTGTGCACCGACAAAAGCGCGGTGGGCAGCGCCACCGGCTGGCATCCCATCGCCGCCAGCACCGGCACAATGGCCGACAGGCTTGCGCGGCCCAGCGCGGCCAGATCGTGGATGCAGAGCACCCGTTTTGGCTGTATCATCGTTTGTTTCCCTCTTTTCTGCCGGCTGCTTTCTGCCACAAACTGGAACGGATACCCCGCCCGGCTCCGGCGCATACTGGGGGTGAGCCTCGCGGCGGGCGAAACCGCCGCGGCCCATCACAGCGAAAGGAGCGAGCGTTTTATGAAAAAAAGCAGCATGTCTGCCGGCCTGGCGGTCGGCGCTGTGGCGGCCACTGCACTGAGCGCCGCCGGAATGTATCTGGCCTACACGCATCCGCGTCAGACCAAGCGGATGATGAAAAAGGCCGGCCGCACCGTCGAGAAGGCGATGGGCCAGATGGAAAATATGATGGCCCAGTATTTCTAAGCGGGCCGCCGCGCCGTCCCCCGCAGGCTGTGCTGCCTGCTGCGGAGGACGGCGCGGTGCTTTTTTGTGCGAAAGGCGGGTCTCCTGCACGGAAAGCGGGGCGATAAGGGGCAGATTCGACCTCATCCGGCCCCGTCCGGGGCCGTCTTCCCCTGCCAGGGGAAGGCTTGCCGTACCGTTGGCTTCCCCCTTTGGGGGGAGCCTGTCCCCGAAGGGGACTGATGAGGGGAAGTCTGCCGGTTTTCGCAAATCCCGCCCCAAGCCCCGGCCCGGGGGCGCGGCGGAAGGGGAAAGATTCGACCTCATCCGGCCCCGTCCGGGGCCACCTTCCCCTGCCAGGGGAAGGCGTTCGGCGCCAATGGCTCCCGGTCAGGCGCGGGGCGCTTTCATGGTGAGGCCGATGCGCTTTTTCGCCGCGTCCACCTGCAGCACCCACACCGTCACCACGTCGCCCACCCGCAGCACCTCGCCGGGGTGTTTGATAAAGCGGTCACAGATCTGGCTGATGTGCACAAGGCCGTCCTGGTGGACGCCGATGTCCACGAACGCGCCGAAGTCGATCACGTTGCGCACCGTGCCCTGCAGCTTCATGCCGGGGCGCAGGTCGGCGAGCTGCAGCACACTGCTGCGCAGCAGCGGCGGCGGCAGTTCATCGCGCATGTCCCGCCCGGGGCGCAGCAGCTCGGCCACCATGTCCCGCAAGGTGGGCAGGCCCACCCCCAGCGTCTGGGCCAGCTTGTTCTCGCCCGCCGCCTTCACCGTGTCGGCCAGGTGTGCGATGGCCCCGGTGCCGATCTGGGCGGGGGTGTAGCCGCACGCCTCCAGCAGACGCCGCGCGGCGGCGTAGCTCTCGGGGTGGACGGCGGTGGAGTCGAGCGGGTCGGCCGCGCCCGGAATGCGCAGAAAACCCGCGCACTGCTCGAACGCCTTGGGGCCCAGCCCCTTCACCTTCAAAAGCTGCTTGCGGCTGGAAAACTCTCCGCTCTCCTCGCGGTATTTCACGATATTTTTGGCGGTGGATCTGGTCAGACCGGCCACCCGCTCCAGCAGCGGGGCGCTGGCGGTGTTCAGGTCCACGCCCACCGTGTTCACGCAGTCCTCCACCACGCCGTCCAGCGCGGCGGCCAGACGGGCGGGCGGCATGTCGTGCTGGTACTGGCCCACGCCCACCGCTTTGGGGTCGATCTTCACCAGCTCGGCCAGCGGGTCCTGCAGGCGGCGTGCGATCGACACCGCGCTGCGCAGGTTGACGTCGTATTCCGGGAACTCCTCGGCGGCCAGCTTGCTGGCGGAGTAGACGCTCGCCCCCGCCTCGCTCACCACCATATACTGCACCGGATGCCCCGCCTTGGGCAGCAGGGCGGCGGCAAACTGCTCGGTCTCGGCGCCGGCGGTGCCGTTGCCGATGGCGATGATCTCCACGTGGTGCTTTTCGATGAGGTGCAGGATGGTCGCTTCGGCCTGCGCCACCCGCTTGAACTCGGGCAGCGGATAGACCACCGCCGTGTCCAGCACCTTGCCGGTGGCGTCCACCACCGCCACCTTGCAGCCCATCCGGTAGCCGGGATCGAGGCCCATCGCCACCTTGCCCTTGACCGGCGCGGCCAGGAGCAGCTGGCGCAGGTTTTTGCCGAACACCTCGATGGCCCCCTCGGCGGCTTTGGCGGTGAGGTCCGCCCGCAGCTCGCGCGCCAGGCTGGGATGCAAAAGGCGGGCATAGCCGTCCTCCACCGCCTGCTTCACCTGGGCGGCGGCGGGAGTGGTGTTCTTCACGAAGGGCGCGCAGCACAGCGCCAGCGCCTTTTCCTCCTCCACCCGCACCCGCACCCGCAGCCACTCCTCCCGCTCGCCGCGGTCGATGGCCAGCACCTGGTGCCCGGCCAGTTTGGCCGCCGGGCGGGAGAAGGCATAGTAGCCGCTGTAGACGCTGTCGCCCTCCCTGGCGGCCTCGGTCTCGAGGACGGCGGTGCGGGCATAGAAGGCGCGCAGGCGGGAGCGGAGGGTGGCGAGGTCGGCGGCGGTCTCGGCGATGATGTCCCGCGCGCCGGCCAGCGCGGCGGCGGCGTCCGGCACCTGCTCGGTGATATAGTCGGCGGCCAGCGCTTCGGGGTCGTCGCCCGGGCGCTGGGCCAGCAGGCGGTCGGCCAGCGGGGCGAGGCCCTTTTCCTTGGCCATGCCCGCGCGGGTGCGGCGCTTGGGTTTGTAGGGGCGGTAGACGTCCTCCACCTCGGCCAGCGTGGCGGCCTTTTCCAGTGCCGACGCCAGCGCCGGGCCGTATACGCCCTGCTCCTCCAGCGCGGCGCGCACCGTCTCCTTGCGGGCGGCAAGACCGCGCAGATATTCCAGACGGTCGGCCAGCTGGCGGAGCAGTTGGTCGTCCATGCTGCCGGTGGCCTCCTTGCGGTAGCGCGCGATGAATGGGATGGTGTTGCCGGCGTCGATCAGCTCCACCGCCGCCTGCACACGGGCAAGCGACAGCTGCAGCTCGTCGGCCAGCTGCCGGTTCAGTTCGGTCATGTGGTCTCTCCTTTTTGTGCCGGGAGTTTCCGGCGTTTTCTGTGCACCAGTACGAGATAGACGGCAAAGACGGCGGCGGCCCCTGCGGCCACCCAGATGCTCTCCTCAAAGAGCGGCGTTTCATACGAGAAAACGATCGTGCTCTCGCCGGCCGGGCATTCCACCGCCATCAGGCCGTGGTCCACCCGCAGCACCTCTGCCGGCTCTCCGTTCACCGTGGCCGAGAAGCCGCTGTCGTAGGGGACGGTGAACAGCACGAGGCTGTCCCGGTCCAGCGAGATCCTGCCGCCGAACCCGCTCTGGTCGGCCCAGACATCGGTCATCGCATGGGCGCGGCGGGCGTCGATGTCCTCCTGCAGCGTGGAGGCCGACAGCCCCCACTCCGTCTGCGGAAGCTCGCCGGCCAGATCGCCGTATTCCGCTGCCTGCTCGTCGTCCAGCACGATGGCGCGCAGCAGCATCCGCACTTTTTCGCCGTCCGACAGGCCGTCGAACTGCTCCATCGTCACATAGCTGTCGAAGGCGAAGCCGATGGGCAGGGCGTTTTCATTTTCCCAGATCGCGTAGGCGCCCTGGTCCTCCTGCCGGGTCCAGCCGATCTGGCCCTCGATCTGCTCCAGCGCCTTGCCGGTGTCGTCCAGCGGCGTCAGCAGATACCGGCAGCCCAAAAAGCTGCGCAGGGCGTTCAGCGTCTCGCCGCTGAGCTGCTCGGCCGGCTTGGAGGACACGTCCCGCTTGACCCCGATGCTGGGGTAGAATTCCATGATGCTGGGCGCCACCGTGCTGTTGAAAAAGCGGAGGTTCGATTTGTCCAGCCAGATGCCCACATTGTCCTGTGCGCCGGCGGTGTCGATGCGGCAGAAGCCGTCGTCCTCCAGCTGCACCTCGGTTTTGGCCAGGTACATCTCCTCGCGGTAGCCCTTATCCCCTTCCCACTGCGGGAACTTGCCCATCGCAATGTGCAGCACCGAATAGAACACCGAAAATCCCATCACCGCCGCCAGCAGGGCATTGGTGAACCGGCGGTGCCCCTTCCAGAAGGTGACCACCATCCAGAACAGCGTCAGCGCCAGCAGCGCCTGCAGCATGGTCAGCCAGAACTTGCTGGCGTACTCGGCCACGCCGAGGCTCCAGCTGCCGTCCTCCTGCACCGGCACAAGGCCGAACACCGCAAAGGACAGGGTGATGGCCAGGGTGGCGCGCATGCCCCATTTGAGGTCGATGTCCGGCTGCTCGATGGCCTGCACGGTGGCGGCGCACATCAGCAGAATGGGCATGTAGTACCAGCGGGCGTAATAGCTGGAATTGAGCGCATAAAAGCTGGAATTCAGCACCGGCACCATCGCCATCAAAAAACAGAGGAACAAAAGCCGCCGCAAGGCCGTGCGGGGGCGGCTGCGCAGATAGGCCAGCACGCCGCACATGCTGACCACCGGCAGATAGGCCGTCATGCTGGTGTGGCGGAATACGCCGTCGGTGAAAACGTTGGGCATATAGCAGGGGTCCGGCGGCAAAAACAGCGAATAGAAGATGCCGAAATACTGCTGCACCTTGCTGTACAAAAGGAAGCCGAATCCGCTGGAAAGATCGACGGTGCGCGGATTTTCCGACAGCGACAGCATCGCCGGCCACAGCAGCACCGCCCCCATCAAAACGCCCAGCACCGCCTCCAGCGCAAGGCAGCCGAAGTGGGAAAGCGACAGGCTGTATTCGCCCGACAAAAGCTTCACAAAGAAATACAGCAGCAGGAACACGACCTGCCCGGCGAAGAAGAAATAGTTGTTGACGAGGTTCAGCGCCACAAACACCGCGAACCATCCGTGGCGTTTTTCCAGCACCATCTCGTCCAGCGACCACAAGAGGAACGGGAACAGCGCGATGACGTCCACGAAATGGTTGAAAAAGACGTTGTAGATGGTGAAGCCCGAAAAGGCGTACAGGCAGGCGCCGATGATGGCCATGTTGCGCCCGCGGCTGTACCGGCGCAGCCACAAAAACGCGCCCGCGCCCGCCACCGCAAACTTGAGGCACAGCAGCGGGCACATCAGATAGGGCAGCCAGGACGACGGGAACAGCAGGCTGAACCAGAAAAACGGCGAGCCCAGCAGATAGAACGAATAGCTGTTGACAAAGCTGGAGCCGAGGTCGGTGGCCCAGCTGAACTGTTCGCCGCCCTGCTTGACGAAATCGTTGGCGTACTGCCAGAAGCTGATCTGCTGGCTGTTGAAGTCGCCCGCGTAGATGAACAGCCCCCCGTCCACGATCTGGAACGGCAGAAAAATCATCGCCGATCCCAGCAAGCAGAACCAGAACGCGGTCCACACCCCCCGATAGCGGCCCTTTCGCTGCAGCGGCAAGGTCATTGCAAATCCCTCCGTTTTGGTGAAGATCGCGGCGCAGGCTGCACCGCAATATGGTTATTTTTATGCCCTTTTTCTCCCCCCTTGCGGGGGAACCGAAAAAGACGGCCAATTATACCATTCCGCTGTCGCTTCATGGTATAATACCGGCAGAACATCCCGAAAGGAGCCTGCCGCATGAAATTGTTTCCGTTCAGCGCCCTTCTGGCGCGCATGAAATACATCCAGCGCTGGAGCCTGATGCGCACCGCCCGGCCCGAGACCCTCAGCGAACACACCGCCGAGACCGCCCAGCTGGCGCATTTGCTGTGCCTGCTTGCCCGCGCGCGGTACGGCGCGCCGGTCCGCCCCGAAGCGGTGGCGGTGGCGGCGCTGTATCACGACGCCGCCGAGATCCTCACCGGCGACATGCCCACCCCCGTGAAATACAAGAGCGAGGGGATGCTGCGCGCCTACCGCGCCATCGAGGCCGAGAGCCTGCACACGATGCGCCGGATGCTGCCGCCCGACATCCAGCCCGCGCTGGCGCCCTATCTGGACGAGAGCGGCCTGAACGAGGAGGAGCGGCGTCTGCTGAAGGCGGCCGACCGGCTGTCGGCCATCATCAAGTGCACCGAGGAGTGCCGCACCGGCAACCGCGAGTTTGCCAGCGCGCTGGAGCAGCAGATGCAGGCGCTGGCCGACATGCACTGCCCGGCGGCCGACGATTTCGTGCGCACCATGCTGCCCTGCTACGAGCAGAACCTGGACGAGCTGACCCGGATGGCGCTGTGAAGGTTCAGCGGTCGGGGTTTTCGCGCAGGATGCGCTCGATCAGCGCGTCGAGGTCGGCCATGCTGGACAGCTGGCAGCAGGCGCGGCGCAGCGACGGCGCACCCGGCAGCCCCCGCATATAATAGATAGCGCTGCTTCGCGCCTGGCTCATGGCCACATACTCGCCCTTTTCGGCCACCATGTCGGCCACCTGCCCGCGCAGGAGGCTCATCCGCTCGGCAAGGCCGGGGGCGGGCGGGATCTCCCTGCCCTCCAGCGCCGCTTTGATCTGCGCGAACAGCCAGGGGGCGCCCAGCGCGCCGCGGCCCACCATCACGCCGTCGCAGCCGGTGGCGGACAGAAGATCCAGCGCCTGCTGCGCGGTGGAGATATCGCCGTTGGCCAGCACCGGGATCCGCACCGCCTGCTTGACGGCGGCGATCCATTCCGGGTGGATGCCGGGGTGGTACATCTCGGCGCGGGTGCGTCCGTGCACCGCCAGCAGCGCCACCCCCGCGTCCTCGCAGCGCTTGGCCAGCTCGACGGCGGTGATGGTGTCCTCGTCCCAGCCGATGCGCATTTTCACGGTGACCGGGCGGCTGCCGGCCGCTTTCACCACCGCCGCGGCGATGCGCCCGGCCAAAGCCGGGTCCTTCATCAGGGCGCTGCCCGCGCCGCTGCCGGTGATCTTGGGCGCGGGGCAGCCCATGTTGATGTCGTAGAAATCGAATGCATATCCGGCGATCAGCTCGGCGGCCTGTGCCATCGTGTCCGGCTCGGCGCCGAACAGCTGCACGCCGTAGGGGGCGCAGTTTTCGCCGTTCTCGATCAGGCGCGGGCTTTTCTTGTCGCCCAAGGTCAGGGCCTTGGCGCTGACCATCTCGCTGACGGTGAAGCTGGCGCCCCAGCGGGCGGCCAGGCGGCGCTGGGCCGCATCGGTGAAACCGGCCATCGGCGCAAGGGCCGCGCCCGGTGCAAGGGCCAGCGGCCCGATGTGGATGCGTGTGTTCAAAATATCCCTCGTTCTCCTCTGCGGCGGGCGGCGGACGCCCGCGGTTGAACCGTATACAGCATTTATTGTACCATAAATCCCGCCGATGTGGTATACTAAACCTGTCTGTATTTCACTTTCAAAGGAGGCTGCCCCGTGAAACTTCTGGTATTGGACGGCAACAGCATCGTCAACCGCGCATTTTACGGCATCAAGCTGCTGACCACCAAAAACGGCCAGTACACCAACGCCATCTATGGCTTTTTGAATATTCTGCATAAGCTTTTGCAGGACGAGCGCCCCGACGAGGTGGCCATCGCCTTCGACCGCAAGGCCCCCACCTTCCGCCACAAGCTGTACGACCAGTACAAGGGCACCCGCAAGGGGATGCCGGAGGAGCTGGCCGCCCAGATGCCCCTGCTGAAGGAACTGCTGGCGGCGCTGGGGTTCGTGATGGTGAGCCTGGAGGGCTACGAGGCCGACGACATCCTGGGCACCCTCGCCGCCGCCGCCGAGGCGCGGGGCGACGAGTGCCGGCTGGCCACCGGCGACCGCGACAGCCTGCAGCTGGCCGGCCCGCACACGGCGGTGCTGCTGGCCTCCACCAGGGCGGGGCGCAGCGAGACGGTCGTGATGGATGAGGCCGCCGTGACCGAAAAATACGGCGTGTCCCCCCGCCAGCTGATCGAGGTGAAGGCGCTGATGGGCGACACCAGCGACAACATCCCCGGCGTGGCCGGGATCGGAGAAAAGACCGCTCTTGCGCTGATCTCCGCCTTTGGTTCGCTGGACGGCGTGTACGAGAACCTGGACGACGGGCGCATCAAGCCCGGCCAGCGCAAAAAGCTGGCCGAGCACGAGGCCGAGGCGCGCCTGTCCCGCACGCTGGCCGAGATCGACTGCCATGTGCCCATCGACACCGCGCCCGGCCACTACCGCCGCACCGGGGGCGACCCCGCTGCCGCCGCCGCGCTGCTGGCCGGGCTGGAGATGCCCGCGATGCTGGAGAAGTTCGGCATGGAAGCGCAGGCCGCCCCCGCCGCCGACCTGCCCGCCGTTTCCGCCGCCCCGCTGGAAGGGCACCGGGTGGAGGGCGCCGCCTGCATCCTGCCCGCCGAGACCGGCTGGGCCGTGGTGGACGGCGATGGCGTCTGGCTGGCCGCCGAGCACAGCGAGGCGCTGACCGCCCTGCTGGCCGACCCGTTCGTGCAGCTGCGGGTGTTCGACGCAAAGCCGCTGTACAAGCAGGCGCTGGCCGCCGGGGTGCGCTGCAAAACCATCGCCTTCGACGGCGCGCTGGCCGCCTATCTGCTCAACCCCTCCGCCAGCGACTACTCCCCCGCCCGTCTGGGCGCGGAATACGGCATCCAGCCGGCGTTTGCCTGCGAGGAATGCCCCGCCGCGGGCATGGCCGCCGCCCTGCTGGACAAGCTGGACGCCGCCTGCCGCGAGGCCGGGATGGACCGGCTGCTGGAGGAGATCGAGCTGCCGCTGGCCGCCGTGCTGGCCGAGATGGAGCTGCTGGGCGTGCAGGTGGACGAGGAGGGGCTGGTGGAGTTCGGCGCCGAGCTGCGCGCCAGGCTGGAGACCCTGCTGGCCGAGATCTACGACGAGGTGGGCTACACCTTCAACCTCAACAGTCCCAAGCAGCTGGGCGAAGCGCTGTTCGACAAGCTGGGCCTGCCGCCCCGCAAAAAGACCAAGAGCGGCTATTCCACCGACGCCGACACGCTGGACAGCCTGCGCAATTACCATCCTGTCATCGACAAGATTCTGGAATACCGCGTGTATCAGAAGCTCAACTCCACCTATGCCGAGGGGCTGTTGAAGGTGATCGGGGAAGACGGGCGCATCCACTCCACCTTCCGCCAGACCGAGACCCGCACCGGGCGCATCTCCTCCAACGAGCCGAACCTGCAGAACATCCCCATCCGCACCGAGCTGGGCAGCCGCCTGCGCCGGTATTTCACCGCGAAGGAGGGCTGTGTGCTGCTGGACGCCGACTACAGCCAGATCGAGCTGCGCATCATGGCCCACATCTCGGGCGACGAGGCGATGCGGGAGGCCTTCCGCCACGGCGCCGACATCCACCGCGCCACCGCCAGCCGCCTGTACCAGCTGCCGCCCGAGGAAGTGACGCCCCGCATGCGCAGCTCGGTGAAGGCGGTGAACTTCGGCATCCTCTACGGCAAGGGGGCCTACAGCCTCAGCCGGGACCTGAGGGTGTCTGTGAAAGAGGCCGACGACTTCATCAAAGCCTATCTGGGCGCCTATCCCAAGGTGAAGGAATATATGGACCGGGTGGTGGCCGAGGGCATCGAAAAGGGCTATGTGACCACCCTGTACGGACGCCGCCGCCTGCTGCCGGAGCTGTCCAGCTCCAACCGCAACATCCGGGCGCAGGGCGAGCGGATGGCGCTGAACACCCCCATCCAGGGCACCGCCGCCGACATCATCAAGCTGGCGATGGTGAAGGTGGCGAACCGTTTGGCCGCCGAGAGCCTGCAGGCGCGTCTGATTTTGCAGGTGCACGACGAGCTGATCGTGGAGTGCCCGCTGGAGGAGGCCGACAGGGCCGCCGCCATCCTGAAAGAGGAGATGGAGCAGGCCGCGCAGCTGTCGGTGCCGCTGACCGCCGAGGTGCAGCGCGGGCAGAACTGGCTGGAGGCGCACGGATGAGCTGGACAGTGGAACCGATGCGGCCGGAGGAGCTGGCCGTCTGCGCCGCCATCGAGCGGCACGCCCCCGACCCCTGGACCGAGGCCCAGCTGGCCGAGGAGCTTTCCTTTGAGGGGGCGCGGCTGTTCGTGGTGCGGCGGGGGGACGCCATCGCCGGGCTGGCGGCGTTCCAGCTGGCGGCCGACGAGGCCAGCCTGAACACCGTCACCATCCACCCCTCCTTCCGGCGGCAGGGGGCCGCCAGCGCGCTGCTGTGCGGGGCGCTGGAGGCGCTGAAGGCCGAAGGGGCGGCGGTCTGTTTTCTGGAGGTGCGCAGCCGGAACACGCCCGCGCTGGCGCTGTACGACGCGCTGGGGTTTTCCCGCGCCGGGCTGCGCAGGCGGTTTTTCACGAATCCCCCCGACGACGCCATCGTGATGAACAGGCTGCTGTGAGCGGTGCAGCCCCCCATTTTTCTGTATAAAACGAAAGGAAATTTCCGGAATGTATATTTTAGGAATTGAATCGACCTGCGACGAGACGGCGGTGGCGGTGGTGGAGGACGGCCGGAAGGTGCTGTCCAGCACGATTGCGTCCAGCGCCGCCGAGCAGAACCTGTACGGCGGTGTGGTGCCCGAGATCGCCAGCCGCCGCCACATCGAATCGATCAGCGCCACCGCGCGGCTGGCGCTGGAACAGGCCGGGCTGCCGCTGTCCGCCATCGACGCGGTGGCGGTGAGCTTTGCGCCGGGCCTGATCGGCGCGGTGCTGGTGGGGGTGAACTTCGCCAAGGGGCTGGCCTATGCCGCGGGCAAGCCGCTGATCCCGGTGCACCATCTGCGCGGCCATGTGGCCGCCCTCTATCTCACCCACCCCGCGCTGGAGCCGCCCTTCCTCTGCATGGTGGCCAGCGGCGGGCACAGCCACATCGTGCAGGTGGAGAGCTACACACGCTTCCGGGTGCTGGGCCGCACGGTGGACGACGCCGCCGGCGAGGCGTTCGACAAGGTGAGCCGCACGCTGGGGCTGGGATACCCGGGCGGGCCGGCCGTCAGCCGCGCCGCGCAGAGCGGCGACCCCAGGGCCTACAAGCTGCCGGTGCCCCATGTGGACGGCCGCTACAACGTGAGCTTTTCCGGCCTGAAAACCGCCGTGCTGAACGTGGTGAACCAGGCCAAAATGAAGGGCGAGGAGGTCAGCGTGCCGGACCTGGCCGCCAGCTTCGAGTGGCGCATCACCGACATCCTGGCCGAAAAGCTGCTGCTGGCCGCCGCAGACACCCACGCCCCGGTGATCTGTCTGGCGGGCGGTGTGGCCGCGAACCGCCAGCTGCGCAGCCAGCTGGAAGCGGGCGCCAAAAAGCTGGGTATCCGGCTGCAGCTGCCCGCTTTGCAGTACTGCGGCGACAACGCCGCCATGATCGCGGCGCAGGGATACTACGAATATCTGGCCGGGAATCTGGCCGGCCCGGACCTCAACGGCCTGGCCACTTTGCCCATCGACTATCAGTGACCGCGCAGAGTGCCGCAAATCTGTACCCCGTTCAAATACATATTGTCCCGGTTCTGCAATTTGTGCGCAGAATCGGGACTTTTTTTGCTTTGTGTGTGCGTTCCTCGCACACATTTGTATGTTCTGTATATTTTTCGTTCACTTTTTGTTAAATAATTATGAAAATTAGCCCTGTTT
>DGYMJ06203__coassemble_468_pt1 | contig 25426 bp, 25 predicted proteins | sample DGYMJ06203__metabat2_high_PE_020 | metagenome-assembled genome bin DGYMJ06203 | reverse complement strand
TGTTCAGGGTGTGGGCCAGATAGCTCTTGCCGTCGGCGCCCTTGACCCGGATGTGCAGGCGGCGGGCCTGGGCGTCGCCCAGGTTGGAGCAGCTGCACACCTCAAAGTACTTCTGCTGGCGCGGGCTCCAGGCTTCGATGTCGCAGCTCTTCACCTTGAGGTCGGCCAGGTCGCCGGAGCAGCATTCCAGCTGCCGCACCGGGATCTCCAGCGAGCGGAACAGCTCCACCGAGTAGCGCCACAGCTTCTCGTACCAGTTCATGCTGTCCTCGGGCTTGCAGACCACGATCATCTCCTGCTTCTCGAACTGGTGGATGCGGTAGACGCCGCGCTCCTCCAGGCCGTGCGCGCCCTTCTCCTTGCGGAAGCAGGGCGAGTAGCTGGTCAGGGTCTGGGGCAGGGATTTCTCGTCCAGGATGGTGTCGATGAACTTGCCGATCATCGAGTGCTCACTGGTGCCGATCAGGTACAGGTCCTCGCCCTCGATCTTGTACATCATGGCGTCCATCTCGGCAAAGCTCATCACGCCGGTCACCACGTTGGAGCGGATCATGAAGGGGGGCACACAGTAGGTGAAGCCGCGGTCGATCATGAAGTCGCGGGCGTAGGAGATCACGGCAGAATGCAGGCGGGCGATGTCCCCCATCAGGTAGTAGAAGCCGTTGCCGGCCACGCGGCGGGCGCTGTCCAGATCGATGCCGCCAAACTTCTCCATGATCTCGGTGTGGTAGGGGATCTCGAAGTCGGGCACCACCGGCTCGCCGTAGCGCTGCACCTCGACGTTCTCGCTGTCGTCCTTGCCGATGGGCACGCTGGGGTCGATGATGTTGGGGATGGTCATCATGATGGTCTTGATCTTCTCGGCCAGCTCGCTCTCCTGGGCCTCCAGCTCCTTCAGACGGTCGGCCTGGGCCGCCACCTGGGCCTTCACCTGCTCGGCCTCCTCCCGCTTGCCCTGCCCCATCAGCGCACCGATGGTCTTGCTCAGCTTGTTGCGCTCGGCGCGCAGCGCGCTGGCCTCGTTCATCGCGGCGCGGTTGCGCGCGTCCAGCTCCAGCACCTCGTCCACCAGCGGCAGCTTGTGGTCCTGGAATTTCTTTTTGATGTTCTCCTTGACGGCTTCGGGGTTTTCCCGCACGAATTTGATGTCCAGCATGGGTTTGATTCCTCTCTTTTGTCTATATTTTTCTCGGTATCTTTATGCATCCTGCACAGGCAGTCCGGCGCTCTCCTCCGGGTCGTACTGCCCCAGCAGATGGGCAAAGGCGCGCAGCTGGGCGTCGGAATAAAATTCCACCTTCAGGCTGCCCCGCCCGTTTTTATACTCCACCTTCACCGGCCCGCCCAGGATATTCTGCAAAGCCGCTTCCACCTCGCCGGCCAGCGAGGGACGCGGAAGCGCCGCTGCCGGCTGCCGGGGCGCTTTTTGCAGCTTTTTGCACAGCTGTTCGGTCTGGCGCACATTCAGCCCCTGCTTCACCACCTGCACGGCGGCCGCCTTTTGCAGGTCCGGGCTGTCCAGCCCCAGCAGCACCTTTGCATGGCCGGTGCTCAGCCGCCCGTCCCGCAGCATCTCGGTGACCTCGCCGGGCAGATTCAGCAGGCGCAGGCTGTTCGCCACCGCACTGCGGCTGCGGCACAGACGCTGTGCCGCCTGCTCCTGGGTCAGACCGCAGCGGTCCATCAGCTGGCGGTATCCGGTGGCCTCCTCGATGGGGTTCAGGTCCTCGCGCTGGAGGTTCTCGATCAGCGCCAGCTCCATCGCCTGCTGCTCGGTCACATCCTCCCGCACCACCACCGGCACCTCGGTGAGCCCCGCCTGGCGCGCGGCGCGCCAGCGGCGTTCCCCCGCAATGATCTTGTATCCCCCCATCGGGTTCGGGCGCACCGCAATGGGCTGCAGCAGCCCGTGCTCCGCGATGCTGGCGGCCAGCTGGGCGATGCTCTCCTCGTCAAATTCCTTGCGCGGCTGGTCGCGGTCGGGTTCGATCTCCCGCAGCGGCAGCGTTGTGGTGCTGTCGGAGCGCGCCGACGCACTCTCTTCAAACAGGCTGCCCAGACCTTTGCCCAGGCCGCCGCGTGGTTTTGCCATCTTCTCCCCTTCTTTCGTCTCACAGATTCTGTTTCAGCAGTTCGTCGGCCAGCGCGGCATAGGCGGCGGTGCCCTTGCTGGAAGGGTCGTAGTGGTTCACCGGCATGCCGTAGCTGGGCGCCTCGGCCAAGCGCACGTTGCGCGGGATGGTGGAGGCATACAGCTTGTCGCCAAAGAACTTTTTCACCTCGCTCACCACCTGCAGCGTGAGGTTCAGCCGCCCGTCGTACATCGTCAGCAGCACGCCCTCTAGCTCGATGTAGGGATTGTACATCTTTTTCACGGTGCGGATGGTGCTCATCAGCTCGCTGAGCCCTTCCAGCGCGAAAAACTCACACTGGATCGGCACCAGCACCGAATCCGCCGCACACAGGCCGTTCAGCGTCAGCAGATCCAGCGCGGGCGGGCAGTCGATGAAGATGAAGTCGTACTGTTCGCTGATCCCCGCCAGCGCCTGGCGCAGACGGCTCTCGCGCTTTTCCAGCCCGATCAGCTCGATGGCCGCGCCGGACAGCTGGATGTTGGCCGGGATCACGTCCACATCGTAGGGGGTGCGGCGCACGGCGTCGGGCGCCCCGATCTCCCCCAGCAGCAGCTGGTAGGTGCCGGCCTCCACCTCGCGCTTGGAAATGCCGTAGCCGCTGGTGGTGTTGCCCTGCGGGTCGAGATCGACGATCAGCACCCGTTTCCCCTTGGCCGCCACACTGGCCGAGAGGTTGACGGCGGTGGTGGTCTTGCCCACGCCGCCCTTCTGGTTTGCAACAGCGATGATCTTACTCAAACGGTTCTCCTCCCGGTGTGTGAAATGGGCGCACGGGGCGCTCTTTTGCTATTATAGCACACCGCGCGGCAAATGGAAACAAGCAAACCCGCCAAAAAGCCCGCCAGATCCGCGCAAAACGAGGGAGAAATGTTCCACGTGGAACATTCGAGCAAGTGAGCGAAACCGCGCAGAGGCCGAAGGGAGAGCTTGCCCCTTTGCACCGAGCGATGGGTGCAGAGGAAAAGGGGCAGACTCCCCCTCATCCGCCCCTTCGGGGCACCTTCCCCCGCCGGGGGAAGGCATTCCGTACCATAAAAAAGCACGGGCGAATGTTCCACGTGGAACATTCGCCCGCGAAAAAGTTTTGATCGACCTTTTTCAAAAGGTCGCGGATTCCAAAGGCGGAGCCTTTGGGCCGGCGGCAGCCCCGGTCAGCCGGGCTTCGCCAGGCTGTGCGGCTTGTCGGTGGGGATGCGCACCACATATTCTATGTACCCGTCCCGGTCCTCCCGCGTGGCGGTGGCCGGGATGCCCGCCTGCACCATCACCTGGATGGCATGGTTCACCGTGTTCAAAAACACCCGCACGTCCCGCACCAGCAGGGTGCGCTTCGGCTTTGCCGGCGGCCGCAGCATCTGCTGCACCAGCTGCTCGGTCTGCTTCACGGTCAGCTTGCCGGTCCCCGCCCGCTCCAGCGCCCGGGTTCGCTTGTCCGCATCGTCCAGCGCCAGCACCGCGCGGGCGTGCCGCTCGGACAGATCGTATTGCAGACACAGCTGCTGCTGCGCGTCGGTCAGGGCCAGCAGGCGCAGTTTGTTGGCCAATGTCGGCTGCGCCATCCCCAGCCGCCTGGCCGCCTCGCCCTGGGTGCATCCCCACATCCCGATCACCTCGCGCAGCCCCCGCGCCTGCTCGAAACAGTTCAGCTGCCGCCGCTGGGTGTTCTCCTCCAGCCCCAGCACCGCGCTGGCCAGATCGTCGCAGGGGCGCACGATGGCCGGGATCTGCGTCATCCCCGCCAGCTTCGCCGCCCGCAGACGCCGCTCCCCCGCCACCAGCTGATACTGCCCCTTCTGCACCTCGCGCACCGTGATCGGCTGCAGCAGCCCGTTCTGCCGGATGCTGCCCGCCAGGCTTTCCAGCTCCTGCTGCTCAAACACCCGCCGCGCCTGAAAGGGCGACGGCTCGATCCTGCTCAGCTCCAACAGCACCACCTTCGCCGTTTCCTTTGGCCGTTTTGCAAGCATGGTCTTTCTCCTTTCCCCGCGCGGCGCCAAAAAACCGGCCGCTGCGGCACACTGTTTGTCCTTCTGGCTCCAGTGTAGCACGAAACGGCCGGTCCTTTCCAGTTTTTTCGCTCGACAAAACCGGCGCACCGGCTGTCATTTCAGCGGGGATTTGGCAATTTTTCCGCCGTTGCGGGGATATACCGGCGGAGTTTGCGATATTTTCTTCACCACGATCAGGCTCCGCTCGTCGCCCTGCGGCAGACGCGCCCGGCGGCTCTCCCAGTATTCGCCGCCCAGCCTGGCGATGGCCCCTTTTGCCTCGGCCAGCTCCTCGTCGGCCGCCGCCGCCTTCATCGCAATGAACACGCCGCCCGGCTTCACCAGCGGCAGGCAGTATTCACACAGCATGTTCAGCCGCGCCACGCCGCGCGCGCTGGCCACGTCGAACTGCTCGCGCCAGCGCTTGCGCGCCGCTTCCTCGGCCCGCTCCTTGGCAAACTCGGCCTCGATGCCCAGCTCGCCGCACAGGTAGCGCAAAAAATCCAGCCGCTTGCCGGTGGGCTCCATCAGGCACAGCTCCAGCTCGGGCTTGTAGAGCTTCGCCACCACGCCCGGAAATCCCGCGCCGGTGCCCACGTCCACAAACCGCCCCCGCACCTCCGGCTGCGCCGCAAAGAGCAGGCTGTCGATGAAGTGCTTGTCCTCGATGCCCTCCGGGTCGGTGATGGCGGTGAGGTTCACTTTTTGGTTGTAGTCCACCAAAATCTCCGCGTACTTCGCCAGCCCGTCGGCGGCGTGGGCGATGTCCAGCCCGCAGGCGGCGGCTTTGTCGATCAGTCGCTGTTTGTCGATCATCGTTTCTCCTCCTTGTCATGGCGGGCGGCGGCCACCGCCACCGCCAGCACGGCCAGATCGGCCGGCGATACGCCGGGGATCCGCCCGGCCTGTCCCAGATTGCGCGGACGGATGCGGTCCAGCTTTTCCCGCGCCTCCAGCCGCAGCCCGCCCAGCGGCGCATAGTCGAAATCGGCCGGGATGGGCGTCTCCTCCTGGCGGCGCACCTCGTCCACCTGCCGCTGCTGGCGCGCGATGTAGCCCTCATACTTGATCTCGGTCTCGATGCGCCCGGCAGTGCGGTCGTCCACCCCTTCGCCGCGCCCGATCACCGCTTCGATCTGCGCATAGTGAAGCTCCGGCCGCTTCAGCAGCGCCGCCGCCGTTCCGCCCACCCCCGGCGGCTGGATGCCCGCCCGGCGGCAGACCTCGTCCAGCTCGGCCGCCCGGATGGTGGTGGTGCGCAGACGGTGCAGCTCCTTCTCCCCCGCCTCGTGGGTGGCCCGGAACGCCGCCCAGCGCGCGTCGTCCACCAGGCCCCATTCCCGGCCCAGCGGCGTCAGGCGCTCGTCGGCGTTGTCCTGGCGCAGGGTCAGGCGGTACTCGCTGCGGCTGGTCATCATGCGGTAGGGGTCCATCACGCCCTTGGTGACCAGATCGTCCACCAGCGTGCCCAGGTAGCTGGTGTGCCGCGCCAGCGTCACGCCCTCCTTCCCCTGCACATACCGCGCCGCGTTCACACCGGCCAAAAGGCCCTGCGCCGCCGCCTCCTCGTAACCGGAGGTGCCGTTGAACTGCCCTGCGCCGAACAGCCCCGCCACCGCCTTGGTCTCCAGCGTGGGGGCAAGACAGGTGGGGTCGCAGCAGTCGTACTCGATCGCATAGGCCGGGCGCATGATCTCCAGATGCTCAAATCCAACGATCGTGCGATACATTTCGTTCTGCACCACCTCCGGCAGGCTGCTGCTCATCCCCTGCAGATACATCTCCTCGGTGTCCATCCCGCACGGCTCCACAAAGATCTGGTGGCGCTCCTTTTCCGAAAACCGAACCACCTTGTCCTCGATAGACGGACAATACCGCGGCCCGATTCCCTCGATCCTGCCGCCGTAGAGGGGCGAGCGGTGGATGTTGTCCTGGATCACCTTGTGGGTGGCGGGGTTGGTGTAGGCGATGTGACACACCACCTTGTTTTCCAGCCTGCCGGTGGTGAGGAAGGAAAAGGGCTGGATGTTCTCGTCGCCCGGCTGGACCTCCAGCTTGGAGAAATCCAGGCTGCGGCGATGCACCCGGGCGGGTGTACCGGTTTTGAACCGCCGCAGCGGGATGCCCGCCGCGCGCAGGCTGTCGGTGAGGGCGTTCGCGGCGTGCTGGCCGTCGGGCCCGGAGGCGATGCTCGCCTCCCCCACAAAGATGCGGCCGCCCAGATAGGTGCCGGTGCAGAGCACCACCGCCTTTGCGCCGTAAAAGCCGCCCAGATTCGTCTCCACGCCGGTGATCCTGCCGTCCTCGATGCGCAGAGCGGTGATCTCCGCCTGTTTCAGCTCGAGGTTCTCGGTGCGCTCCAGCGCGTGCTTCATATATTCGTGGTACCGCTTGCGGTCGGTCTGCACCCGCAGCGAGTGCACCGCCGGGCCTTTGCCCAGGTTCAGCATCCGGCTTTGCAGGAAGGTCGCGTCGGCGGCCAGCCCCATCAGCCCGCCCAGCGCGTCGATCTCCCGCACCAGATGCCCCTTCGCCGTGCCCCCGATCGACGGGTTGCAGGGCAGGTTCGCCACCCCGTCCAGCGACAGGGTGAACAGCGCCGTGCGCGCGCCCAGGCGGGCGGCGGCGTGGGCGGCCTCGATGCCGGCGTGCCCCGCGCCCACCACGATCACGTCATAACTTCCCAGATGATCCACAGTCGTTTCCCTTTCCATACGATATATCGTTATTTTCCCACACAGAAGGTGGAGAACACCTCGTCGATCACCGCCGCGGGGGCCTCCTCGCCGGTCAGCTGGTACAGCGCGTGCAGCGCGTCGTCCACGCACACGCCCACCGCGTCGAGGTCAAAGCCTCCCGCACGGGCGGCGCGGGCGTCCCGCACGGCGCTCACCGCGTGGACGGCGGCGTCCAGCTGGCGCTGGCTGGCCAGCATCCCGGCGTCGGGGTCGATGTCGCAGACGCCCAGGATCTTTTCGATGGCGGCGGTGACGGCGGGCAAAAACTGGGCGTCCCGGGCGCTGATCTCGATGACGTCGGTGAAGAAGGGGCGCACCGCGCCGGCGTCGAACCGGCGGGGCAGGTCGGTCTTGTTCAGGATGGCCAGCGACGGCCGCCCCTTGCACCGCTCGCCCAGCGCCAGGTCCTCCGGGCAGACCGGGCGGCTGGCGTCGAACACGGCCAGCACCAGCCCGGCGCGGTCCAGCTGGGCATAGCTGCGGCGGATGCCCTCCGCCTCCACGATGTCGGCGGTGTCGCGCAGGCCGGCGGTGTCGAACAGGTTCAGCCGCACCCCGCCCAGCTGCACCTGCTGTTCCACCACGTCGCGGGTGGTTCCGGCGATCGAAGTGACGATGACACGTTCAAAACCGCTCAGAAGGTTGAGCAGGGTGCTCTTGCCCACGTTGGGGCTGCCCACGATGGCGGTGTCCACGCCGCGGCGCAGCACCGCGCCCGCGCCGTAGCCGTCGATCATGGACTGCAGCTCGGCCTCGGCGGCGGCGAGGGTGGAATCCAGCGCGGCGTCCTCCAGCTCGGGGACGTCCTCCTCGGGGAAATCCACCCAGGCGGCCAGATGCCCGGCCAGCGCGGTGAGCGAATCCCGCAGCCGGCCGATGCGCCGGGCCAGCGCGCCCTCCAGCGCGGCGGCGGCCGCGGCGGCTCCCTGCCGGCCGGTGGCGCCGATGAGGTCCATCACGGCTTCGGCCTGGGTCAGGCTGATGCGCCCGTTCTCGAAGGCGCGGCGGGTGAACTCGCCCGGACCGGCCGGCGCGGCGCCGTTCTCGATGCAGGCCTGCAGCAGCGCGGCGGGCGCGGCGGCGCCGCCGTGGCAGGAAAGCTCCACCACGTCCTCGCCGGTGTAGCTGTGGGGGGCGCGGAACACCAGCGCCACCACCTCGTCGCACACCCGGCCGTCCCGGACAAAATGCCCGAACAGGGCGGTGTAGCCTTTGGCGTCCTCCAGCCGTCTGCCGGACGCGGGGCGGAACACCCGCGACGCGATGGCGCGGCAGTCGGGGCCGGACAGGCGGATGACGGCGATGCCGCCCTGGCCGGGCGGGGTGGCGATGGCGGCGATGGTGTGCATGGCGATACCTCCCTGATGGCATAAGATAACAGTTTATTATACCATGCGGCGGCCGCGCTTGCAAAGCCGCTTCGATATGGTATACTGAAAAAAATGGGAGGGATGAACGAATGAGGGGAATTTTCCGCCGCGCGCTGCGGGACACGGTGCCGGTGATGACGGGATATCTGGTGCTGGGCGCGGGATTCGGGCTGCTGATGCGGGCAAACGGATTCGGCGCGGGATGGGCGGCCGCGATGAGCCTGTTCATCTACGCGGGGTCGATGCAGTACGCGGGCGTGGAGCTGCTGGCGAGCGGCGCGGGCCTGGTGTCGGTGGCGCTGACCACCCTGATGGTGAACGCGCGGCATCTGTTCTATGGGATCTCGATGATCGGGCGGTATAAGCACGCAGGCGCGGCCAAACCGTATCTGATCTTTTCGCTCACCGACGAGACCTATTCCATCCTGTGCAGCGCCCCGAAAGACAGGCGGTACGACCTGTGGGTGTCGGTGCTGGACCAGGCGTACTGGGTGTTCGGCACGGTGGCGGGGAATCTGCTGGGCGGCGCGCTGCCCTTCGACACCACCGGCGTGGATTTTGCGCTGACGGCGCTGTTCATCACGATCTTTGTGCAGCAGTGGCAGAGCACCCGGCAGCACTTCCCGGCCCTGTGCGGCGTGGGGGTGTCGGCGGTGTGCCTGTGGCTGTTTGGGCCGGACAATTTCCTGGTGCCCGCGATGCTGGCGATCGCGGCGGTGCTCCTGTTTGCGGGAGAGCGGAAGGAAGGGGGCGAGGAGGATGCCTGACGCACACGCGGCGGCGGCCATCACGGTGATGGCTGCCGGAACGGCGCTGCTGCGTTTCCTGCCGTTTGCGGTGTTTGGCGGACGGCGCACCCCGGCGCTCGTCGCGCGGCTGGGCCGTCTGCTGCCCTGCGCGATCATGGGGATGCTGGTGGTGTACTGCCTGAAGGACGTGGAGTTTTCGTCGGCGGCGGGGTTTCTGCCGCAGCTGATCGCGGGGGGATGCGTGGCGGCGATCTGCGCCAAAACGAAGAACGCGCTGCTGGCCATCATCGCCGGGACGGCGCTGTACATGGTGCTGGTGCAGGCGGTGTTTTGACCGGATGCCGACCCAAAGGCTCTGCCTTTGGAATCCGCGATTTTTTGAAAAAAATCGAGTAAAACGGAAATTGCCGCCGGCATTTGCGTTGAGCAAATGCCGGCGGCGTGTTTACTGCACTTCCTGCTCCAGATGGCGGAACAGCTCGGAATGAAAAAATTCCTCGATGGTGATGTCCAGCCCGTCGCACAGCTTCTGGATGGTGGAGACCGTGGTGCTCCGGTTGCGCCCGCTGACGATGTTGTTCACGGTGGACTGGGTGACGCCGCTGCGGTTGCTGAGGGCATTCACCGAGAGGTCCCGTTCCCGGCACAGCTGCAGAATGCGCCGGCGCACGGCTTCTCCGATTGTCATGGGCGTCACCTCTCTGTTGAAAGATTCCATTGCGCGTGCCCTCCGTGCCGGGCGGGTTTGGGGCGCATGCGGTACGGTCGGCTTCCCCCTCAGGGGGAAGCTGTCAGGCGCAGCCTGACTGATGAGGGGAGGGCTTGTCCCTTTGCGCCGAGGATGGCGCGGAGGAAGGAGGGACAGATTCGACCTCATCCGCCCCCTTCGGGGGCACCTTCCCCTGCCAGGGGAAGGCTTGCGGTACGGTTGGCTTCCCCCTGGGGGGGAAGCTGTCGCCGGATGGCGACTGATGAGGGGAGAGCTTTCCCCGTCGCACCCGCCTGCGGCAGAGCGCACCGGCCCCTCCATCCCCGGCCCGGTCCGCTCCTGTCTCTGCCCTTTCCCGGATTCCCTCCCCGCAAACAGCACCGCGCCCGGTCTCCTCTCCCCTTCTGCACGGGGAGGGCGCCGGGCGCGGTGTTTTCTTCATTCCATCAAACCGATCCGAAAAACAAACGCTCTATCGCACAATCAAAAGCGCAAATAATATACCAAAGGTATATATTTCTCAAATTGTACGATCATTCATCGCTTTCGTCGGGCGTTTCGCTGTCGCTGTCGGCGTCCTCGGCCTCGATGGCGGCGATCTCCTCGGCGGTCAGCTCCTCGGCTTCCTCCTCGGGTTTCGCCAGCTCCTCGGTCTCGTCGTGCTCGGTGCGGGCCACCGTCACCACGCGGTCGCTCTCGCCCAGGCGCATCACCCGCACGCCGCTGCCGTAGCGGCTCTGGATGTTGATGTCGGCGGCGTGCATGCGGATCACCACACCGTCCATCGAGATCATGATGATGTCGTCGGTGTCGTCCAGCACCTTGATGCCGGCCACCGCGCCGCGGGCGTAGTTGCGGATGCCCTTGCCGCCGCGCCGCTGGATGCGGTAGTCGTCGATGCGGCTGCGGCGTCCCTTGCCCTGCTCGGTGACGGTGAACACCGTCGCGCCCGGCCGCAGCAGGCCCACGCCCACCACGCGGTCGTCGCCGGTCAGCTTGATGCAGCGCACGCCGCGGGCGGTGCGGCCCATGCTGCGGGCGTCGCTCTCGTTGAAGCGGATGGCCAGGCCGTTGCGGGTGGCCACCAGCAGTTCGTTTTCGCCGGTGGTGATGCGGGTCCAGGCCAGCGAGTCGCCCTCGTCGAGGTTGATGGCGATCAGGCCGGACCGGCGGATGTTGGCATACTGCGCCAGCGGGGTGCGCTTGATATAGCCGCGCGCCGTCACCATCGTCAGGTAGCCTTCCTGGGCCGGGTCCACCCGCAGCATGGTGGTCACCTTCTCGCCGTTCTGCAGCTCCAAGAGGTTCACGATGTTGGTGCCGCGGGCGGTGCGGCTGCCCTCCGCGATCTGGTAGCCCTTCAGGCGGTAGACGCGGCCCTGGTCGGTGACGAACAGCATATAGTCGTGGGTGGAACCGATGAACATCGTCTCCACGAAGTCCTCGTCCTTGCGGGACAGGCCCGAAATGCCGCGTCCGCCGCGCTTCTGGGCCTGGTAGGTGTCCTTGGGCAGGCGCTTGATATACCCGGCGTGGGTGAGGGTGAACACGCAGTCCTCCACCGGGATCAGGTCCTCGATGTCCACCTCGCCCGACACATGGGCGATCTCGGTGCGGCGGGCGTCGGCATACTTGTCGCGCAGCGCCAGCAGCTCCTCCTTCACGATCTGCAGCACGCGGGCGTCGTCGGCCAAAATGGCCTCCCACTCCTTGATGTTCTCGTGCAGCTGGCCCAGCTCGGCGTCGATCTTCTGGATCTCCAGACCGGCCAGACGTCCCAGCGGGAATTTGCAGATGGCGTCGGCCTGGGGATCGTCGAAGCCGAACTTCTCCATGATGGCCACTTTCGCCTCGGCCTGGCCGCCGCCGCAGTGGCGGATGGTGTAGATCACCTCGTCCACGATGTCCACCGCGCGGCGCAGGCCCTCCAGGATGTGGGCGCGGTCGCGGGCTTTTTTCAGGTCGAACTGGGTGCGGCGGCGGATCACCTCGTCCTGGAACTCGATATACTTTTCCAGCATGGTCTTGAGGTTCATCACCTTGGGCACGCCGTGGTCCAGCGCCAGCATGATGACGCCCACCGTCTCCTGCAGCTGGGTGTAGCGGTACAGCTGGTTCAAAACCACCTGGGGATTGGCGTCCTTTTTCAGCTCCACCACCACCCGCATGCCCTTGCGGTTGGACTCGTCGTTGATGTCGCTGATGCCCTCGATGCGCTTGTCCTTCACAAGGTCGGCGATGCTCTCCTGCAGCCGGGCCTTGTTGACCATATAGGGGATCTCGGTGATGATGATGTGGAACCGGCCGTTTTTCTGTTCCTCGATCTCGGCGCGGCCGCGCAGGGTGATCTTGCCGCGGCCGGTGGCGTAGGCGGCGCGGATGCCGCTGCGCCCCATGATGACGCCGCCGGTGGGGAAGTCGGGGCCGTGGATATACTCCATCAGGGCGCCCATCTCCAGCTCGGGGTCGTCGATCAGGGCCACGATGCCGTCGATCACCTCGCCCAGGTTGTGGGGCGGGATGTTGGTGGCCATGCCCACCGCGATGCCGGTGGAACCGTTCACCAGAAGATTGGGGAACCGGCTGGGCAGCACGCTGGGCTCTTTTTTAGTTTCGTCAAAGTTGGGCACGAAGTCGATGGTGTCCTTTTCCAGGTCGGTGAGGAGCTCCACCGCCATCCGGCTCATGCGGGCCTCGGTGTAGCGGTAGGCCGCGGGGGGGTCGCCGTCCACGCTGCCGAAGTTGCCCTGACCGTCCACCAGCGGATAGCGCAGGGAGAAATCCTGTGCCAGGCGCACCATCGCGTCGTAGACGCTGGCGTCGCCGTGGGGGTGATAGCTGCCCAGCACCGCGCCCACCGTGTCGGCGGACTTGCGGTAGGGGTGGCTGGGATCGTTGCCGCGCTCGTGCATGGTGTAGAGGATGCGGCGGTGCACCGGCTTGAGGCCGTCGCGCACGTCGGGCAGCGCGCGGGAGACGATGACCGACATCGAATAGTCGATGAAGGCGCTCTCCATCTCCTTCTGGATATCGCGCACGATCAGCTTCGTGCCGGGGTTGATGTTTTCCGTCATGTTTTCACCTGTTTCCTTCTCTGCCTGCGCGCGTTACACGTCCAGGTTGGCGTAATGGGCGTTTTTCTCGATAAATTCCTTGCGGGGCTCCACCTTGTCGCCCATCAGGATGGTGAAGGTCTCGTCGGCCTTCTGGGCGTCGTCGATGGTGATCTGCACGATCACGCGGTTCTCGGGGTTCATGGTGGTCTCCCACAGCTGTTCCGGGTTCATCTCGCCCAGGCCCTTATAGCGGTTGATCTTGGTGCCCTGCCCCATCTCGGCCGAGATGCGGGTCATCTCGGCTTCCGAGTAGGCATAGCGCACGTCCTTGCCCTTGGCCAGCTTGAACAGCGGCGGCTGGGCGATATACACATGGCCGTTCTCGATCAGCGGGCGCATGAAGCGGAAGAAGAAGGTCAGCATCAGGGTGCAGATGTGGCTGCCGTCCACGTCGGCATCGGCCATGATGAACACCTTGTGGTAGCGCAGCTTGGACAGATCGAAGTCCTCGCCCAGGCCGCAGCCCAGCGCGGTGACCACCGGCATCATCTTCTCGTTGCCATACACTTTGTCCAGGCGGGCTTTTTCCACGTTCAGCATCTTGCCCCACAGCGGGAGGATGGCCTGGATGGAGGAGTCGCGCCCCATCTTGGCGCTGCCGCCGGCGGAATCGCCCTCGACGATATAGATCTCGGTCTTGCTGGGGTCTTTCTCGCGGCAGTCGGCCAGCTTGCCGGGCATCCGGTTGGTCTCCAGCGCCGACTTGCGCTGCACCAGCTCGCGCGCCTTCTGGGCGGCGGTGCGGGCGCGGGCGGCGGTGATGGCCTTGTCGTAGATGGTGCGGGCAACGGCGGGGTTTTCCTCCAGAAATTCCCGGAACTTGTCGTACACCAGGCCCGACACCAGCGTGCGGATCTCGGTGTTGCCCAGCTTGGCTTTGGTCTGGCCCTCGAACTGGGCCTCGGTCAGCTTCACGCTGATGACCACCGTCAGGCCCTCGCGCACGTCGCCGCCCTTGAAGTTGGCATCCTTGTCTTTCAGGTAGCCCTTTTCGCGGCCGAAGTCGTTGAAGGCGCGGGTGAGGGCGGATTTGAAGCCCTCCTCGTGGGTGCCGCCGTCGGGGGTGTGGACGTTGTTGGCGAACGACAGCATCAGCTCGTGGTAGCTGTCGTTGTACTGCATGGCGATCTCGGCCATCGAGCCGTTGGCCTCGCCCTTGAGGTAGATCACGTCCTCGTGCAGCACGTTCTGCTTGTTTTTGCGGTGGATATACTCCACAAAGCTCTTCACGCCGCCCTCGTAGCACATGCTCTCGCGCACCGGCTCGTCGCCGCGCTCGTCGGTGAGGGTGATGCGCACGCCGGCGTTCAGGAAGGCCTCCTCGCGCAGGCGCTTGTTCAGGGTCTCATAATCGAATTCCAGCACCTCGAACATCTCGGGGTCGGGCTTGAACAGCACGGTGGTGCCGGTGGAGGCGGCAGGGCCGATCTTCTCCAGCGGGCCGTCGGCCACGCCGCGCCGGAAGGACTGGCGGTATTCGGCGCCGTCGCGGCGCACCCGCACCTCCAGCCATTCCGAGAGGGCGTTCACCACGCTGGCGCCCACGCCGTGCAGGCCGCCGGCCACCTTATAGCCGGAATCCTCGCCGCCGAACTTGCCGCCGGCGTGCAGCACGGTGAACACGACGGTCACCGCCGGGATGCCCAGCTTGGGCTGGATGTCCACCGGGATGCCGCGGCCGTTGTCGGTGACCTCGATGAGGTTGTCTTTCTTGATGGTCACCTCGATGTGGCTGCAATAGCCTGCCAGTGCCTCGTCGATGGAGTTGTCCACGATCTCGTACACCAGATGGTGCAGGCCCCGCTCGCCGGTGGAACCGATATACATGCCGGGGCGTTTGCGCACAGCCTCCAGGCCTTCCAGCACCTGGATCTGGCTGCCGCCGTATTCATGCTGCAATTTTTCCTCTGCCATAACTGCTCCTTTGTTTTCGCGCCGGCTTGGGGCGCGGGGTGTGTATCGATGAAATGCGGCCGTCCGGCCGCGGGTGTGTGAAAGAAAAAGGGTTGGCTTCCCCTCGGGGGGAAGCTGCCGCCGCAGGCGGCTGATGAGGGGAAAGCCCCCGCCGGGCACATTCTCACGGCAAATGCGCCGCGCCGGGGCGGCGCTCACCGCCTCCCGAACATCCCGCTGCGCTTTTTCAGGGTGGCGGCCGAGATCTGGCTGATATAGATCATCGGCGGATCGGCGGCGGTGACGATGAAGCTCTTGGGCAGCTCGTCGGTGACGTTCACCACCCGGCCGTCCTTCTCGGCGCGGGAGAGGAAGTCGCGGGTGTGCCGCGAGAGGGTGGCGGTGTCCAGATCGAAGATGCCCACGATGTCGCGGGTGCGCAGGATGGTGTCCTGTCCCAGATGCAGATACATGCCCTATCCCCTTTCTTCCAGCCGGCCGCCGCGCATCTGCACGATCTTGCCGTTGGTGCGCCCGAACGCCGCCGGGTCGCAGCAGGTCACGAACACCTGCCGCCCCTCCATGCGGGTGAGCAGGTATTTCTGCCGCCCCTCGTCCAGCTCGCTCAGCACGTCGTCCAGCAGCATGGCCGGGTGATGGCCGGTGATCTGCTGGGCGCAGGCGGCCTCGGCCAGTTTCATAGCCAGCACGGCGCTGCGCTGCTGGCCCTGGCTGGCGTCGCTGCGGGCGGGCTGGCCGTCCAGCGAGATATAGACGTCCTCCCGGTGCGGCCCCACGGTGCAGAACCCGCACCGCCGCTCCTCCGCCCGGGCGGCTTCCAGCGCCGCGCGCAGGCCCTCCGGCCCGAAGCTGGGCCGGTATTCCAGCGCCAGCCGCTCGGCGCCCCGGCTGATGGCCTCGTAGTTGGCCGCCGCCAGCGGCGCCAGCGTCTCCAGATAGGTCTGCCGCCGCGCGGTGATCGCCTGGCCGGCCTCGGCCAGCTGGTCGTTGTAGACCTCCAGCATCCCGTCGGCGCCGGGGGTGCGGGCATAGTGCTTGAGCAGGGCGTTTTTCTGCTCCATCACCCGCAGATACCGGCGGTATTCGGCCAGGTATCCGGGATACAGCTGGCACAGCGCCGCGTCCACGAACCGGCGCCGCCCCTCCGGGCTGCCCTTCACAAGGCTCAGATGTCCCGGCGCGAACACCACCGCCGTGAACACCCCCGCCAGCCGGGCGGCCCGCCCCTGGTCGGCTCCGTCCAGCCGGGCGGTGCGCCCCGGGCGGGCGGCGCCCGACAGCCCCACCGTCAGGCGGATGCTGCGCTCCTCCCCGCCCGCCTCGGCGGCGGCCTCGATGGCGGCGAACTCGCATCCCCGGCGCACCAGCTCGGCGTCCTTTGCGCCCCGGAAGCTGCGCGCTCCGGTCAGCAGCCAGACGGCTTCCAGCAGGTTGGTCTTGCCCTGCCCGTTGTCGCCGCAGATCACGGTCAGCTCGGCCGGCTCGCAGACGGCGTGCCCGATGTTGCGGAAGTTCTCCAGCTCCAGCCGGGTCACCTTCACGGTCCGGTCACCTCAACGGTCCGGCCGGCCGCCGTGACGGTGTCGCCGCTGCGCAGCTTTTTGCCGCGCATGGTGCACACCTCGCCGTTCACCAGCACCTCGCCGGCCTGCACCATCTGCTTGGCCTCGCCGCCGGTGGCCGCGAGACTGGCGTATTTCAGCAGCGCGTCCAGCTTGATGAACTCGGTGCTTATGGAGATTTGTTGCATTGTCATTTACCTCTTTAGTATATCTTTCGCAGTGCGAAAGATGCGCTGTATAAATCCTGGATTTTTATGCAGGATCAGTCGTTTTTGAACCGCACCGGCAGCACCAGGAAGCAGAAGCCCCGCTTGCCGTTGGCCACATCGCTGTCGGCGGGCAGCACCTTGACGGGGGACAGCGGGCCGGACAGCTCCATCACCACATTGTCGCAGCCGCTGTTGCGCAGCGCGTCCAGCAGATAGCGGTTGTTGAAGCCGATCTCCACCGCTTCGCCCTCCACATGGGCGGGCAGCTGATCCTGCACCTTGCCCAGGGTGGTCTGGCAGCGGACGGTCAGCCCGTCGCCGAAGGTGACCCGCAGCGGGTTCTTCAGCCGCTCGGTGATGATGAGGCTGGCGCGCTCGACCGTCTCGACGAACGGCTTCACCTCCACCTGCACCCGGGTGCGATGGCCCTCGGGGATCACCTTTTTATAGTCGAGGAAGGCGCCCTCCAGCAGGCGGCTGATGACGGTGTAGCCGCTGGCGGCAAACACGACATAATGACGATTTGCCGAGATTTTCACGGTTTCTTCGGGGTCGCCCAGCAGCCGGCAGACCTCGGTGAGGGTCTTGGCGGGGATGACGATGTCGATCTCCTTGGCCGCTTCCACCGGCTGCTCGGTGATGGCCAGGCGGAACCCGTCCAGCGCCACGACGGTGAGCTTGTCGCTCTGGATCGAGAACAGCTCGCCGGTGTGCACCGGCTTTTTGTCGTCCTGCGACACGGCGTAGACGGTGCGGCCGATCATCTCGGTCAGCACGCCGGCCGGCAGTTCCAGCGCGGGGTCGGCGCCGGGGGTGGGCAGGGCGGGATAGTCGTCCACGCTCAGCGCGGCGATGTCGAACTCGGCGCTGCCGCCCCGGATGTGGGCGGTGCCGTTCATCGCGGTGGTCACCTCCACCTCGTCGGCCGCCATCCGGCGCACCAGGTCGCCGAACAGCTTGGCCGGGATCACCGCCTCGCCCGGCTCGATCACGTTCGCCTCGATGGTGGTGATGATGGCGATCTCGGTGTCGTAGCCGGTCAGGGTGACCGAGAAGCCTTCGGCCTTCAGATGGATGCCCTCCAGGACCGGCAGCGCGCCCCGGCCGGAGATCGCCCGGGAGACGCCGGCCAGTGCGTCTGCCAGCAGCGAACGGTCACAGATGATTTTCATAGGTATCTCTCTCCTGTTCAGCAAAAGAATATTACTGTCTGTATAACTGCTTCCCCCTGTGCCGATCTTGTCCGGTTTTACAGAAAACAGAACTCTGAAATAGCAGTAGTAGTAGGGGACGTGGAATTTGTGGAAAACTGCCGCGCGCCCCCAAAACGCCCCTTGGAAGGGGCTGTGGAAAACGGAGGGCGGGGTTGTGCGCAATTGTGGGCTGTTGTGGAAAGACGAAATGGTTTCCACGCCTGTCCGCAGCTTTCCATGTGGAAAGTTGAAAACTCTGTTGAAAATGTGGAAAACAGGCCCGGGGTTTTCAACAGGTTGTTTTACGAGCGGATGTTTTTGATGATGTCCTCCACCGTCTCCCGGATGCGGGTGTCGTTCTCGATGCTCTTGGCGGCCTCGTTGAGGGAGTAGACGATGGTGGAGTGGTCGCGCCCGCCGAACTCGCGGCCGATGTCCTCCATGCTCATGCCGGTGATCTCGCGCACCACATACATGGCGGTGCGCCGGGCGGCCGATACGTTGGCGGTGCGCTTGCGGCCGCGGATCTCGTCGGCCGATATATTATAGGTGCGCGCCACCTCGGTGATGATGCGCGACACCGTCACCGGCACCGGCTGGGTCTCGTTCAGGATGTCCTTGATGGCGTTCTGCGCCACCCCCAGCACCGGCTGGATGCCCTCCAGCATGTGGTAGGCGTTCAGCTTTTTCACCGCGCCCTCCAGCTGGCGGATGTTGTCTTTCAGGTGGGAGGCGATGAACTCGGCCACCTCGTCGGGGATCTCCAGGCCCAGCAGGTCGGCCTTGCGGCGGATGATGGCCACCCGGGTCTCGAAGTCGGGCGGCTGGATGTCGGCGGTGAGGCCCCACTCGAAGCGGGTGCGCAGCCGGTCCTCCAGGCTCTTGATCTCCTTGGGCGGGCGGTCGCTGGCCAGCACGATCTGCTTGCCGGCCTGGTAGAGGGTGTTGAAGGTGTGGAAGAACTCCTCCTGGGTGCTCTCCTTGCCGCCGATGAACTGGATGTCGTCCACCAGCAGCACGTCGGCCGCGCGGTATTTCTGGTGGAACTCCTCGGTGCTGCCCTCGCGGATGGCGTTGATGATCTCGTTGGTGAACTTCTCGCCGTCCACATACACCAGGTTGAAGTCGGGGTGGTTGTGGCCGATCTCGATCTGGATGGCCTTGAGAAGATGGGTCTTGCCCAGCCCCGAGCCGCCGTAGATGAACAGCGGGTTGTAGGCGCCCGAGGGGTTGGCCGCCACCGCCTGCGCCGCCGCGTGGGCGAATTTGTTGGTGGAGCCGACGATGAAGTTTTCAAAGGTGAGCGCATAGCTGCCCTGGGCGGGAGGCTGTTCGGGGTCCTCCCGCAGGGCGGGCGCGGGGTCGGCCGTCTGCGAGGCCGGGGCGGCTTCGCCGGCCACCACCAGCTTGATCTGCACGTCGAAGCCCAGAATGGCCCGGAACGCCTCCTTCATCAGCGGGATATACCGGTCGTTCACCACGCCCTGCAAAAACTCGCTGCGCACCGAGAGGGTGGCGGTGTCGGCGCTGAAATCCACCGGTTCGATGCCGTCGATGAACAGCGTGTAGGAGGCCGCCACCACGTGCTGGCGGCAGTAGTCCTTGATCGCGTCGAACACTTCGTTGAATGAATTCATATCCTTTGTGATTCCTCCAAAGCGGAAAAATGGGTCTTTGCCCGCCCGCACCGTCGGGACAAAAGGCAAATTTTCAGCAGTAAACCAAGTATACCATCTTTTCAACAGCTTTTCAACTGTATTCACAGGGCTATTATATAGATGTATAGGCAAAAACACCGGTTTTCAACACCCCAAAGCAAAACTTTGCACCCAAAAAACCGGGAAAAAATCCGATTTTTTTAAAAGATAGGGCTTGACAGGGCGAAAGGTGTTTGTGTATACTTTTAAGTTGCAGGGTTGTCTATAAAATATGATGTGTACACCCCTGGCTGAAGAACACTCAAATACGCCCGTTCACAAGGGCAGAAGCTTGGAGGAACATAGAATGAAAAGAACGTATCAGCCCAAGAAGCGTCATCGCAGCCGCGTGCATGGTTTCCTGAACCGCATGAGCACCAAGAACGGCCGCAAGGTCATCCGCGCCCGCCGCGCCAAGGGCCGCGCCAAACTGGCCATCTGATTTTGCGCTTTTTTCCGTATCCGGTATCCGGCCGCCGCGCGGCCGGGCTGAAAGGTCACTTGTTTTCGGGTGGCCTTATTTTTTCATAAGGGGGGGACAGGATGCGGTACACCACTCTCTGCCGCAACAGCGAATTCGGCCGGGCCTATGCCCGGGGAAAGGCCTTCGTCCATCCCCTGCTGGTGACCTATGTCTTTAAGACCCGCACCCGCAGGCTGCGGGTGGGAGTCACCTCCAGCAAAAAGATCGGCAATGCCGTCACCCGCAACCGCGCCCGCCGCGTGATCCGCGCCGCGATGCAGCAGTGCCTGCCGAACGACGCGGGCAGCTACGACATCGTCTTTGTGGCGCGCGGCCGCACCGCCTCCAGCAAGAGCTGGCAGGTGCAGAAGGTGATGCAGCAGCAGCTGCGCGCCGCCGGCGTTTTGCCGAAGCAGCCGTGAAGCGGGTGCTGATCTGGCTGATCCGCGGCTATCAGCGTTTCCTCTCGCCCCTCTTGGGGCAAAACTGCCGCTTCACGCCCACCTGCAGCCAGTACGCCATCGAGGCGCTCCAGATCCACGGCGCCGTCAAGGGCAGCATCCTGGCGGTGTGGCGCATTCTGCGCTGCAACCCGTTCGGGAAATGCGGGCGGGACCCGGTGCCGCCCAAGGGCCGCTGGCACAACTGAACCTTTGTCCACGATAACCTGCGCTTTGCGCGGCGCGGGTTCTGCGATTTTAAAACAGCCTTCCCCCCGCGCAAGGAAAGGCGGAAAGAGAGAACTATGGGATTTTTAGGATTTCTGGGCGGCCCGCTGGGCTGGGTGATGGACCTGATCTATCAGGTGGTGCAGAGCTATGGCTGGGCCATTATCCTCTTCACCGTGCTGACGCGCGTGGTGATGCTGCCCTTCAGCATCAAGCAGCAGAAGAGCACCGCCCGCATGCAGGCCTATCAGCCGATGATCAACGAGATCAACAAAAAATGGGCCAATGATAAGCAGAAGCAGCAGGAAGAGCTGATGCGCCTGCAGGAGGAGTACGGCTTCTCCCCCACCGCGGGCTGCCTGCCGATGCTGCTGACCATGCTGGTGCTGCTCGGCGTGATCGACGTGGTGTACAAGCCCCTGCAGCACATCCTGCGCATCCCGGCCGACCTGATCGAGCAGGCCCGCCAGGCGATGGGCATCGCCAACAACTACATGACCCAGAACTTCATGATCGCCAATCTGCAGGCCGACCCCAACGCCGCCGGCAGCATCTTCTCGGCCGAGCAGATCGACAAGATCACCAGCTTCAACTTCCACTTCCTGGGCATCGACCTGAGCCAGATGCCCCGTTTCGAGTTCACCCCCGAGGCGCTGCCGCTGCTGATCTTCCCGGTGCTGTCGGTGCTGACCATGTTCCTGTCCAACATCATCGCCACCAAGATGAGCGGCCAGGAGATGACCGGCGCCATGAAATGGATGCCCTGGATCATGAGCCTGCTGTTCGTGACCTACGGCTTCCAGGTGCCCGTGGCCTTCTCGCTCTACTACACCATCTCCAACGTGCTGATGATCCTGCAGACGCTGTTCCTCAAGCTGGTGTATGACCCGGAAAAGATGAAACAGCAGGTGCTGGACGAGATCGAGGAGAAGAAAAAGGCCAAAAAGCGCAAAAAGCAGGTGGCCGTCACCGACGACGCCACCGGCGAAACGGTGTACAAGGATGTGACCGAGGCCGAACTGGTGAAACTGCGTCTGGCCCGCGCCCGCGCGCTGGACGAAGAAAAATACAAGGACGAGCGCACCGTCCCGCTGAGCGCTCTGTCCGACGGGAAGGAGTAAACCAGCATGCGTGAAGTGATCGCAACCGGCAAGACCGTGGAGGAGGCCACCCGGAACGCCTGCGCCCAGCTGGGCCTCGCGCGGGAGGAAGTGAGCATCCAGATCCTGGAGATGCCGGTGAAAAAGCTGTTCCGCAGCATCCCGGCCAGGGTGAAGGCCACCGCCGTCGGCGAGGAGGCCGGGGAGGAAGCGCCCGCCCCCGCGCCCGCGAAGCAGGAGCAGCCCGCCCCCGCAAAGCCCGCTCCCCAGTCCCAGCCGGCCGCGCCGGCCGAGAGCAAACCGGAGGAGCCGGCCCGGGAGGAGCCCCAGCCCGCCCCGCTGTCTGCCGAGAAGCAGCAGAAGGTGGAGGTGGCCGTGGCCTACCTGTCTGATATTTTCGCCAAAATGGGCGTGGAGGGCGCCGTCATCACGCCCCAGCAGCAGGGCGAAGCCACCGTGCTGCGGGTGGAGGGCGAGAAGGCCGGCACCCTGATCGGCCGCCGCGGCGAGACGATGGAGGCGCTGAGCTATCTGGCCAGCCTGGTGGCGAACCGCGCCGGCGGCGACTACCTGAAGCTGGGCCTGGACGTGGCCGGTTACCGCTCCAAGCGCGAGGGCGACCTGGCCGCGCTGGCGCGCCGCATCGCCGCCCGCGCCCTCAAGACCGGCCGCAGCCAGGAGCTGGAGCCGATGAACCCCTACGAGCGCCGCATCATCCACAGCGCTGTCAGCGCCGTGGAGGGCGTGCACAGCGAGAGCCGCGGCGAAGGCGCCGACCGCCGTGTGGTGATCTACCCCGACAACCCCGCGCCCCGCGCCCCGCGCAAGGGCCGCGGCGGACGTCCCGGCCAGAACCGCGGCCGCGGCGGACGCGGTCCCCGCGCGCCCCGCACCCCGGAGCGTGAGTTCGCAGACAAGCCCCGCACCGGCGAAGGCCCCACCGCCCCCCGCCGCACCGAGAGCATCAACGATGCCGAGGGCTTCGCGCTGTACGGCAAGATCGAGCTGTGAGAATATGCGCCGGCTGCCCGCGCCCCTTCCGTGAACCGGAGGGGGCGCGGTTTTTTTGCGCGGCGGACGCCGCGGGTTCTGCCCGGCTCGCACCGCGCCCGTTCCGGGGGCGGGAAAAGCGCAAAAAACTGTGCGCTGTGCAAAATCAGCCCTTGCGTTTATACAAAAATATGATAAAATAAGACCAGAAGTGCACCTCTTTTGGGGCTGCACGGGCGGGCAGGGGTTACCGCTTCGGCTCCTGCTCTGCAAAAAATACATAAGAGGCGGAGAAAAAGGAGACTACTATGGCTTACAAAATCAGCGACGACTGCATTTCCTGCGGCACCTGCGCCGGTGAGTGCCCCGTGGGCGCTATCTCCGAGGGCGATGGCAAGTACGAGATCAACGCCGACACCTGCCTGGATTGCGGCACCTGTGCCGGCGCCTGCCCCGTGGGCGCTATCTCCGAAGGCTAATTCGGAACAACACATACGGCGGGTACACCATGTACCCGCCGTTTTTTGCACGGCTGATTTTGGGCCATCGGCCCGGTATGGACTACACGATCGAAACGCTGTCGGGCGGCACCCCCGTCTGCATCAGCGACACCCACCGCTTCGGCACCGACTCGCTGCTGCTGGCATGGTTCTCCCGCCCCTGGCGCGCCCACCGCGCCGCCGACCTGGGCAGCGGCTGCGGCATCGTCCCGCTCTACTGGCACGACCGCGGCCACCGCGGGCCCTGCCTGGCGGTGGAGGTGCAGCCGGAGGGCGCCCGGCTGCTGCAAAAGAGCATCGAGCTGGCCGGCATCGGCCACATCACCCCCCTCTGCGCCGACCTGCGGGAGCTGGGAGCGGGAAACTACCAGATGGTGTCCTGCAACCCGCCCTACTTCACCGGCGGGTTTGAAAGCCCCAAAGCGGGCCGCGCCGACGCCCGCCACGAGCGGCTGTGCACCATGCAGGACGTGGCCGCGGCGGCGGGACGCCTGCTGCAGGACGGCGGGAAATTCTGCATCTGCCAGCGCCCCGAGCGGTTGGCCGACGTCATCTGCGCCGCCCGCGCGGCAAATCTGGAGCCCAAGCGGCTGCAGTTCGCCCGCCTGACCCCCGCCCGCACTCCCTGGCTGTTTCTGCTGGAGTGCCAGAAGGGGCGGCGTCCCGGCCTTGCGCTGCAGCCGGATCTGGTGGTGCAGCGCCCGGACGGCAAATATTCCCCCGCCATGTTGGAAGTTTACGGAAAGGAGGCGCCGCTATGACCGGCACACTCTACATCGTCGCCACCCCCATCGGCAACCTGCAGGACCTCACCCCCCGCGCCGCCGCCACCTTCGGCGCGGTGGACTTCATCGCGGCCGAGGACACCCGCGTGACCCTGAAGCTGCTGAACCATCTGGGCATCAAAAAGCCGATGGTGAGCTATTACGAGCACAATCTCAAGGAGCGCGGCGCGCAGATCCTGGCGCGCATCGCCGCGGGCGAGAGCTGTGCGCTGTGCAGCGACGCCGGCATGCCGGCCGTGTCCGACCCCGGCGAGGTGATCGTCACCGACGCGCTGGCGATGGGCATCCCGGTGGTGCCGGTCCCGGCGGCCTCGGCGGCGGTGACGGCGCTGGCGGTGTCCGGCCAGCCCACCGGGCGGTTCACCTTTGAGGGGTTTTTGCCGGTGAACCGCCGCAGCCGCCTGGAGCGCCTGGACGAGCTGAAAGACGAGCGGCGCACGATGATCTTCTACGAAGCGCCCCACAAGCTGCGCACCACGCTGGACGACCTGTGCGCCGCCTTTGGGCCCCAGCGCAGCATCACCCTCTGCCGCGAGCTGACCAAGCTGCACGAGACGATCACCAAGACCACCATCGGGCAGGCGGTGGAGTGGCACGCGGAAAACGCGCCGCGCGGCGAGTATGTGCTGGTGGTGGCGGGGGCCGAGCCGCCCGCCCCGGAACAGGTCACATTGGAGCAGGCGGCCGACCGGGCGCTGGAGCGCTGCGCCGCCGGCGAAAAGCTGACGGCTGCTGCCCGCGCGGTGGCGGCCGAGACGGGATTTTCCAAGAGCGAGATCTACAAACTGTGCCTTTCGCGGCAAGAGGAGGAAGAAGTATGAAAAAGCTGCTGATCGCGTCGGACAGCCACGGCAACTTCGACGCCCTGCTGCGGGTGGTGGAGGCCGAACCGGGCGCCACCGACCTGATCTTTCTGGGCGACGGTCTGTCGGACATCTACACCGTGATGGACGAGCATCCCGAGCTGCGGGTGTATCTGGTGCGCGGCAACTGCGATTTCAGCCAGAGCGAGTCGGCAGAGGGACTGGCCGCCTTTGACCACGAGCTGTTCTTCTACTGCCACGGCGACGGCTACCAGGTAAAATGCACGCTGGCCGGTCTGAAATACGCGGCGCGCCAGCGCGGCGCCGACGTGGTGCTGTTCGGCCACACCCATTCCCCCTATTATGAATACACCGACGGTCTGTATGTCTTCAACCCCGGTTCGGTGAGCCGTCCGCGCATCGGCCGCCCCACCTACGGCCTCGTCATCATCGAGGACGGCATCCCCCATTTCTACCACAAGGAAGTGCCCAGCGCGCCCTCGCTGTGGTAAATGCAGAAAACAAAAGCACCGCACAGCTGTCTGCTGTGCGGTGCTTTTGTTTAGAAATCAGAAAGTTTGATGATCTTTTTGCCTTTTTTCTCTGCGATTTTTTGGGAAGTCGCTGCCCCTCCTGTCGTATAGCGAATATAGGTAACAACAAAATCAGAATGGTCGATCATCCATTGATTTCGTTTGGAAATGGCGTATTTCAATGGTGTTGTTTCCAAAACTTCA
>DGYMJ06203__coassemble_402_pt1 | contig 31844 bp, 24 predicted proteins | sample DGYMJ06203__metabat2_high_PE_020 | metagenome-assembled genome bin DGYMJ06203 | reverse complement strand
GGAAGGCCACGTTCTCGGCCACCGTTTTCTGCATCAGCAGGTTATAGCCCTGGAACACCACGCCCATCTTCTTGTGCGCCGCGCGCCTGGCCGCGCCCTTCAGGGTGGACAGGTCCTGCCCCTCCAGCAGGATGCGGCCCTCGCTGGGGGTCTCCAGCATCGAAAGGCAGCGCAGCAGCGTGGATTTTCCCGCGCCGCTCATGCCGATCACGCCAAAAATATCGCCCTTTTGGATCGACAGGCTCACATCCTGCAATGCGTTCACCCTGCCGTTTTTGTCGATGTACACCTTCGACAGATGCTCGATCTCGATCATAGTTCCACCTCACTGAACATGAAAAAAGCGCCCTCGTCCTCTTGTTTCCAAAGGACGAAAGCGCACAATACACTTCGTGGTACCACCTGTGGTTCACCGCCGCCTTGCGGCGCGCGGCCTCCTCTGCTGCGGACCGCACACAGCGCGGCCGTACAGCATAGCGCGGTAACGGGCGCACCCGTCGCAGGCTTAGCGCACACGCTTCACCCGCGCAGCTCAAAGGCCATCTTCGGCGCGTCTCGCTCTGCCCCTTTTCACCGGCCGGGGCTCTCTGCAAGAGGTCTGGCGTGCCTACTCTCCTCGTCATTGCGTTTGGTATATTGGTTTTATTATACCGCATGGGTGCGGTTTGTCAAGAGGAAATGTTTCCTTTCCATCGCCATTGCAAGCGGGCGGCAAAGGTTATATAATAGGTATACTCCATATGAGAGGCAGGGCGTCCGCTATGCGGCAAACATGCGGCGCCCGGAAAGGAAAACAATGCCATGAAACAGTACCTGATCAGTGTGGTGGTCCCCTGCTACAACGAGCAGGAGAGCCTTCCTCTGTTCTACAAGGAGATCTGCCGGGTGGCCGAAGGGATGCCGGCGGTGGACTTTGAGTTCCTGCTCGTGAACGACGGCTCAAAGGACGACACCCTCGCCATCGCAAAGCAGCTGGCCGAAACCGACAGCCGTGTGAAATACATCTCCTTTTCCCGCAACTTCGGCAAGGAGGCCGGGCTGTATGCCGGGCTGGAGAACGCGAAGGGCGACTATGTGGCGGTGATGGACGCCGACCTGCAGGACCCGCCCGACATGCTGCCCCAGATGTACGAGCTTCTGCAGAGCGGCGAATACGACTGCGCCGCCACCCGCCGGGTGAACCGCGAGGGCGAGCCGCCCATCCGCTCCTTCTTTGCGCGGCTGTTCTACAAGCTCATCAACAAGATCAGCAACGCCGACATCGTGGACGGCGCGCGCGATTTCCGCCTGATGACCCGCCAGATGGTGGACGCCATCCTGTCGATGAAGGAGTACAACCGGTTCTCGAAGGGCATCTTCGGCTGGGTGGGCTTCAAGACCCGCTGGCTGGACTATGTGAACGTGGAGCGGGTGGCCGGCGAGACCAAGTGGAGCTTCTGGAAACTGCTGCTCTACTCGATCGACGGCATCGTGGCCTTTTCTACCGTGCCGCTGTCCATCGCGGCGGTGATGGGCGTGCTGTTCTGCCTGGTCGCCTTTGTGATGGTGGTGTTCGTGTTCATGCGGGCGCTGGTGTGGGGCGACCCGGTCAGCGGCTGGCCCTCCACCATCTGCATCATCCTGGCGGTGGGCGGCATCCAGCTGTTCTGCATGGGCATCATGGGCCAGTATCTGGCCAAGATGTTCATGGAGGTCAAACACCGGCCCATCTATATCGTGAAAGAGAGCAACGTGGACCGCAGCTGAAACGACACGCCCCGGCATCCGATCCGCGTCACAAAAACGCCAGATCGGCAATGTTTACAAAATCATCGTATTGGCGGACAGCGCACCCCGCTGTCCGGGGAGGAATCGTATGACCATTGGCATCCTGATCCCGGCCTATCAGCCGGACGAAAAGCTCACCGCGCTCGTGCGGCAGCTGAAAGACGCCTGTGATTTTCCCATCCTGCTGGTGAACGACGGCAGCGGCCCGGCCTGCGACCCCATCTTTGCGCAGGCCGAACAGCAGGGCTGCACGGTGCTGGCGCACCCGGTCAACCGCGGCAAGGGGCGCGCGTTGAAAACCGGCCTGGAATACGCCGTACAGCAGGACTGGGACGGCGTGGTGACCGCCGACGCCGACGGGCAGCACACGGTGGAGGACATCCTGCGCATCGCGGCGATGCTGGCCGAGGACACCGACCGTCTGGTGCTGGGGGTGCGCAATCTGCGGCAGATGCCTCCCCGCTCCCGCACCGGCAACACCATCACCCGGCTGCTGTTCCGCTTTCTGTACGGGCGCTGGATCACCGACACCCAGACCGGCCTGCGCGGCATCGGCAGGGGCGCGATGGGCTGGGCGGCGACGCTGGAGGGCGAGCGCTATGAGTACGAGACCAACATGCTGATCTGGGCCTCGCAGCACAACTACCCGATGGCCGAGCTGACCATCTCCACCGTCTACATAGACAACAACCGCTCCAGCCATTTCCACGCGCTGCGGGACGGCTCGCGGGTATACAGGCTGCTGCTGCGCCAGGCCGGGCTGTTTGCCGGCTCGTCGCTGGTCTGCTTCGGGGTGGACTACGGCCTGTTCGCCGTCCTGTCCAGCCTGCTGCACCAGAACCTGTTCGTCAGCGTGGGGCTGGCGCGGCTGGTGAGCTCCTTTTTGAACTTCAAGCTGAACCAGCATGTGGTGTTCCAGAAACGCATGCGGATGCGGTATCTGGTGCAATACTATCTGCTGGTGATCTGCATTTTCCTGGCCAACTACGCGCTGATGTTCGTGCTGGTGCACCTTCTGCACATCCACCCCCTGCTGGCAAAGCCGCTGGTGGAGGTGGCGCTGTACCTGGCCAGCTATTCCATCCAGTCGCGCGGGATCTTCCGCTGAAAAAAACAGGGCCGCGGGACATGTGAAGTCCCGCGGCCCCTGTGTTTTCAGTTATAGCGCGTTTCGGTGGAAGAAACCGGCCCGATGCCGTAGAAGAGGGAATAGGCCCGGTTGGCCCAATGGGCGGGGTCTGTGTCCAGATCCACCAGCCCGCTGAACACGCTGTACCGCGACGAGCTGTCGATGGCAAAGGTCTCGATCTGTTCCGCGCCGGAGGCCGCCTGCGCCATCACATCCTGCTGGCGCTGCTGCCACAGCATCCGGTCGAGATAGCAGTGGTTCACATTGGCGATCACCGACGCCGCGCACACCACCGACGCCACGCCCAACAGCGCGGCCGCCAGCTGTTTTCCGCCCGCATGCAGCACGCCGGGCAGCAGGGTCATCCCACCTGCCGCCAGCAGCGCAAAGGTCCCTGTCAGCGACCGGCCAGACAGATACGGCGCCCCCACCATCGAATAGGTGCAGGCCAGCGCCGCTGCCAGCAGCGCACCGCCGCGCAGCAGATCGCCCCGCTTCACCCGCAGCGACACCGCCAGCAGCAGCAGAGCGGCGCACACCGCCAAGACCGGCAGCAATTCTTCCTTCATCACACTGGTGCAGTTCATAAACCGGACACGCAGCAGGCTCAGCGTCAGGGGTACGTCCACCCCCTCCCGGGCGGCGCGGGCGGCGTTGCCCGGCGAGAGCACCATCACCAGCCAGCCGGCAAAGCCCGCCGCACAGCCGGTGACCATCCACAGCCGCCAGCGCTTTCGCTCCAGCAGCAGAATCAGCATCAGCAGGCCGGCGGCCAGCAGAACCGCCGCCGAGGTATTCTCGTTGCACCATCCCGCAAAGAAAGCCCACGCCGTCATTCCCGCCGTGCGCAGCGCACCGGCCGGGGCATCCCGCTCGGCCAGCTTGTAGAAGCACAGCAGCCAGCCCATCGAGATGGCCGTGCCCCACAGATAGTTTGCCGAGCCCACCATCCACAGGCAGGTCTGGCCGAATTCCGGCAGATACAGCCACATGCCCACCGCCAGCAGGGCAAAGCCCAGCGCCGAACAGCGGCGGCGGCCAAAGCCGAAGCTGTACAGCACAAAGCTGAAGGCGGTGTACATCGCGGCGTTCAGCACATCGAACAGCCATCCCGGCAGCATCAGCAGCGCCTGTGCGATGGCGTGCACCACCAGCCGTCCGCCCTGCGTCTGGTAATGCGCCGCCATCGAGGCGGGGATCTGCAAAAGGCTGGTGATGCGCTGGGAATCGGCAAACGAAAAGGAATAATTGTAGTCGTCGGCGATCATCGGTGTCAGGCGGTTCAGCACCAGCAGCAGCCCAAACACCAGAACTGCCATCGCCGCTGTTGCCCAACGGTGTGTTTTTTGCTCCATTGTCTCCTCCATCGGCCGTGCGGCCGTTTTTGTTTTCATTATAAAACAAAAGCACACCGGACGCAAGGCAGGTGAAAACGGAGGGATTTTGTGAAAAGAATTCGACCTTTCTTGACAGGATTCTTTGGGGATTGCTATAATTGTTAGTTGTTTACCACAAAATAATTGCATCCGCAATCTATGAAAAAAGGAGACGAATTTCGTGGAAGTTTCTTCTGTAGTGCGCCTGCGGTACGGGGTGCGTCATCCGCTGTGCTGGATCTGGGCGGCCGTATCGGTTCTGCTGGGCGGCGTCTGGTTCGCCGCCGGCGGCGGCAGCTCGCTCGCGCCTTGGCAGCAGGCAGTGGTCCCGGCCGCACTGGTGCTTGGACTGCTGTGGGCACAGATCTGCGTTGCACCGCTGGACAGATGGCTGAAACGCCATCCCGCTCCGGTGCTGGGGCTGGCGGCGGTGCTGTCCTTTCTGCAGATGGAAATTTCGATCGGCAACCCCTTCTCCTCCATGATCTTTCTCGGCTATCTGTGGGGCGTGCTGATCGCGCTGGCGGTCTACCTTGTGCTGTACGCGGTGCTGGGACGGGTGTGGATGGCCGGCACGGCAGCCAGCGCCGTATTCCTGATCTGGGGGCTGGGCAGCTACTACACCCTGTTTTTCCGCGGCCTTCCGCTGATGCCCAACGATCTGATGTCGATCGGCACGGCGGCCAATGTGCTGGGCAACTACACGCTGGAGCTCACCGATGAGGTGCTGGCCATCGCGGTGCTGTTCGTCTGCCAGCTGCAGATCTTCCTGGCACTGCGCCATCCCCGCGCGCGGCGGCGCTGGCAGACGGCGCTGGCGGCACGGCTGGGCTGCGGAGCGGCCGCCGTTCTGTGGCTGTGGCTGTTCTGCGCCGGCCCGCTGGTCCCCAAACAGTTCCATCTGTACGAGTGGAGCTGGCAGGAGAACTCTACTACCAGGGCTATCTGGAAACGGTGATGCTGCGTCTGGAAAAGCTGTTCGTCAAGCCGCCTGCCGGCTACAGCGAGCAGCGGGTGGAAAAGATGGCGGAGGAAATGGAACCCGCCCTCCCCGCCTCGGACGGCGCGCCGCCCGATGTGATCCTCATTATAAACGAAAGCTGGTTCGACTGGAACCAGCTCACCGATTTTGAGACCGACCGCCCGGTCACCCCCTTCATCGACTCGCTGGACAACTGTGTGCGCGGCTTTGCGGTGAATCCCAACCTCAGCACCAGCGGCGCCGAATACGAGGTGCTCACCTCCAACTGCACCGCGCTGATGCCGTCGCTCACCCCCTTCACCCAGATGAATCTCGCGGGCACCAACAGCCTGGTCAAGCATCTGGACCAGCTGGGCTATTCCAGCGTCAGCTTCCATCCGGCCAGCTACGCCAACTACAACCGCAAATCGGTGTATCCGAACCTGGGCTTTGAAACCAGCTGGTTCTGGAACTGGGAGGAGGAGAACCCCCTGTACGCCCAGTTGGAGAACCCGATGTTCGTGCACAACGGCCTGAGCGACAAGAGCTGCTTTGACTATGTCGTCGAGCTGTATGAAGAGCGCGACACATCCCGTCCGGCTTTCCTGTACAACCTCACCTACCAGAACCACGGCGGCTACGAGCAGGCTGCCTTCAACGGCGGCAGCTGGGAGGTGGACCCGGAGCATCGCGTGCGGGTGACCGAGGGCTTCGACGAGGTGCGCGGTCAGGCGGAGGAGTATCTGTCCTGTCTGACCTACACCGACGACGCCTTTGCCGGTCTGATCGACTACTTCTCACAGCAGAAAGACCCTGTGATCATCTGCATGGTGGGCGACCACATCCCCCATTTCACCGGCGATGTGGAGTCGGAATACAGCGGTCTGGAATACCAGATGCGCAGCCGCGGCACCCCGTTTGTGATCTGGGCCAACTACCCGTTGGAAGAGGAAAATGTGGGCTACATCGGCATGTCGCAGCTGGCTCCGCTGCTGCTGCAGACCGCCGAAATCCCGCTGTCGCCCTTCTATCAGTCGCTGGCCGAACTGTCGCAGGACGTCCCGATGCTCACCCGCGATTTCTACCGCCTGTCCACCGGCGACTTTGCCATCTATCTGTTCACCGAGATGCCGGAAGAAAACCCGCTCCTCCGGCGGTATCTGTATTTTGAAAACTACCTGGTGCACTGCCGGGGCACCGACATGTACGGGCTGTCGGTCCCCTATGCAGGCACCACGGAATCGGGAGATTTTTCTGCATGATACAGCGTTTTTATTTTCTCATCTACAATCCCAGCAGCGGCAAGCGCCGCATCTCGCAGGAGCTGGAGACGGTCATCACCAGCCTGTCCCGCCAGGGCGGCGTGGTGACGGCCTGCCCGGTGCTGCCCGGCCGGGAACCCACTGCCCTGCTGCCCCGCCTGCCGGTGCTGCCCGACGCGGTGGTCTGCTGCGGCGGCGACGGCACCCTGCACCACACGGTGAACGGCCTGGTGCAGGCCGGGCTGGAGCTGCCGGTGGGGTATCTGCCCTTCGGCTCCACCAACGACTTCGCCGCCACGCTGGGGCTGCGGCGCAGCCTGGAGGCGAACTGCGCGGCCATCTCGCGCGGGCGGGTGCGCCCGCTGGACATCGGCGGCTTTGGCGGCCAGACCTTCTGTTATGTGGCCGCCTTCGGCCTCTTCACCGACGTCTCCTACCAGACCCCGCAGAACGCCAAGAACCTGCTGGGCCATTTTGCCTATATCCTGGAAGGCGCGCTGCGCCTGAACCTCACCCAGAGCTGGAACGCCCGCATCACGGTGGACGGCCAGGTGCTGGAGGGGGACTTCTGGTACGGTTCGGTCAGCAACGCCACCTCGATCGGCGGCATGGCCTTCCCCAACCAGCAGGCGGTGGTGCTGGACGACGGCAAATTCGAGGTGCTTCTGGTGCGCCGTCCGCAGAGCCTGGCCGACCTGCACCGTCTTGCCTCCGACCTGCTGGCCGCCCGGTTCGACGGCGGGCTGCTGTACCTGCTGCACGGCAGCAGCGTCCGGGTGGAATCGGACTCCCCCATCACTTGGACGCTGGACGGCGAGGAAGGGCCCGCCACCACCTGCGCCGACATCGAAGTGCTGCCCCGGCGACTGGCACTGCTGGCCTGAACCGAAAAACCGCATCCCGTGCTCCCTCTGAGGGAAACGCAGGATGCGGTTTTTTGAGTTTGCGCTGTCTGTCAGGGCTGTGCCGGCGCCTGCAGCGCGGCGGTGATGCCGATGTCCACCACCTGCACCTGCCCGCACAGCGGCGCGCTCTGGGGCAGCACATGGGCGGGCTTTGCCATATGGAAGGCCAGCGTCACGTCGGCCTGCACCGCGCCTTCGGCGGCGCGGCCGCTGTCGCACTCCAGGCCGGTGGGGATGTCCATCGCCCACACCTGCCCGCGGCAGGAGGCGATCAGGTCGGCGGCTTCGCGGGCTTCGCCAGTCAGCTCACCGTGGAAGCCGGTGCCGTAGACGGCGTCGATCACCACATCGGCGTCCCGGATGAAGCGGGTCTGGATGGCGTTCAGGCCGTACAGCGGGCAGACCGGCACATGGAACCGCTGCAGCCCGGCCAGCTGCTGTGCGCTCACCTCGCTGCGCGGATGGCCGCCCACCTGCACCACCATCACGCTGGCGCCCATCGCGGCCAGCAGCCCGGCGGCCACATAGCCGTCCCCGCCGTTGTTGCCCGGCCCGGCAAACACCGCCACCAGCTTTGCATCCGGCGCCTGCGCCTGCACCGCGCGGCAGGCGGCCGCCCCGGCGTTGTACATCATATCCCGAAAGCGCAGCCCCCGCGCATCGGCCTGCTGTTCGGCCTGTTTCATCTCGGCCGCTGTGATCGTTTGCATATCCAACATCCTTTCCCGCGCCCGAACCGGCGCTTCCTGTTGCTTCCAGCATACCACGAACCGGCAAAAACCGCAACCGCGGCGCACCTCTTTTGCCAAAAGTCTGTACATTTTCAACATTTGCGTGTACAATGGTGGAAACGCAGAGCGTTTTATAAGGAGGAAAGCATCCATGACCGAACGACAAAACCGCGCCGGCATCCTGCTGCGCCAGATCGAGCACCAGCGGCGCGAGCGGCTGCGGCCGGTATTTTTGCAGATGGGCCTGACTCTCGGACAGGGCCAGCCCCGCATCCTGAACTGCCTGCTGGGGGAGGACGGCGTCACCCAGACCCACCTGGCCCGGCTGTGCGGCATCGACGCAGCCACCATCTCCCGCGCGCTGGACAAGCTGGAGCGAGCCGGCTGGATCTGCCGCCGGCAGGACCCCGACAGCCGCCGCTGCTACCGCATCGTGCTCACCGACACGGGGCGCGAGAAGGCGCAGCAGGTGCGCCAGGCGGTGCGCGAGGTGGACCAGCACACCTGGCACAACTTCTCGGAGGAGGAGATGGAAGCGCTGCTGGCCGCCTTTGAGCGGATGAAAAAGAATCTTGCCGGGGAATGATGCCCGCCGGGGCGGGGCGGATGAGTCTAAAATTTTCCCGCCGCACAAACCCGCCGGTCCCGCCCGCAATCTACAACCGCCCGCCCCTCCTTTTTGCAGGAGGGGCGGGCGGTTCCTTTGCATATTCTTGTTTACGGCTGGCGGCCTTCCACCACGCCGTCGCTGCGCAGCACGCTGAAGATGGTGCCGAAGAAGATCTTCACATCCAGCCCAAAGCCCATGTTTTTGGCATAGTAGCCGTCCAGCCGCGCCTTCTCCGGGATGGGCAGCTCGTCGCGGCCGTGGATCTGCGCATAGCCGGTGAGGCCCGGCACGCAGGCGTTGGCGCCGTATTTGTCCCGCTCGGCGATCAGGTCGTCCTGGTTCCACAGCGCCGGGCGCGGGCCCACGATGCTCATCTGCCCTTTCAGGATGTTGAACAGCTGGGGCAGCTCGTCCAGACTGGTGCGGCGCAGGAATCTCCCCACCGGGGTGATGAGCCGGTCGGGGTTATCCAGCAGATGGGTGGGCACGTCCCGGGGCGTGTCGGCGTACATGCTGCGGAACTTGTAGATCTCGAAAAAGGTCTTGTCCTTGCCCACCCGCTTCTGCTTGAACAGCACCGGGCCGCGGCTGGTTTTCACCAGCAGCGCCAGCACCAGCAGCACCGGCGACAGCACCACGATGCCGCACAGCGAAAGCACAAAATCAATTCCGCGCTTGATTTTGGGATACATTCCGTCTCCTCCTTACGATTCCTGCCAGGGTTTGTGGTGGAAGGTGGGCACCAGGTCGATCAGCGCCTGCACCAGGTTCGCGCTGTTGTTGGAATAGGCGATCTGCTTGAGCGCCGCCAGATGATCGAAGAAGGTGTCCTTGTTCAGGTCGATGGGCGCGCCGATGAAGATCTTCTGGTTGTCGGTCTTTTGCAGGCCCTCCTCGTCCATCAGCAGCTCCTCATACAGCTTTTCGCCCGGCCGCAGGCCGGTGAACTTGATGTCGATGTCGGTGTAAGGGATGAAGCCGGACAGCTTGATGAGGTTCTCGGCCAGGTCCAGGATCTTCACCGGCTTGCCCATATCCAGCACAAAGATCTCGCCGCCGCGCCCCATCGCGCCGGCCTCCAGCACCAGGCGCACCGCCTCGGGGATGGTCATGAAATAGCGCACGATGTCGGGGTGGGTGACGGTGAGCGGGCCGCCCGCGGCGATCTGCTCCTTGAACAGCGGCAGCACCGACCCGTTCGACCCCAGCACGTTGCCGAACCGCACCGCCACAAAGGTGGTGCTGCTCTTCTGGGCCAGCGCCTGCACGATCATCTCGCACAGCCGCTTGGTGGCGCCCATCACGTTGGTGGGGTTCACGGCCTTGTCGGTGGAGATCAGCACAAACCGCTTTGCGCCGTATTTCTCCGCCGCACAGGCCACGTTGTAGGTGCCGAACACGTTGTTCTTCACCGCCTCCTCGGGGCTGTCCTCCATCAGCGGCACATGCTTGTGCGCCGCCGCGTGGAACACGATGCTGGGCCGGAATTTGCTGAACAGGGCGTTCACCTTGTGCGAATCGCGCACCGACGAGATGCGCACCTCCATGTTCAGCCGGTCGCCGTATTTGCGCCGCAGCTCCTGCTGGATGGCGTAGGCGTTGTTCTCATAGATGTCCACGATCACCAACAGGCGCGGCCCGCACTCGGCGATCTGGCGGCACAGCTCGCTGCCGATCGAACCGCCGCCGCCGGTCACCATCACCACCTGGTCGGTGATGAGGTCGGTGGTGAAGTCGGACAGCACGATCTCCGGCCGCCCCAGCAGGTCCTCCACCCGCACGTCGCGGATGCGGCTGGCCAGCGGCTCGCCGTCCGCGATGATCTTCACGATGTCGGGCAGGATCAGCAGATTGCACTTCGTCTTGGAGCAGATCTGCAGAATGCGCTTTTTGTTCTCCTCGTCCAGCGTGGGGATGGCCAGCAGGATGGTCTCGATCTCACACCGCGCCACCAGCTCCGGGATGTCGTTGGTGGTGCCCAGGATGGCGACGCCCATGATGTTGCGGCCCACCTTTTTGGGGTCGTCGTCCACACAGCAGATGATGTTCATGTCCGAATTCGGGGTCTTGAGCTTTTCATGCAGCAGCGTGGAGGCGGCGTCGCCCGCGCCGATCACCAGCGTGCGGCGGGCTTTTTTGCGCTTCTGGCCCAGCTTGACGTTGCGGTACATGCGGGTGAGCGAGGTGGCGAACAGCGCGCTGAGCAGATACACCGACACCGGCACATGCGGTTCGGTGAAGATCAGCTGCGAGACGACGATGAACACCCCCACCGACACCACCGACGCGCACACCAGCCGGAAAAATTCCACGATCTCGGCATACCGCCACAGGCTGTCGTACATGCCCATCAGGCCGTAGACGATCTCGTAGCAGCAGATGAAGAAAAAGCAGCTGGCCGTCATCACGCTGGTGTAGTCCTGGAAGGTGCGGCCGCTGATCATCACCCACGGCACCAGATAGGCCACCAGGAGGGTGCAGATATCAAGGCCGATCAGCACCTGTTTGCGGCCCGCGCGCACCAGATCGCGCAGTTGCTGGCTGAATTGTTTCAAAGGATTCACCCTGCTTTTGTCAAGTTTTTTCGCGCGGCGCACCGCCGCGGGCAGGCCGCCGAACAAACGTGGCGCCTGTCGTTATCTGTATTATTCTACACCATTTTAGTCCAAGAATCAATTGGCACGGGGCACGGGCTATGCTATAATACCTATATGAAGCATATCCGCACGGCGCTTTGCGCCTGCCCCCGCCGGCCCGGCTTTGCCGGCGGGGCGCTGTTTTGAAGGAGGAAAACGCAACCCATGGGCAAAAATGTGATCGTTGGCCAGTCGGGCGGGCCCACCGCCGTCATCAACTCCAGCCTGGCCGGAGTGTACCAGACCGCAAAATCGCTGGGCGCCGGCATGGTGTACGGCATGCAGTACGGCATCGAAGGGCTGCTGAAGGCGCAGGTGATCCCGCTGGACGCCGTGCTCAAGACCAGCATGGACATCGAGCTGCTCAAGCGCACCCCCGCCAGCTATCTGGGCAGCTGCCGCTACAAGCTGCCCGACGCCGACAAAGACCCCGAGGTGTACCGGCAGCTGTTCCACACCTTCGACCGCCTGGACATCGGCGCCTGTTTCTACATCGGCGGCAACGACAGCATGGACACCATCGCCAAGCTGTCGGCCTGGGGAGAAAAAGCGGGCAGCCCCATCCGGTTCATCGGCGTGCCCAAGACCATCGACAACGACCTGGAGCTGACCGACCACACCCCCGGCTTCGGTTCGGCGGCCAAATACATCGCCACCATCCTGAAAGAGATCATCCGCGATTCCACCGTCTACGACCTGCGCAGCGTGACGGTGGTGGAGATCATGGGCCGCAACGCGGGCTGGCTGACCGGCGCGGCCTGTCTGGCGGCGGGCGACGACTGCGACGGCGCCGACATGGTGCTGCTGCCGGAGGTCCCGCTGGACCCGGAGGACTTCCTCGCGAAAGTGGACGAGCTGCAGAAGAACAAGCCGTCGGTGATCATCGCGGTGAGCGAAGGCGTGAAGCTGGCCGACGGCCGCTATGTGTGCGAGCTGGTGAGCGAGGCCAAGACCGACGCGTTCGGTCACAAGGCGGCGCTGTCCGGCACCGGCCGCTATCTGGCCGACCTGATCAGCCATCGTCTGGGCTGCAAGGCGCGCGCGATTGAGTTCTCCACCCTGCAGCGCTGTGCCGCCCATGTGGCCAGCCGCACCGACATCACCGAGGCCTACCAGGCCGGCGGCGCGGCGGTGAAGGCCGCCTTTGAGGGCCAGACCGGCAAGATGGCCGCTTTCCGCCGCCTGAGCGAGACGCCCTACCAGTGCGTGGTGGAGATGGTGGACGTGCAGGCGGTGGCCAACCGCGAGAAGGCGGTGCCCCGCCACTGGATCACCCCGGACGGCTACCAGGTCACCGAGGATTTCGTGCGCTACGCCCGCCCGCTGATCCAGGCCGAGCTGACCCCCATCTACATCGACGGCACTCCGCGCCACATCTGCCTGAAGGCGGACTGACGCGGTTCCTGCCCATAGGATTCACACAACATCGCCGGATTATCACACAGAAAAGGCCGCGTCCCCGCCAGTGGGGGCGCGGCCTTTGTGTGTGGAAAGAGCGTTTTTGCAAGAGATGCGCATGCCGAGCACCTTCCCCCAAGCTGGGGAAGGTGCCCCCGTAAGGGGGCGGATGAGGTCGAAGCCGGGCCCGCTTGCACAAATCCGGAAAGAGCGCCAGCACTGCGCACACCGCGGCCAGCAGCCCGATCGCCCTCTCCACCGCGCATTCCTCCTTTGGGACGCACATCTTCTCTTTCCAGCATAGCAGAGCGCGGCCGTCCCCCGCAGCCGTCCGGCCGGGAATACACATTTTCCCGCGCAGATACAACAAAAAATCCCGAATGCCGAAGCATTCGGGATTGTGGTGGAGAATTAGGGACTCGAACCCCAGACTTCCTGCGTGTGATGCAGGCACTCTAACCAGCTGAGCTAATCCTCCGCGGTGATTAGAATTATATCACCGCAATTCCGTTTCGTCAATAGGTTTTCAAAACTTTTTTCAAAAAATTTTTGCATCAGGATTTTCCCATCTCGCGGGTGCGGGCAAAGGCTGCCGTCACCGCGTCCATCGCCGCGCCGCGCAGTCCCGCACGTTCCAGTGCGTGCACACCGGCGACGGTGCTGCCGGCCGGGCTGCACACCTCGTCTTTCAGCTGGCCGGGATGCTTGCCGCTCTCCAGCGCCAGCGCCGCCGCCCCCAGCACCGCCTGCGCCGCGTACTGCCGCGCCTTGGCGCGGGGCAGGCCCGTCTCCACCGCGCCGTCGGCCAGCGCGTCCAGCAGCATATCCACCCACGCCCCGGTGCAGCCGGCGATCACGCTGCCCGCGTCCATCAGGCTCTCGTCGATGGCGTCGAACCGCCCCGCCGCCGCCAGCATCCGGCACAGCTCGTCCGTTTCCTCCCGGGTGGCCAGCGCGTCGGGGGTGACCAGCGTCATCCCCTGCCCCACCGCGCAGGCGGTGTTGGGCATGATGCGGACGACCGGGTAGTCGCCGCCTGCCATCTCCTTCAGCCGCGCAATGGACAGCCCGGCCGCCATGCTCACCAGTACGAACCGGTCCCCCGCCGCCTGCCGGTCCGCCAGTACCGGCGCGATGCCCGCCAGCATCCCGGCCATCATCTGCGGCTTCACGCCCAAAAACACGAACCGCCCGTTCCGCGCGGCTTCGGCGTTGGTCTCGGCCACCGCACAGCCGTGCTGCGCGGCCAGCGCGCGGGCTTTTTCCGGCGTGCGGTTGGTGAGCAGACAGTCGGCCCCATACCCTCCGGCCGCCGCCGCGGCCACCAGAGCGCCGGCCATGTTGCCGGTGCCGATGAACGACATTTTATACATCCTGTTTTCCTTCTTTCTGTTAGTCCACCATGTTGAATATATCCTCGCCGTCCTTGACGGTGCGCAGCACCCGGATGGCCTTCAGCTCGTCGGGCGGCACAGACAGCGGGTCGGCGCTGAGCTGCACCAGGTCGGCCCGCTTGCCCGCTTCCAGCGTCCCCTTGTCGGCCTCCTCAAAATACTGGTAGGCGGCGTTTGCCGTCACCGCGCGCAGCGCGTCCAGCACCGGGATGCGCTGGTCCTCGCCCAGCACCACCCCCGCGCGGGTGCGGCGGACAGCGGCGCACCACACCGTTTCCAGCATGTCCGGCGGGATGACCGGCGCGTCCTGGTGGAAGGTGAAGGGCAGGCCCAGCCGCCGCGCGGTGCCCGCCTGGCTGATCTGCGCCGCGCGCGCAGGGCCGAAGTTGCGGATGTGCACGTCGCCCCAGTGCCACACATGGGCCACAAAAAACGACGGCATCATGCCCACCTTTGCCATCCGCTCCAGCTGGGAGGCGGTGGCCAGCTGGGCATGCACCATCACCGGGCGCATTGTTTGCAGCGCGGGGCGGTCTTTGGCCACCTGCTCGGCAGCGGACACATACTGTTCGGCGGCCGCGTCGCCGTTGCAGTGGGCCAGCAGCTGCATCCCCTCGTCGGCCGAGGCGGCCAGAGCACGGCGCACCGTTTCGTCCGGCAGGGTGGGATAGCCGCGGTATCCGCCGCTGCCGGGGTATTCCTCCAGCATCCAGGCGGTGCGCCCCTGCGGCGAGCCGTCCAGGAAGATCTTGTATCCGCCCAGTTTGAACCGCTGGTGATACCGCCCCACATGGGCGACAAATTCGCGTTTCAGCGCCCCGGCGTCGGCGAAGTCGGCATAGCCCACCAGGTCCAGCCGCAGCCTGCCCAGCAGCAGACCTTTGTACAACGGCGCCAGCTGCCGGGTGAACATCCCCTCCTGCACGGTGGCGATGCCGTAGCCGGCGTACAGGGTCTGGGCGCGGTCGAAGGCGTCGGCCAGCTCCTGCGGGGTGGGCATGGGGGCCTTCTGCAGCGCCTGGATGAAAGCGTTTTCCTCCAGATAGCCGGTCAGGCGGCCGTCCTTCACCTCGATGCGCCCGCCCTCCGGGGAGGGCGTGTCCGGCGTGATGCCCAGCAGCTCCAGCGCCGCCGTGTTGGCAACGCCCACATGGCCCGACTGGTGCTGGAGGAGCACCGGGTTGTTCGGCGCCGCTTTGTCCAGCAGCTCGCGGGTGGGATGTGCCTGCTCGGCCAGGCGGTTGTGGTCGTAGCCTTTGCCCAGCACCCATTTCCCGGCCGGGACGCGGTTGCGCTCGATATACGCCCGGATGGTCTCTTCCACCTCGGAAAAACTGGCGGCTTTGTCCAGCGACGCCTGCAAAAGGCCGTTTGCGCAGGCGGAGAAATGGCTGTGCGGGTCGATGAAGGCAGGCAGCAGCACGCTGTCTGCGAGGTCGATGCGCCGGGCGGCGGGCGATGTCTGCGCCAGCACCTCCTCCCGGCTGCCCACGGCGGCGATGCGGCCGTCCCTCACCAGCAGCGCTTCGGCCCACAGGGGGTGGGCCATCGTCAGGATGCGGCCCAGATATACGGTCTCGGTCATGAATGCGTTCACTCCTTTCATACAGGGAAGGTTTTTGGCACCGCCCGGCTTCCCCCTGGGGGGAAGCTGTCCCCCGCAAGGGGGACTGATGAGGGGAGAGCTCCCGGGCCGCACCCGCTTCCCCCGCACCGCGCAGACGGCCCGGCCTCGGCCTCATCCGCCCCGCTCCCCTCGCTCCGGCGCCATGCAAAACAGCGCCGGGCAAAACTGCCGCGGCGCCGCGAAAAACACAGCGGTCAGGCGCGGTTGGCCTTCCACTGCAAGTATTCCTCAAATGTGCCGGCGTAATCGGTGCAGCCGCTCTCGCCCGGCATCGCCAGCTCGATGATGCGGTTCGCCACCGTGTCGATCAGCTGGTGGTCGTGGGTGGCCAGCAGCACGTTGCCCTTGTACGCCTCGATGCCGTCGGTGAGGGCGGCGATGCTCTCCAGGTCCAGATGGTCGGTGGGCTGATCCAGCAGGATCACGTTCGCGCCGTTCATCATCATGCGGCTGAGCATGCAGCGCACCTTCTCGCCGCCCGACAGCACCTTCGCCGGTTTCAGCACCTCGTCGCCCGAGAAGAGCATCCTGCCCAAAAAGCCGCGCAGATAGGTCTCGGACGGGTCGGGCGAATACTGCCGCAGCCACTCGATCAGGTTCAGCTCGCAGCCCTCGAAGAAGGCGGTGTTGTCCTTGGGGAAGTAGCTCTGGGTGGTGGACACGCCCCACTTGAAGCTGCCCTCGTCCGGCTCCATCTCCCCCGCCAGGATCTGCATCAGGGCGGTCTGGCCGGCCTCGTTCTCGCCCACCAGCGCGATCTTGTCGAACTTGTTCACCGTGAAGGTGACCTTGTCCAGCACCTTCACCCCGTCGATGGTCTTGGAGATGCCCTCCACGAACAGGATGTCCTTGCCGGCCTCGCGGTCGGGGGTGAACTGGACAAAGGGGTATTTGCGGCTGGAGGCGGGCAGCTCCTCCAGCTGGATCGAGTCGAGGATCTTTTTGCGGCTGGTGGCCTGCTTGGACTTCGACTTGTTGGCCGAGAACCGCTGGATGAAGGCCTGCAGCTCCTTGATCTTCTCCTCTTTTTTCTTGTTCTGGTTGCGGATCAGCTGCTGCATCAGGCGGGAGGAATCGTACCAGAAATCGTAGTTGCCGGCGTACAGCTTCACCTTGCCGTAGTCGATGTCCACCGTGTGGGTGCAGACGGCGTTCAGGAAATGCCGGTCGTGGCTGACCACGATCACGGTGCCGTCGTAGTCCATCAGGAACTCCTCCAGCCAGGTGATGCTGGCCAGGTCCAGGCCGTTGGTGGGCTCGTCCAGCAGAATCACGTTCGGATGGCCGAACAGCGCCTTCGCCAGCAGCACCTTCACCTTGCCCTTGCCGTCCAGCGCGCTCATCGGGCCGTAGTGGTCGTAGCCGGTCAGGCCCAGGCCGTTCAGCAGCTGGGCGGCGTCGCTCTCGGCCTCCCAGCCGCCCATCTCGGCAAACTCGCCCTCCAGCTCGGCGGCGCGCTCGCCGTCGGCGTCGGAGAAATCGGGCTTGTTGTACAGCTCGTCCTTCTCCTTCATGATGGCATACAGGCGCGGGTTGCCCATCAGCACCGTCTCCATCACGGTGTAGTCGTCGTATTTGAAGTGGTCCTGCTCCAGCACGCTCATGCGGCAGCCCGGCTTGAGGGACACCGAGCCGGTGGTGGGCTCCAGCTCGCCGGACAAGATGCGCAGCAGGGTGGATTTGCCGGCGCCGTTGGCGCCGATGATGCCGTAGCAGTTGCCCTCGGTGAATTTGAGGTCAACGTGTTTATACAGGGTGGAGCCTGCGAACTGCAGGCTCACGTCGGATACAGTCAGCACGGTTTTGTTCTCCTTTTTCTGATAATGGTCCAGTATCCAGTATACCACAAAGGCCCCCGCTTTTCCACCCCGCCGGGCGAAAAAGCCGCCCTCCGCCGCTTGACCGCCTGCGCCAATGGCGGTACAATAAAACTGCTTGCAGATTTTTGCAAAACGGAGGGAAAGAAAATGAAACTGTCGTTCAACAGCGCCTGCGTGCACGGCGCATACCGGGCCGAGAGCGGCCAGCCGCAGGAGCTGCCCATCGCCCAGAGCACCACCTATCGCTACTACAGCACCGACGACGTGGCCGCCCTGTTCGACCTGAAGAGCGCCGACCACATGTATACCCGCATCTCCAACCCCACCGTGGCCGCGCTGGAAAACAAGATGGCGCTGCTGGAGGGCGGCGTGGCGGCGGTGGCCGCTTCCAGCGGCCAGAGCGCCACCCTGATGACCCTGCTGAACATCTGCGAGGCGGGCGACCACATCCTGGCTTCCACCAACATCTACGGCGGCAGCCACAACCTCATCACCGTGAGCTTTGCCAAGCTGGGCATCGCCCACACGCTGGTGGACCCCGACGCCCCGCTGGAGGAGATCGTGGCGGCGGCCACCCCGCGCACCAAGGCCCTGTTTGCCGAGACGCTGGGCAACCCCGCGCTGAGCGTGCTGGATTTTGAAAAGTGGAGCGCCGCCGCCAAACAGCTGGGCGTGCCGCTGATCGTGGACAACACCCTGGCCACCCCCTACTGCTGCCGTCCGCTGGAGCACGGCGCAGACATCGTGATCCACTCCACCACCAAGTATTCCGACGGCCACGCCACCAGCGTGGGCGGCATGGTGATCGACGGCGGCACCTTCGACTGGACCGCCGGCGGCAAGTATCCCGGCCTGACCACCCCGGACGAGAGCTACCACGGCCTGGTCTACACCGAGGCGTTCGGCCCGTCCGCCTTCGCGGTGAAGCTGCGCGGCCAGCTGCTGCGCGATTTCGGCGCGGTGATGGCCCCCCAGAACGCATGGCTCACCCATCTGGGCCTCGAGACCCTGCATGTGCGCATGCAGCGCCACTGCGAGAACGCGCTGGCGCTGGCGGAGCACCTGGAGGCCAGCCCCTATGTGGAGTGGGTGAACTACCCCGGCCTCAAGAGCAGCAAATACCACGATCTGGCAAAGAAATATCTGGCGAACGGCGCGGGCGGCGTGCTGACCTTCGGCGTGAAGGGCGGCCTGGCGGCCGGCAAGAAGTTCATCGAGAACCTCGACATGACCAGCCTGGTGGTGCATGTGGGCGACCTGCGCACCAGCGTGCTGCATCCCTCCTCCACCACCCATCGCCAGCTCAGCGAGGCCGACCAGATCGCGGCGGGCATCCGCCCGGAGCTGATTCGTGTGTCGGTGGGCATCGAGGACATCGGCGACATCCTGGCCGATTTCGACCAGGCGCTGGCCGCGGCCTGCCGCTGAGCCCCATTTTGTAAAAAAGGAGCGCACCCATGCCCCTGATCCTGCCCAAAAACCTGCCCGCCGCCGAAGCGCTGGAGCGGGAGAACATCTTCGTGATGCCCGAGGAGCGGGCACGCAACCAGGACATCCGTCCGCTGCGCATCGTGGTGGTGAACCTGATGCCCACCAAGATCGCCACCGAGACCCAGCTGGCGCGCCTGCTGGCCAGCACCCCTTTGCAGGTGGTGCTGACCTTTCTGCGCACCGGCACCCACCAGTCGAAAAACACCAGCGAGAACCACCTGCAGGCCTTCTACCGCACGGTGGACGAGGTGATGGGCGAGCGGTTCGACGGCATGATCATCACCGGCGCGCCGGTGGAGCAGATGCCGTTTGAAGAGGTGGACTACTGGCCCGAGCTGTGCCGCATCATGGATTTTTCCAAGAAGAACGTCTGGTCCACCCTGCACGTGTGCTGGGGGGCGCAGGCGGGCCTGTACCACCATTTCGGCATCCGCAAGCAGCCGCTGGACGAGAAGATGTTCGGCATCTTCCCCCACCGGGTCACCCGGCCGTCCAGCCCGCTGGTGCGCGGCTTCGACGAGATCTTCTATGCGCCGCATTCCCGCCACACCACCGTGAGCCGCGAGGACGTGCTGGCCACCCCCCAGGTGCGGGTGCTGGCCGAGAGCGACGAGGCCGGCCTGTACCTGATGGCCACCGATTCCGGGCGGCAGATCTTCGTCACCGGTCACCCGGAATACGACCGCCTCACGCTGGACAGCGAATACCGCCGCGACCTTGCGCGCGGGCTTGCCATCCAGCCCCCGGCCCACTACTACGCGGACGACGACCCCGGCCGGGACGTGCTGTTCCGCTGGCGCGGACACGCCCACCTGCTCTATTCCAACTGGCTGAACTACTATGTATACCAGCAGACGCCGTACGATCTGACCGACCTGCCCGGCGGGATGTGAGCGGACGGTCTCCCGCCCCCGAGGAAAGCCGCCGCTTTGCACCGCGCTCTCGGGAAATGCACCTGCTGGCGGACGGCTTCCACCTCATCCGCCCCCTTTGGGGGCACCTTCCCCTGTCCGGGGAAGGCTTGCCGTACCGTTGGCTTCCCCCCTGGGGGGAAGCTGTCGCCGCAGGCGACTGATGAGGGGAAGGCCGCCGCTTTGCACCGCGCTCTCGGGAAACGCACCTGCTGCCGGACGGCCTCGACCTCATCCGCCCCCTGTCGGGGGCACCTTCCCCTGCCCGGGGAAGGCGTTCGGTACCGTTGGCTTCCCTCTCCCACACAAAACAAGGCCGCGCCGCCCTTTCACGCGCCGCGGATGCGAAACTGCACAAAAGAGGAAAAGACAAATCGCCTTCTCCTCTTTTGTGCAGTTTTTATATTGATTATCCCCAAATACTGCGATAAAATTTTATTAGTAGATCCAGTTCGTATACACCCGAATTTTACAGAAAGGAGAATGACCCTTGTCTGCGCTGCTGTATAATCTAAGCTTTTTGGGGACTCAGCTGCACACATGGTGGAGCCTTTGCGGGATCGCCAGCGTATTCTTTGCCGTTCTGGTAGCGGCCGCCGTGTGGCTGCACGCCTGCCTGCACCATCCCCGGGAAAACCCCCGCTGGCGCGCGCTGGGGGCTGCGCTGGCCGTTTTGGGCTTCTGTATCGCTCTGACCGGCAGTTTCCTGCTCTACCTCATCGTGCATACAGCTGCCGTCTGACACCTTTTCCGCAAAACAAACCGCGCCCGGCACAGGGATCCCTCCCTGCGCCGGGCGCGGTCTTTCTTTTCTTCTGCGTTATACCGTGAACTTCCACAGCTCCTCGCCGGTCTCCAGGTCGATGGCGGTGAAAGCGCCGTTCTCATACAGCATGCAGCTGTGGGTGCCGTCCTTGGGCAGCGAGGCCGAGCCGGGGTTCACGATGGCCACGTCGCCCTTCCACTCGCCGTGTTTGACGTGGATGTGGCCGAAGGCAAAGATGCTGCCTTTCGCCAGCGGGGGCAGGTTGTCGGGGTCGAACAGGTGGCCGTGGGTGAGGAAAAGCGCCCTGCCGTCCTCCAGCGTCATCTGCGCGTAGTCGGCCCGGATGGGGAATTCCAGCACCATCTGGTCCACCTCGGCGTCGCAGTTGCCGCGCACCGCCAAAATGCTGTTCTTGCGCGCGTTCAGCAGCGCAAACACCTCTTTGGGCGCGTATTCGTCGGGCAGGTCGTTGCGGGGGCCGTGGTACAGCAGGTCGCCCAGCAGCACCAGCTTTTCGGCGCCGCGGGCATCGAACTGCTCCAGCACCTTGCGGGTCCAGAAGGCCGAGCCGTGCAGGTCGGACGCGATGAGAAGTTTCATAGACAAAAGGCTCCTTTCCAAAAAAGAGGGGTTCAGCAGTATTCCGCCACGATCGCCTGCATCGCCTCGAACTGGTGCTCCATCTCGTCCACCAGCTTGAACTGGGTGCGGGCGCGCTCGAGGTTATGGGTGGGATGGGTGGTCTTGAAGTAGGTGTCGCCCTGCAGATAGTCTGTCAGGAAACGCATGCCGCATTCCAGCGTCAGCAGCTTTGCGCCCCAGGCAAGGCTCTTTTTCTCGGCGCTCGTCAGCACGCTGCCCGCCGTTTCCAGGTAGCCCTTGGCATACAGGCGGAACAGCTCGATGTCGAAGTGCACCTTGCTGAGGTCCTTTTCGTCCTCGGCCGCGGTGGAGGCCCCGAAGCGGATCGAGTCGCCGAAATCACTGGCGGCCAGGCCCGGCATGATGGTGTCGAGGTCGATGATGCACAGGCCCTTGCCGGTGGCCTCGTCGAACAGGATGTTGTTCAGCTTGGTGTCGTTGTGGGTCACCCGCAGCGGCAGCTCGCCGGTTTTCAGCTGGTCCATCAGCACGCCGCACTCGTCCTTGTGCGCCTGCACGAACTCGATCTCGGCGCGGCAGGTGGAGGCGCGGTCCTTCACGTCGCGCTCCAGCGCGCGGGAGAAGTCGGCATAGCGGTTGGGGGTGTCGTGGAAGCGGGGATGGTCTCGTGCAGCGTCTCGGCCGGGTAGTCGCACAGCTGCTTGAGGAAGCGGCCGAACGACCGCGCCGATTCATAGAACTGCTCGGGACGCTCCACCGCCTGGTAGCACACCGAGTCGGCGATGAAGTTATAGCAGCGCCACGGCTGCCCCTGGCTGTCCTCGAAGAAGTTGTCGCCCGCCTTGGTGCGGATATAGCTGAGGGTCTCGCGGTCGGGGTCGCCGCCCTCCGCGATGATGGAACGGCGCAAAAATTCGGTCACGCCGATGATATTCTCCATCACCTCTTTGGGGCGCTTGAACACGTGGGTGTTCACCCGCTGCAGCACATAGCGCAGCTCGTCCTCGCCGTTCTCGTCCGGCATATACACAGCGTAGGTCTCGTTGATGTGGCCCGCGCCGAAGGGCTTCACATAGCTGCAGGTGTTGCCGAAGCCGAAGGCATACAGCGCGTCCTCCAGCATCAGGTTGTCCACGCCGTCGATCTTGCGGCGGGTGGAGAAGATGACGGTGCCGGCCTCGATCTTCTGCAGCGGCTTGATGCAGCAGTTGGCCTTGATCACCGCGCCCAGACAGATGTGCACGCCGTCCTCCAGCCGGGTGTCGTGGTCCACGATGGCGCCGCAGTTGATGAGGCAGCCCTGCCCCACCTGGCAGGCGGTGTTCACGATGGCGCCCTGCAGCACGATGGTGCCCTCGCCCAGCTTGACCGACGGGCTAACCAGCGCGGCCGGATGCACCAGCGCCGGCACCTCGAAGCCGGCCTCCAGCAGCTGGTTCACCCAGCGCAGGCGCAGGCGGTTGTTGCCGAAGGCGGCGATGGCGCGGGGGAACCGGTCTTTCAGATCGGCATAGTCCATACAGCGGCCCACCACCTTCGCGCCGCGGGCGGCGTCGTCCAGGAAAAACACCTCGTACCCGGCAGCCTCGGCGGTTTCGGCAGCCACGCGGCCCAGGCCGCCGGCGCCCAAGATCAGCAGTTGTTCCATATTGTCCTCCTACATCGTCCCGGCCCAAAGGGGCCGGTCGTTCTCTGGCAAAGTGTGTTTCTCCTATTGTACCACATTTTGCTCCGTTTGGGGATGGCAATTCGATCAGATTCGTCTGTTTGGCAAAAAAGCGGAGCCGTGCGAACAAAACGGCACGGCTCCGCAGATTGGAAAAGCGGGGTTACTCGGCGGCCTGGTAGTAGGGCGAGCCGAGCAGATAGGGGATCGTGGGGCTGTACGCCGTGTGGCTGGACATGAACTCGATCCAGGCGCGGTAGCCGTCCTGGTCCAGGTGGTGGCCGTCGGGGGCGGCGTATTCGGGGTTCAGGTAGCCGTCGTCGCCGGCCAGCGCGGTGTTCAGGTCGAGGAAATACAGGCCGCGCTCAAAGGCCATCTGCGCCAGGCGGCAGTTCAGCTGGTAGAGGTGGTCCTGGGTGAACATGGCGCGCTCGGCCTCGTACTCGGGCGTCACCGGGGTGATCGACTGGATATAGATCTGGGCGTCGGGCCGCACCACCGACTGCAGCCAGTCGAGCATCTTCTCGTAGTAGGTGAAGAAGGCGTCGTCCGACAGGTTGATGATCGAGTTGGTGCCGAACAGCACATAGATGTGTTCCGGCTGCTTTTCGGCCAGCTTGGCGGCGATGTCGTCCTGGGTGGACACCCGCTCGCCCTGCGGGTTTTTCAGCTGGCCGTTGTTGACGATGGTGTCGGGACCGCAGCTCTGGTAGGCGCAGAGGGTGACGATGTCCTTGATGTCGGTGTTGTACGACCAGAAGCCCTGGCTGATCGAGTCGCCGATGATCATGGTGTTGGCGAAGTAGCTCATGTCCACCCGGCCGTTCTCGGGCAGGGCGATCATGCGGTAGTCGGGCGAGGTGATGGTGGCGTCCACCGTCCGCTCCACCGGGCCCACCACGTTCCAGCCCGCCTGCACGGCGCCGCCGGAGCCTTCGGAGCTGCTGCCGGACGCGGGCGCGGAGATGGACGAGGACGCCCCGCCGCTCTGGGGGGCCTCCTCCCCGGTGATCTTCTGGATGATAAAGGTGATCACCCAGGCCAGGGCGGCCAGGATGAGGGCAAGGATCAGCACAAAGACGGCGCGCCGGAAGGTGCGCTTGCGGCGGCGGCGACGGGTCTGTGCACGGAATTCATGGTAACTGGACACTGGGAGCTCCTCCTATAAGCGCGGCAAAGGGCGCCTTGTCTATCAGAAACAGCGGCCTGTCCGGCAGGCTGCAAAGCATCAAAAACACAGGGTAAAAGAACCGCTATGCAGCTATTATACCCCATCTTGCCGCGCGGTTCAAGCGCCCGGCAGATTTCCCCGCCGGTTTGCGCCCAAAACCACAAATCTTTTACAGTTTGTTCTTATTCGCGGGTGACATTCCGTATCCAGCGGCCGCTGAGGATGCGCGGCAGGCAGACGATGGCCTTGACGATGTTGTCCGAGCGCATCAGGAAGAACACCACCGGCGCGCTCCAGTGCAGCACGAAGGCGGCCACCAGGCCCAGCGGCACCGCCTGCACCCACAAGAGCCCGCAGTCCAGCAGGAAGTTGGTGTTGACGTCGCCGCCGCCGCGCAGCACGCCCACGATGGACACGCTGCCAAAGCCCATGATCGGCTCCATGCAGCCCAGGATGGTGAGCAGCGTGTAGGCGGTAGAGGCGGTCTCGGGGGTGACGTTGTAGATGGCAAGCACCGGGCCGCGCAAAAGCAGCAGCACACAGCCCGCGCAGATGCTGAGGATCTCGCCCACAAAAATCAGGCTGTTGGCCACTCGCTGGGCCTCCCTCCTGCCCTGCCCGCTGCCGATGGTCTTGCCGCACAGCACGGCGGCGGCGTTGGCGATGCCGAAGGTGAACACGCTGCACAGCTGGTTCATCACGTTGGCGATGCTGGCGGCGGCCACGAAGGTCTGGCCCATGCGGCCGATGGTCATGTTGATCATCGACATGCCCAGGCCCCACAGCAGTTCGTTGCCCACGATGGGCAGGCTGTTGCGCAGATAGTCGGCGCCCAGCCCGCCGCTGCCCAGCAGGATGCAGCGCGGGGTGAAGCGCACCTTCTTTTCGATACAGGTCATGTACACCAGCACGGCGCAGAACTCAAAGCCGCGGGCGATGACGGTGCCGATCGCGGCGCCCCGGATGCCGTAGGCCGGAAAGCCCAGCCTGCCGAAGATGAAGCAGTAGTTGAAAAAGACGTTGATGCAGAAGCTGCAGCTGTACACCGCCATGCTCACCTTCACCTGCTCCACCGCCCGCAGGCACATCAGGTAGCAGTTGGACACGCTGAACAGCACGAAGCTCAGCGACAGGGTTTTCAGATATTCGGCCGAGGCGGCGATGACCGGCTCTTCGCTGGAAAAGATGCGCATCAGCGGCTCGGCGAAGAAAAATCCCGCAAGTGCGAACAGGGCGCTGGCGCACAGCACCACCCGCACCGTGAGCGCGATGAGGCGGCGGATGCGCTCGGTGTCTCCCTTGCCCCAGTACTGGGCGATGAGGACGTTGGCGCCGCTGGCCAGCCCGAAGCCCAGGATGTTGAGGATGAAGAAGGGCTGTCCGCCCAGGTTGGCCGCCGTGATGGCCAGGTCGCCCAGCCGGCCCAGCATGACGGTGTCCATCAGGTTCACGCCCAGGCTGATGATGTTCTGCGCCGCGATGGGCAGGCTGAGCGCCAGCATCGACAGATAAAAGCCGCGGTCGGCGCGGAAATGCTTTTGGAAAAAGGCTTGCATGGTTCCTCCTTGTGTGGTGTGAAAAAAGACTGTGCGCGGCACTGGCTGCTTCAGCGGGGGAACGCCAGTGGGACGGCCCGCCTTCCCCTGGCAGGGGAAGGTGCCCCCGCAAGGGGGCGGATGAGGTCGAATCTGCCCCGCGGGCAGCGGCTTTTCGGCCGTGCGCGCGGCGCATACCGGCCGCTTTTCCCTCACTCCTTGCCGAACAGCGCTCTCGCCTCGCTGGCCAGATACAGGCTGCCGCAGACTACTGCGCCCTCGTAGCCGTCCTCGACGGCCAGCTCCAGCGCGTCGGCGGCGGTGTCGCAGACAGTCACCCGCGGGAACACCCCGCGCGCCAGTTCGGCCAGCTGCTCGGTGTCCAGCGCGCGCGGGCCGGCTGTCTGCGGGGTGACGGTGTACAGGTGAGCAAAGCATCCCTCCAGCGCGCGCAGCGTCTCCTCGCAGTTCTTGTCCTCCATCATGCCCATCACGCCCGCCAGACCGGTGAGCTTGGCTTTTTTCAGGGTGGAGGCCAGCGCCGCCGCGCCGTCCGGGTTGTGGCAGCCGTCGATCACCACGAACGGGTCGCGGGGTACCACCTCGATGCGCGCCGGCATCCGCGCCGCCCGCAGGCCGCGCAGGATGGCGTCGTCGTCGATCTCCCAGCCCCTGCGCCACAGCGCCAGCGCCGCCTCGATGGCCACCGCCGCGTTGCGCTGCTGGTGACTGCCGGGCAGGGCCAGGTCGGCCAGGTATCCGCCGTAGTCAAAGCGGTTTTCCAGCGCGCGTCCCTTTTGGGGCAGAATGTCGTCGGCGTCCGGCTCCACCAGCTCGCAGCCTGCCGCCGCGCACGCTTCGGCGATCACCTCGCGCGCCGCCTCCAGCTGGCCGGGATAGCTCACCACCGTGCAGCCCGGCTTGATGATGCCGCATTTTTCCCGCGTGATCTCGGGGATGGTGTAGCCCAGCATGTCCATATGGTCCATGCCGATGCGCAGGATGCAGGCCACCTCCGGCGCGGGGATGGCGTTGGTGGCGTCCAGACGGCCGCCGATGCCGGTCTCCAGCACCACGATGTCGCACTGCTGCTGCGCGAACCACACCAGCGCCACCGCCGTCACCGCCGCAAACTCGCACGGCCATTCGCCGGTGTCCCGGTGCAGCTGTTCGGCCGCTTCGCGCACCACCGCCGTCACCGCGCCCAGCGCTGCGGGGTCGATCATCTCGCCGTTCATCTGGAACCGCTCGCGGAACTCCACCACATAGGGCGAGACGTTGCAGCCCACCCGCAGGCCGCTCTCCTTCAGGATGGCGGCCAGCATGGCGGCGGTGCTGCCCTTGCCGTTGGTGCCGGCGATGTGCACGAATTTCAGCCGCTGCTGCGGGTTGTCCAGCAGCGCCAGCAGCGCGCGGGCGGAGTCCACGCCCGGCATGCGGGTGCGGTGGGGCAGGCTGTGCAGCCACTGCTCTGCTTCGAGGCTGGTCATGAAAAACGCTCCTTTCAAAATACAGGCGGGCCGCGAAAGGCCCGCCTGTGGGTGGTTGTTGTGCCATCGGCTTCCCCCTGGGGGAAGCGGCCGGTGTGCGCCGCGCGCACGGCCGAAAGCCGCTGCCCGCGGGGCAGACCCGACCTCATCCGCCCCCTTGCGGTGGCACCTTCCCCTGCCAGGGGAAGGCATCGCCGGCGTCAGCCCATCGCCCGGATGGAATCGGCGATCATGGCCAGCTTGTCGCGGCTCTTCTGCAGCTTCTGGCGGATGCCGTCCACCACCGCCGCCGGGGCCTTGTTCACAAAGCCCTCGTTGGACAGCTGCTTTTCAAACATCGCGATCTCCTTCTCGGCGGCGGCCTGCTCCTTGTGCAGACGCGCCAGCTCCTTGTCGCGGTCGATCAGCTCCATCAGCGGGATGAAGCCGCGGGCCGAGTGGGTCACCACCTGCACCATGCCGGCGGTCTCGCCCTCGTATTTGGGGGTGATGGTCACGTCGGTGGCAAAGGCGAACTTGGCCAGATAGCTCTTGCCCTTCTCGAAGGCCGCGCCGTCGGCGGTCTCCAGAATCAGGCTGGCGCGCTTGGCCGGGTGCACGTTCATCTCGGTGCGCACCGCGCGCACCGCCTTGATCAGGTCCACGATGCGGGTGAAGTCGGCCTCGTCGTCGGCAAAGGAGAAGGCGGGGTCGAACTCGGGCCATCTCTGGGTCATGATGGTCTCGGCGCTGCCGGGCAGGGCGCGGTAGATCTCCTCGGTGATGAAGGGCATGAACGGGTGCAGCAGCTTCAGCGCCTGGCTCAGCACATGCACCAGCACCTTGCGGGCGGTGTCGGCTTCGGCGGCGTTGTCGCTGTTCAGGCGCACCTTGGCGATCTCGATGTACCAGTCGCAGTAGACATCCCAGATGAAGTCCTGGATCTTCTGCGCGGCCAGACCCAGCTCGAACTTGTCGAGGTTCTCGGTGACGTTCTTGGCCACCGTGTTCAGGCAGGACAGCACCCAGCGGTCGCTCAAATCGAGGGTGTCGGCGGCGGGCAGGCCGGCCTCGAAGCCCTCGGGCAGGTTCATCATCACAAAGCGGGCGGCGTTCCACAGCTTGTTGGCAAAGTTGCGGGCAGCGCGCACTTTATCGTCCGAGAAGCGCATGTCGTTGCCGGGGGTGGAGCCCATCACCAGCGCCAGGCGCAGCGCGTCGGCGCCGTATTCGCGGATGACCTCCAGCGGGTCGATGCCGTTGCCCAGCGACTTGCTCATCTTGCGGCCCTGCGCGTCGCGCACCAGGCCGTGGATGACCACCGTGTCGAACGGGGCCTGGCCGGTGTATTCCAGCGCCGAGAAGATCATGCGGCTCACCCAGAAGGTGATGATGTCGTAGCCGGTGACCAGCGTGTTGGTGGGGTAGAAATAGGCCAGGTCGTCGGTCTGCTCGGGCCAGCCCAGCGTGCTGAACGGCCACAGCGCGCTGGAGAACCAGGTGTCGAGGCTGTCGGGGTCCTGCTGCACCTTGCCGCCGCAGTCGGGACAGGTGTCCAGATGCTCCACGCTCACATGCACCTTGCCGCAGTCGTCGCAGTAGTAGGCCGGGATGCGGTGGCCCCACCACAGCTGGCGGCTGATGCACCAGTCGCGGGTGTTCTCCATCCAGTGGAAATAGTGTTTGTCGAACCGCTCGGGCACAAAGCGGATCTCGCCCGAGCGCACCGCCTCGATGGCGGGACCGGCCAGCGGGACCATCCGCACGAACCACTGCTTGGACACCATCGGCTCGATGGTGGTGCCGCAGCGGTAGCAGACGCCCACCTCGTGCTGCAGCGGCTCCACTTCCTTCAGGAAGCCGCCCGCCTTCAGATCCTCCACGATCGCCTTGCGAGCTTCCATCGTGGTCATGCCGGCGTATTTGCCGCAGTCGAGCACCTCCGGCTCGCCGGCGGCGGCGCGGCCGCTGGCAAACAGCTCGTCGGCGGCGGCCTTGTCGGCGGCGCCGGTCATTCTGCCGTCGTAGGTGAACACGCGCACCGAGGGCAGGCTGTGGCGCTGGCCCACCTCGTAGTCGTTGGGGTCGTGGGCGGGGGTGATCTTCACCACGCCGGTGCCCTTCTCCATGTCGGCGTGGTCGTCGCAGACGATGGGGATCTCCTTGTTCAGCAGCGGCAGCACCACATGGCAGCCGTGCAGATGGGCATAGCGGGGATCGGCGCCGTTGATGGCCACGGCGGTATCGCCCAGCATCGTCTCGGGGCGGGTGGTGGCCAGCTCCAGCATCTCGCCGGTCTCCTTCACCGGGTAGAGCAGATGCCAGAAGTTGCCGTCCTGGGTCTTGTATTCCACCTCGGCGTCCGAGATGGAGGTGCGGCAGTGGGGGCACCAGTTGATCATGCGGTTGCCGCGGTAGATGAGGTCCTTGTCATACAGCTGCTTGAACACCTTCAGCACGGCCCTGCTGCATCCCTCGTCCATCGTGAACCGCTCGCGGGTCCAGTCGCAGGAGGAGCCCAGTTTTTTCAGCTGCTCCACGATGCGGTTGCCGTACTGGTTCTTCCAGTCCCAGGCGCGCTCCAGGAAGCCCTCGCGGCCGAGGTCCTCTTTGGTGAGGCCCTCCTCCTTCAGCTTGGCCACCACCTTGGCCTCGGTGGCGATGGAGGCGTGGTCGGTGCCGGGCACCCACAGCGCGGCGTAGCCCTGCATGCGCTTGTGGCGGATGAGGATGTCCTGCCAGGTGTTGTCGATGGCGTGGCCCATGTGCAGCTGGCCGGTGACGTTTGGCGGCGGCATCACGATGGTATACGGCTCCTTGTCGGGGTCCGGCTGCGCGGTGAAGTAACCGCCCTCCATCCAGGACTGGTAGATTTTGTCCTCCACCTGGGCAGGGTCGTACAGCTTTTCCAGTTCTTTCATTGTACGCACTCTCCTTTTCGTGTGGGGGCGGCGGGATACAAAAAAGCCGCCCCATGATCTTGCAAACATGGGACGGCCTTGTTTCAAAACCGCGGTACCACCCAAATTGCGCCGTTTATCCAAAAACAGCGCCCCTTGAAGCCCCGGTAACGGGGGGCCAGGACGGGAAGGGCTACTGACGTTTCACCCCTCCTGCTCCAAAGCGACCATGCCGCCTGTGCGCGGGCGGGGATCGCAGCGCCCCCCGCTCTCTGGACCGGCGCGTTTGGCCGGCGGCAACCTCTTTTTCACAGCATTTTCGATACCATTTATAATACCGGGCAAACCCGGATTTGTCAACCGTTTCAGCCCAGGCAGATGCCCATGCGGCGGGCGACGGTGATCATGTCGCAGCCCTCGGGCACCAGGCGGGTCTTGCCGGCCACGTCCTCCAGCTTGTTCTCGGTGACGGCGTGGTTCTTCATGGCCACGGCCACGCCGTAGCGCTCGTTCTCCACCAGCTTTGCGGCGTGTGCGCCGAACTGGGTGGACAGCACGCGGTCGTAGGCGGAGGGGCTGCCGCCGCGCTGCATATGGCCGGGCACACACACGCGGGTCTCGAAGCCGGTGGCGGCCTCGATCTGGCGGGCGATGCGGGCGGTGGCGGTGGTGTCGCCTGCCTTGGCGCGGCGGGCGGTCCACTCCTTGCGCTTCATGCGGGCCTCCTCGGTGTCGAAGGCGCCCTCGGCCACCGCCAGGATGGAGAAGGTCTTGCCCTGTTTGGCGCGCTTTTCCACGGCGGCGATGACGTTGTTGATGTCGTAGGGCAGCTCGGGCAGCAGGATGATGTCGGCGCCGCCCGCGATGCCGCTGTACAGGGTGAGCCAGCCGGCCTTGTTGCCCATGATCTCGATCACCATCACGCGGCGGTGGCTGGAGGCGGTGGTGTGGATGCGGTCGATCACCTCGGTGGCGATGTCCACGGCGGTGTGGAAGCCGAAGGTGACGTCGGTGCCCCAGATGTCGTTGTCGATGGTCTTGGGCAGGCCGATGATGTTCAGGCCCTCCTGGTGCAGCAGGTTCGCGGTCTTGTGGGTGCCGTTGCCGCCCAGGCACAAGAGGCAGTCCAGCTTCATCTCCTTATAGTTTTCCTTCATGGCGGCCACCTTGTCCACATTGTCCTCGCCCACCACGCGCATGAGCTTGAAGGGGGTGCGCTTGGTGCCCAGGATGGTACCGCCGCGGGTGAGGATGCCGGAGAATTCGTGGGGCTGCATCACCCGCCACTCGCCGTTGATGAGGCCGGAATAGCCGTTGGCGATGCCCACGATCTCCACATCGTCGCCCATGCGCTCGTACAGGGCTTTGGCCGCGCCGCGGATGGTTGCGTTCAGGCCGGGGCAGTCGCCGCCGGAGGTCAGGATTCCTACACGTCTTTTCATCGTTGCTCCTCCATTTCCGCCCTCCCCGCTCCCGGGAGGGTATACTATAAAATAAGAGTATTCTTCTTATGGCTCTTTGTCAAGAAAAGGCGCGGCCATACACCCCCGCCGAAAAATTTTTTTATTTTTTTGAAAATACCTGTTGACAAATGGCCCAAGGGTGGATATAATATAAAGCGCGGTAAGGACAGCGCACCGCAAACAACACAGCAATGGGGAATTGTGTAAGGGTAGCACGACAGACTCTGACTCTGTTTGTGAGGGTTCGAATCCT
>DGYMJ06203__coassemble_346_pt1 | contig 41216 bp, 41 predicted proteins | sample DGYMJ06203__metabat2_high_PE_020 | metagenome-assembled genome bin DGYMJ06203 | reverse complement strand
GATTCCGATATTTCTACCATTATAACACAAAACCCGCCAAAACTGTATACAAAATCCGCCCGCGAAACAGTTTTGTAACCTTTCAAAAGATGGAAAAAGAGGAGATATATGGGACAAAAAACAACTATGGTGTGTGGTTTCTTTGCGTTTGTGCAGGATGTGCAAAAATGAGTAAATTTTTTGTAAAATCATCCAAGGAAACACGGTGGGCGCGGCAGAAAAGCAGCCGTGCAGGCCCGGCTGTTCGAGCGGGGCCGCACGGCTGCGCGCAGGGGGGAAGGGAGGGGGCGGCGGTCAGTTCTGGTCGCGGCTGTGGGCCACCAGCGCCATCAAAAATCCAGCCAGCAGCGAGGCGGTGATGCCGCCCGCCGCGGCGGCCAGCGGGCCGGTGAGCACGCCGATCAGCCCGTGCAGCTCCACCGCGCGCACGGCGCCCTGCGCCAGCGTGTGCCCAAAGCCCAGCAGCGGCACCGACGCCCCCGCCCCGGCAAATTCCACCAGCGGCTGGTATACCCCCGCCGCCGACAGCACCACCCCCGCCACCACATAGCCCACCAGGATGCGGGCCGGGGTGAGCGCGGTGAGGTCGATCAGCAGCTGGCCGATCACGCACAGCCCGCCGCCGACCACGAATGCCCACAGATAGTTCATAGCTCCTCCTTTGGCCCTGCGGCCAGTTCCACAAGATGCGACACCGCCGGGATGCTCTCGCCCTGCTGGACGGTGGTGCTGCTCATCAGCGCGCCGGTGGCGGCCACCAGGATGCGCCGCATCTCGCCGGTGCGCAGCGCGGGCAGCAGGCGTCCCGCCAGCACCGACGCGCAGCACCCGCAGCCCGATCCCCCCGCCTGCACCGGCTGGCGGGCGCGGTCGAAGATCAGCAGGCCGCAGTCGTGGTGGTTGGTCATCCGCACCCCCTCCTTCTCCAGCAGGGTGTGCAGCAGCCGGCTGCCCACCAGGCCCAGGTCGCCGGTGTAGATGCCGTCGAAATCGTCGGGGGCGGCGCCGGTGTCGGCAAAAAAGCGCAGCAGGGTCTCCGCCGCCGCCGGCGCCATCGCCGCGCCCATGTTGGCCAGGTCCTTCACGCCTGCGTCCCGCACCCGCCCAAAGGCGGCCGCCCGCAGGAAAGGCCCCGGCCCGTCCGGCTGCACCACCACCGCGCCTGCGCCGGTCACCGTCCACTGGGCGGTGGGCGCGCGCTTGCCGCCGTAGTCCAGCGGGGTGCGGAACTGGCGTTCGGCCGCGCAGAAATGGCTGCTGGTCACCGCCAGCGCCCGCCGGGCCGCGCCGCCCGCCACCAGACATCCGGCCAGCGCCAGCGCCTGCACCATCGTGGAGCAGGCGCCGTACAGCCCGATGGAGGGCATGTCCAGCTCGCGCAGCGCATAGCCCGAGGCCGTGCACTGGTTCTGCAGGTCGCCGCACAGCACGGCGTCCAGCTCCGTCTGGTCCAGCCCGGCTTTTTTCAGCGCCAGCGAGGCGGCGCGCTGCTGCAGCAGGCTCTCGGCCTTCTCCCAGCATTTCTGCCCCAGGGCGTTGTCGTGCAGCACCTCGTCGAAGCAGCTGCCCAGCGGCCCCTCCCCTTCCCGCTTGCCCGCCACCGCCGCGAAAGCGGGCAGCGACGGCGGCCGGGAAAAGACGATGGCGTCCCCTTTCCGGATGCAGTTCATACCATCCCCCCCACATACGGCCGGATCAGATACCACACCAGCCCCCATGCCGACCCGGCCAGCGTGCCGTAGACGATCACCGGCCCGGCGATGACGAACATTTTCGCGCCCGACCCGGTCACCAGCCCTTCGCAGCGGAACTCGATGGCCGGGCTGACCACCGCGTTGGCAAACCCGGTAATCGGCACCAGCGTGCCGGCTCCCGCGCGGGAGGCCAGCTTCTGGTACCAGCCCAGCGCCGTGGTGACGGCCGACAGGAAGATCAGACCCACCGACGCCAGCAGCGAGGCGTCGGACAGGGTGTATCCGGCGGCCAGGAACCACTGGCGCAGCCCTTCGCCCACCGTGCAGATGCAGCCGCCCACCGCAAAGGCCCACACGCAGTTGCGCCCCACCGCCGAGCGCGGCGAGGCTTTTTTCACCAGCGCGGCGTATTCGGCCTTGTTCAGTTGCATAGTATCCACTTCCTTTTTGTGAAAATGTTGAGATTTGCCCGCAAAACGGGTATAATGACAGAGACAGGGACGCGGCCGGAGACGGCCGTGCGAAAGGAGACGCGTTGACCGATGGAAATGAGCTTTAAACAGGCGGAAGCGATGCTCACCGCTGCGCAGAAGGAGCGCCTGGCCCGCCTGATGTGGGACGGCGCCGGTCTGCCGCAGGACCTCTCGCCGGAGGAGAAGGTGTTCTGCTTCGGGCTGTATGTGTTCTGTGAGTACGAGCAGCGCGACGAGCTGAAAAAATACTTCACACCGTAAAAAAGGCCGGCAGGGCGGCGCTTTGCCGCCCCGCCCCTGCCCGGCTTTACAGCTCGGCTTCGATGGCGCCCACCGGGCAGCCGGCCGCCGCGTTGGCCACCGGGGTGGCCCAGCCGTCGTCGGCCGGCCCGGCCACCGCCACCCCGTTCTCCATATGGAACACCTCGGGGCAGGTCTCGGCGCACAGGGCGCAGCCGATGCATTTTTCGTTCACAACAACCTTCATCATCGTTTCCCTCCGTTTTCTGCGGCGCGTGCGTTTGCGCCGTCCGCAGGCAGTATGGGCCGGATGAGGGGCGGATAATCGCGTTTGCGCGGCAGTTTGACGGGGAAGGAAGTTTTTTTGGATGCAACGGCTGCTACACTGGATGAAAACCGAGCCGATGCTGCTGGCCGCGGGAGCGGCGGCGGCGTTCAGCTGCCTGTTTGTGCCGCCCTCGGCGGACTACCTGGGCTACCTCGACTGGCGGGTGCTGGCGCTCCTGTTCAGCCTGATGGTCACGGTGGCCGGCCTGCGGCAGGCAGGGCTGTTCGGGCGGCTGGCGCGCGGGCTGTGCACCCGGGTGAAAACCAGCCGCGGGCTGTGTTTTGTGCTGGTGATGCTGTGCTTTTTCAGCTCGATGCTGGTGACGAACGACGTTGCCCTGCTCACCTTCGTGCCCTTCTCGGTGCTGGTGCTGGTGCTCACCGGGCACAAGCAGCTGCTGGTGTGGGTGGTGGTGCTGCAGACGGTGGCGGCCAACCTGGGCAGCATGCTCACCCCGCTGGGCAACCCGCAGAACCTCTACTTATACACGTTCTACAACATGACGGCGCCGGAATTTCTGTCCGTCACCGCGCCGGCCACTTTGGTGTGCCTGGCGGTCACGGCGGGGCTGTGCCTGCTCACGCCCGCCCGGCCCGCCGCGGTGGAGCTGGACGGCGAGGCCGACCCGCTCAACCACCGCCTTTTGTGGCTGTGCTTGTCGATGTTCGCGGTGTGCCTGCTGTGCGTGCTGCGGCTGATCGACTGGCCGCTGATGCTGGTGCTGGTGGTGGTCATCACGCTGGCCGCCCGCCCCACCCTGCTGCGGCAGGCGGACTATGCCCTGCTGCTCACTTTTGTGTTCTTTTTCATCTTCGTGGGCAATCTGGGGCGCATCCCCGCCGCCGCTGCCTGGCTGCAGGGCCTTGTGCAGGGCAGGGAGCTTGTGTGCGGCGCGCTGGCCAGCCAGGTCATCAGCAACGTGCCGGCGGCGGTGCTGCTGTCCGGCTTCACCGACAAGGCCGCCCCGCTGCTGCTGGGCGTGAATCTGGGCGGCCTGGGCACGCCGGTGGCCAGCCTGGCCAGCCTGATCTCGCTGAAGATCTACGCCCGCACCCCCGGCGAGAGCACCGGCCGCTTTTTGAAGGTCTTTCTGCCGGTGAACTTCGGCCTGCTGGCGGTTCTGCTGGCCGGCGCAATGCTTGTGATGTAAGGAGAATGATATGAAAGCGACCGTAGTCATCCCCAACCTGAACGGCGCCGGCTGGCTGAAAGACAGCATCGAGTCGATCTGGGCCCAGACCTGCCGGGATTTCGAGCTGATCGTCGTGGACAACGGCTCCACCGACGAGAGCCTCGCCATCGCGCGCAGCTATGTGGGCCGCGAGCGGTATACCCTCATCGAGAACAGGGAGAACACCGGCTTTTCCCACGCGGTGAACCAGGGCATCCGGCTGGCGGACAGCGAGTATGTGGCGCTGTTCAACAACGACGCCTTTGCCGAGCCGGACTGGCTGGAAAACCTCATCGCCGCCGCCGACAAGGACAAGCGCATCTTTGCGGTGTCCAGCCTGATGATCCGCCACTTTGAGCGCACCCTGGCCGACGACGCGGGCGACTATGTCACCCTGCTGGGCTTTGCCTGCAAGCGGGGGGACGGCATGCGCGCCGAGCGGTATCAGAGGCCCTGCCGGGTGTTTTCGGCCTGCGGCGGCGCGGCGCTCTACCGCAAGAGCATTTTGGACGAGATCGGCCTGTTCGACGAGAATTTCTTCGCCTACTACGAGGACGTGGACCTCAGCTGGCGCGGCAACAACCACGGGTACAAAAACGTGTTTTGTCCCGCCGCCAAGTGCTACCACATCTGCGGCGCCACCACCGGCGCGGTGCGGTACAACCCGTTCAAGAGCATCCAGAGCGGCCGCAACAGCATCCTGCTGCCCTACAAGAACATGCCGCTGCTGATGCTGCTGCTGAACCTGCCGTTTCTGGCGGCGGGGTATCTGCTGAAGGCGGTGATGTTCCGCCTGCGGGGGTTCGGCCCGGCCTACGGGCAGGGCTTCAAGGAGGCGTTCAAGGCCATCCCGAAGCTGGATAAACCGCGTTTCCGCGTGAAAAATCTGCCGTGTTATATGCTGGTGCAGCTGTGGCTGGTAGGGGGGCTTTTCCAGTATATCGTCTACCGCGCCCAGCGCGCGCTGAAGATCACCTGACAAACAGAAAGGAGCGTTTTGTATGTCCGATCCGCTGCGATCCGTTGTGGAAAAGCGCATCCGGCGCACGATGAAGGCGCTGGAGGCCAACAAGATGACCGCCCTGTACGCCGCCACCGCCGACGAGGTGGCGCCGCTGGTGGAGAGCCTGCTGCGTCCCGGCGCGCTGGTGGCCACCGGCGGCAGCATGACGCTGGCAGAGACCGGCGTCATCGACCTGCTGCAGAGCGGGAAGTATGAGTACCTCGACCGCACCGCCGTCCCGCCCGAGGAAGTGCCCGCGCTCTACCGCCGCGCCTTCTCGGCCGACTTCTACCTCACCAGCTCCAACGCCGTCACCGAGCAGGGCGAGCTGTACAACGTGGACGGCAACGCCAACCGGGTGGCCGCCATGACCTACGGCCCCGACAAGGTGATCTGCGTGGTGGGCTGCAACAAGATCGTGCCCGACCTGGCCGCCGCCGAGCGCCGGGTGAAGGACATCGCAGCCCCGGCCAACGCCGCCCGCCTGTCCTGCCCCACCCCCTGTGCCCAGACCGGCAAGTGCGAGAACTGCCATTCCCCCGGCCGCATCTGCTGCACCACCGTCATCCACGCGCAGCAGCGCGTCCCGGGGCGCATCACCGTCATTCTGGTGGGCCAGCCGCTGGGATACTAAATCCATATCCTACACTAAAACAGCCCGGCGCTTTTGGGTAAAGCGCCGGGCTTACTTTTGCGAATTTGCAAAGTAGAGCGCGCGGCTTGCGGAAAAAAGCAGATTGTGATAGAATTTTATCAACATAGCGGTGGACGGTTCGCGATTTTTTCAAATTCTGTTTCGGATGAATATATGAAGGAGGAACAACATATGGAAGCCAAGGCAGAAAAGTCGGCGAATAAATCTTTTGGAAAAACGGTGGGAGAGATTGCAGGGAATGTTGCAAAGACAGCCGGAAAGGTTTCGGGACAGGCAAAGGATGCCGTGATTGGCACAATTGACCAAAATGGAAACGGCAGCATTGACATCGAGGATATTATCATCATGGGGCTGCGCGTACCGGGCATCCGGATTAACCGGTCGGATTTCCTTCGAAAAGAATTTATGAAGCGCTATTCTCCTGAGGTGATTGAGGATGCGGTCGAACACAATCCGCTGCACGCAGGGATCCCTGTGGCCGAAATCGATAAAATTGCAGACGAAGTAATCCAGTATGAGCGAACCTGTGTAACGGGTATATCGACCGCGCTGGGAATGCCCGGCGGGTTTGCGATGGCGGCGACAATCCCGGCGGACATCGCGCAGTATTATGGGTATATGCTGCGCGCAACGCAGAAGCTGCTGTATCTGTACGGATTCCCTGAGATCGATACCCAAGAGAAAGGATCAAAATTCGACTCGGAAACATTGAATATTCTGATTCTCTGTCTGGGTGTGATGTATGGCGCAGCGGGTGCAAACAAAGCGCTGCATGCAGTTGCAGCTGCTTTGGCTGTGGGAGTAGAGAAAAAATTGCTGAATATGGCGCTTACAAAAGGAACGATTTATCCGATTGTAAAGAATATAGCGAAATGGTTTGGTCAAAAAATGACAAAAACGGTGTTTGCAGGCTTTTTCAAGAAGGCGATTCCGGTGGTTGGCGGTGTAGTTGGCGGAGGAATTACCTATCTGACGTTCAAGCCATGTTGTATGAAATTGAAAGAATCCCTGCAAGATACACGCCTGAGCAATCCGGACTATAAAAAGACCGGAGAAGAAATGGATATTATCGATGTGGAATGCTCTATCGTAGATCTGGAAGAAAAATTTTAATGGAAGAACAGCCCGGCGCTTTAGGACAAAGCGCCGGGCTTTCCTTGTATATTCCATTCACATCCCCCGCCACGCCTCGGCCAGCGCGGTCACGGCGGCAGGAAGATCGGCGTCGGGCAAAGCGCCGTAGCCCAGCACCACGCCCGCCCGCTGGGGCGGCTGGACCGCATACTCGGCCAGGCCGCTCAGCCGGATGCCCGCCGCCCGCGCGGCGGCGACCCGCTCGGCTTCCCGGTCCGGCACCTCCAGCAGCAAGTGCAGCCCGGTGTGCGCGCCGCGGATGGGCCACGCCGGGAACGCCCCGGCAAGCGCGGCGGTGAGGGCGGCCGCCCGCTTTTGGTACCGGCTGCGCAGCCGCGCCAGATGGCGGGCGAAGTGCCCTTCGGTCAGAAAGCGGCAGAGGGTCTGCTGCTCGAACCGGCTCACGGTGGAGGCATAGCTGCCATACCGCTCGCGGTAGGCCTCCAGCAGTTGGGGCGGCAGCACCATGTAGGCGATGCGGATGCTGGGCGCGAGGCTCTGGGAAAAGGTGCCCACATAGGCCACCCCCTGTCCCCCCGCCATCCCCTGCAAGCTGGGCAGCGGGCGGGTGGCAAAGCGGAATTCGGAATCGTAGTCGTCCTCGATCACCAGCCGTCCCGGCTGCCGGGCGGCCCAGCGCAGCAGCGCCGCCCGCCGCGCCGCCGGCATCACCGCGCCGGTGGGAAACTGGTGGCTGGGGGTGACATAGGCGACGTTCGCCTTTCCCGCCGCCAGCTGCTCCACCGACAACCCCTGCCGGTCCACCGGCACGCAGACGCACGGCACCCCCTCGTTTTCCAGAACACGCCGTGCGCGGCGGTAGCCGGGGTCCTCCACCGCCACCAGCGGCGACGGCCCCAGCAGATGGGCCAGCAGCCCCAGCAGATACTCGATGCCCGCGCCCACCACGATCTGCTCGGAGGTGCACCGCACCCCGCGGTACTGCTCCAGATGGGCCGCCAGCGCCGCCCGCAGCGCCTCGTCGCCCTGCCCGTGGCCGCGGCCCAGCAGCTCGGGACGGGAATAGAGCAGCTCTTTCTGGATGCGCCCCCAGGTGCGGAAGGGGAACAGCGCCGGGTCGGCGCCGCTGGTGCCCAGATCGAACCGCCAGCGCGGCGCGGGGGGCGGCGCGGGCAGGGCGGGCAGCGCCGCCGGAGCGGGCAGGCCCGCGCAGTCCATCACATAAAAGCCCGACCGCGGCCGGCTCTCGAGGTAGCCCTCGGCGGCCAGCTGCTGGTAGGCGGCGTCCACCGTGCTGACGCTCACCCCCAGCTGGGCGGCCAGGCTGCGCTTGCCGGGCATCCGGGTGCCGGGGGAAAGGCGTCCGTCCCGCACGGCGGCGGAGACGCCCTCGTACAGCTGGCGGTAGAGCGGCAGCGGGCTGCGCGCAGAGAGGAGATCGGGCAGCGAGATCACGGTGCATCCTCCTTTTTGGGTAAACTGGACTGGTAAAAAAGTTCTGTTCTGGCTATTTTGCACAGGTCAGAAATGTGTATAATGGAACCATACCGCAAACCGGCCGCGCTGTCAAGCCGGTTTGACGCAAGGAGGGGTTATGAAATGAAACAGAACAGACAGGTCCAGCGGGTGGCGCTGGTGGGATTGCTGGCGGCGCTGGCGTATGTGATCTTCACGTTTTTGCAGATCAAGCTGCCGCTGCCCGGCGGCGGCGCGGTGTCCATCCACTTCGGCAACACCATCTGCGTGCTGGGCGCGCTGCTGTTCGGCGGCATCTGGGGCGGCCTCGGCGGCGCGATCGGCATGACCATCGGCGACCTGTTCGATCCCATCTACATCGTCTCGGCGCCCAAGACCTTTGTGCTCAAGCTGTTCATCGGCCTGGTGGCCGGCTGGGTGGGCCACGGCCTGCTGCACCTTTCCAAACATACGGGGCGTTCGGCGCTGGTGCGCGCCACGGTGGCGGCCGCGTCCGGCATGCTGTTCAACGCCGTGTTCGACCCGCTGGTGGGCTACTTCTACAAGCTGTACATCCTGGGCAAGCCGGCCGCCGAGGTGGCGCTGGCGTGGGACATCGGCGTGACCGCCTTCAACGCCGTCACCAACACGATCGTGGCCGTGCTGCTGTATATGGTGCTGCGCCCGGCGCTGGCGCGCAGCGGCCTGTTCCGCGACATGCTGAAAAACTGAGCAAACTTATACCAAAAAAGCCGAGGCAGCCGGGGCTGTTTCGGCTTTTTTGGGCTTTTCGGGCGGCGCAAAACGTGGTAAAATATATAAGATTGACCAACTGCCGACACTGCGCCCGGACGGGCGTGCCCAACACAAGAACAGGAGTGAGCAAGTGAACCAGATCCAACGCAAGCGCGCCGCCATCGCCGGGATTGCCGCCGCTGCCGTGGCCGCCGTGGCGATCGCCGTGCTGGCCGGCTGCACGATGTGGACGAAGCCCGCCGATCCCGCCCAGCCGCTGGCCGCACAGACCAGCCCGCTGCCCGCCGCCAGCCAGAGCGAGCCGCTGGCCGACCAGGAGTACGACGCCGAGGCCGGCAAGCTGGAGCAGGAGCGCTATGGCAACACCATCCTGCAGGCCACCGACGACGCCGGGCAGGAATACGTGGACAGCACCCTCTTCATCGGCGATTCCAACACGGTGCGCATGATGGCCTACGGCCACACCACGCTGGAAAACACCATCGGCGTGATCTCGATGGGCGTGCAGCACATCGCCACCAAGCCCAGCGTCTATTTCACCGACCGCAGCGGCGCCATCACCATCCCCAAAGCGGTTTCGGTGATGCAGCCCGAGCGCATCATCATCACCTTCGGCACCAACAACACCATCGGCTGGACCACCCAGAAGCTGAAGGAGGAGTACACCGCCGCGCTGGCGGCCATCAACGAGGCCTATCCCAGCGCCGACATCATCATCAACGCGGTGCCGCCGGTGGATAAGCTGCGCCGGAACACCGGCATCACGATGCAGACCATTGACGCCTTCAACCAGGCGCTGGCCGAGCTGGCCAGCGAGCTGGGCTATCATTTCCTGAACTCCAGCGAGGCGCTGAAGGACCCCGAGACCGGCTTTGCCAAGACCGACTACACCATCTCGGACGGCGTGCACCTGAGCAAAAAGGGCATGCAGGCGCTGTTCGACTACATCCGCACCCACAGCTACATCACCCCCGACGACCGGCCCAAGCCGCTGAAGGAGGTGCCGGGCCGCAAGGAGACCCCGCCCGACATCATCACCGAGGACCCGCTGGCCGTGCGCGGCAGCGCCAACAGCATGGAGAAGGAGGCGTCCAGCAAGGCGCCCAAGGGCCTGCCCATCAAGTTCGTCGTGCGGGAGGACTGCCGCAGCATGGGCAGCCTGCAGGGGACGGTGAACCAGACGGTGCGCGCCGCCGCCGACTGCACCACCGTGCGCGCCGTCCCGGCGGCCGGCTATGTGTTCGACAGATGGGCCTGCACCATCGGCCGCATCGCGGACATCTACAACCCCTCCCTCACCTTCACGGTGCCGGGCAACGCCGGCAAGGAGGGCGTGGTGGTCACCGCCAGCTTCAAAAAGGCCGCCTGCACCTGCGGCCAGAAGTGCGAGAACGGGCAGGTGAACCAGAACTGCGCCTTCTGCGCGGCCTGGCCGAACGAGTGCAAGGGACAGCCGCGCCCCACCCCCACTCCGGTGCCGACGCCTGCGCCGACCCCCACCCCGGACATCACCCCTGCTCCCGAGGCCACTCCCGAAGTGACCCCCTGACGGCAACCATAAGGAGGAATCTGCCTTGCATCAAAAGAAAAAAGGCGCTCTGCGGCGCTTTTGGCCCTACATGGCCCGCTATAAGCACATCATCGCGCTGGACCTGTTCTGCGCGGCGCTCACCACCGTCTGCGAGCTGGTGCTGCCGCTGATCATGCGCTATATCACCAACCAGGGCATCAGCGACCTGGCCAGTCTGTCCGCCGCCACCGTGCTGCGGCTGGGCGGCCTGTATCTGGTGCTGCGCATCATCGACGGCGTGGCCAACTACTACATGGCCGGCGTGGGCCATATCATGGGCGCCCGCATCGAGACCGACATGCGCCGCGATGCCTTTGCCCACCTGCAGCGTCTGGGCCACACCTACTATTCCAACACCAAGGTGGGCCAGATCATGGGCCGCATCACCAACGACCTGTTCGACGTGACCGAGTTCTCCCACCACTGCCCGGAGGAATTCTTCATCGCGGGCATCAAGATCGTGGTGTCCTTCATCATCCTGTGCCAGAGCAGCGTGGCGCTGACCCTCATCCTGTTCGCCTGCGTGCCGCTGATGATCCTGTGCTGCGTTCCCTTCAACCTGCGCCTGCGGGCGGCGTTCCGCGGCCAGCGCCAGCAGATCGGCGAGCTGAACGCCCGCATCGAGGACAACCTCCTGGGCGAGCGGGTGGTGAAGGCCTTCGCCAACGAGGAAGTGGAGCGCGAGAAGTTCGAGAGCGACAACGGCCGTTTCCTGGGCATCAAGCGGGTGACCTACCGCTCGATGGCCGCGTTCCAGACCACCACCCGCATGTTCGACGGCCTGATGTACCTGGTGGTGCTGGTGGCGGGCGGCCTGTTTTTGGTGAACGGCGCGATCGAGCCGGGCGACCTGGTGGCCTACATGCTGTATGTCACCACCCTGATCGCCACCATCCGCCGCATCATCGAGTTTGCCGAGCAGTTCCAGCGCGGCGTGACCGGCATCGAGCGCTTCTATGAGATCATGGACGCCGACGTCGAGATCCTGGACGAGCCGGGCGCGAAAGAGCTGGGCCCTGTGAAGGGCGAGATCCGGTTCGAGGACGTGAGCTTCGAGTACCCCGACGACCACAACCGCGTGTTCAGCCACGTGGACCTCACCATCCGGCCGGGCGAAAAGCTGGCGCTGGTGGGGCCGTCGGGCGGCGGCAAGACCACCCTGTGCAACCTGATCCCCAGCTTCTACGACCCCACGGCCGGCCGCATCACCATCGACGGGCAGGACATCCACGGCCTCACCCTGAAAAGCCTGCGCAGCGCCATCGGCATGGTGCAGCAGGAGGTGTACCTGTTCAGCGGCACCGTGCTGGACAACATCCTGTACGGTCGCCCCGGCGCCACCCGCGAGGAGGCCGTCGAGGCCGCGAAGATGGCGGGCGCGCACGAGTTCATCACCCAGCTGAAGGACGGCTACGACACCTATGTGGGCGAGCGGGGCGTGAAGCTGTCGGGCGGGCAGAAACAGCGCATCAGCATCGCGCGGGTGTTCCTGAAGAACCCGCCCATCCTGATCCTGGACGAAGCCACCAGCGCGCTGGACAACGAGAGCGAGGCTCTGGTGGGCCGCAGCCTGCAAAAGCTGGCGCAGGGCCGCACCACCCTCACCATCGCCCACCGTCTGACTACCATCCAGAACGCCGACCGCATCCTTGTGCTGGGCGAAAACGGCATCGAGGAGCAGGGGACCCACGAGGAGCTGCTGGCGAAGAAGGGTGCGTATTACCACCTGTGGAATACCGCAGCCGCCCTGGAAAAGGGCCAGCTGGACTGAACCCGGGCTGTATACAAACGCAGAGCGCCCCCGCACCGGTTTTTCGGTGCGGGGGCGCTTTGCTATTTGGAAAGTGTTCCGGGGGCGGATCGGTGCGTGCCGATGGCTCTCCCCTCATCCGTCGCCCTGCGGGCGACAGCTTCCCCCCGAGGGGAAGCCTTTTTGGGGAGACCCTCCGGTGCCGCACGCAAAAAACCGCCCCGAAACATTCGTTTCGGGGCGGTTTGTGCTGGCGCCTCTTGTTGGGCTCGAACCAACGACCTACGGATTAACAGTCCGGCGCTCTACCGACTGAGCTAAAGAGGCATACATGGTGACCCGTGGGAGAATCGAACTCCCGTTTACGGCGTGAGAGGCCGTCGTCTTGACCGCTTGACCAACGGGCCACGTTGCAGCTTCTCGATTATATCAAACCGGGAAGCTGCTGTCAACCCCTTTTGAAAAACTTTTTTGCTTTTTTCAAAAAAGCTGCCGAAGGGGCTGTGTTCGGCTCACAGATCCACGTCCTGCAGGGCCAGCACGGCCAGCAGGTAGATCTTCAGCGCCTTCAGCAGGTGCTCCTCGCTCACGCCCTCGTTGGGGCCGTGGATGCTGCCCACGAAGGAGGGCACGTCGGCCGGCATCGCGCCGAGGCTGGCCTCCGGCCCGAAGCTCACCGCCAGCGGGAAGTGGCGCGCGTAGGTGCCGCCGCCCATCGTGAAGGGCTTGGCGTCCTCGCCGGTCACCTCGTTGTAGACGTTCAGCAGCGTCTGGATGGCGGGGTGGTCGGCGCTGATATAGAAGGGCTCGCTGGCGCGTTCGGCCCGGACGGTGCAGCCCGGCCCGAACGCCGCTTCCAGCCCGGCGGTGATGGCCTCGCCGGTGGTGGAGGTGGGGAACCGGCTGTTGACGTTCTGCAAAAGACGCCCCTCCTCCATGCGGATGGTGCCGCCGATGATGGTCAGCGGGTCGAACAGGCCGTCGTCGCTGTCCACGCCCACGCCGCTGCCGTCGGTGGCCGAGAACAGGCGGCGCAGCGATTCCAGATAGGCCCGTTCCTCCCCCTCGCACAGGGCGTTGTCCAGCAGATAGTCCACGATCAGGCCGATGGCGTTCACGGTGCCGGCCGGGCTGGCGGCGTGACCGGCCTTGCCGCGGGCCTCGATGCGGGCCAGACCTTCGCCCGCGCTCTCCACCGTGATGCGGTCGGCGGCGGGCAGGGCGGCGGCGTCCGCCTTGACGATGCAGTGGGCCAGGTCGGGCACCGCGTTGCTGGCCACGCCGCCCGCGAAATCGACGATGCGGCCGTGCAGCACCGGGCTGAAGATGTCGGCCTCATACACGCCCTTTTCGCCGTTGCACACCGGGAACTCGGCATCGGGCGAGAAGCAGAAGTCGGGCGCGGGGAAGTTGTGCAGGTAGTACTCCACGTCCCCCATGCCGGTCTCCTCGTTGCAGCCCAGCAGCACGCGGAAGTTGTAGCGCGGGGTGATGCCCTGCTCTTTCAGGAATTTGGCGATATACAGGCACAGGATGCTGGGGCCCTTGTCGTCGCAGACGCCGCGGCCGATCAGCCAGCCGTCGCGGCGGCGCATCACGAACGGGTCGGCGTCCCAGCCGTTGCCGGCGGGCACCACGTCCAGATGGGTGATGGTGGCGATGGTCTTGTCGGTGCGGCCCTTCACCTCGGCCCAGCCGATGTGGCCGTCGGCGTTGTGGGTGTCCAGCCCCATCTCCTGCGCGATTTTCAGGCCCTCGTCCAATGCGGCGCGGGCGCCGGCGCCGTAGGGAGCGCCGGGGGCCGGGGTGTCCTCCACGCTGGGGATCTCCACCACGCGGCGGATGTCCCGCACGATATTCTCGTGGTTCTCGGCCACGAACCGCTCCACAGACGGCATCCAATCTGCAAATTTCATATTCAGATACTCCTTTGTGCAATGGTGTTGCAAACAGCAGCTTTAGTATACCACAAACGGCGCAAAAAAGCTGCGGTTTGTGGTATACTGTACAGCAGGTGAACATCCGGGCGGGCTTCCGGCCGGCGCCTGCTCCCCCGCGGGCGCGGCATACACCGCCCTCCTTCCGCACATATTTTTTCCACGAAAGGACTCCTTCCATGACCCCTTCCATGCGCAAAAACCTTCTCTTTGCCGCCGCCGTGCTGGCGGTGGCGGGGGCGCTGTTCCTGCTGCGCTCCCACGACAGCGGCGTCTACGCCGAGGTCACCCTGCCCGACGGCAGCACCCGTGCCCTCCCGCTGGACGAGGACGCCCGCTACGACATCCCCGCCCAAGACGGCATCACCGTCCACCTCGTGGTGGAGGACGGCGGCATCCGCTTTGCCGACCCCGAATGCCCCGACCACCGCTGCGCCGGGTTCGGCGTGCTGCAGAACGAGGACGACTGGGCCGCCTGCCTGCCCGCGAAGGTGTCGGTGCTCGTCACCTCATGAGCCGAAGCCCTCCGGCAGCCGGATGTCCTCTCTGGGCAGCTTGTCCCAGGCAAACTCCCCCACCAGCTCGGCGGGGGTGACCGGTTCGGGGCGGTCGATCAGGCCGGCCAGGTGCGCCAGCTGCCCCACCAGCGCGGGGGCGGTCATCTTCCGCCGCAGCGCCGCAAGGCCCAGGTCGCCGTCCCGCTTGGACAGCCTGCGCCCGTCGCTGGCCAGCAGCAGCGGGATGTGCCCGTACTGCGGCACCTCCTGTGCGCCCAGCGCCCGGGCCAGCCAGATCTGCCGGGGCGTGGAGTCCAGCAGGTCGCGCCCGCGCACCACCTGGGTCACCCCCATCCGCAGATCGTCCACCACCACCGCCAGCTGATAGGCAAACACCCCGTCCGACCGCCGCAGCAGGAAATCCCCCGCCGTCCGCGCCAGGTTTTCCCCCTGCGGCCCGCAGGCGAGGTCGGTGAAGCCCACCCATTCGTCCGGCACCCGTATGCGGGTGGCCGGGCTTTTTTTCGCCCGCTTTTCCGCCGCCTGCTCCGGCGTCAGGTTTCGGCAGGCGCCGGTGTACACATACCGCCCGTCGCTCAGGTGGGGGGCACTGGCGGCGTGCAGCTCGGCGCGGCTGCAAAAGCACGGGTACAAAAGCCCCTGCCCCTCCAGCACATCCAGCGCCTTCTGGTAGAGCGGGCTGCACGCGCTCTGGTAATAGGGGCCGTGCGGCCCGCCCTTGCTGCCGCCCTCGTCCCAGCCCAGCCCCAGCCACAGCAGGTCGTCCTCCATCCGGGCGGCGTATTCCGGGCGGGTGCGCTGGGTGTCCAGATCCTCCACCCGCAGGAGGATGCGCCCCCCTTCGCTGCGCGCCGCCAGCCACGCCAGCAGCGCGCACAGCACGTTGCCCAGATGCATCTCGCCGCTGGGGGTGGGGGCAAAGCGTCCCACTGTCTGCATAGTTCTCGTCCCCTTTTCTCGTGTTTGGGGATATTGTAGCACAAAATTTTGCGCAAAGCCATTGACAAACCGCCAAGTTAGTGGTATGGTTAGTTACAGAAGTAATGAACCACATAACTAAGCAACTCCAAGCGAGGTGAACCTGTTGAATGGAATGCTGAACGAACAGACCTCCATCTACCTGCAGATCGCGCAGATGATGGAAAACGACATCCTGCGCGGCATCTATGCCGAGGAGGAGCAGGTGCCCAGCACCAACGAGCTGGCGCGCCAGTTTCGCATCAACCCGGCCACGGCCGCCAAGGGTGTGAACCTGCTGGTGGACGAGGGCGTACTGTACAAGAAACGAGGGATCGGAATGTTTGTATCCGCCGGCGCGGTGGCCGCCATCCGCGAAAAGCGCAAAGCCGCCTTTTACGAGCAATATGTCAAGTCGCTGGTGAGCGAAGCGGCGAACCTGCAAATCACCCAGACCGAGCTGCTGGAGATGATCCGGCGGGCTGCCGGGGCGCAGTGATGCGCCCGCCATATTAAAGGAGGAATCAAGATGGAAACCAAGATCCTGCGCGCCGAGGCGCTTGTGAAACGATACGGCAAAAAGGAGGTGCTGCACGGGCTGGACGTGGCCTTTGAGCCGGGGCATATCTACGGCCTGATCGGCCGCAACGGCGCGGGCAAGACCACCCTGCTGGGCTGCCTCACCGGCCAGCTGCGCACCACCGGCGGCATGGTGAGCTACGGCGGGGCGCCGGTGTGGGAAAACGCCAGGGCGCTGGGCGAGATCTGCTTTTCGCGCGAGCTGTCGCCCATGCTGATGTTCGGCCAGAACACCTACAAGGTAAAGGAATACCTGCGCGCCGCCCGCTACTACTATCCCCACTGGGACGAGGAGTACGCCCGGCGGCTGATGGAGGAGTTCGGGCTGGAGGAGAAAAAGCGCATCTGCCGGCTGTCCAAAGGCATGCTGAGCATGGTGACCATCGTGCTGGCGCTGGCCAGCCGCGCCCCGGTCACCATCCTGGACGAACCGGTGGCGGGTCTGGACATCGTGGCGCGCGAGCGGTTCTACCAGCTGCTGCTGGAGGACTACGCCGAGACCGGCCGCACCTTCATCGTGTCCACCCACATCCTGGACGAAGCCAGCAATGTGTTCGAGCAGGTGATCGTGATGGACGAGGGGCGGATCATCGAGAATGCCCCCACCGACGAGCTGGTGGCCCAGTTCCACCACGTCTCCGGCCGCGAAGACGAGGTGGACGCCGCGACGGCAGGCTGCAAGATCCTTTTCACCGAGCAGCTGGGCCGCAGCAAAGCGGTGTGTGTGCGCTGCGGGGGCGAGACCCTGGCCCGCATCACCGCCGGGCGCGATCTGGACGTGGCGCCGATGAACCTGCAAAAGGTGTTCGTGGCGCTGACCGGCCACAAGGAGGAGGACAGCCATGAAACGAAGTAATGCATTCGTGCTGCGCTGGACGGCGCTGCAGCTGGCCACCTTTGCCGGGGTGATGGCCCTGATGCTGGCGCTGGTGTATTTCCTGATCGAGCCGGGCAGCGAGGTGGGCAGCGGAATGATCGGCGGCATTCTGGCCACAGTGGGGCCGATGCTGTCGGTGATGCTGCCCATGACCCTGATTACCGGCGTGTTCCCCATCGCGCTGAGCTTCGGCGCCACCCGGCGGGGATTTTTCGCGGCCACGCAGGTGAGCAAGCTGGCGGCGGCGCTGTTTCTGCCGGCCGGTCTGCTGGCGCTGAACACCTTCGGCGATACAGCGGTGCCCTTCCGGTTCGGGATGAGCCTGTGCACCGGCCTGGCTGTGGCCGGTATCGGCGAGCTGTGCGGAACCATCTGTCTGCGCTTTGGCCAGAAGGCGATGTGGCTGTTTCTGCTGCTGTGCGCGCTGTGCGGCGCGATGGTGGGCCTTTCGTCCTCGATGACGATCAACGGCAACCCGTTCTTTGCCGATCTCCTGCGCAGCATCCTGTCCGGCGGATGGCCGGCAGCAATTGCACAGCTGGCGGTGTATGCGGTGTGTACGGCGGGCAGCTGGGCCATCCTGCGCCACGCCGAGGCCTGAGAAGGAGGAGAGCAATATGAAAGAGATCTGGAAAAATCTCTGTGCCAACCGGGACACCATCCTGCAGAATACCGCGCTGGCGGGCGGCATCGGCGTGTTTATGACGGTGCCGGTGGCGATCATCAAGCTGGCCGCCGACCGCACGGCCATGTTCGGGCCGATCGGTTCGATGACCGGGGTCATTCTGGGCGGGTTTATGACGTTGGTGGTGATGGTCATGCAGATGGCGGTGCATTTTCCGATGGGGGTGCGGATGAGCCGCACCCGCCGCCAGATGCTGGCCGGCCTGTATGCCGCGGGCGTTGTGGAATGTCTGCTACTGTTGGCGCTGTTCTGGCCGCTGTACGCGCTGGACACCCTTTTGCAGGGCCTTGTCTACCGTCCCTGCTTTGCGCAGGCGGCCGAGGTGATCCCCGAAGTGCTGGCCGTCGTGTGCGAGTGGTGGTATCTGGTGCCGCTGGCGGTGCTGGGTCTGCCGGTGGTGTGCATGCTGGTGGGCTGTCTGCCGCTGCTGTTCGGGCGGCGCGGCATGTATGTGCTGTGGGGTGTCATGGCCTTTGCGTGGGTGATCCCCACCGCCATCATGCCCTTCTTTGATCTCAACAGCGACAGCCGTCTGGCGATTCTGGTGCGTCCCGTCGCGCTGTGGCTGGCCACGGTGGGTCCTGTCCCAAAAATCGGCCTTGCCGCCGTGCTGGCGCTGGCACTGGTGGTGCTGGCGGCGTGGGGTGTGCTGCGGGTGGACGTAAAAGAAGATTGACCGGCCCGGCCGGGGATGGTATGATGAAACTGTGATCCCCGGCCGCCGCCTGTGCGCCCGGCCGGCGCTGTACCATCCATCGAAAAGGAGGGAGCTTCCCGCTATGACAGAATCGTTTTCCCCGTCGGCTCCGGCCGCGCCGGACTACCGCAAAACGCTCAGCCGGGTGGGCTGGGGCATGGCCGTCTTTTTTGCCGCCGGGCAGCTGGGCCAGATGCTGGTGGCCTTCGTGCTGCGGCTGCTGGCGCCCGATTTCGCCGCCACCGCGCTGGCGCTGTTCCTCATCACCGACCTGGGGCTCTACGGCATCGGCCTGCCGCTGGCCTTTCTGGTGGTGCGCCGCCTGCCGCGCTGCGCGCCCCCGCTGCGGGACAAGGGCGGTCTCGCTCTCACTCTCCGCACGCTGGTGATGGGCTTCTGCGTGATGTACCTGGCGAACTTCCTCACGCTGATGCTGATGCAGCTGGTCACCTGGCTGAAGGGCGCTTCGGTCACCAACCCGCTGCAGACGGCCGCCAGCGCCGGCAACCCCCTGCTGAACGTGCTGATGCTGTGCGTGGTGCCGGCCGTGTGCGAGGAGCTGGTGTTCCGCGCCGGGATGTACCGCCTGACGGCCGGCCTGGGCGCCAGGGTGTATGTGCTGGTGTCGGCGGCGTGCTTTGCGCTGTTCCACGGCAACCTCTACCAGATCTTCTACGCCTTCGCGCTGGGCGTGCTGCTGGCCTACCTCTACCTGCGCACCGGCAAGATCGCGCTGTGCATGGCGGTGCACTTCTGCATCAATCTGATGGGCACGGTGGCGGCGATGTACCTGGCTTCCAGCGTGGCGGGGGCCACGCTGCTGGGCCTGTTCGTGCTGGTGTGCATCGCGGCGGGCCTGGTGCTGCTGGCGCTGGAAATACGGCGCGGCGGTTTCTCGCTGCCGCCCTGCGCGCCGCCCCCGCACCCGGTGCGCGCCGCCCTGTTCACCTGGGGCATGGGCGTCTTCGTGCTGCTGGCGCTGCTGACGGCGCTGCTGCTGGTGCTGGTGTGAGCGGGTTTGTGCAACCTGAACGGAAACGCCCGAAAAACCGCGCAAAAGTTCGGTTTGACAATCCCGCGCCCGGCGTGATACAATAACTTGAAACTACGGGGAAGGAGGAACACGTGATATGCGCAGTGCTTCCTCCTTCTTTTCTTTTGCGCCGCAGGGGCCGCTTGCCCCGCCTTTGGCGTTTTGACTTTTCCTTTCGGGGAAAAGTTTTTTTTTGCCCAAACGCGGAAAGCGCCCAACAGAAAAGGAGTGTGCTGTATCGTGCTGAAAACCCATTCTCTGATCGAGCCGCAGGATCTTTCGGTGGAAGAGATCGAGGAGCTGTTCACCCTGGCCGACGACATCAAGAACCGTCCCGGCCTGTACATCAACGCCTGCGAGGGCAAGCTGATGGGCACTCTGTTCTACGAGCCCAGCACCCGCACCCGGCTGTCCTTCGCGTCGGCCATGAACCGGCTGGGCGGCCGCGTGGTGGGCTTCTCCGACCCCGGCTCCTCCAGCGTGACCAAGGGCGAGACGGTGGCCGACACCGCCCGCATGCTCAGCGCCTACGCCGACATCATCGTCATGCGCCACCCCTACGAGGGCGCGCCCAAGGTGGCCAGCCTCTACAGCGACATCCCGGTCATCAACGCGGGCGACGGCGGCCACAACCACCCCACCCAGACCCTCACCGACCTGTACACCATGCACACCGTGTTCGGCCGCACCAGCGACCTGACGGTGGCCATCTGCGGCGATTTGAAATTCGGCCGCACGGTGCACAGCCTCATCCAGGCCATGAGCCGCTACGAGAATGTGCGCTTCATCCTCATCAGCCCGGAGGAGCTGCGGGTGCCGCGCTATCTGCGCCAGTTCATGAAGGACAACAAGGTGGATTTCACCGAGGTGGAGAAGATCGAGGACGCCATCGCCGACTGCGACGTGCTGTATATGACCCGCATCCAGCGCGAACGCTTCTCGGACGAATCCGAGTATGAGCGCCTGAAGGACTTCTATGTGCTGGACGGCGAGAAGATGAAGCTGGCCCGGGAGAACATGATCGTCATGCATCCGCTGCCCCGCGTGAAGGAGATCAGCCGCGAGGTGGACTACGACCCCCGCGCCCGCTACTTCCGCCAGGCCCGCTACGGCATGTTCATCCGCATGGCCCTGATCCTGAAGCTGCTGGAGGTGGGCTACCAGCCCAAGCAGACCCGCCTGACCCCCACCAAATACCACTGCAAGAACCCGCGCTGCATCTGCAACCTGGAGAATGAGCCGCAGCAGATGATGGAGATCGCCCCGAACGAATACCGCTGCCTCTACTGCGACTACACCGTACACATCGAGGAGTAAAAGGAGAGCTTGCCATGCTGATCAAAAACGCCTTTTTGTCCGACGGCACCCCCGCCGACGTGTGGGTGTACGAGGGCAGCATCCGGGCCATCGGCCAGAACCTGACCGTCGGCGACCCCGAGGTGATCGACGCCGCCGGCCGCACCCTGCTGCCCGGCTTCGTGGACCTGCACTGCCACTGGCGCACCCCCGGCTTCGAGTATAAGGAGGACATCGCCACCGGTTCCCGGGCGGCCGCTGCGGGCGGGTACACCTTTGTGAACCTGATGCCCAACACAAAGCCGGTCTGCTCCTCTGCCGAACAGGCGCGCGCCGTGATGGACAAGGCCCGCGAGGTGGGCCTGTGCGGCGCCAATCAGACCGTCAGCATCACCGAGAACTTCGACGGCCACAGCGTGGCGCGCCTGCTGGAGCTGCCGGACGACATCAAATTCATCACCGAGGACGGCAAGGGCGTGCAGAGCAGCGAAGTGATGGCGCGCGCCTTCGCCATCTGCCGCGAAAAGGGCATCACCCTGATGAGCCACGCCGAGGACATGGACATCTCCCCGTGGGACTACCGCCTGGCCGAGAACATCGAGACGGTGCGCAATCTGCACCTGTGCGAATACTACGGCACGCGGCTGCACATGTGCCACGTGAGCACCAAAGAGGCCATCCTGGCCATCAGCGAGGCGAAGGCCAGGGGCGTGAACGTCACCTGCGAGGTGACCCCGCACCACCTGTGGTTCCACGATCTCGACTACAAGGTCAACCCGCCCATCCGCGCCGCCGAGGACGTGGCCGCGCTGGTGCAGGCGATCAAGAGCGGCTATGTGGACGCCATCGCCACCGACCACGCCCCCCATTCCGCCGAGGACAAGGCGAACGGCATGGCCGGCATGGTGGGCAGCGAGACGGCGTTCGGCGTCTGCTACACCAAGCTGTGCCTGCAGGAGGGGCTGCCGCTGCCGCTGCTGGAGAATCTGATGAGCCGGATGCCGGCCGCCATCCTGGGCCTGGAGAAGAAGGGGGAGATCCGCCCCGGCTTCGACGCCGACCTTGTGCTGGTGGACCTGGAGCACCCCTGGACGGTGGACGCCGCCAATCTGCACAGCAAGAGCCGCAACACCCCCTTCGACGGGGTGCAGCTGTACGGCAGGGTGTGCCTGACGGTGTGCGGCGGCAAGGTGACCCACCGGGACCTGTGAACGCCTTCCCCTGAGGAAGGGAGCGGATGAGGTCGGAGCTGCCCCGGAGGCACTGCGTCGGCGGAGGCCCTCCCCTCATCAGGCGCATCCGCGCCAGCTTCCCCCCAGGGGGAAGCCGACGGTACCGAACGCCTTCCCCTGGCAGGGGAAGGTGCCCCCGAAGGGGGCGGATGAGGTCGGAGCTGCCCCGGAGGCACTGCGTCGGTGGAGGCCCTCCCCTCATCAGGCGCATCCGCGCCAGCTTCCCCCCAGGGGGAAGCCGACGGTACCGAACGCCTTCCCCTGGCAGGGGAAGGTGCCCCCGAAGGGGGCGGATGAGGTCGGAGCTGCCCCGGAAGCACTGCGTCGGCGGAGGCCCTCCCCTCATCAGGCGCATTCGCGCCAGCTTCCCCCCAGGGGGAAGCCGACGGGGTTCCCCGCTCTGCCGCAGGCAGGTGCGGCCGAATCCAGCGGCTCCCTGCGCGCCAAAACGGCCGCGATCCCTGTAAAACATCCCGCTTTCATGGTATAATACAATCACGAATGGCCTGCCGGCCAAAACTGACTGACGGAGGAAACCGAATCATGACCAACATGGACAAACTGTTCGACGCAGTGGCCGCCCGCGGCCCGGTGTGCGTGGGCCTGGACACCGACTTCAGCTATCTGCCCGCCGATTTTGTGAAGTCCGAGCTGACCGCCGGTGAGAACATCGTACGCTTCAACCGCGCCGTGCTGGAGGCCACCAAGTCGGATGCCGGCTGCTACAAGGTGCAGGTGGCCTACTACGAGGCGCTGGGCCTGGACGGCCTGCGCGCCTACGCCGAGACCCTGCGCATGGTGCGCGAGGCCGGCATCCCCGTGATCGCCGACATCAAGCGCGGCGACATCGCCAAGACCGCCGAGATGTACGCCCGCGGCCACTTCACCGGCGACTTCGAGGCCGATTTCGTCACCCTGGCCCCCTACATGGGCCTGGATTCCATCCAGCCCTACATGCCCTTTGTGAAGGAGGGCGGCAAGGGCGTGTTCGTGCTGGTGCGCACCTCCAACCCCGGCGCGAAGGACTTCGAGTATGAGAAGCTGGCCGACGGCCGCCACGTCTACGACATGGTGGGCGACAAGCTGAACGCGCTGGGCAGGGAGTGCATCGGCGAGCGCGGCTATTCCAGCGTGGGCATGGTGATCGGCGGCACCCACATCGAGGAGGCCAGCGAGATCCGCGCCCGCTACAAGGACAGCTTCTTCCTCATCCCCGGCTACGGCGCGCAGGGCGGCACCGCCGCCGACATCGCCCAGTACCTGACCGCGGGCAACGGCGGCGTGGTGAACTCCAGCCGCGGCGTGCTGCTGGCCTACAAGAAACAGCCGGGCGTGGCCTTCGACGAGGCCGCCTACAACGAGTGTGTGGCCATGAGGGGGGCGATCGCCGATGCGTGCGCAAAACTGTGATTGCAAAGTTCTGGCCCACCGCGAGGTGACCGCCGGTATCCGCCTGCTGCAGGTGGAATGGACCGACAGGGAGCACGCCCCCAGGGCCGGGCAGTTCTACATGCTGCGCTGCTGGCGCTCCGACGAGGCCCCGCTGCTCTCCCGCCCCATCAGCGTGCACGAGTGGGACGCCGAAGCGGGCGTCGTCACCTTCCTGTACGAGGTGCGCGGCGAGGGCACCCGCAAGCTGGCCGCCCTGCGGCCGGGCGACTCCCTGAACCTCACCGGTCCCGCCGGCAACGGCTGGCCGGTGGATCAGCTGCTGGGCAAAAAGGTCGCTCTGGTGGGCGGCGGCATCGGCACCGCGCCGCTGCTGCAGCTGGCCAAGGAGCTGGCTGCGGCGGGCGAGAAACCCGCGATGTTCTGCGGGTTCCGCGACGAGCCGTACCGCCTGGACGCCTTCGAGCCGTATTGTTCCGGTGTGGCGGTTGCCACCGACAGCGGCCGCTGCGGCCACCACGGTCTGGTGACCGCGCTCTACAACAGCGCCGACTACGACGTCATCTGCTGCTGCGGCCCCACCCCGATGATGAAGGCGGCCACGGGGCTGGCGCTGGAAGCCGGCGCCGAGATCCTGGTGAGCCTCGAGAACAAGATGGCCTGCGGCATCGGCGCCTGCCTGGGCTGCACCTGCCATTCCAGGAAAAAAGGGGCCATCAGCGTCTGCAAGCAGGGCCCCGTGCTGAAAGGAGAGGACGTGTATGGCTGACCTGCGGGTGAACTTTTTGGGCAAGACCCTGAACGGCCCGGTGATCGGCGCGTCCGGCACCTTCGGTTACGGCGTGGAGTACGCCGACATGATCGACTGCGCCCGTCTGGGCGGGGTGTGCAGCAAGGGCCTGACCCTGCACGGCAAGCCCGGCAACGAGGGCGAGCGCCTGTGGGAGACCCCCAGCGGCCTCATCAACTCGATCGGCCTGCAGAACCCCGGCGTGCGCCACTTCATCGAGAACGAGCTGCCCGCCATGCAGACCCTCGGCACCGCCATCTTCGCCAACCTCGGCGGCGGCTGCATCGAGGACTATGAGGAGGGCGTGCGCCTTCTGAACGACACGGCGGTGGATTTCATCGAGCTGAACATCTCCTGCCCCAACGTCAAGCACGGCGGCATCGCCTACGGCGTCAAGGCCGAAAGCGCCCGCGAGGTGGTCGGCCGGGTGCGCGCGGTGTGCAGAAAGCCGCTGGTCGTCAAGCTCAGCCCCAACGCCGAGAGCATCCCCGACATGGCCGCCGCCTGCGCCGAAGCGGGCGCGGACGCCCTGAGCCTGGTGAACACCTTCCAGGCGATGGCGATCGATCTGGAAAAGCGCCGCCCGGTGTTCAACAACGTGTTTGCGGGGCTGTCCGGCCCGGCCATCCGCCCCATCGCGCTGCGCATGGTGTGGCAGGCCTGCGGCGCGGTGAAGATCCCAGTGATCGGCCTGGGCGGCATCGCCACCGGCCGCGACGCGCTGGAGTTCATCATGGCCGGCGCGCACGCCGTGCAGGTGGGCACCGCCAACTTCTCCGACCCCACCGTCTGCATGAAGATCACCGACGAGATCGCCGCCTGGATGGACAAAAACGGTGTGAAAACGCTGGACGAGATCCGCGGCTGCGCCCGCCCGTAACGAGCGTACAGTTTGGACATAAAGAAACAGAAAATACAGGGAGGAAAATAGTATGCATCGTGATCCCATCGAAGTGCTGAAAGAGTGCGAGGCCTTTCTGGAGGGCCATTTCCTGCTGTCGTCCGGCCGCCATTCCTCGGCCTACTGCCAGATGGCGTTCCTGCAGCAGTACCCCGACAAATGCTCCGAAGTGATGGCTGTTGTGGCCGAGAAGCTGAAGGACGTGGATGTGGACGTCATCGTCGGACCGGCGATGGGCGGCATCGTCTACGCCTACGAGCTGGGCCGTCAGCTGGGCAAGCGCGCCATCTTCACCGAGCGCGTGGACAACGTGATGACCCTGAAGCGCTTTGCCATCCAGCCGGGTGAGAAGTGCATCATCGCCGAGGACGTGGTGACCACCGGTATCTCCAGCCTGGAGACCAAGCGCGTGATCGAAGAGGCCGGCGGCGTGTGCCTCGGCATCACCTGCGTGGTGGACCGCACCAAGGCCGACGCCCCCTCCCCCATCCCCATCCTGGCCAGCGCCGTGAAGCTGGACCTGCCCAACTATCTGCCCGAGGAGTGCCCCATCTGCGCCGAAGGCAAGCTGCCCCTGGTGCACCTGGGCAGCCGCAAGATGAAGGAGCAGGCCAGGCAGACCCTGTGAGCAAGATCCCCGCACCGATTTGCGGCCCGGTCCCCCGGGGGACCGGGCCGCTTTGTGGGCAGATCGATACCACACACCCCATAGAAAGGAACTTTTGTATGAAAGCATTTCTGCTTTTGGCCGACGGCACCCTGTTTGAAGGCGTCAGCCTGGGAGCGGCCGGCACCGCCATCGGCGAGGTGGTGTTCGCCACCGGCATGGTGGGCTTTGAGGAGACCCTCACCGACCCCAGCTACTACGGCCAGATCATCACCCAGACCTACCCGCTCATCGGCAACTACGGCATGAACCGCGAGGACAAGGAGAGCCCCCGCGTGTGGGCCAGGGGCTACATCGTGCGCGAGAGCTGCCGCTATCCCAGCAACTTCCGCAGCGAGCAGACGCTGGACGCCTTCCTGAAACAGGAGAAGGTGGTGGCCATCGAGGGCATCGACACCCGCCGCCTCACCCGCATCCTGCGCAGCCACGGCGTGATGAACGGCGCGGTGACCACCGAGTACACCCCCGAAACGCGCGAGGAGCTGCTGGCCGCCATCCGCGGCTATGCCATCACCGGCGCGGTGAAGGCCGTCACCTGCACCGAGCCGCGCGTGTACGGCGAGGGCGGGAAATACAAGGTTGCCCTTCTGGATTTCGGCTGCAAGAACAACATTGTGCGCTGCCTGGTGGGGCGCGGCTGTGAGGTGACGGTGCTGCCCGGCTTTGCCACCGCCGCCGACATCAAGGCCCTCGGCGCCGACGGCGTGATGCTCTCCAACGGCCCCGGCGACCCCGCCGAAAACCTGCAGATCATCGAGAACCTGCGCGCCATCATGGAGCTGGGGCTGCCGGTGTTCGGCATCTGCCTGGGGCACCAGCTGTCCGCCCTGGCCGCCGGCGCGTCCACCGGCAAGCTGAAATTCGGCCACCGCGGCGCGAACCAGCCTGTCACCGACCTGGCCCGCGGCCGCACGCTGGTCACCAGCCAGAACCACGGCTACGCCGTGCTGGGCGATACCCTGCCCGCCGAGATGGGCAAGGTGAGCCATGTGAACGCCAACGACGGCACCTGCGAGGGCGTGGAGTACACCGCCTGGAACTGCTTCACCGTCCAGTTCCACCCCGAAGCCAGCGGCGGCCCCAAGGACGCCGAGTACCTGTTTGACGAATTTGTGAGCCGCATCGCCGCGGCAAAAGGAGGCTGCTGAGATGCCCAGAGATCGTTCTATCAAAAAAGTGCTGGTGATCGGCTCCGGTCCCATCATCATCGGCCAGGCGGCCGAGTTTGACTATTCCGGCACCCAGGCCTGCCGCGCGCTGAAAAGCGAGGGCATCGAGGTGGTGCTCATCAACTCCAACCCCGCCACCATCATGACCGACCCCGACATCGCCGACCGCGTGTATGTGGAGCCGCTCACCGCCGAGGTGGTCAAGCGGGTGATCGAGATCGAACAGCCGGACTCCATCCTGCCCAACCTCGGCGGCCAGACCGGCCTGAACCTGGCGATGGAGCTGGCCCGCAGCGGCTGGCTGGAAAAGAGCGGCGTGCGCCTGCTGGGCGCCAAGCCCGAGACCATCGACCGCGCCGAGGACCGCCAGCTGTTCAAAGACACGATGGAGAAGCTGGGCCAGCCCTGCATCCCCAGCAAGGTGGTGGAGACGCTGGAGGACGCGCTGGACTTTGCCGGACAGATCGGCTACCCGGTGATCGTGCGCCCCGCCTTCACGATGGGCGGCACCGGCGGCGGCATCTGCGCCGACGAGGCCGAGTTGCGCGAGATCGGCACCAACGGCCTGCGCCTGTCCCCCATCCACCAGGTTCTGATCGAGAAGTGCATCGCCGGCTGGAAGGAGATCGAGTATGAGGTGATGCGCGACGCCAAGGGCAACGTGATCACCGTCTGCAACATGGAGAACCTCGACCCCGTGGGCGTGCACACCGGCGACTCGATCGTGGTGGCCCCCAGCCAGACCCTGTCCGACCACGAATACCAGATGCTGCGCACCGCCGCGCTGGACATCATCACCGAGCTGGGCATCGAGGGCGGCTGCAACTGCCAGTTTGCCCTCAAGCCCGACTCGTTCGAGTACGCCGTCATCGAGGTGAACCCCCGCGTGTCCCGCTCGTCGGCGCTGGCCTCCAAGGCCACCGGCTACCCCATCGCCAAGATGGCCGCCAAGATCGCCATCGGCTACGGCCTGGACGAGCTGACCAACGAGGTGACCGGCGAGAGCTGCGCCTGCTTCGAGCCGGCGCTGGACTATGTGGTGGTCAAGTATCCGAAATGGCCGTTCGACAAGTTCGTCTACGCCAAGAAGGACCTGGGCACCCAGATGATGGCCACCGGCGAGGTGATGGCCATCGGCACCAGCTTCGAGGCCGCCATGATGAAGGCGGTGTCCTCCATCGAGCTGGGTCTCGAGACCCTCACCCTGCCCGCCCTCGCCGCCGACAGCGACGAGACCATCGTCGAAAAGCTGCACCACTGCGATTCCGAGCGCGCCTTCGTGGTCTACGAGGCGCTCAAGCGCGGTATTTCCTGGGACATCATCCACGACATCACCAAGATCGACCGCTGGTTTTTGGCCAAGATGCAGCATCTGGCCGACATCGAAAACGAGCTTACCCGCGGCGAGCTGACCGAGGAGAGCTACCGCACCGCCAAGCAGTACGGCTTTCTGGACAAGACCATCCGCCGCCTGACCGGCAAAGAGATCCCGGTCCAGCTGCACGCCTCGTATAAGATGGTGGACACCTGCGCCTCCGAGTTCGCCGCCCGCACCCCCTATTTCTACTCCAGCTTCGACGAGGAGAACGAGGCCGCCGAGTTCATCGCCGAGCATCCCACCGACAAAAAGAAGGTGATGGTGTTCGGTTCCGGCCCCATCCGCATCGGCCAGGGCATCGAGTTCGACTATTGCAGCGTGCACTGCGTGTGGACGCTGAAGGACTACGGCTGCGAGACGGTGATCGTGAACAACAACCCCGAGACCGTCTCCACCGACTTCGACACCGGCGACCGCCTCTACTTCGACCCGCTGAACGAGGAGAGCGTTGCGCACATCATCCACACCGAACAGCCCTGGGCCTGCGTGGTGCAGTTCGGCGGCCAGACCGCCATCAAGCTCACCAAGCACCTGCAGAAACTGGGCGTGAAGATCCTGGGCACCAGCGCCGACGCCATCGATGAGGCCGAGGACCGCGAGCGCTTCGACGCGCTGCTGGAGCGCTGCGGCATCCCCCGCCCGGCGGGCGACACCGTGTTCACCTGCGACGAGGCGCTGGCGGTGGCCGGGCGTCTGGGCTACCCGGTGCTGCTGCGCCCCAGCTATGTGCTGGGCGGCCAGAACATGATCATCGCCTACAACGAGGCCGATGTGCGCGAGTATATGGCCATCATCACCAGCCACGAGCTGGAGAACCCGGTGCTGGTGGATAAATACCTCACCGGCGTGGAGTGCGAGGTGGACGCCATCTGTGACGGCGAGGAATTCCTGATCCCCGGCATCATGGAGCACATCGAGCGCGCGGGCATCCATTCCGGCGACTCGATCTCGGTCTACCCGCCCCAGACCCTCAAGCAGAAGATCAAGGGCACCCTGGTGGACTACACCGGCCGCCTGGCCCGCGCGCTGAAGGTGGTGGGCCTGGTGAACATCCAGTATGTGGTGCACAACGACCAGGTGTATGTGATCGAGGTGAACCCGCGCTCCTCCCGCACCGTGCCCTACATCAGCAAGGTCACCGGCGTGCCGGTGGTGGCGCTGGCGGTGCGCTGCCTGCTGGGCGAGAAGCTGGCCGACATGGGCTTCGGCACCGGCCTGTATCCCACCGGCGACATCTGCGCCGTGAAGGTGCCGGTGTTCAGCTTTGAGAAGCTGCACAACGTGGACACCCAGCTGGGGCCCGAGATGAAGTCCACCGGCGAGGTGCTGGGCATCGGCCGCTGCTTCGAGGACGCGATGCTGAAGGGCCTCATCGCCGCCGGCTACCAGATGCGCCGCCCCGACCCCAAGCAGTGCAAGTGCGTGCTGCTGACTGTGAAGGACTCCGACAAGCCCGAGCTGGTGGAGCTGGCCTGGCAGTTCAAGCAGCTGGGCTACAAGCTGTACGCCACCGCCGGCACCGCCAACTATCTGGCCCAGAACATGGTGGCCTGCAACGAGGTGCGCAAGATCAGCGAGGAAGGCCCCAACATCCTCGACCTGCTGGAGAGCGGCCTGGTGGACTATGTGCTGTCCACCTCGTCGAAGGGGCGTCTGCCGGGCCTGGACAGCGTGAAGCTGCGCCGCAAGGCGGTGGAGCTGTCCATCCCCTGCCTGACTGCCATCGACACCGCCCGCGTGCTGCTGAGCTGTCTGCGCAGCGGCCGCACCATCGAGGACGTGGACCTGATCGACATCTCTACCCTGTGACAAAAAAGCGGGCCGGGTTTTCCACATTTCGCGCAGAGATCGTGGAAAACCGGAGCCCGAACAAAGCGCCCGCCGGGAAAAGCGATGCTCCCGGCGGGCGCTTTTGCGTGGGAAAAGAAGCCTTCGCCTCTCGAAGTCTTTTCCCGCAGACCTATGGCAAAAACACATTTGAAACAAGCTGGGCAGGGCCGGATTTTTTCCGGCTCTGCTTTTTGTTTGCCTTTTTTTGAATTATCTGCAATAATAGAGGCTGCTGACTTGTATTGTATCCAGAGGGAGGCTGTCACAAGCATGGAACAACGCCCGCCCCTTCCGCCCGAACAGGCGGTGGAATATTTCGCCGACACGGTGCTGCGCGCCGCATTCGGAATGGTGAAGAACCTGTCCGACGCCGAGGACATCGCACAGGACACCTTCGTGAGCCTGGTGCGCGCGTCGCCCCAATTCGAGAGTTTGGAACACCAGAAGGCATGGCTGCTGCGGGTGGCCATCAACCGCAGCAAAAGCCACCTCACCAGCGCCTGGATGCGCCGCCGCACCGAACTGGACGACGCGCTGCCCGACGCCTTCACCCCGCAGGAAAACATCGTGCTGGACGCGGTGGCGGCCCTGCCGGTGAAATACCGCCAGGTGGTGTATCTGCACTACATCGAGGGCTACACCGCCGCCGAGATCGCCCGCATTCTGCGCTCGAACCCCAACACCGTGCTCAGCCAGCTGTCCCGTGCGCGGACCAAGCTGCGCGAGGCGCTGAAAGGAGAATTTGCCGATGAAGTATGACCGCCACTACCGCAGCGCGATGGAAAAAATCACCGCCACCGACCAGTGGAAGGCCGACACACTGGCAAAGATGGCCGACGCACGCCGCAGCCGGTTTCGTCTGTCGCCCAAACGGGCGGCGGCAGGACTGGCCGCCTGTCTTGCGGTGGCCGCGGTGCTGGGCAGCGGAGTGCTGCAGACGCCCGGCCTGAGCACCAAGAACACGACCGCGCAGGATGCTTCCGGCGCCGCCGGCGTTCCCGACCAGGCGCGCCTGCAGAACGACGCGGCCGCCGTGCCCCGGGCCGCGCTGGCCAGCACCGGGCCGCTGTTCGACGCCGCCGACGTGACCGTCTGCAGCCCGCAGCCGCCCTTCGACGCCGCCGCCGACAGTCTGCCGGTGTACAGCGACGCGGACGGTGCGCCGGGCGAGTGGGTGGGAGACTTCGCGCTGGTGGACGAGAGCGAGGCCCGCGCGTCGCTGGACAGGCCGCTGTCCAACGAGGCGGGCGAGCTGGTGTATGTGTGCAGCGCCGGCTACTGCCAGCCGGCCTGGCAGTTCCGCCTTTCGGACGGCGGGCTGTGCTGGGCCCCGGCGGCGGAAGGCGTGCTGCCCGCCTGATTCCCTGTATATCCCCGCAACCTCTGACAAACACTACACAAAAAAAGGAGACCACAAATTATGAAAAAGATCGCTTTGATGCTGGCCGCCGTGCTGGTTGTTCTGCTGTTTGCCGCCTGCGGCACGCCCGCTTCCAGCTCCGCTCCCGCCGCGGACGCCAACCTGGAGGGCACGCTGGAGGAGATCATGGAGAAGCTGTACGAGGGCATCCCCGAGGACCAGCTGCCCATGCTGGCCAACACCCCCATCACCGAGGAGAACGCCGAGTATATGGTGGGCGTGACCGCCGACAACTTCAAGGAGGGCCTGTCCAGCGACGCGATGATCAATGCGGTGGCGCATTCCGTGTGCCTGCTGCGCGCCGAGAGCGCCGAGGCCGCCGAGGAGCTGGCCAAGCAGGTGGAGGAAAAAGCCAATCCCAACAAGTGGGTGTGTGTGTCGGCCGAGGAGACGATCGTGGACCGCATCGGTGACGTGGTGGTCCTGATCATGGCTTCCGCCGACAACGCCGAGACCATCGACGCCAACTTCAAGGCGCTGGCCGAGTGAGGACGCCGCGGGCGAAGCGCCTGGCGGCGGCCGCTGCCGCCGTCGTGTGCGCGGCCGGGCTGACGGCGCTGGCCTGGAGACCGGCACTGCGCGTGTGGCGGCAGCTGACCAGACAGCCGGACGAGAACGGCATGTACCGGGTGGAGGACGGGCTGTTCCAGTATCTGGGCGAGCTGGACACCGCGTCGGTGGACCGCTTCGCGCAGAAGCTGAACAAGCTGCAGGCCGACCTGTTCACCCCCGAGAACCGGGTGTTCTGGGCGGTGGTGCCGGACAAATCCTGGTATGCGGCCGATTCCGGGTATCCGGTGCTGGACCACGCGGCGCTGATGGAGCGCCTTTCCCCTCAGCTGCCCGCCATGACGGCGGTGCCGCTGGAGGACGCGCTGGACCTTTCCAGCTACTACCGCACCGACCGCCACTGGCGGCAGGAGAAGCTGCGGCCGGTGACCGACGCGCTGGGCGGGGCGATGGGTTTCTCGGTGGGCTGGGAGAGCTTTGCAGCGAACGGGTTCGAGGGATTCCTGGGGGACTATTCCCGCCGCCTTTCGGCCGAGCCGGAATCCCTGTACTGGCTCACCAGCCCGGCCACCGACGCCGCGACTGTGGAGAATATGCAGCAGCCGGACCAGACGGCGGTGTACGACACCGCCCGGCTGGAGAGCGACGTGCCCTACGACCTGTTCCTGTCGGGGGCGACGCCGTTTGAGGTGATCCACAACCCCGGCGCGCCCGACCGCGAGCTGGTGATCTTCCGGGATTCCTACGCCAGCAGCCTTGCGCCGCTGCTGTGCGGCGAATACCGCACCATCACGCTGATCGACCTGCGGTATATGTTCAGCCGCCTTCTGCCCGAGCACATCACCTTCACCGACCAGGACGTGCTGTTTTTGTACAGCGACTGGGTGGTGAACACCAGCGCGATGCTGCGATAAAAAACCAAAACGGCACGCCCCTTTTTTGCAAAGGGACGCGCCGTTTTTTGCTGAGGCCGAACGCCTTTCCCTGCCAAAGCACGCTTTCAAACCGTATCCGGTGTTATTCCTCCGGCTGCGGCAGGCGGCGCACGATGGCGGTGGCCAGCTGGTGGCCGCGGATCTCGGCCAGGCGGATGGACAGCCCCTCCGCCTCCAGCTGGGCACAGCTGCCGTCCTGCGGCACCGTGCCCAGCTGGCCCAGCACAAAGCCGCCGAAGGTGTCGCACTCGTCGCAGGGCAGCGGCACGCCCAGCGTCTGCTGCACCTGCTCCAGCGGCACGCTGCCCTGGATCTGCCACACGCCTTCCTCCAGCGGCACGATGCCGCCCTCGCCCCGGCTGGGGTCGTCCGGCGCAAGCTCGCCCACCAGCTGCTCCACCAGATCGTTCAGGGTCACCACGCCCTGCAGGCCGCCGTACTCGTCCAGCACCACCGCCATCGTGTTGCCGGTCTGCTTCATGTTGCGGAACAGCAGGTCCGCTTTCACCGTCTCCGGCACAAAATAGGCCGGGTGTACCGCCTGCGCCATCACGCTGTCGCGGCTCTTGTCGGAAAGACACAGGTATTCCCGCGCGTTCAGCACGCCCACGATGCGGTCGGCGCCGCCGCAGCACACCGGGTAGAGGTTGTAGGAATGGGTGCGCACCGTCTCGTCCCAGCGGTCCATCTCGTCCTCACAGCGCAGCAGCACCAGGCCGGTGCGGTGAGTGGAGATCTCGCCGGCCGTCAGGTCGTCGAACTCGAACACGTTCTGGATGAACTGTTTCTCCTCCCGGTCGATGGCGCCCTTTTCGCTGCCCGCGTCCACCATCATGCGGATCTCCTCCTCGGTCACCTCGTCCTGCTCGGCGTTGGGGTCGATGCCCAACAGCCGCAGGATGGCGTTGGTGGAGGCGGTGAGCAGCCACACCAGCGGCGCAAACAGCCGGGCGATGGCGCTGATAAGCCCCGAGATCCCCAGCGCCAGCGCCTCGGCCTTGTACATGGCCACCCGCTTGGGCACCAGCTCGCCGAACACCAGCGTGAAGTAGGACAAGATCAGGGTGATGCACACCACCGCGATGGTGTCCAGCGTTTTTTCGGGCAGCGGCACGCCCAGCCCCAGCAGCCAGGTGACAAGGCTGCCGGAGAAGTTGTCGGCCGCGAAGGCGCTGCCCAGAAAGCCGGACAGGGTGATCGCCACCTGGATGGTGGCCAGGAAACGGGCCGGCTGGCTGGTGAGACGGGCAAGGCGGACGGCGCGGCGGTCGCCCTGGGAAGCCAGGGCGGCCAGCTTGGCGTCGCTCATCGAGATCACCGCGATCTCGGCGCTGGCAAACACGGCGTTCAGCAAAATCAGCAATATCTGCAAAAGCAGCATGGATACGATCGAATCGGACACAAGAATACCCTCTCTTTCAAAATACGGAACAGAAAAATGCAAACGGACACAAAACCCGCCGCTTACTCGCGCAAGCGCAGGCTGTGTCCGTTCTGGGACCGTATATTGCATAAGGGAGGTTTTCCTCCCGTGGTACTGGCACTGTCGTCCATCTGGCGCGCCTTCACCTCCTAAGATGATATTGATAGTATTATACCGGTACAGACGGTGTGAAGTCAAGCAGGAAAAATGCCCGGCCAAGCGCGGCCGGGCAAAAAGTTTTTACGAATCGGCGTCGGTGTCGTCCGGCTCGGCGCTGTCGGCGGCGTTTTCCTCGTCCCACTTTTTGTGCAGGGCGGTCTCCACGGCGGCCCGGCTTTCGGCCTCCAGCGCGCGCATCTCGCGCTCGCGGCGCTCGTTCACCTGCTCCTCGATCTTGAACACCTGGTCCAGCGGCTTATAGATCAGGAACAGGGCGGTGAAGCCCGGCAGCCACACGCCGATCAGCAGGAACACCGGCAGCATCAGGAACGGATACACCAGCTGCACGCCCACAAGGCCCAGCACCACGATGGCCGCCGGCAGGCTGCGGGGCAGAAAGGCAAAAGCCAGGCGCAGGCTGTTCAGCAAAATCTGCATGCCGGTCAGGTCCATCAGCACGATCTGGGGAACGGCGAAGATGGTGACCATCGTGATCACCAGGATGTCCAGGAACAACAGGGCCAGCATCGGCAGCGAGGACAGCTGCGCGTTGGTGTACAGCAGCAGCGCCAGCACCTGCAGCAGCAGCGCGAACACGAAGATGACGCCCGTGATGGCGCCGCGGCGGAAGTTCTCGCGGAAGGCCTTTTTGTAGGTGGGCCAGAAGAAGCAGGGCTCGTCCCGCAGGTGCTTCAGCATCACGGCGCACATCGCGCAGATGCCGGGGCCTGCCAGGAAGCCCAGCGCGCTGGGCAGCAGCAGCGTCAGCAGCATCACCAGCGGATGGAACTGCACGCCCAGCAGGATCAGGCCGATCTCCAGCACCAGTACGCAGGGCAGGCAGCACAGAGCGGTGATGATGTTGGCCTTGGTGAAGTCGGCCAGATCGCGGCCCACAATCTCGAACCAGCGCGCAATTCCCTTTTTGCGCGGCGCGTCCTTCTCCACGCCGGGACCCGGCCGGTCGTAATGCATATTGAACAAACCCATAGTGCACAGCTCCTTTTGTCTGCCTTCGCCCGCGCGAAGGTGTACTGTTTTCATCATACCGTATTTCACATTCCTTTACAAGCCCAAATCGCTTGCATCCGGCTGTGAAAACGGGTACAATAACAAAAAAGCGCGCCGTCTGCACCTGCAGCGGCACAGAACGGAGAGCCTTGTTATGCGCACGATCGTGTGGTTTTGTTATTTTTGGGTACAGTTCGTCTGCCTGCTGCCCACCCTTCGCCGGGCCGAAAAAGCCCGCGCCGCCGGCCGGGAGGATGAGGTGCAGGCTTTGCTGTCCCGCGAGGTGCCCCGCTGGGCGGGCGGCCTGCTGCGGCTGGCCGGGGTGACGGTGGAGGTGACGGGACGGGAAAACATTCCGTCGGGCGCCTGCGTGTTCGTGGGGAACCACCGCAGCTACTACGACATCCCCCTCATGCTCACCCAGCTGGACGGCCCCCACGCGATGGTGGCAAAGCAGCAGATCGACCGCATCCCCCTGGTGCGGCGCTGGATGCGGCTGCTGGACTGCGTCTTTCTCGACCGCGACAATCCCCGCCGCGCCATGCAGGCGCTGAACGCCGCCACCGAGCTGGTGAAAAACGGCAAATCGGTGGTGATCTTCCCGGAGGGGACCCGCGGGAAGGGCGGCGAGCTGGAGCTGGGCGAATTCAAGGCGGGCGCGTTCCGCATGGCGCTGAAGGCGGGCGCGCCGGTGGTGCCGGTGGCGATCCACGGCAGCCGGGACATCATGGAAAACAACGGCGGCTGGATGAAGCCCACCCATGTAACCATCCGCATCCTGCCCCCCGTCCCCACGGCGGGCCTTTCGCGCGAGGAGCAGAAACAGCTGCCCGGGCGCACCGCCTCGCTGCTGCTGGAGGCGCTGCGCCCGATGCAGGAGATCCCCACAAAACCAAAAAGGAGCTGACGATATGGCAAGCGCACGCTACACCCTGAACATCAAGCCCGAGGACCTGAAGCCGGACGAGGAAAAGCCCCTCACCCCCAAGGAAAAGCGGGCGAATTTCTGGTACTACAACAAATGGAAGATCGCGGCAGGGCTGCTGCTCGTGGTGGTCGTGGGCATCTTCATCGCCGACGTGGTGGGCAAGGTGGAGCCGGACCTCAACATCGCGGTGGTCTGCCAGAAAGGCATCCCCGACGCGGTGACCAACCGCCTGGGCGACGCGCTGGTGGAGGCGGGGCTGGTGCCCGACCTGAACGGCGACGGCCGGCAGATGGTGACGGTGAACCAGTACAACCTGAACTTTGACGAGGGCGAGCAGGTGGACTACGCCACCCAGATGGCCAGCAGCGTGAAGATGGTCACCGACCTGCAGGTGGCCCAGAGCGTGGTGTTCCTGATGGACAACCCCGCGCTGATGGACGAATACTACGACTGCTTCTCGGAGGCGAACGGGGCGGTGCTGGTGCCGCTGGAGGAGGCCGAGGGCTTTGCCGGGCTGGATCTGACCACCCAGAACATTGCCACCGGCGAGAGCGAGGACGGCGGCAAATATCTGGAGGGCTTCACGCTGGTGCGCCGGGGCCTCAACGACGAGCTGCTGGCCGACGAGGAGAACGCCGCCAACATCGCCGCGAGCAACGCGCTGTTCGCGGCGCTGACGGGAGTGCAGCCGTGACGGCGCGTCCCGAAAGCCCCTACCGCCGCTTTTTCACCCGGGACCGCAGCTTTGCCCAGCTGGTGCGCCGCAAAGACAGGGCCGTCCCGGACGGCGAACAGGGCGCCGAGGAGCAGAAGCCGCCGCAGGGCGCCAAACAGAACCCGGACAGCGAGCGGCAGGAATAGCCTTCCCCCGGCAAGGGGAGGGCGTTCGGGAAGGGGCAGCACCTGCGGTTTCCTCCAAAGGCTTCCCCCTGGGGGGAAGCTGCCGCCCACAGGACGACGGATGAGGGGAGAGCTTCCGGTTCACGCAGACCTCCGCAAGGGCGCGGCCCCCGCGAACCGGCCGCTTTGTGCAGACGGCATAGACTCGACCTCATCCGCCCCCTTGCGGGGCACCTTCCCCTGCCAGGGGAAGGCGTTCGTTCCTCTGCGAATCCGTTTTTCCATACAAAGAGACGGCCGGACATGCTCCGGCCGTCTCTTTTCTTGATCTTACACCAGGATATTTTTGATGAGCAGCGAGGTGGTGCCGTCCTCGTTGCGGATGAACTCCACCGCCGCCGGGTCCTTGTAGACCTCCACCGGCACCTTCACCTCCACGCCGCTGTACGACTTCAGCTTCTGGTGCTCCATCCGGCGCACCGCCGCGGGCAGGATGGCCACCGGCTCGGCCGCCGCCACCGCCTTCTCCTCCAGCACCTTCTCGAACGCCTCCCGCGCGTGGGGGACCTCGCCGTACAGCGCCTCGCAGATCTCCCCCGCCGTGGGCGGGGCCTCGGCCGTCTCGCACAGCTGCAGGAGCGCCGCGTCCACCGCCGGTTCGTCCATGCCCAGGCTGCCGTAGAACTGCTGGTTCACCTCCACCGCCGCCGCGCGCACCACCTCCAGCTTTTCGCGGGGGGAATAGCCGCTGTGCGCCGCCAGCAGATGGCTGCACAGATAGGCCGACTTGCGGCCGTCGATCTCGTATTTTTTCTCGATCACGCGGCAGATGCTCCCGTCCAGCGCCGCAAAAAAGGCCTCGTCCGCCTTGCCGGACGGCCCCGGCAGCGCCGCCGGCTGGCGCACCAGCAGGTTCGCCACCCCGCTGTCCAGACGGCTCTGGTGCAGCCAGGCCGCTTTGTAGTTCAGCTTCAGCGCCGCCACACAGGGCACGCCGTCCACATCCGCCAGCGCAAACAGCACGTCGGCCGCCGGGATGGCCGGCCACTGGCTCATCAGACGGAACCACTCCTGCGCGATCTTCCGGGTGGCGCCCACGAAATCCTCCGCCGCCCCGGCCAGCACCGGCGGCAGGGGGGAATCGTCCCGGAAGCTGCAGTCCCGCGCCTCCTCGCTGCCGAACGCCCGCTGCAGATGCCCCGCCAGATACCGCGCGGTCTCTTCGTCGGCCGCCAGCGGGACGTCGGCCAGCAGCGGCTCGTCGGCCGCCGTGTCCAGCACATGCAGGATCGCCGCCTGTACCTGGATCTCCATACGCTATCCTCTCCTTTGCTTTTCTGTGTGCAATATTGTATCATATCCTTCCAGGAATTGCCATTCTTTTGCGCGCGTGGTATACTGAGAGAAACTTTGCCGGAAAGGAGCCTATCCCATGCCGAGAAACGCGGGGCAAAAGGCCAAACTGCTGCACCTGCTGCAGATCTTGTGGACGGAAACCGACCTCGACCACCGGCTCACCGTGCCGCAGCTGCTGGAAAAGCTGCAGGCGCGGGGCATCACGGCCGAGCGAAAGAGCATATACAGCGACCTGAAAACACTGGAGGAGGAATTCGGGTTCGACATCCTGCCGCTGGGCCGCGACCGCCAGGGCTGCGCGCTGGGTGGCCGCAGCTTCGAGCTGCCCGAGCTGAGCATGCTGGTGGACATGGTGCAGAGCAGCCGGTTCCTGACAGCCGAAAAGGCCGCCCAGCTGACCGAAAAGCTGGCCGGGCAGGCCAGCCGCTGGCAGGCCGAACAGCTGCGCCGCCAGATCTGGCGCGCCGGGCCGGTGGCGAAGGCCGAGAACCAGCGCATCTACTACACGCTGGACCAGCTGAACGAGGCCATCCTGCACGACCGGCAGGTGTCGTTCCAGTACATCGACTGGACGCTGGAGGGCCGGGCGCACCGCCACGGCGGGCAGCGCTATCTGGCCAGCCCTGGGCGCTGATCTTCCAGGACGACAACTACTATCTGGTGGCCTTCGACGCGGCGGCCGGGCGCATCAAGCACTTCCGCATCGACCGCATCGACAACGCCCGCGAGGAGGAGGCGGAGCGCCTGGGACGGCAGGCCTTCGAGGACGCCCATCCCTCCAGCTACGCCAAGCGGATGTTCGGGATGTACGGCGGGCGGGAGGAGCGGGTGCAGCTGCACTGCGGCGCCGAGCTGGTGAACGCGGTGCGCGACCGCTTCGGCATGGACGCCGTCATCCTGCCCGACCCCGACCGCACCGGCTTCACCGTGCAGGTGCTGGTGTCGGTGAGCCCGCAGTTTTTTGCGTGGGTGTTCGGCTTTGGGGACCGGATGCAGATTTTGTCGCCTCCCTCGGTGCGGGAGGAATACCGCGCGCGGCTGCACCGCACACTGGCCGCGCAGACAGAAGGAGAGAACTGAAATGCAAAAAAACATCCTGTGCTACGGCGATTCCAACACCTTCGGCAGCATCCCGGGCGGCGGGCGCTGGCCGCTGGATGTGCGCTGGACCGGGCGCCTGCAAGCGCTGCTGGGAAGCGATTACCGCATCATCGAGGAGGGCTGCGGCGGGCGCACCACCGTATGGGAGGATTTTCTGGAGCTGGACAAGAACGGCCGCAAATCGCTGCCGGTGGCGCTGGCCAGCCACAAGCCGCTGGACCTGGTGATCCTGATGCTGGGCACCAACGACATGAAGACCCGCTTTTCGGCGCTGCCGGCCGACATCGCCGCCGGTGCGGGGCAGCTGGCGCGGATGGTCCTGGACTATCCCTACGGCGACTGCTATCCCCGCCCGCAGGTGCTGCTGGTGTCGCCCATCCAGCTGCATCCCGACGTGGAACACAGCTGCTGCACCGGCTTCAACCGCGCGTCGTATGAGAAATCGCTGCTGCTGGGCGAGTGGATGCGCCGGGAAGCGGCGCGGCAGGGGGTGGCCTTCTTCGACGCCGCCACGGTGGCCCATCCCAGCGAGGAGGACAAGATCCACATGCAGCCCGAAAGCCACGCCGCCCTGGCTGAGGCCCTTGCCGCCGAGGTGCGGCGGCTGCTGGGATAACCTGCATTCCGCGGCCAAAAAAGGCACGCGCCGGTGAAAAGACCGGCGCGTGCCTTTTTTCTTTGCTGTTCGTATGTGGGCTTTCCGGGCGGCGCGGGGCGAAAAACCGGGCCTCGACCGCATCCGCGCCGTCTGCACAAGGCGGCCGGTTCGCGGGGGCCGCGCCCTTGCGGAGGTCTGCGTGAACCGGAAGCTCCCCCCTCATCCGTCGCCCTATGGGCGACAGCTTCCCCCCAGGGGGAAGCCTTTGGAGGAAACCGCCGGTGCTGTCCCCCGACGTTCAGCCCAGCACCTCGCCGTTCGTTTTCAGGGTGACCACGCGCAGCGGGATGCGTTTGCCGCTGTGCTGCACCGCGCGCAGCGCCGCCTGCTGGATGCCGCCGCAGCAGGGCACCTCCATCCGCACCACCGTCAGGCTGCGGATGTCGTTGGCCGACAGGATCGCCGCCAGCTTTTCGGCGTAGTCCACCCCGTCCAGCTTCGGGCAGCCCACCAGCGTCACCTTCCCCGCCATGAACCGCGCGTGGAAATCCCCGCAGGCATAGGCGGTGCAGTCGGCGGCGATCAGCAGGTCCGCCCCCTGCATCCAGGGCGCGCTGGGCGGCGCCAGTTTGATCTGCACCGGCCACTGGCGCAGCTGGCTGGGCGCGCCCATTCCGGCCGCGGCAGCGGGGTCCAGCGTGCGCGCCGCGCTGCCCGGGCAGGCACATCCCGCCGCTTTGCTGCGCTGCACCGCCGCTTCGTCGTAGGCGGCGGCTTCCCGCTCCACAAAGGTGATGGCCCCGGTGGGGC
>DGYMJ06203__coassemble_343_pt1 | contig 41834 bp, 37 predicted proteins | sample DGYMJ06203__metabat2_high_PE_020 | metagenome-assembled genome bin DGYMJ06203 | reverse complement strand
AACCCGTCCTTTCCATTTCTTATCTTGATTGTACCGTAGCAAGAAAAAATTGTAAAGAAAAAATTAACTTTTTTGCGAAAGCCATTGACATTCGCATTTTTGTTAACCATACTATAATTAACATATTTGCGAATCACAAACTCAACTTCGTATTGAAAGAGCTGCTGGTAATCCACCTGGATTGCCAGCGGCTCACATCTGCTTTGCGGTTGGATAACCATGTGGCAATCCAAGTCAGTCTATCGTGCTGTATGCTGGGTGTATCACAAACTGTATCTTTCGGAGGCTTTATGTCGGGAATGCCCTGCATAAATCGCCGTTTGCAGCGGTTTTGCGAGGTTTGTGGGCTGTTCGTATAGCCGTGTGCAGGCAAATGAACGAAGTGTGTTTCTCAGACTGTGAATCCGCCTCACCAGTCTTTTGCAAAATGTGAAATTTTCAAATGGGTGAGCGTTTTGGCATGCCCGTGTTACATGGATATAATGGGGGGATTTTTCTGCAGCTAACTTGTCGTCAAAACCGACAAACTTCTGAATTTATTTTTGGAAGGGTGACCGTTTTGAGGGGATCCGTGTTACATGGATATAACGAGGGACTTTTTCTATGGTCGGTTCCCCGTCAAATTTGCCAAACTTTCAAAGATTTTCTTGGAAGGTGTTCGTTTGCGGCACTCCGTGTTACTGGTATATAGCGAGAGGTCTTTTCCCGCCCACGCCACCACCGCAAGGAACCCTACATGATGGGTTCCTTGTTCGGGCAAATTCTGCCGTCCGTCGCCGCAAGGAATCCCACATAAGGAACCCTGGAATCCCGTCACATCCGAAACAAGGAATCCTGCATAAGGAATCCTTGGCCGCTTCCCATCAACCTCACAGAAAGGAGGGGTACCGCCGCTTCCGGCCGGCGTCCGCTGTTCGCTTATCCGCCCAGGCGCGTTTTCGCGCCGCGAAAAATTTTTGAGAGCAGGTGATCGATGAAGAATATTGACATCCAGACCCTTTACAAACTGTTGTTCGCCGACTATCCCGACATCGTGACGGTGCGCCAGCTGCAGGTCATGCTGGGCATCAGCCGCCATGCGGCCTACGACCTGCTGACAGACGGCACCATTCGGGGGCTGAAGCTGGGCAACGCCTACAAGATCCCCAAAATCAACGTGATCCGCTATGTGGTGGAGAACGGTGTGCAGCCCGCCGCCCGGGCCGCCGGCTCCTGACCCTCTGCGCCCTGAAACGCCCCTCGCCGCTGTCCGCCCGATGTTCGCCCTGTGCGGGGTCTGACAGGCGGTGCGGGCGTTTTCCCCCGCGCCGGGGCCAAGACCGTTTTGCGGGCCTGTTTGGGGCCGCTGTGGCCGCGTCCCGCCCCATCCAATCAAACCAACGGAAAAGGAGAAATGCTTTTGACGAAATTCGAACCCATTGACGCGCGAACTCTTTCCATCACCCCGCTGCCGCCGGTGCGGTGGCTCGTTCCCGATCTGTTGTCCGGCGGGCTGTCCATGCTGTCGGGCGGCAGCAAGATCGGTAAAAGCTGGCTTTGCCTCTGGCTGTGTTTGCAGCTGGCCAAAGGCGGTGAACTCTGGGGGCGGCAACTCCGCGCCCAGGCAGTGCTGTACCTCTGCCTCGAGGATACATACAGCCGCATCCAGAACCGGTTGTTCCGGTTGAGCGAGGAGGAGATGCCAGACAACCTCTATTTCCAGACCGCCTGCGAGGGACTGGGACACGGTCTTGAGGAACAGATCGAGCAGTTTCTGACCGCCCGCCCGTACACCGGGCTGGTGGTCATCGACACCCTGCAAAAGGTACGCACCGGCGATACCAACGGCAACGTCTACGCCTGCGACTACCGGGACATGAGCGCCCTGAAATCCCTGGCCGACCGGCACAACATCGGCATCCTGCTGGTGCACCACCAGCGCAAGGACCGGACCGACGACCCCTTTGATGACATTTCCGGCTCGGTGGCCCTGATGGGCGGGGCGGACACCAGCTGGGTGCTGCGCCGCCGGCGGATGAGCCTGAACGCCCAGCTGCACGTGACTGGCCGGGACATAGAGAGCCGCGCCCTGGACCTGCGCTGGGAGGACTGCCGCTGGGAGTTGGAGCAGGAGGAGACCTCCGAGGAGCTGGCCCGCAAGGCCGTGCCTGCCTGCGTGTGGGCGGTAGCCGACTTTGTGAAGCTACAGAAGTGCTGGCAGGGCACCGCCACCGAACTGCTGGCCGCCGCTGGTATCGCCGATCTGCAGCCCAACCAGCTGACCCGCAAGCTGGTGGAATTTTACCCCACCGATCTGGCGCCCCTGGGCATCCGCTGCGAGAGCCACCGCACCGCCAGCGCCCGGCAGCTTCAGCTTTGGTATGACGGTGATGACGCGAATGACGATAAAACCGGCATATCCCCGGACGGTAGGGGTATCCCGGAAACACCGTCAGCACCGTCATCGTCGTCACAGCAGGCGCTTCGGGGTAACAAGCATGGGCTTTGTGTTGCCGCCGGGCAACCCTTCGCCGCCGCAGCCGCGGCCAGTACGGGGAGCACCCCGACGCCCCGCAGGGCTAGTATCGCTGGTCAACCGCCCGAAGGGCGGCTCTTAGACCAGCGACCGAACCCCCGCGCGGAGGTGGCCCTGTGAGAACAAGAAGCGTGGGCCTCAATGTGCGGGTAAGCCCCGCCGAGAAACATCGAATCCAAACAGCGGCCGGCCGGTGTGGGCTGACTCTGTCGGAATATCTGCGCCAGCGGGCGCTGGGGTATACGCCCCGGTTCCATCCGCCCCAGGCGTTTTTTAGCTACCTGACCTGGATGGACAACCTGACCGATCAGCTGGCCCGGTTGGACCCGCCTCTGGCGGACCAGTACCGCCGCTGCCGGGAAGGGCTGCTGGACAGCCTTCTGCGGAAGGGGGATGCCTCTGGCGACCACTAAGATCTGGCCGGTGCGGGACAGCCTGCGCCGGGTGGTGGACTACGCCGCCAACCCGGACAAGACCGAGTACAGCGGTCTGGCCCAGGCGCTGCACTACGCGGAGAACGACGCCAAGACCACTTTACAGGAAACAGCCCAACTGGTGAGCGGTGTCCACTGCCGCCCCGCCACCGCCTGGGCGGAGATGCGGGCGGTGCAGGAGCAGTTCGGCAAGACCGAGGGGGTGGTGGCGATGCACGCCTATCAGAGTTTCAAGCCCGGGGAGGTGACCCCGGAGCAGTGCCACGCCATCGGGGTGGAGCTGGCCCGCCGGGTGTGGGGCGGGCGGTTCCAGGTGCTGGTGGCCACCCATCTGAACACCGGCTGCCTGCACAACCACTTCGTCATCAACGCGGTGTCCTATGTGGACGGCAAGAAGTACGAGCAGCGGAGAAGCCAATATCAGGACCTGCGGAGAATTTCCGACCAGCTGTGCCGGGAGCACGCCCTGTCGGTGATTCAGAAGCCGGGCGGCAAAAAGCCCCGGCCGCTCTACGAGGGCGAGGGCCAGACCCGGTACGAGGCGATGCGCCGGGCCATCCGCAAGGCCGTTTCCCAATCCAGCACCGAGCGGGACTTCGCCCGGGTGCTGCGGCAGCAGGGGTATCTCTGGCGGCGGGAGGAAGGGCGCAAATACGCCACCCTCCGTTCGCTGGACGGCGGCCGGGCGGTGCGTGTCTACCGGCTGGGGGCGGAATACGACTGGCCCGCCCTGAAGCAGGCGCTGGCCAAAAATCATCTCCGGTACGGCCCCCACTTCTATGATCTGAACTTCAATCCGAAGTACAGCCTGCGGCCCCGTCCTGCATACCATCCGCCCACGCGACGGTATCGGTGTCGGGGAGTGTTCACTCATCAAAAGAGCAGCCTGTTTCGGCTGTACCTCTACTACTGCTACCAGCTGGGCATCTACCCGAAGCGGCCCGCGCCCCGGGTGAACTGGCCGGAGATCAACGCCCTGTGGAGGGACATCGACAAGACGCTGGAGGAACTGCACCTGACCAGCCAGCGGGGCTTTTCCACGGTGGCGGAGGTAAAAGCCCACCGGGAGGCCCTGGCGGGGCAAATCAACGCCCTCTGTAAAGAACGGGCGGACTGCGCCCGGCAGCTGCGGTGGAAGGAGCCGCCGCCCGGGGCAGCCCAGCGGCGGGCGGAACTGACCCGCCAAATCGCCGCCCTGCGGAAAGAGGACGCGGCCGCCAAACGCATCATCGAGAAGATGGAAAAGACCGCTGCCTGTCGGGATGAATACCGCCGCCAGCAGGAACGGGACAAGCCCCGCCAGAAACGACGGGACAAAGACCGAATCCGCTAAAACCAAAACGCCCGCGCCGGGCGAACCGGCGCGGGCAGTCTGGTGGATGTGTACCCAATCGGGGCGCCCATCCTTGTACACTTTTGTGAATAGCTTTCGAGGCAACTTCCGGGTATTCTTGTGTCGGACCCGGAGAACACCAACCAAACAAAGGAGGAATGTCCATGGTAGCAGGCCGGTTGGCCGAAAAGAACGGCTACTTTTACATCGTACTCAGTTATAACGGCCCGGACGGCAAGCGAGTGCAGAAATGGCAGGGCACCGGGCTGCCGGTGAAGGGCAACAAGAAAAAGGCGGACGAACTGCTGCGCCAGGCCCGCCGGTCCTTCACTCCGCCGGTGCCGAACCGGTCGGACGATTTGAATCCGGATATGCTGTTCAGCGATTACATGCTTTACTGGCTGGAGATCATCCGCTCCTCGGTGCAGCCCACCACCTGGTCGTCCTACTGCTTCAATGTGAAGGACCACATCGTGCCCTACTTCGAGCCCACTGGCATCACGCTGGGCGGGCTGCAGGCGCGGCACATCCAGAGCTTTTACCTGCACGAGCGGAAAACGCTGAAATCTAACAGTGTGCTGCGGTTGCACGCCAATCTTCACAAGGCACTGAAGCAGGCTGTGAAGTTAGACCTCATCCCCGGCAATCCGGTGGACAAGGTGGAGCGGCCCAAGCCGGAACGGTATATGGCCGCCTACTACACCGCCGAGGAGATGGAACAGTTGTTCGAGGCGGCCCGTGGGCACCGGCTGGAACTCATCATCCAGTTCGCGGCCTTCTACGGACTGCGGCGGGGTGAGGTGCTGGGCCTGCGGTGGGACGCCATCGACTTCGCGGCGGGAACCTTCACCATCCGCCACACGGTGACCACCGCCAGCGTGGAGGGCAAGCACCTGCTCATCCAGGCGGACCGGGCCAAGACCAAATCCAGCCTGCGGACCCTGCCGCTGGTGGAGGGTTTCGCCCAGCGGCTGCGGGCGCTGAAGGAGCAGCAGAAGTACAACGAGAAACTCTGCGGCAACTGCTACAACCAGAAATTCAAGGGCTACCTGTTCGTGGACGAGATGGGCAACCTCATCCTGCCCAATACCGTCACCGACAACTTCGCCCAGCTGCTGAAGGAGCACGGCCTGAGGAAAATTCGGTTCCACGATCTGCGGCACTCCTGCGCCAGCCTGCTGCTGAAACAGGGTGTACCCATGAAGCAGATCCAGGAATGGCTGGGTCACAGCGATATCTCTACCACGGCGAACATCTACGCTCACCTGGATTCCCAGTCGAAGCAGCTGAGCGCCGCCACGATGGAAAAGGCCCTGGCGCTGCCCGAGGAGCTACCGGAAAGCCGGTGGTAAGGCAGGAAAAAATATTGTCGGTTTCAGGACAGTAGCACCCGACGGAAAAATGGCGCTATGCCGATAAACCTCGACATAGCGCCAAGCAAAGGGGCCCCCGCGAAAGTTTGCGCAGCAAAGTTTCGTGGGGAAAAGGAGCCGCAGCGGAGTGAGCGCGCGGTGACTTTTTACAAAAAAGTCGCCGCAAGCGATACACAGCTTGCGGCGACGTGGCGGAGAGTTAGGGATTCGAACCCTAGGTCCCTTTCGGGACACAGCATTTCGAGTGCTGCACCATCGACCACTCGGACAACTCTCCATATTCTATTTTCTCAAGCACCGCCTTGCGCGTCCTTCGGACAAATGCAAGATTTCGATGCAAGATACGCGGGAAAAATTTTGATACACACCCCGGATTCGGCCCCGTGTGAAGCCAAACCCTGCGGACGAATCGGCCAGAGAGCCTCAAACTTTCGAGTGCTGCACCATCGACCACTCGGACAACTCTCCCTATTTCGTTCTGCCTGCACCCCCTGTGTGCCCGGCACAAAGCCCACTGTCTGCAATAGGGCTGTTGTTTATTATAGCAAAGTTTTGGGGTGCCGTCAACGGGGCGGGCGTCTTTTTTTGCCCGGCCCGCTTTTTTGTGCCCGTCACGAAAAAACCACACGTTTTTGCGCCCGGATATGGTATAATGGCCCCAGGGAAACCGGCGGCTCTGACGGTTTCCGGCACATATCCCGCGCAAAAAGGAGGAGCATCCATGCTGCATATATCTGGCACCGCCGCATCGGGCGGCCTGGCGGTGGGCACCGTCAAACGCATCAACCGCGCCAGCAGCGGCCTGACCCGGGTCGTGCTGGACCCGCGCCGGGAAAAGGCGCTGTTTGAGGCGGCCGTTCTGCTGGCAAAGGACGAGCTGGCCGAACTGGAACAGCGCGCCAGCGAGGCCGACAAGGACATCTTCCTGTTTCAGCGGGTGATGCTGGACGACCAGGGCCTGCTGGACGAGATCGGGCAGAACATCCGGGCCGGAGCGGGCGGCGCGGCGGCGGTGGAGAAGGCGGCCGAGGTGTACGCCGGGCGCATCCGCAGCATCGAGAACGAATACCTGCGCGCCCGCGCCGCCGACGTGGTGGACGCCTGCCGCCGCGTGGTGAATATCCTGGACGGCCGTCCCCGCGAGACGCTGCGGCTGGACAGCCCCTGCATCGTGGCGGCCGACGAGATCTATCCCAGCGACATCGTGTCGGTGGACCGGGGGATGATCCTGGGCATCATCACGGCGGGAGGCTCGGTGCAGGGGCACGCCGCCATCATCAGCCGCACGATGGGCATCCCGGCGGTGGTGCAGGCAGGGGAGGACTTTTTGGAGGTGTGCGACGGCCAGCCCGCCGCGCTGGACGGCTTTGCGGGCGAGATGTTCCTCTGTCCCGACGACGCCACCCGCGCGCGCTTTCTGCACCGCATCAAGCTGGGAAAACGGCAGGAGCAGACGCTGGAAAAGCTGCGCCGGGCCGAGTGCACCACCCAGAGCGGGCAGCGCGTCTATCTGCTGGCCAACTGCTCCAGCCCGGAGGACATCGAGCTGGCCATCGAAAAAGGGGCCGACGGGGTGGGCCTGCTGCGCAGCGAGTTCATGCTGATGGCGGGACGCCTGCCCGGCGAGGAGGAGCAGTACTGCTATTATGTCAGCTGCCTGGCGGCAGCGGGCGGCCGGCCGGTGACGGTGCGCACCTTCGACATCGGCGCCGACAAGGAGGTGGCCGGCATCTCGCAGGACGAGGACAACCCGGCGCTGGGGGTGCGGGGCCTGCGGCTGTGCCTGGCCAACCCCGACCTGTTCCAGCCGCAGCTGCGGGCGCTCCTGCGGGCGGCCGCCAAGGGACCGCTGAAGATCATGTTCCCGATGGTCAGCACGCCGGCCGAGATGCAGGCGGCGCTGGACGCGCTGGAGACTGCCCGCGAGACGCTGCGCAAGCGCAACGTCGCCTTTGCCGAGACGGTGGAGGTGGGCACCATGATCGAGACGCCGGCGGCGGCGCTGCTGGCCGAACCGCTGGCCGCGATGTGCAGCTTTTTCAGCATCGGCACCAACGACCTCACCCAGTACACCCACGCGGCCGACCGGGTGAATCCCGGCGTGGCGGCCTACTATCCCGTCTCCAGCCCGGCCGTGACGCAGCTGATCCGCATGACGGTGCAGGCGGCGCAGAAGGCGGGGATCCCGGTGTCGGTGTGCGGCGAGTCGGCCGCCGACCCCGCCCTCGCCGCGCAGTATGTGCGGATGGGCATCCACCGGCTGTCGATGGCCGCCCCCAGCCTGCTGGAAGTGAAGGAGGCCATCCTCAACATGGAGTGAGCGGCGCTTTGCCCGTTCCGAAAAGCATACAAAAAAACAGCGTCCCTCCGTCTGATCACACAGGCGGAGGGACGCTGCTGTTTGTGGAAAAGGGATGGTTTGTGCGATGGGGGAAACTTTCCCCTCATCAGTCGCCTGCGGCGACAGCTTCCCCCCAAGGGGAAGCCTTCCCCTGGCGGGGGAAGGTGCCCTCGAAGAGGGCGGATGAGGTCGAAGCTGCCCCGCCGCACCAAAGGGAACCGCCTGCCGGACGCTGCTGTTTTATCCGATGAAGCGCTCCAGCCGCCCGCGCATCTCGTGCAGGCGCTGCACGATGGGCCGCGCCAGCTGGCCGGCGGCGGCCATCTGGTCCAGCCGCTCCAGGCTCACCCACTGGGCGTCGGCCGTTTCGCCCTTTTGCAGAACGATGTCGTCCAGCGGCACATCCACGTGCACCGCGTAGACGTCCATAAAGCAGTGCCGCGGCTGGGAGGTGCCCAGAAAACACAGCTGCTCGGGACGGGCGCGGATGCCGGTCTCCTCCCGCAGCTCCCGCACCGCCGCCTGCAGGCTGCTCTCGCCGGCCTGCACCGCGCCGCCGGTGTTCTCCCAGTATCCCGCCCAGGATTCCTTGGCCGGGTCGCGCAGGGTCAGCAGCACCTCGCGGCGGCTGTTCACCACCCAGATGGCCACCGCCGTGAAAAACGCGCCGTCCGGCAGCGGCTGCCCGCGGCGGTGGGTGCGCCCCAGCGGGCGGCGGTTGGCGTCGTATAGATCCCAGTATTCCATATTCCTTTCTCCTTTTTGTAAAAAAACAGCGCGCCGGCGGCGCGCTGGGGGTCAGTCTTCGTCGCGGAAGGTGATGCGGCCGCCGTCGATCGAGTCGATCACAGCCAGCGAGTGCAGGTTCACGCCCGCCTCGCGCAGGGCGCGGCCGCCCTCCTGGAAGCCCTTCTCGATCACGATGCCGCAGCCGGCCAGCTTTGCGCCGGACTGCGCCACGATCTTCATCAGCCCCTGCAGGGCCTGGCCCTTTGCCAGGAAATCGTCCAGCACCAGCACGTGGTCGTCCGGGCCGAGGAACTTGGTGGACACCTGCACGTCGAAGGTGGTGCCGCGGGTGAAGGAGGTCACCGGCGCGGTGTACAGCGTGCCGTCCAGGTTCTTGGACTGGGTCTTTTTGGCGAACACCACCTTGCTGCCGGGGAAATACTGCGCCGCGATGGCCGCGATGCCGATGCCGCTGGCCTCGATGGTGAGGATCTTGTTGATGGCGGGGTCGGGGAACAGGCGGCGGAATTCCTGCCCGATGGCCTGCAGCAGTTCGATGTCCATCTGGTGGTTCAGAAAGCTGTCCACCTTCAGGATGTTGCCCTCTTTCACGATGCCATCGCGCAGGATGCGCTGTTTCAAAAGTTCCATGTGCAAGTTCCTTCCCTTCACAAAGCCACGGGCGATACCCCGCCATCATACCGTATTGTTGGTAGATATTTTATCACGCTTTGTGTCGGAATACAAGGCACTTTCGCGCTTTATCTGCCCCGTTCTCCTTTACAGCACCCCCCGGCATGATGTACAATAGAATCGACAGGAAACCGCCCGCCTCGCAAGCGGCGGGCACAACACGGATAAGGAGGCGTTTTCGTGTTCAACGCACAGCGCTGTCTGGTGGCCCAAAGCCTGGAAGAGGCCTATGCCGCCAACCAAAAACGCACCGCTGCCGTGATGGGCGGCATGTGCTGGATGAAGATGGGACACCGCCGTCTTCAGACGATCATCGACCTCTCCGCCCTGGGGCTGGACCAGATCGAGGCCGCCGCAGACGAGATCACCATCGGCGCAATGGTCACCCTGCGCCAGCTGGAGACAAGCCCGGTGCTGGCCGCCGAGTTCGGCTCCGCCTTTGCCGACGCCGTGCGCCCCATCGTGGGCGTGCAACTGCGCAACTGCGCCACCGTGGGCGGCAGCGTGTGGGGGAGGTTTGGATTTTCCGACGTCCTGACGCTTCTTTTGGCGCTGGACGTGGAGGTGGAGCTGTATCCCGGCGGGCGGGTGCCGCTGGAAAAATTCGTGCGCATGCCGCCCGACGACCAGATCCTCGTCTCGCTGCGCATCCGCCGCACCGGCCGGGCCGTGGCCATCCAAAGCCACCGCAATTCCGCCACCGACTTCCCGGTGCTGGCGGCCGCCGCCAGCCGCACGCCGGCAGGCGCGTGGACCCTGACGGTGGGCGCGCGCCCCCAGCGCGCGATGCGGGTGGAGATCGCCCTGCCTGCCCATCCCACGCGGGAGCAGGCGGACGCCGCCCTCGCCGCCGCGCTGGCCGAGGTGCCCTTCGGCAGCAACATGCGCGCCGGGGCCGACTATCGCCGCCATCTGGCCGGGGTGCTGCTGCGCCGGGCCGTTTTGCAGATCGAGGGGGGAGAGGCATGAAGATCGAAGTAACGCTGAACGGGCGCACCTGCACCGACGAGATCCCGGACGATCTGCGCCTGTTCGATTATCTGCGCCAAAAAGGCTGCGCCAGCGTCAAGTGCGGCTGCGAGACCAGCAACTGCGGCCTGTGCACCGTGCTGCTGGACGGCAAACCGGTGCTGTCCTGCTCGGTGCTGGCCGCCCGTGCAAGCGGGCACGCCGTCACCACGCTGGAGGGCGTGCAGGAGCGGGCCGCCGTCTTTGGCGCGTTCCTGGCCGACCAGGGCGCCGAGCAGTGCGGCTTCTGCAGCCCGGGGCTCGTGATGACCGTGCTGGCGATGGAGGAGGAGCTGGAACACCCCACCCGCGAGGAGATCCAGCACTACCTGGCCGGCAACCTGTGCCGGTGCAGCGGCTACCAGGGCCAGCTGCGCGCCATTGAGAACTACCTGAACCGGGAGGTGCAGGCATGAAACAGAAATATGTAGGCGCCCCCGTGCGCAAGCGGGACGCGATGGCGCTGGTCACCGGCCAGCCGGTCTACACCGCCGACATCGCCCCCGCCGGCTGCCTGGTGGTGAAGCTGCTGCGCAGCCCCCACGCCAGCGCCGTCATCCGGGAGATCCGCGCCGACGCCGCCCGCCGCGCGCCCGGCATCGCCTGTGTGCTCACCTGGCGGGACGTGCCCCAGAGCCGGTTCACCACCGCCGGCCAGACCTGGCCCGAACCCAGCCCCTACGACCGCCTGATCCTCGACCGGCGCATCCGCTGCGCGGGCGACCCGGTGGCCATCGTGGCCGGCGAGACCGAGGCGCAGGTGGACGCGGCGCTGCGGCTGATCAAGGTGGAATACGACGTACAGACGCCCCTTCTCGACTTCACCCAGGCGCTGGACAACCCCATTTTGGTGCACCCGGAACCCGATTTCCGCGCCCTGTGCGACGTGGGGGCCGACAATAAGCGCAACCTGTGCGCCCAGGGCGTGAACGCCGAGGGCGACGTGGACGCCGAGCTGGCCAAGTGTGAGGTGGTCATCGACCAGACCTACAACACCCTCGCCAACAACCAGACCATGATGGAGACCTTCCGCGCCTTCGCGCAGCTGGACGCCTTCGGGCGGCTGGTGGTCACCAGCTCCACCCAGGTGCCGTTCCATGTGCGGCGCATCCTGTCCAACGCGCTGGAGCTGCCCAAGTCCCGCATCCGGGTGGTGAAGCCCCGCATCGGCGGCGGTTTCGGGGCAAAGCAGACGGCGGTGTGCGAGGTGTATCCCGCCATCGTGGCGCTGCACACCGGACGCCCCGCGATGATCGTGTACAGCCGCGCCGAGAGCATGACCAACGGCAGCCCCCGCCACCAGATGCAGATCCACATCCGTCTGGGGGCCGACCGCGACGGCACCATCCGCGCCATCGACCTGCACACCCTGTCCAACGCGGGAGCCTACGGCGAGCACGGCCCCACCACGGTGGGCCTGTCCGGCCACAAGTCCATCCCGCTGTACGGCAGCGTGCAGCATTTCCGCTTCTCGTGGGACGTTGTCTACACCAACACGATGGGCGCGGGCGCCTACCGCGGCTACGGCGCCACCCAGGGCATCTATGCGCTGGAGACGGCGGTGAACGAGCTGGCGGCACAGCTGGGCATCGACCCCACCGTGCTGCGCGAAAAGAACATGGTGCGCGAGGGCCAGCGGATGCCCGCCTACTACGGCGAGATGCTGCAGAGCTGCGCGCTCGACCGCTGCATGGCGCGCGCCAAGCAGATGATCGGGTGGGACGAGAAATACCCCGCCCGCACGCTGCCCAACGGCCACATCCGAAGCGTGGGGGTGGCGATGGCGATGCAGGGCTCCTCCATCTCCCATGTGGACGTGGCGGGCGTGCGCATCATGCTGGGCGACGAGGGCTACTACACCCTGATGATCGGCGCCACCGACATGGGCACCGGCTGCGACACCATCCTGGCCCAGATGGCGGCCGACTGCCTCGACTGCCCGCTGGAGCGGATCACGGTGCCCGGCGTGGACACCGACACCTCCCCCTACGACTGCGGCTCCTATGCCTCCAGCACCACCTACCTCACCGGTATGGCGGTGGTGAAGGCGGCGGGGGAGCTGCGGGAGAAGATCCTGGGCCGCGGCGCCGAGCTGCTGGAGGCGGACTCCGGGGAGTGTGAATTCGACGGCCTGCGGGTGACCCACCTGCCCAGCGGCAGATTCGTGACGCTGGAGGACATCGGATACGACAGCTTCAGCGGGGCGCACAGCTGCCTGGTGGCCGAGACCAGCTGCACCAGCCCCACCTCGCCGCCGCCCTTCATGGTGGGCATCGCCGAGATCGACCTCGACCCCGAGACCGGCAAGGTGGAGATGGTGGACTACGCCGGTGCGGTGGACTGCGGCACCGTCGTCAACGCGAACCTGGCCCGGGTGCAGACCGAGGGCGGCATCGTGCAGGGCATCGGCATGGCGCTCACCGAGCAGGTGCAGTACACCGACAAGGGCATGATGATGAACAACTCCCTGATGCAGTACAAGATCCCCACCCGCCTGGACGCGGGGCGCATCCGGGTGGAATTTGAGCCGAGCTGCGAGCCGGCCGGCCCGTTCGGCGCCAAGAGCATCGGCGAGCTGGTGATCAACACCCCGGCCCCGGCCATCACCAACGCCATCTACAACGCCACCGGCCTGCAGTTCCGCAGCCTGCCGGTGACCAGCGAGCAGATCGCGATGGGCCTTATGCAAAAACGCGGATAAACGACGATCGACAGAAAGAAGGCCCGGCGCTTTGGAACAAGCGCCGGGCCTTTTTTTGTGGGCTGTGGGGCAGTGCGGTGCCTTCCGAACGCTTCGACCTCATCCGCCCCCTTGCGGGGGCGCCTTCCCCTGCCGGGGGAAGGCTCAGGGGTGCTGCATCAGCTTTTCCAGGATGGTCTCGTCGGCCGGGCAGAAGGTATACTGCGGGATCTCGGCCGGGGTGATCCAGGCCAGCTCCATATGCTCCAGCAGCTGCGGCGTTCCCTGCACGATGCGCGCATGCAGCAGCGTCAGGTGCACGGTCAGGTCGGGGTAGGTGTGGGTCACCTGCATGAACTCCCCGCCCACTTCCAGTTCCACCGCCAGCTCCTCGCGGCATTCCCGGATCAGCGCCTGCTCCTTCGTTTCGCCCGGCTCCACCTTTCCGCCCACAAACTCCCACAGCATCCCGCGCGCCTTGTGGGGCGGTCGCCGGCAGATCAGGAACCGCTCGCCCTCCCAGATCAGGGCGGCCACTACTTCGGTCATGGTCTCTCTTCCTCTCTTATATATATGATGGGATCACAGGTCGATCCGGATGGACACCGGGCAGTGGTCGCTGCCGAAGATGTCGGCGTGGATGTCGGCCGCCTGCAGGGCCGGGGCCAGCCGCCGGGACAGCACAAAATAGTCGATGCGCCATCCCGCGTTGGTGGCGCGCGCGTTGCGCAGATAGCTCCACCAGGTATAGGCGCCGGTCGTATCCGGGTGCAGATGGCGGAAGCTGTCCAGATAGCCCGCCTCCAGCAGGCGGGAGAAGGCCGCGCGCTCGGCATCCGAAAAGCCCGCGTTTTTGCGGTTGGTCTTGGGGTTCTTCAGGTCGATCTCGGTGTGCGCCACGTTCAAATCGCCGCAGTAGACCACCGGCTTTTTCGCGTCCAGACCGTTCAGATAGGCCAGCAGGTCCCGCTCCCACTCCAGGCGGTAGTCCAGCCGGGCCAGCTCTCTCTGGGCGTTGGGGGTATAGACGTTGACCAGATAGAAATTCTCAAATTCCAGCGTGATGGCGCGCCCCTCGTGGCTGTGCTGCTCGGCCCCGATGCCGCAGCTCACCGCCAGCGGCCGGCGCCGGGTGAAGACCGCCGTGCCGGAATAGCCTTTTTTCTCGGCCGCGTTCCAGTATTGCAGATACCCCTCGGGGGAGAAGTCCGCCTGTCCCGGCTGCATCTTCGTCTCCTGTATGCAGAAGACGTCGGCGTCCAGCCGGGCAAAGGACTCGGCGAAGCCCTTGGTCAGGCAGGCGCGCAGCCCATTCACGTTCCAGGATACAAGTTTCATACAAAGCCTCCTTTGGTTGGCGTCAGCAGCGGTGCACCAGGAACACCAGCGGGTCTTTCCCGCCGCGGTTTGCAAAATCACAGCGCACCACCGTATATTTTTGTTCGTCCAGCCCGGCCAGCCAGGGCGCCAGCACATCCCGCTCGGCGGTGCCGTTCGCCCCGCCGTGGTAGATGCTGGCCAGCAGGATGCCGCCCGGGCGCAGGATCTCCAGCCCCGCTTCCAGGGCCGGGATGCTGGTGGCGGGCGTGGTGAACAGCGCGTGGTCGCCGCCCGGCAGCCACCCGAAATTGAACACCACCGCGTCGGCGCTGGCCGGAGGGGCAAACTCCGCCAGGCGGGCGTGGTCGGCGGTGTGCACCTCGGCCCAGCGGATGCCGTGCCGCTCCAGCAGCGCGCGGGTGTCCCGCACGGCGTCGGGCTGGATGTCCATCGCCAGCACCCTGCCCGTTTCCCCCACCAGACGGCTGAGGAACAGGGTGTCCCGCCCGCGCCCGGCGGTGGCGTCCACCGCGAACCCGCCGGGGCGCAGATGCGATGCCAGCAGCCGGTGGCCCAGCTCCAGCGCCGTCAGCTGGCGGCGCACCGGGCGCACCATCTCCGCCCCGCGCGGCACAAAGCCGAACTTCGCCAGCAGGGCGCGTCCGGCCTCGTCGGCGGGCAGGGCGGCCGTGACCTCTTTCCCCGCAAAGGCACCCAGCGCGTGCAGCGCCCTGCGCAGAAGGAAGCTGCCATAGCCGCGCCGCCGCCAGGCGGACGCAACGGCGAGCATCTCCACGCGGGTCCCGCCCAGCAGGCAGACCCCCACGACCTCCCCCTCCTTTTCCAGCACCAGCCCCTGCGGGCAGGCGGGCAGCGGGCAGTTCGCCTCTTGCAGCAGGCGTTCCGCCGCCGGGATGTGGGAGGGTGAAATGGGCAGCGTGTTCACAAAACAGCGCCTCCTTTGCAGGAAAATGTGAAAACCCGGCCTGTAAACCGTGAAAACCGGGCTTGACCTGCACCCCGTATGTGGGATACAATCAGCACACGGGGGCATAGGAGAGCCGGGTCCGGTGTATCCTATTGTAGCGGATTTTGGGCCATCCGTCAAAAACGGCGGCCGCTTTCACATTCTTTTCACGCCGGTATGCTGTCTTTTTCACAATTGGCCGGTATACTAAAGGCATACAAACAAACAACGGGCCGCCAAGAGAGCGCCCCCTGTTCAGCATAGAAAGGACGACAGATTATGGAAAACAACTGGGAATACGATTACAGCACCCTGTATCGCGGCCAGAACTCGCAGCCTTCCGCCGCCGATCCGGCGCCGGCCGGTGAGACCCCTCCCGCCTGGGAGCCGCAGCCCCGCGCCAAGCGCAGATGGCCCCGCCGCCTGGTGGCGGGCGTGCTGGCGCTGGCGGTGTGCGCCGGCACCGGCGTGGCCGGCGGATACTTCGGCGCCAAGCTGGCCGGCGGCAGCGGAAACGGAACCAACACCGTGCTCTACCAGTCGGTGGAGCGCACCAGCACCAGCACCGGCGACAAGGGCGACATGACCGTGGCCGACGTGGTGAGCCTCACCGCCTCCTCGGTGGTGGAGGTGAGCACCGAGCAGCTGGTCACCGACAACTACTTCTCGCAGCGCGTTTTGAGCGGCGCCGGCAGCGGCGTTATCATCTCGGAGGACGGCTACATCATCACCAACCATCACGTCATCGATGGCGCCAGCACCATCACCGTGCGCCTGCACGACAAGAGCGAATACAGCGCCACCGTGGTGGGCAGCGACGAGACCAGCGACATCGCGGTGCTGAAGATCGACGCCACCGGCCTCTCCGCCGCCGTCATGGGCGACAGCGACACGCTGGCCGTGGGCGAAGAAGTGGTGGCCATCGGCAACCCGCTGGGTTCGCTGGGCGGCACCGTCACCAACGGCATCATCTCGGCGCTGGAGCGTGACATCACCGTGGAAGGCCAGAACATGCGCCTGCTGCAGACCAACGCGGCCATCAGCCCGGGCAACTCGGGCGGCGGCCTGTTCAATGCGCAGGGCGAGCTGATCGGCGTGGTGAACGCCAAGTCGGTCGAGGACGGCAGCGAGGGCATCGGCTTCGCCATCCCCATCAACACCGCCCGTGAAGTGGCCGAGGACCTCATCAACAACGGCTATGTCACCGGCCGTCCCGCGCTGGGCGTGACCGTGCTGAACATCACCGACGCCCAGACCGCCATGTACTACGGCGTGAACAGCTTCGGCGTGTATATCATGAGCGTGGAGGACGGTTCCGGCGCCGCGAAGGCGGGCCTGAAGGCCGGCGACCGCATCGTCATCATCGACAACAAGGAAGTGTCCGACACTGCCGACGTGACCAGCGCCCTGCAGGACAAAGCGGTGGGCGACGTGGTGTCGATGCAGATCTCCCGCGGCGGCGAGATCATGAGCGTGGAGGTGACCCTGGGCGAAAAGACCCAATCCGCCAGCCAATCGCAGAGCCAGCAGCAGATCCCGCAGAACTGATACAGATCCCTATACAAGCAAAACGCCGCCCGGCACAGCGCACGCTGTGCCGGGCGGCGTTGTTTGTGTCAGGACAGGAACCTGCGGCGCACCTCGCACAGGCCGCGGTGCAGCGGGTTCCACAGCAGCAGCGTCAGCACAAAGTTGCCGGCGCCGTGGAGCAGGTCGAAGGGGATGCCGGACACCCAGTAGGCAAGCGCCGCGGACGGGCCGCCCGCGAACAGGTAGGGCAGGGCGCACAGCGCGCCGAAGCACAGCCCGAACGCACCGCCCACCACGGCCCACACCGCCGCCGGCCGGCAGCGGCGCAGACACCACGCGATCGCCGCCAGCAGCGGCCAGATATACAGATAGCTCACCCACCAGATGCCGAACCCGTAGGTGATGCCTTCCAGCAGGATGAACACCGCCACCGCCGGCATCGCCAGCCGCGGCAGACACACCGCGTACAGCATCACCAGCAGCGCCGTGAGGTGGATGTTCGGCAGGCCGCTCAGCAGCACCTGCTGGGCATACAGCAGCGCCGCCAGAAGGCCCGCCGCCACCAGCTCTTGCAAACGCAGCTTCATCTTACCACCCGGTGGTGAGGGTGATCTCAAAGACGTCGCCGTCCGCGATCGGGGTGGAATCCACGCCGGTCATCAGCGTTTCCCCCGCTTTGGTGAAGCACCACCACTGCTGCCGGCTCTCGTCGGCGGTGATGCCGTTCACCGTCTGCACATACAGGCCGGTGGCGCTCTCCTGGCCCTCCACCATGCCCTCCTGCTCCAGCGCGCCGCGGAGGAATTCCTCCCGGGTGCGGATGGTGAACGCCTCTGCGCTTTCGTCGGTCACCACCTGCACGGTGATGGTCTTTTCGCCGGCGTGGGCCTGCGGCCCAAACGCCAGGTATACCCCCACCATCGCGGCGGCCAGCACCACAAGGGCAGCCACCGCCAGCAAGATCTGTTTTTTCTTCATGTTTTTCATCCTTTCTATTGTATCAGGGCCGGGCTTTCAGGCCGCCGCCCTTGGTTTCGCGGAACTGCAGCGGCGTCATGCCGGTGACCTTTTTGAATACCTTGGTGAAATAGCTCTGGTCCTCGAAGCCCACCAGAAGGGCGATGTCGGTCAGGCGGATGCTGCGGTGCAGCAGAAGCGCCTTGCTGCGCTCGATGCGCACCCGGTTCAGGTAGGCGCTGAAGGTGCAGCCCATCTCCTGCTTGAACACCCGGCTGAAATAGGCCGGCGACAGGTACACCCGCTGCGCCATCTCGTCCAGCGTGATATGGCGGGCATAGTTCGCGTTCAGGTACTGGATGCTCTGGTGGATGATGTTGGCGTGCTTGACGCCGGTGAAGTTGAAGATGCGGTCCATGAACGAGTTCATCACCCGCGTCAGCCACAGGCACAGCGCGTCCACGTCGGCCAGGCGCGGCAGGTCCTGGCGGTATTGATGGCTCAGGCGCAGGGTCTGCTCGGGGTCGGCCCCGGCCTCCACCGCGCTGCGGCAGATGAGCACCAGCAGCTCGTACACCCGGCTCTTGGCCTGCTCGAAATCGCCGCCCGCCGAGAAAAATATGTACCCGAACAGCTCGTTCAGCAGCCGCTGGGCCTCCGCCTTGTCCGACTGCGCCACCGCGCGCAGCAGCGCGCGCTCGGTGTCGAAGGGATAGGGGGGCGGCGCCTCGATGCCTTTCAGCTGCTGGATATAGGTGGTGATCTGGCTCTGGATGGCGTCGGAGGTCTGGGTGTCCAGCATCCGGCTGGAGGCCGACACGTTGTTCAAAAAACCCACCGCCATGAACACCAGGGTGGACATGCAGGTCACCCGCTCGGGCGAAACATAGGGCATCTGCTCCAGCAGCGCCAGCACCGCCGGCATCCGCTCTTCCGGGATGCGCAGCTGGGTCTGCAGGTCGCAGGCGATGTAGTCCTGCCGGTCCACCATCAGGAACGGCCCCACCGTGATCTTGGCCTCGCTGCCCTGGCTGCCCAGGATGGGCGACACAAAGCAGGTGAGGCCCATCGGACAGAAGTAGATGTATTTGCCGCCGAAGCGCTCGGCCTCGGTCATGCCGTAGATGTGGGCGCGGGCGCAGTCCTCCTGCGGACGCCCCGCCGCCGTGCAGATGCGGCAGGAGGCGCAGCCGGGCCCGCGCTCGTACAGCACGCGCCCCTGTGTGTCCGACACGGTGCAGCCAAGCCCTGTGGCCCCGCAGAACGCGTTGGCACACTCCTGTGCCAGCCGCAGATCGAAATCCAGCTGCATATACGCCCTCCTTTCCCTGCCCTGCGGCCTGCCGGCCGCCTTCCTTCTTCTTAGTATACACCCTCGCGGCCGGGCGGCAAGAGGAAAAGCCGAAGATTTTTGGTAATTTTTTGACATGGCAAAAAAACAGGCAAGACACGAAAAAAAAGAAAACAAAAAAGTGCAAAACTTGTTTGCTTTTTACAAGGCAAATCCCGGGGCCGGGGGTATAGTGAAAGCGTGAAAAAAAGCCCCGCGGGGCAAACCAACACTCAATCAATGGGAGGAACCGTACCATGAGCATCCTGACTGATATTTCCGAAAACCTGCAGCGCGGCAAGGCCAAGATCGTGAAGGAGCTGGTGCAGCAGGCCATCGACCAGGGCATCCCCGTGCGCGAGATCCTGGAGGACGGCCTGCTGGCCGGCATGAGCGTGATCGGCGAGAAATTCAAGAACAACGAGGTCTTTGTGCCCGAGGTCCTGGTGGCCGCCCGCGCGATGAACATGGGCGCCAGCCTGCTGAAGCCCCTGATGGCCGAGGCCGGCGTGCAGGCCAGCGGCAAGGTGTGCATCGGCACCGTGAAGGGCGACCTGCACGACATCGGCAAGAACCTGGTGAAGATGATGATGGAGGGCAAGGGCCTGGAAGTCGTGGACCTGGGCACCGACGTCCCCCCCGAGAAGTACATCGAGACCGCCAAGGAGCAGGGCTGCCAGGTGATCTGCTGCTCCGCCCTGCTGACCACCACCATGGGCGTGATGGAGGAGGTCGTGAAGCAGGCGGAGACCGCCGGTATCCGCGACCATGTGAAGATCATGGTGGGCGGCGCCCCCGTGACCGACACCTTCTGCAAGCAGATCGGCGCCGACTGCTACACCCCCGATGCCGCCACCGCCGCCGACGCCGCCGTGGCGCTGTGCAAGGGCGCCTGAAGCGCGATGGACACGCGGCAGAAGGAAGAGCTGCTGGTGCGGACACTGCTGGACTGGGGCGCGTTCCGGGCGGCGGTGGTGCCGGTGGAGAAGATCGAGTTTGAACCGGCCTTCCGCAAGCTGTGCGAGAGCAACGCCTGCGGGATGTACGGGCGCAGCTGGATGTGCCCGCCGCATGTCGGCCCGGTGGAGGAGCTGATCGCCCGTGCGCGGCGGTACCGTCGCGCGCTGGTCTACCAGACGGTGGACGCGCTGGAGGACAGCTACGACTTTGAAGGCATGATGGCGGCCGGGCAGCGGATGAACGAGCTGGCCCGGAAGGTGCGCGGCGGTCTGCCCGGCCTGTTCGGCCAAAACGCGCTGTATCTGGGCGCGGGCGGATGCCGGGTGTGCCCGGTGTGCGCAAAGCAGGAGGGAAAGCCCTGCCGCTTTCCCCAAAAGGCGCTGGCCTCGCTGGAGGCGTATGGCGTCAACGTGTCGCGGCTGGCCGAGCTGGCCGGGATGAAATACATCAACGGACAGGACACCGTCACCTATTTCGGCGCGGTGCTGTTTGACGAGGAGGATGCGGAATGCCCCGCGTGACCATACATCTCCCCTCGCCTCTTGTTGTGGAAGCGCAGGTCGGACAGAAACTGTCCGACCTGCTGCGTCATGAGGGGCACAGTCCCGACATGCCCTGCGGCGGGAAGGGACGCTGCGGCAAATGCCGCGTGAAGGCGGCGGGCCGTCTTTCGGCCCCCACCGCCGAGGAAACCAGCGCGCTGGGCGGCCTGCTGGCGCAGGGGGTGCGGCTGGCCTGCTGCACCGCGCTGGAGGGGGACGCCGAGGTGTGGCCTTCGGCCGACGAGGCGGTGGGCCGCATCCGTCTGGACGGCGTGATGCCCGCATTTGAAAAGCAGCCGCTGTTCGCCCGGTACGGCGCCGCGGTGGACATCGGCACCACCACGCTGGCGGCCGCGCTGTACGGCGAGAGCGGCCTGCTGGCGCGCGCCGCCGCGCCCAACCCCCAGCGCACCTTCGGCGCAGACGTCATCACCCGCGTAGGGGCCGCCATGCAGGGCAGCGCCGGCGCGCTGGCCGCCTGCGTGCGCAGCGCCATCGCCGGCCTGCTGCGCGGGATGGAGCGGGACGCCGGCCTTGCGCCGGATTCCATCGACTGTCTGGTCGTCACCGGCAACACCGCCATGCTGCACCTCTTCACGGGCGAGGACCCCTCTCCGCTCTCCACCGCGCCGTTCGAGGCAAAGCGGCTGTTCGGCGAGTGGGTGGAGGCGTCGGCGCTGGAGCTGGGCTGCGCGCCGGGCGCACGGGCGTATCTGCCCCGGTGCATGTCCGCCTTTGTGGGGGCGGACATCACCACCGCGCTGCTGGCCAGCGGGATCTGCAACCGGCCCGACACCGCCCTGCTGATCGACATCGGCACCAACGGCGAGATGGCCCTGTGGCACGGCGGCGCGCTGCGCTGCTGCTCCACGGCGGCAGGCCCCGCCTTTGAGGGCGCGGGGCTGTCCTGCGGGATGCAGGGCGCGCCGGGCGCCGTGGACCATGTGACGGTGGAAAACGGCGGCGTGCGGCTGCACGTGCTGGGCGAGACCGCCCCCAGGGGCATCTGCGGCAGCGGCATCGTGGACGCGCTGGCGGCGATGAAGGAGCTGGAAGCGATGGACGAGACCGGCTGCCTGGACGAGGACGAGTTCCCGCTGGCGGACGGCGTGTGCATCACCCAGAAGGACGTGCGGATGGTGCAGCTGGCCAAGAGCGCCGTCTGCGCCGGCGCGAAGGCGCTGCTGCACCACGCGGGTCTGGCGGCGGAGGGCGTGCAGTGCCTTGCCATTGCGGGCGGCTTCGGCAGCTATCTCGACCTGCACAGCGCGGCGTCGATCGGCCTCTACCCGGCCGAGCTGGAACACCGCGCGGTGGTGCTGGGCAACGCGGCGCTGTCGGGCGCGGCGATGATCCTGCAAAACCGCGCCTTTGCCGCGCGCACCGAGGCGCTGGCAAACTCCGCCCACACCCTCGACCTGAGCACCGACCCGGTGTTCATGGACGAATACGTGGAGTGCATGGAGTTCTGAGCCGGCGCCCGGCCCCCCCGGATGCCGTCCCGCCGCGCACAGTTTACACAGACAGAGAAAGGGCCGCAAGCCGGATGGCTTGCGGCCCTCAGCCTGTCAAAAAGGTCACCGAAAGGCGGCCTTTTTTGTATCGGGAAAGAGAATGCGGTATACCGGGTAGGGTGGGATAAAATACTGGTAAAGAACGCAGAGAATCGGACAGCTCGAACCGGTAAGTTGGGAGAATAGGATCCCACAGGAGCACTTGCTGCGGAAGACCGACGCAGGGGAAAGCGCTTGATCGAACGGCCCGCACCGCTGGTTTTTGCCAAAGGCTTCCCCGCCGGTATCGCCGCCGTCGGCGCATGTCCGCCGGACGGCGACTGATGAGGGGAGGGCTTCCCCTCCTTGCACCGAGAACAGGTACAGCGAAAGAAAAAACACCTTCCCCCCTGCCGCGAAAAAGCAAACCCCACCCCCGCGCCCTCACAGGGCGGACGCGGGGATGGGGTCCTTTTTTCATCGCTTTGCACAGTGTCTGGCCCACAAAAACGCCAGCACCGCGGCGGCAAGCACCGCGATCCAGATCCGTTTCATCCCGCTGTCCCCCTTTCGTTCGTTCCTTTCAAAAAACAGAACGAGGAAGGGGCGGGAAAGTTTTCAACAAGTTGTTGAATGAATGGTGGAAAACCCTGTGGAAAGTCTGTTCAGGCGCTCTTTTTCTGTCTCGCCCGGATCACCAGCAGCACGCCCAGCAGCAGCGCGATGCCCACCGGCAGCGAGATCAGCGCCGACTGGGCGAAGCCGGCCACGATGTAGGTGACAAAGCTCACCGCCGCCACCGTCATCGCGTAGGGCAGCTGGGTGGACACATGGTTCACATGGTCGCACTTGGCGCCGGCCGAGGCCATGATGGTGGTGTCGGAGATGGGCGAGCAGTGGTCGCCGCAGACAGCGCCCGCCATGCAGGCGGAGATGGCAATGATCATCAGGGCGGGGTCGTTCTCGAACACCTCCACCACGATGGGGATCAGGATGCCGAAGGTGCCCCAGCTGGTGCCGCTGGCAAACGCCAAGCCGCAGCCCACCAGGAAGATCACCGCCGGCAGGAAGTTCATCAGGCCCTCGGCCGAGCCCTTCATCGCGGCGTCCACAAAGGCGGTGGCGCCCAGGCTGTCGGTCATGGCTTTCAGGGTCCAGGCAAAGGTGAGGATCAGGATGGCCGGGACCATCGCCTTGAAGCCCTCGGGGATGCAGGCCATGCAGTCGGCAAATTTCAGCACCCGGCGCAGGCTGTAGATGATCACGGTGATCACCAGCGCCACCAGGCTGCCCATCGACAGGCCCAGCGAGGCGTTGCTGTTGGAGAAGGACTCCACAAAGCCGGCGCCCTCGAAGAAACCGCCGGTGTAGATCATGCCCACCACGCAGCAGACGATCAGCACCGCCACCGGCAGCACCAGGTCGATCACCTTGCCGCGGCGGGCGGGCTGGTCCCCGTCCTCCTCAAAGGAGGCCGCGGGCGCGCTGAACAGGTCGCCCGCCATCGCGTTTTTCTCGTGGCGCGCCATCGGGCCGAAGTCCAGCTTCAGGCCCACCAGCGCCACCATCATCACGATGGTGAGCAGGGCGTAGAAGTTGTAGGGGATGGCGCGGATGAACAGCGAGAAGCCGTCCTCGCCCTCCACAAAGCCGGTCACGGCCGCCGCCCAGGACGAGATGGGCGCGATGATGCAGACGGGCGCGGCGGTGGAGTCGATCAGGTAGGCCAGCTTCGCGCGGGACACCTGGTGCTTGTCGGTGACGGGGCGCATCACGCTGCCCACCGTCAGGCAGTTGAAGTAGTCGTCCACAAAGATCAGGATGCCCAGCACGATGGTGGCCAGCTGTGCGCCGGCGCGGGTCTTGATGTGCTTGGCCGACCACTGCCCGAAGGCGGCCGAACCGCCCGCACGGTTCATCAGGCTGACGATCGCGCCCAGGATCACCAGGAAGATCAGGATGCCCACGTTGCCCGGATCGGACAGCACCTGGATGAAGCCGCCGTTGACCATGTGGGAAAGGGCGCCTTCAAAGGAAAAGGAATACAGCACAGCGCCCACCAGCACGCCCACGAACAGCGAGCTGTACACCTCTTTGGTGATGAGCGCCAGCGCGATGGCCACGATGGGGGGCACCAGTGCCCAGAAGGTGCCGTAGAGCGCGGGCTGCGCGGCAGCGGACCCGTCGGCCGCCAGCGCGCACAGCGGCATCGCCGCGCACAGCAGAACCGCCAGGACCGCAAGGGCGAATCGCTTTGTTTTCATCTTGTTGTCTCCTCACATTGTAAAATGGCAACAAAAAATGCCCCGGACACCGGCCCGAACCCGAACCGCATCCCGGAGCATGGAAGATACAAACACAGCAAAAAAGCCGCCTTGCAAGGCCCACCGACGATAGCGCTTCACAGTTCTTGTGACAGTGCGCCGCATCTTCTGCGTCGCCCCAGGCGGCGCCTTCGGCCAAAGCGCCCCTTCGGCGGTGTCCCCTTTCCCGCTCCGCAGCCTGCCGGGCTGTGGCGGAACGGTACTGATGAACCCCGCGCCTCTACCAATCCAGTTGATTTTTTGTTTTTGCGGGCAATTGCCCATACTTTTTTGACGATAGCACATTTTGCGGCGTTTGTCAAGAAAAAAGGCGTTTTTTGCCGAAGCCGGGCGCATCCTGCATTCTTGCATCCGCACGATGTTTGGTATACAATGGAAACATATCTGTCGGTTTGCCGAAAAAGCGGCGGCGGATCCGGCTGCGCAAAGGGAACGGACCGGCCGGCAGCCTGCGCATATCTGCACACAAAGAGGAGGAATGACCTTCGTGAAACACCTGTTGCGCTATCTGAAGGGATATGAGAAAGAGGCGGTCATCGGGCCGCTGTTCAAACTGCTGGAGGCCTGCTTCGAGCTGGCGGTGCCCCTCATCATGGCGCATGTCATCGACACCGGCATCCGCAGCGCCGACACCGGCTACATCCTGGTGATGGGCGGGGTGCTGGTGCTGCTGGGGGCGCTGGGGCTGGCCTGTTCGGTGACGGCCCAGTACTTCGCGGCCAAAGCGGCGTTCGGGTTCGGGCAGGCGCTGCGGGGCGACCTGTTCCGCCATGTGATGCGCCTGAACTGGGCGCAGCAGGACCGGGTGGGCGCCTCCACCCTCATCACCCGCCTCACCAGCGACGTGGACCAGACCCAGGCCGGCCTGAACCTCGCGCTGCGCCTGTTCCTGCGCTCGCCCTTCATCGTGGCCGGCGCGCTGGCGGCGTCGCTGTGGATCGACTGGCGGCTGGGCCTTGTGTTCCTGGCCGCCACCCCGGTGATGGCGCTGGTGATCTTCGGCATCCTGCGGCTGACCACCCCGCTCTACCGCGCGGCCCAGAAGCTGCTCGACCGCCTCTCGCTGCTGACCCGCGAGAACCTGGCCGGCGTGCGGGTGATCCGCGCCTTTTCCCGCCAGTCCGAGGAGACCGCGCGCTTCGACGCCGCCGCCGACGAACTGCGCGCCTTGCAGCTGCGGGTGGGCCGCATCGCGGCGCTGCACAACCCGCTCACCTGCGTGCTGGTGAACCTGGCCATCCTGGTGCTGCTGCGGCAGGGCGCCTTCGCGGTGGACGCCGGGCGCATCAGCCAGGGCGACCTCGTGGCGCTGGTGAACTATATGAACCAGATCCTGCTGGCGCTGGTGGCGCTGGCCACATTGCTCGTCTCCTTCTCCAAGGGCCTCGCCAGCGCGGGGCGCGTCTGCGAGGTGCTGGCCCAAGCGCCCGCATTTGAATCCCCCGCCGAAGCGCCCGCCCCGGTCTCCGGCGCGGCGCGGGTGGCCTTTGAGAACGTCTCCTTCGGCTACGAGGGCGGCGAAAAGGAGCTGGAACAGATCTCCTTTTCCGCCCTGCCCGGCCAGACCGTCGGCATCATCGGCGGCACCGGCGCGGGCAAATCGACGCTGGTCAACCTGATCCCCCGCTTCTACGAGGCGTCGGAGGGCCGGGTGCTGGTGGACGGCGTGGATGTGCGCGCCCTCCCGTTCGCCCGGCTGCGCGGGCGGATCGGCCTTGTGCCCCAGAAAGCGCGCCTGTTCGCCGGGACCGTCGCCTCCAACCTGCGGATGCGCTGCCCCGACGCCCCCGACGAAGCCCTCTGGGCCGCGCTGGAGACCGCCCAGGCCGCCGACTTCGTGCGCGCGCTGCCGCAGGGGCTGAACAGCCCGGTGGCCCAGAACGGCAGGAACTTTTCCGGCGGCCAGCGCCAGCGGCTGTGCATCGCGCGGGCGCTGGTGGGCAGCCCCGACATCCTCATCCTGGACGACAGCGCCTCGGCGCTGGACTACGCCACCGAGGCGCAGCTGCGCCGGGCGCTGGCAAAGGGCGCGTCCGGCCGCACCACCTTCCTCGTGTCCCAGCGGGCGGCCAGCATCCGCCACGCCGACACCATCCTGGTGCTGGACGACGGCCGCGTGATCGCCGCCGGCACCCACGACCAGCTGGTGCACAGCTGCGCCGTCTACCGCGACATCTGCCGCAGCCAGCACATCGAGGAGGGACTGTGATGAACCGAAAACAAACGCTGCATCGTCTTTTACGCCTGCTCGCGCCGGCCTGGCCGGTGCTGGCGGCCAGCCTTGTGTTCGCCGCTGCCGGCGTGGGGCTGAGCCTGTATTCCCCCGTGCTGATCGGCCGCGTGATCGACTGCATCGTCGCCCCCGGCCGGGTGGACTACGCCGCCGTCCGGCCGCTGCTCTTCCAGCTCGCGCTGGTGGCCGCCCTCACCGCCGCCGCCCAATGGCTGATGGCGCTGTGCAACAACCGCCTCACCTACCGCACCGTGCGCCAGCTGCGCTGCACCGCCTTCGCCCGCATCCAGCAGCTGCCGCTGAGCCAGATCGACCGCCGCAGCCGCGGCGAGCTGCTCAGCCGCATCACCAGCGACGTGGACCAGATGGCCGACGGCCTGCTGCTGGGCTTTTCCCAGCTGTTCAGCGGGGTGGCCACCATCCTGGGCACGCTGGGCTTCATGCTGGCCACCAATGCCGCCATCACGGCGGTGGTGGTGCTGCTCACCCCGCTCAGCTTCTTTGTGGCCAGCTTCATCGCCCGGCGCACCTTTGCCTATTTCCAGCAGCAGGCCGCCGCGCGCGGCCGCCTCACCGGCCTTGCGGACGAGCTGGCCGGCGGGGAGAAGGAGGTGCAGGCCTTCTGCGGGGAAGCCCGCGCCGCCGCCCGGTTCGACGAGGCCAACGCCGCCCTGCGCTCCGCCGCCCAGAAGGCCACCTTCTACTCCTCCCTCACCAACCCCTGCACCCGGTTCGTCAACGGCCTGGTGTACGCCGGGGTGGGCATCGTGGGCGCCTTCGTGGCCCTGAACGGCGCGCTGACGGTGGGCGAGCTGTCCCGCTTCCTCTCCTACGCCAACCAGTACACCAAGCCCTTCAACGAGATCTCCGGCGTCATCACCGAGCTGCAGAACGCCCTGGCCAGCGCCGGGCGGGTGTTTGAGCTGATCGAGCTGGAGGCCGAAACGCCCGACGGCCCGGTGCAGCTGCCCGCCCCGGACGGCCATGTGGAGCTGGACGACGTCTCCTTCTCCTATCTGCCCGAGCGCCCGCTCATCCGGCACTTCACGCTGGACGTGCAGCCCGGACGGCGGGTGGCGATCGTCGGCCCCACCGGCTGCGGCAAAACCACCCTCATCAACCTGCTGATGCGCTTCTACGACCCCACCGACGGCGAGATCCGGGTGGACGGCCACCCCCTGCCCAGCCTCACCCGCCGCAGCCTGCGCGCGGGGTACGGCATGGTCCTGCAGGACACCTGGCTGCGCAGCGGCACCATCCGGGACAACATCGCCTACGCCGACCCCTCCGCCACCGACGAGGAGATCGTCGCGGCGGCCAAGGCGGCCCACGCCCACAGCTTCATCCGCCGCCTGCCGAACGGCTACGACACGGTGATCGGCGAGGAGGGCGGCAGCCTTTCGGCCGGGCAGAAGCAGCTGCTGTGCATCGCGCGGGTGATGCTGCGCCTGCCGCCGATGCTGATCCTCGACGAGGCCACCAGCAGCATCGACACCCGCACCGAGGCCCACATCCAGGACGCCTTTGCCGGGATGATGGCCGGGCGCACCAGCTTTGTGGTGGCGCACCGCCTGTCCACCATCCAGAGCGCCGACGTGATCCTGATGATGGAGAACGGGCAGGTGATCGAGCAGGGCACCCACGAGCAGCTGCTGGCCAAAAACGGCGCCTACGCGCGGCTCTACCGCAGCCAGTTTGCGCCGGCGGAATGACGCTTTGTTGAATTTTGCCAAAAAGTACAGTATACTGAAACTGAACCACAAACCACACGCAAAGGAGGAAGGCCGCGATGAAGCACCCGCAGAGCGTCACCATGACACAGCAGTTCGTCCAGCGCATGGAGCAGAGGATCATCTCCGGCCAGCTGGCGCCCGGCCAGCGGCTGCCCAACGAGCGCGAACTGGCCGCCGAGATGAAGGTGAGCCGCACCATTATCAATTCCGGCATCCGCGAGCTGGCCCGAAAAGGCTTCGTGCGGGTGCAGCCCCGGCAGGGCACCTTTGTGGAGGATTTCCTGCGCCGGGGCAACGTGGAGACCCTCACCTCGCTGCTGCATTTCAGCGGCGGCCCCCTCGACCGCCGCACCTTCGACTCCCTGGCCGAGTTCCGCATCCACAGCGAGGCCGAGTGCGCCCGGCTGGCCGCCCTGCGCCGCACCGACGACGACCTCGCCGCCCTGCGCGCCTGCTGCAGCGAGATCCGCGCCGCCGCCAACGAAGCGCGCGTGCCGCCCAACGTGGAATACCACCGCCGCATGTTCCTGGCCACCCAGAACATGATCTATCCGCTGGTGTTCAACGCCTTTTCGGAGATCATCACCGAGTGGTCGGCGCTTTTGTTCTGCCACATGCCGGTGGAGGAGATCCTGTCCGCGCTCCAGTCCATCACCGACGCCATCGAACACCGGCAGGCCGACGAGGCCGCCGCCTGCATGCGCGCCTACGCCAACCGCTGCGTCCGGCTGCTGGACGGCAAATATCCCCCCGCCTGAATCGAGAAAAGAGGTCCCCTATGCCCCCTGTCAGTGTGATGATCAAACCGGCCAGCTCGGGCTGCAACCTGCGCTGCGCCTACTGCTTCTATGCCGACGAAGCCGCCCTGCGCGGCGTGCCCAACTACGGCATCATGTCCGACGCCACCCTCGAAACGGTGATCCGCACCTTTTTGCAGGCGGCCAGCGGCAGCTGTTCGTTTGCCTTCCAGGGCGGCGAGCCGACGCTGGCCGGGCTGGAGTTCTTCCGCCGGGTGGTGCAGCTGCAAAAAAAATACGCCCGCCCGGGCCTCGTGGTGTCCAACGCATTGCAGACCAACGGCGTGCTGCTGGACGAGGAGTGGTGCCGGTTTCTGGCGCAGGAGAACTTTCTGGTGGGCCTGTCGCTGGACGGCGTGAAGGACACCCACGACCTCTTCCGCCGCACCCCCGCAGACACCGGCAGCTATGCGGCGGTGCTGCGCGCCGCCCAGCGGCTGACCGCGGCCAAAGCCAGCTTCAACATCCTGACGGTGGTCACCGCGCCGCTTGCCAAAAACATCACCAAAGTGTATAATTTCTACAAGAAAAACGGCTGGTTATACCATCAGTATATCCCTTGCATGGACCCGCTGGCCAACGAGCGGGGCGGCCAGCCCTATTCGCTCACCCCCGCGGCCTATACCGAGTTCCTCAAACGGCTGTTCGACCTGTGGTACCAGGACGTCAGCCGGGGATTTCTGGTGTCGGTGCGCTATTTCGACAACCTGATGCAGATCCTGCAGGGCCGTGCGCCCGAGAGCTGCGCGATGACCGGCCAGTGCAACGTGCAGTATCTGGTGGAATCGAACGGGAATGTGTATCCGTGCGATTTCTACGCGATGGACGAGTATTATCTGGGCAACATCTGCACCGACACGGTGGCCCGGCTGGACGCCGCGCGCACGGCGATGCGGTTCGTGGAGGATTCGCGCGAAAAACCGGCGCAGTGCCGGGAATGCCGGTGGTTTGGGCTGTGCCGGGGCGGATGCCGCCGCGACTACACCGGCGGGGCGGACAGCCACAACTACTACTGCGAGAGCTACCGGGAATTTTTCGAGTATGCCTATCCCCGTCTGCGGCAGGCGGCCCTGCTGCTGCGCGGGCTGTACCGCTGAGATTCAGCCGAAATCGTGGCGTGCGCCGGGGTTGACGCCCGCGTCCTCCAGCGCGCGCACGATGGCTTCGATCCTGTCGAAGCAATCCGGGTCCGAAAGGCTGTCGTCCTGCACGACGGCCTTTATTTTTTGCAGTGTTTCGTAGCATTTGTCGTGAATGATGGCCGGGATGTCCCCGGTGAAGTCGGGGAAGGAGATCTGCACCGTGTTGTTTTCCATCGCGTGCAGCAGAAGCTCGAAATACAGTTCCATCCTCCGTCTCATAGTATTTAACGCTGTAATACGCTGTTAAAAAGCTTATAAAACTAATTTAAGCTGTTAGACGCTGTAAGTCAATACTTTATCGCCTAATATAGTATAATGAAATCAGTTTTATGACACGCGAGGGCAACAGCTATGAAACCACTGAAAGTAAATATCAGTCTCACTCTGGACGAAGATGTTTTGACAGAGGTGCGCCGTCTGGCCGAGGAGGACGACCGCTCTGTGTCGCAGTATATCAACCTGATATTGCGGCAGCATCTGCGTGAATTGGAAGAAAAGCAGCAAGACGGCCAGTGACCTGGCCGTCTTGTGCATTTGCGGGAAGAAAAAGCCAACGGCACGGCAAGCCTTCCCCTGGCAGGGGAAGGCGCCCCCGAAGGGGGCGGATGAGGTCGAGTCCTGCCCCTTCCTCCGCACCCGTCCTCGGTGGAAAAGGGCCAAGCCCTGCCCCCTCCTCTGCACCCGCCCCGCAAAAAATCACGCCCCGCCGGGTTCCCCCGGCGGGGCGTGTGCTGCTTCTCTGTTATTTTTCGGGGTGTACGGTCTGGTTTTTGCGGTAGATGATCAGCATGCCTTTCAGCAGCAGCGCGTCGTCCACCAGGATCTCCTTTTTGCAGTAGGGCACCACCAGACGCGCCAGCCCGCCGGTGGCGATCACCGTCACCGGCTCGCCCAGCTCGGCCTCCACCCGCTCGATCAGCCCGTCCAGCAGGGCGGCGTTGCCGTAGATCATGCCGCTTTTCATGCACTCGGCGCTGTTCTTGCCGATCAGACGCCGCGGCGCTTCCAGCTCGATGTTCGACAGCTGCGCCGCCCGGCTCACCAGCGAATCCAGCGACCCGCGCATCCCCGGCACGATCATGCCGCCGATGTAGTTCTTGTTCCTGTCCACCACCGAGAGGGTGGTGGCGGTCCCCATGTCGATCACCACCAGCGGCGCCGGGTGCTGATGGATGGCCGCCACGGCGTCCACCACCAGGTCGCTGCCCACCTGCGCGGGGTTGTCCATCAGGATATGCAGGCCGGTGCGCAGGCCGGGCCCCACCACCATCGCCTTGCGGCCGGTGATCTTCTGCACCGCCGCGCGCACCACGCTGGTGATGGGCGGCACCACAGACGAGATGATGGCCCCTTCCAGGTGCTTCGGTTCCACCCCGTACATCTCCAGCACGTTCTTGATGCTGATGGCGTATTCCAGCGCGGTGCGGCCGCGGTCGGTGGACAGGCGCTCCACAAAGGTCACGTCCTCCTCGCTGTTCAAGCAGCCCAGCACGATATTGGTATTGCCGATGTCGATGGCAAGGATCACGAGAGCTCCCTCCTTTTTATTGTCTGCGGCCCATGCCGGCCCGCAGCAGCCCGCCGCCCACAAGCATCGTCAGCAGCGCCGCCACGATCGCCTCGGGCACGCCGTTCACGCCGATCACGCCCAAGATCACGCCATACAGAAACTCGCTGGCCTTTCCCTGGGCGGCCGCCCACTGTTCGCCGAACAGCAGATAGATCAGGTTCATCACCAGCAGCGTGTTGGTCAGCGAACCGGCAAACCCGGCCACCGCCAGCGCCAGCGGACGGCGTCTGTCCCGGCGGGACAAAAATTTATATACATAGTACGGCACAACGCCCACCAGGATGCGGGGCACAAAGCAGATCACCAGGCTGCCGATGCCGCCCTCCGCCACGCCGCCCGAAAAGAACGGCGTGAACACAAAGCTGGTCACCTTGGGATACAGCGTGTTGTTGATGAGGCTTGTCAGCCCGAACACGCCCCCCAGCACGGCGCCCCGTTTGGGCCCCAGCAGGATGGAGCCGAGGATCACCGGGATGTGGATGGTGGTGGCGTTGGTGAAGCCCAGCGGGATGTATCCGATGAAGGGCAGAAAGGACAGCGCAACGATCAGCGCCGCAAACAGCGCCGTCTGCACCATCCCCAGCGAGCTGTAGCCGCGGCGGGGCATTGTGTGTCTCATATTCAATTCTCCTTTTTGTTATTATTCCCCATACAAAAGCGGGGATACAATACAGGAAAAAGTATACCACACCCCTCTTTTGCGTGCAAGGGGCCGGGCGCTGTGCAAACCGCGCCGGATGTGGTACAATAGAACAGATCCCTCAATCACTGCAAAGGAGATATGGCTATGCTGAAAAACAAGACCGTCGTGCTGGCGGTGACCGGCGGCATCGCCGCCTATAAAATGGCTGCGCTGGCCAGTATGCTGGTGAAGCAGCACGCCAACGTGCTGGTGCTGATGACCAAAAACGCCACCGAGTTCATCTCGCCCCTCACCTTTGAAAGCCTCACGCACCACCGCTGCATGGTGGACACCTTCGACCGCAATTTTGAATTCGACATCGCCCATGTGTCGGTGGCCCACCAGGCCGACCTGGTGCTGGTGGCGCCCGCCACCGCCAACGTGATCGGCAAACTTGCAAACGGCATCGCCGACGATATGCTCACCACCACCGTGATGGCCTGCAAATGCCCCAAGCTGATCGCCCCCGCCATGAACACCCAGATGTATGAAAACCCCATCGTGCAGCACAACATGGACAAGCTGCGGCGGTTCGGCATGGAGGTGATCGAGGCGGCCTGCGGGCGTCTGGCCTGCGGCGACACCGGCGCGGGCAAGCTGCCCGAGCCCGAGGTGCTTTTGCAGCACATCCTGCGCCGCCTGGCCTGCGCGCACGACATGCAGGGCAAAAAGGTGCTGGTGACGGCAGGCCCCACCCGCGAGGCGATCGACCCGGTGCGGTTCATCACCAACCGGTCCACCGGGCGGATGGGCTACGCGCTGGCCGAGGCCGCCATGCTGCGCGGGGCGGAGGTGACGCTGGTCAGTGGGCCGGTCGCGCTCGCTCCCCCGCCCTTCGTGCGGCTGGTGCAGGTGGAGAGCGCCGCCGAGATGTGCAGCGCGGTGCTGGAGGCAGCGCCGCAGCAGGACATCATCATCAAGGCCGCCGCCGTGGCCGACTACCGCCCCGCCCAGGTGGCCGGCGAGAAGATCAAAAAGGGCGGCGACGGGATGGCGCTGGAGCTTTCCCGCACGCAGGACATCCTGAAAACGCTGGGCGAGAGCAAGCGCCCCGGCCAGTTTTTGTGCGGCTTTGCGATGGAAACGCAGGACCTGCTGGAAAACGCCAAGCACAAGCTGGCCCGCAAAAACGCCGACCTGATCGTGGCCAACAGCCTGCGCGAGGCAGGCGCGGGCTTCGGCACCTCCACCAACAAGGTCACCCTTGTCTGGCCCGACCGCTGCGAGGAGCTGGCGCTGGCCGATAAATCCGAGGTGGCCCACCGCATCCTCTCGGCCATCCTGGCCGCACAGGGATGACCCGGCCCCCGCGCCCGGCATCCCGTCCCTTCCCATCAAGATCAACACAGGAGAGAATCATGCATACAAAATCGTCCCCCCTCACCCGACCGCTCGTGGTCTTTACGCTGGCGCTGGTGTGCTGCTTTTTGTGGGGCAGCGCCACGCCGTCGATCAAGATCGGCTACCAGATGTTTTCCATCGACAGCGCCGACACCGCCGCCATCATCGTCTTTGCCGGCATGCGCTTTTTCCTGGCCGGTGCGCTGGTGGTGCTGTTCCAGAGCCTGCTGCAGCGCCGGTTTCTGAAGCTCTCGGCGGAGGCGCTGCCCTCCATCTTCAAGCTGTCGCTGGCGCAGACGGTGATCCAGTATCTGTTTTTCTACATCGGCCTTGCCCACACCAGCGGCGTGCACGGCACCATCATCTCGGGCATGGGCGGGCTTTTGTCCATCCTGGTGGCCAGCCTGCTGTTCCGGTATGAAAAGCTCACCGGCGCCAAAATTCTGGGCTGTGCCGCCGGTTTCATCGGCATCATCGTGATGAATCTGTCCGGCCAGGCGGCTGCCGGTCTGTTCGACGTCAGCCTGCTGGGCGAGGGGTTCGTCTTTTTCGCTCAGTTCTCCTACGCCGTGTCGGGCGCGCTGGTGAAGAAATATTCCGCCCGCTTCGACGTGGTGATGCTCAGCGGCTGGCAGTTTGTGCTGGGCGGCGTCATCCTGATGCTCACCGGCCTGGCCGCCGGCGGGCGGGTCACGCTGGCGGTGCCGCCCGCGGCCTGGCTGCTGCTGGTGTATATGGGCCTGATCTCGGCGGTGGCCTACACGCTGTGGGGCGTGCTGCTGAAATACAACCCCGTCAGCCGGGTGACCATCTTCCACTTCATGACCCCGCTGTTCGGCGTGGCGCTGTCGGCGGTGTTCCTGGGCGAGTGGGAGCAGGCGCTGTCGGTGAAAACGCTCATCGCGCTGGTGCTGGTGTGCGCCGGCATCTACATCGTCAACCGCCCGCGCAAGACCGACGCCTGAGAAGGAGGGAGCCAGATGGTGCACCGCATGAACTTGCAGCCGGAGCCGTTTGAGAAGATCGCCGCCGGGCGCAAGACCATCGAGCTGCGGCTGCTGGACGAAAAGCGGCGGCAGCTGCAGCCGGGCGACCTGATCGAGTTCACCAACACCGCCGACGGGCGCAACGTGCAGGCGATGGTGAAGGCGCTGCACCGGTTCGGCAGCTTCGCGCAGCTGTACGCCGCGCTGGACCTCTCGGCCTGCGGGTACGGCCCGGCGGACACGCCCTCCCCCCGCGACATGGAGCAGTACTACTCCCCCGCCGACGAGGCGCGCTGGGGCGTGGTGGGCATCGAGCTGCATCTGCTGGACTGCGACGACCCGAAGGTGGTTCGCCTGAGCCGGTATCTGAGCATGCTGCTGCGCCACCGGCCGGAGGCCGCCGGCCTGACCCTGGACTCCCACGGCTGGGCGCAGGTGGACCTTCTGCTGGAGGGCGTGAACAAAAAATACGACCTGACGATGGATCTCCTCGAAAAGATCGTTGCGGCCGACCACAAGCAGCGCTATTCTTTCAGCGCCGACAAAACCCGCATCCGCGCCAACCAGGGGCATTCGGTCCCGGTGGATGTGGAACTGGAGCAGGCGCAGCCGCCCGACGTGCTGTGGCACGGCACCGCCGAAAAATACATCGACAGCATCCGCCGGCAGGGTCTGCTGCCCCGCACCCGCCTGTATGTGCATCTCTCGCCCGATCCCGAAACGGCCGCGGCGGTGGGGCGGCGGCACGGCGAGCTGGTGATTCTGCGGGTGGATGCCCGCGCCATGCAGGCCGACGGGCTGCGGTTTTACCGCTCGGTGAACGGGGTGTGGCTGACGGAGCGTGTGCCCCCGCGGTATCTGGAAGAGGTTTCCTTGTGATAAAACAGGCAGCGGCCGGAGCGTGTGTGCTCCGGCCGTTTGTTTGTGGAAGCGGTGTTTTGGCGGTAGGGCTGGCTTCCCCCCTGGGGGGGAAGCTGTCGCCGGATGGCGACTGATGAGGGGAGGGCTTGGCCCTTTTCGCTGAGGGCAGGTGCGGAGGAAGGGGCAGGACTCGACCTCATCCGCCTCCTTCGGGGGCACCTTCCCCTGCCAGGGGAAGGCGTTCGGTACGGCTGGCTTCCCCCTTTGGGGGGAAGCTGTCGCGCGAAGCGTGACTGATGAGGGGAGAACTTCCCCCTTTGCACCGTGCGCAGGCGCAGAGGAAGCGGAAAGACGTAACGCCATCCGCCCCAGCTGCCTTTTTATTCTATTTTCACCGCACTGCATCTGTTCTTCCACAAACTTTTGTGGTATTTTTAAAGAAAACTGTGTGATCCTGTCTGTTTTTTCCCAGCACCGCGATGTTTTGTCGGCACAAAGGAGCGTTCCATGTCCATCACAAAGAACTATACCGGTCTCACTCTGCAGGGGACCACCGGCACAAGCTATACCGTCGGCGCCGCGGTGTCGGGCGGCGAAGGGGGCGAGGGGCGCGTCTATCGTCTGCGCGGCCTGCCCGACCTGGCCGCCAAGATCTACCACGAAGATCGCTACACCTACCCGCCCCGCGACCGCACGTATATGGACCGCAAGCTCAAGGCGATGCTGCGGCTGCACCCCAGCGCCGCACACAGCCTGGCCTGGCCGGTGGACGTGCTGTATCTGCGCGGGCGGATGGTGGGATATGTGATGCCGCTGATCCGGTCGATGCACAAGATCTACGACGTATGCCGCCCGGACTCCCGCCGGCAGCTGTTCCCGCAATGGAGCTGGAACGATCTGGTGAAGGTGGCCCGCAACCTGAGCCGGTGCCTTGCGCTCCTGCATCAAAACGGCATCGTGGCGGGCGACCTGAACCCCAACAATATTTTTGTGGACCGCCTCGGTGCGGTGGTCCTGATCGACACCGACTCCTTCGACATCACCGATCCCGTCACCCGGGAACACTTCCCCTGCACGGTGGGGACAGCGGAGATGCTGGCGCCCGAGCTGCAGAAGGTGCGGGATCTGCGCTCCCCGCAGGCGCGTTTTTCCGCACAGAGCGACGATTTTTCGCTGGCCATTTATATTTTCCTCCTTCTGATGAACAACTACCACCCCTTCTACTGCCGACAGCGGCGCGGCGCGCCCTCCTCGTCCGGCGGCTTTGCCGGCAACGCCAACATCCTGCGCGGGCGCTGTGTGTATCTGCGCAGAGCGGGCGGCAGCCTTCCCCCGCGCGGCGCGCCCTCCTTCTCCCTGCTGCCGGTGCGGGTCCGCGTGCTGTTTGCGAACACCTTCTCCTACACCGAGCGCACCGCCTGCTCCCGCGCCGCCATCGCACGCCGCACTTCGGCGCAGACCTGGTACACGGCGCTGGCCGCCCTCCAGCGCGCGCCGCTGCGCCGCTGCAGGCGGGACCCTTCCCACCTGTACCCCGCCCACAACTTCCGCTGCCCGTGGTGCGCCGCCGAGAAAGACTACCCGTCGGCTTCCCCGGCCCCGCCTCCCCGCACAGCCCCCGCCGGCCGCCGCCGGAAGGTCATCTCCCGGAGCACCTGGCCGCTGCGCGTGTTCTGCATCCTGGCCGGCGGCGCCGGATGGCTGGCGGCCGCGCCCTTCCTGTGGGGGTGGATCGCCTCCCTCTTCCCCGCTCTGTCGCCGGCCGGGCCGTCGGTGCTGTGCATCCCGGGCGCTCTGCTCGGGCTGGCGGCGGGATGCGGGCTGGCGGCGGGATGCGGGCTGGCGCGCGGGTATGCGCATTCCCGCCGTCCCCTCCTCTACTGGCTGGGCGCGGGACTTGTGTGTGCGGCCGCGCCGCTGCTTGTGCTGCTGCTCGCAACGGCCTTCGCGCCGGCCGCGGGCTGATCTGCCGGACGTCCGGTTTCGATGCGATCGGCCCCTTTTCCTCCACTCTCACCAAAAACCGCCTTTTCTCTCACAGAAAAACCCCGTATACTGAAATCACAGCAAACGAAGCGCTGCATCAAGTCAAAAAGGAGTGTTGCAAAATGCCATCCCGTCATGAGATCCTCTCCCCCCTCCCTCCCGTCAACCCCGGTGAGATGCATGTTCCCTGCGTCCTCCTCGTGGACAACTCGGACTCACTCAACTGCAAAGGCCCCAACGGCCGGGTCCCCATCGACGAGCTGAACGACGGCCTGGTCGCCTTCCGCAAAGCGCTGGACGACAACCCCCTGGCACTGGGGCGCGCCGATATCTCCATCATCACCTTCAACTCCACCGTGCAGACCCAGCTGCCCTTCGCGCCCGCCGCGAACTACGTTGCCCCCACCCTCACCGCTTCCGGGTGCACCGCCATGAACCAGGGCATCCTCACCGCCCTGGACGCCATCGAGGCCCGCAAGAGCGAATATAAGAACCTGGGCATTCCGTATTACCGGCCCTGGCTCTTTCTCCTGACGGACGGCCTGCCCACGGACGGGCGCTACGAGAGCGAGGCCAAGCGCCGCCTGCACGAGGCTTTGCAGAACAAGAAGCTCAACTTCTTCCCGATGGGCGTTGGAAACGCCGATATCGCCCACCTGAAGAGCTACACCGCCGACGGCAGCGGCCGTGTGCTGAAAGCCTCCGCCACCCACTTCAAGGAAGCCTTCGTCTGGGTGTCCAACAGCATCGGCCTGGTGGTCAATTCCGACCCCCGCCTGGGCACCGTCAACCTGGAGCCCACCCCCTCCAACGTAGCGCTGCTGTGAGGCGCGCCCCGCCCGAACCTCCCTCTGTGATCTGTGAAAGGAGCATCTCTATGCCTGCTGACAACCTCTCCATCCCTCCCGTAAATCCGGGCGAGCCGCATCTGCCGGTGGTGGTCCTGGCCGACACCTCCCTCTCGCTGGAGCTGACCGGCGCGATCGACAAGCTGAACCAGGGCATCCAGGAGTTCTGCACCGCGCTGCGCAGCGACCCCCTCGCCTCCGGCCGGGTGGACGTGTGCCTGATGAGCTTTGGCGACCACGTGAAAACGGTGGTGCCCTTCTGTCCGGCCTCCTCCTTCCAGCCCCCCGCCCTCACCGCCGACGGGGAGACCTGCTTCAACGCCGCCATCATCGCCGCGCTGGACGCCATCCGGCAGCGCCGCCAGGTGTATTTCGAGGCCGGCATCGCCTCCTACATTCCCTGGGTCGTTGCCATCACGGACGGCGTCCCCACCGATACCGAGCTGGAAGCCGAAGCGCGCAGCCGTCTGGAGGATCTGTACAGCCGCAACAAGCTGGTGTTCCTGCCGATGGGCGTCGGCTCGGCGGATTTCGATATCCTGAAAAGCTACACGCGCAAGGGCGAAGGCGTTGTGATGGCCGCCAAGGCCGAAAACTTCGCCGCGGGCTTCCAGTATATTTCCGACAGCCTCAGCGACCTGGCCCACAAGAGCCCCGCCGCGCCCCCGCAGCTGATCTGCAGCAACTCCTCCACCTGCCCCCAGCCCATCGCACTGCTGTGAGCCCGGGCGGGGCGGCGGCCCTCCTGTCCGCCCCGTTCCCGGCGCCTGATTCCCGCTGATGAAAGAGGAGGTTTTCCCCATGACGCTGCAACCCGGCTCTGCTCTCACCGGCCTGCGCGGCGACCGGTATATCCTTGGCCCCGAAAAGGGCAAGGGCGGCGAGGGCATCGTCTACGCCGTGAAAAACAAACCGTCGCTGGCGGCCAAGATCTACAAGGCTCCCAACGGGATGCTCGAGCGCAAGCTCAAGTGCATGGTCGACCATGCCGTCAGCCCCTATATCGACGGCAAACTGATGCTTGCCTGGCCGCAGGACGTTCTGTATTCCAACGGCCGCTTTGCAGGCTATACCATGCCGCTGGTGAAGGATGTCAGCCCGATCTATGTTCTGTGCCGCAACAATCCCGACCACGTGAACGACTGCCACACCCTGTTCCCCACCTACCGCTGGTCCTACTCGGTGGTGGTGGCCTATCACCTCGCCTGGGTGGTGGACCATATCCACAAAAACCACTATGTCCTGGGCGACATGAACAGCAACAACATCGTGATCCACAAGGACGGCTCCGTGACGATCCTGGACGTCGATTCCTTCGACATCTGCGACCCCGTCACCGGCGAGCACTTCCCCTGCACGGTGGGCCTGCCGGAGTTCCTTGCGCCGGAGCTGCAGGTGCCCGATCTGCGCCGCGCAAAATTCAGCGAACACAGCGACGATTTTGCGCTGGCGATCCACATCTTCCAGCTTTTGATGAACAACTACCACCCCTTCAATTCCCGCACGCTGAGCGAATACAAGCGGTCCACGCCGCTCAACCCGCAGCAGATGAACATCGTCCAGGGCAACTGCCCCTACGTCAAGCAGATCCCCAACGTGACAAGGCCGGTGGGCGCGCCCTCTCTGCAGTTCCTGCCCGCCCGGATCCAGACCGCCTTCCGCACCACCTTCAACTACGACGAGATCAACGCGCTCTCCCGCATCTCGTCCCGCGTTTCGGCCGATATGTGGCGGCAGCTGCTGTACGACCTCTACGAGCGCATCCGCAAGGGCGAGATGAAGGTGTGCGGCAACAACCCCGAGCACATGTATTTCCCCAGTCACGGCGGCTGCCCCTTCTGCCTTGCTCAGCAGGCGGCCCCCGCCTCCGGCAGCGGCGCCAGCGCCAGCACCGCGCCGCCCCCTTCGTCCTCCGTCACGCGCTCGGTGCGCTCCGGCAGCGTCACGCGTTCTTCCCCCGCGCCCGTCTCCGGGTCCGGCAAAAAAGCCGGCCGTCTCTCCTTCTTCAAATCTCTCCTCTCCTGACCTCCTTCCCGCCGGGCCGCTATCTCCGTGCGCAACGCCTCCTTTGCGCCGCATGGCGCGCCCCGGGAACGAGGACCCGCCGCTGTTTTATGGAGGTTGCTTATGAACGATCACTTTGAGCAAGCCCGCCCGGCTTCCGAGGCGCCGTCCCATCCGGACGCCCAACCAGACCCTCCCGCACCGCCCGCCGACCCCGCGCAGACCGCGTCGGACCCCCCCGCCCAGACCGGCCGCGCCGACAGCTACGGCAACGGCATGTTCAGCGTGGTGGCGCTGTCGCTGCAGGGGGCCTCGCACGAAAAGAAAAACATTCCCTGCCAGGACTACTGCAACTACCTCTACATCGAGGAGCTGCAGATCCTGGTGGCCGCCGTCGCCGACGGCGTGGGAAGCTGCGCTCTGTCCCACTGGGGGGCCTATACGGCGGTGGAGCGCGCCCTCTCCTTCCTGAAAGAGGCGCTGCTCGCGCCCGGCGAGGACGGCCGCCCCCGCGGCATGGCCAGCTCGCAGGAGGGCGGGCGGATGATGCGCGAAGCCTTTTCGGCCGCTTTGGAGGCCGTGGAGGACAAGGCCGCCGAGATGCAGCGGCTTTCGTACAGCTTCCAGTCCACCCTCACGGTGGCGATCTACGACGGAAAGACCCTCCTGTACGGCCACGCCGGCGACGACGGCATCGTCGCCCAGCAAGCCGACGGGAGCTACGGGATGACCACCTCCCGCATGAAAGGGGAGGAGGCGTCCAGCGTCTGCCCGCTCCAGATCGGCCCCGACAAATGGCAGGTGGGCGTCACCATCAACGAGGACATCAGCGGTTTTCTCATGGCCACCGACGGCGTGCTGGACAGCTTTGTGGACAGCGCGGCGCACCACAGCCGCGTGTACTATCCGTTCATGGAGTCTGTGCTGTATCCGCTGTGCGCAGACGGCGAAACCCCCGGGGAGAACGCCCGGCAGGTGCTGGACAAGCTGCGCGAAACGCTGCTTTCGGACGGGTACCGCCGCCAGGTCACCGACGACATCACCCTGCTGGCCGTGACCAACAACCTGCTGATGAACAACGGCGTGCGCCCCGTTTTCGACCAGAAAAAGTGGGACGAAGAC